>Ga0126377_10001868_pt1 | contig 14109 bp, 22 predicted proteins | sample PanSoiMetPlot_22_FD_92647 | JGI IMG/M metagenome (GOLD analysis project Ga0126377, IMG submission 92647) | Tropical forest soil microbial communities from Panama - MetaG Plot_22 | ecosystem: Environmental > Terrestrial > Soil > Tropical forest > Bulk soil | place: Panama | collected 2016-02-17
CAGCGAAGCGCTCGCGCAGGCTATCCAGCTCGAGCTCCAATTCCGTCGTCCGGCGCATGAGTTGGTCGAGCTTGTGCTGCGTCCAGGTGAACATCGGGCCTCCCTTCGGCCGGTTCATGGTCGTAGTGCGCTTCCGCCAGCAGCAGCCGGAAGATCGGCATCGGCAGCACTACGAGTGGCGTCTCGCGCCCGCCGGTCTCGACGACCAGGGCGCGCACGTTCTCGCGCTGCGCGAGCCATTTGCGGATCGCCCGGCAGCTCCCCTTCCGCCGCTTCACCTCGAGCCGGTCGACGACCCGCGGCGGCCAGGCAGCCTCCCGGCGCAGATCGCCCGCCAGGAGCGGATCGTACGAGCCAAGCGCGCCTGAACGCGGCACACGCCGGAAGCCGTACAGGGCGAGCTGGAGTTCGATCGCCTTCTCACTCCGGTAGCTCGCCCGCTTCGGGCGCCGGCCCCCGCGCGTCATGTCGTGCTCGCCTCGATCAGCGGCCGGAGCTTCACGAGCAGCGCCCGGAGCCGCCGGGCATCGGGCACCTTCCCGAGCCCGTCCGCGCGCTCCCAGCCGAGATCGACGCACTGCACCAGATCGAGCACCTCGGCCCGGGTGAGCGGCTGAATCACCATGCCACCCGGCGGCCCCGTCACCACGGCCAGCGTCGGCACGACGGTGGCCATCGCTAGACCAAGCCTCGGCTTGCGAGCCGGCCACGCAGCCAACCGGCATCGAGGCCGAGAAGATCGCAGAGATTGCGGAACGAAAACGGCCAGCTGGTGTCGTCCGAGCTGATCCAGCTAATTGCCTCGTCCCGCGGCGAGTAGCCTCGCCGCCGCTGGTTCGCCGTCACCTGCGGCAGCCGGAGGGCCACGATGCCATTCTCGAGAACCGCCAGCGCCAGCTTGCGCTCCGGTACGGCACACGCTCGACCCACCTGTTGTGCCGGTAAGACCACATCCGGCCAGAGCAGGCTGTCGGCCATGATGGGCCGCCCCGCCCGGGCCCGGATCGGGGCCTGCATCGGCCTCGGATCAAGGCATTGCATGATCGTCCCCCTTCCACGATGCCCGTTTTTGCCCCCTGAGAGCCCCGGAGAGCCCCGCAGCGGCCCGGACCCACCAAATCCCATGGGAGACCCACCTGAAGCCCCTCTGCGGCCATTCTGGCGATTGTGTACCCATTCACCCCTCTTCGCCCGGCTCCCGGCAGGCATCCTCGCGCAGGCGGGCGGCCAATCCCATCTCGGCCTGTCCAGCCAGCTCGAGGAGCACGATCCGGAATGACAGCGCCGCGCGCGGCGCGACGTCGCGCAGGATCTGTGCCCAGGTCGCCGCGGGATCGTCCATTTACAAGCCCTTCTGCTTCAGCATCGCGCGCGTCGACGCGGCGCCCGGGATATCCACAGGCCCGGGTGTTCTCGATTTGGCGAAGCCTTTTATAGATCTTGGGACGGGACGGGACGGGGGCGGCGTTACTAACGCGTTAACAAGTGCGTTAACACCATGCCGTTTCCGCCAGCGCTGGACGCGTTCGACCGCGGCTTTCCGGCGCGCTTTTATCTCTGCGGCCGCGGGGTTACGCTCCAGGTACTCGTGGAATGCGAACCCGGTCGGTATCCGGATCCAGAGCCCGCGATCCACGAGTTCTTCCGCCAATTTCTTCGCGCGTTTTGGCCGACTAACCAAATGGTCAAGGGCTTTTCGAGGCAGTTTCCCGTCGAGTTCATAGGCCGCCGTATACGAGAGCGCGATCACCCAGAGCCCCAGCGCCTCGAGCGAGGTGGCGACGACTTTCGGATGCGCATGGAAGTTGTCATCGATTCGCGCCCAGCTCATCCCACCATCCTCCCGCATATGCCATTCCTGCGCAGCCTACTGATCTGATCCGCGCTTTTCAGGTTAGGATCGGCTCACGCACACGATCGATCAGCGCTCGCATAACTTTCCCCTCGCGCGCGCGAGGCGAAAGTTCGCTCAATTTCTCGGTTTCCTTCGCGCCAAATGCACGCGCGAGTAGCAGCTCATCATCGACCATGGCGACGGTGACCTCACGTAACACCATGTGATTGAGAAGCCAGCGATTGATCGGCTTGCTACGCATTGCCGCGCGCACAAAGGAGTGATCTTTGTTAATGAAGACCGCCATACCACCGGGGCGAGGATCTGCCTTGCAAAGAATCGATTCCATCTCAGCATCCGTACATTCTTGGATTTCGATCTTACAGACGGCGGGCATTTCCTCCGATGTTGTACCTGGGCGGGCAGTCGTCTTTACCGAGACACTGCCCGGTTCGTCGGTGAGATCACGCGTCGGCTCTTCTGCATGTGGCTGAGCCATGGCACCGACATTCTCAGGCATTTTAAGTGACCCATTGAACGCCGCGTTGAGCGCCAACTCAAGATCAGTCAGGATGATATTGAGTTTCTCGTCTTCACACTCAAGTAAAAGCGGGCGGATTTTCGTGAACACACGCGCCATTAGCGCATCATACGCGGGCCCGTGGTGGATCGCGTCCTTCGTTGTCGCAAGAAACGGTGTCCACGCGTCGCCGAGATCGAGATACCCAGCAATCCCAATTCCGGCGAAGGTCTCAGAGCGATCTGGTGAGGAGTAGCAATCGCGCGTCTCTTGAATGACGCGGCAGCCGTAGCCTATCGAGACGACCGATTGACTATGCGGAAGATCATCGATCAGCCCGATTTCGCCCATCGCCAGAAGATGTATGACGCCGTCATCCTCATCATTCGGAATTTCAATGATCGTCTGGAAGGTCACGCGGCGTTCAGGATCATGCGGTAATTCTAACGTCGGTCGCAGGTCTTCTCGCGCTTTGGTTTTCCCGTCGGTCGCGAGCGTGATCCAAGTAATTTTCTTCCCTCTGCGCAGTGCTGGCGAATAGGTACGTGATAGTTCTTGCTTGACGTGTGAGGGTCGGACGGTGCGTCCGCGTGCCAAATGTAGGCGCACTAGCGTCCCATGCCCAAGCTCGAGAAGTTGAACTGGCGTGTTGCTAAATGACGCTTTCTTCCAGCTCGTCGAAATGAGCGGATATTTATTGGTCCGGATCTGGAGTGGCCAGTTCACTTTATCGTGACTCACTTCGCCATTGCGTAACGTCCAGAGTTCGACTTCCTTCGCGAGCCATAAGATTGCCATCGTGCCACCGGAGCCGTAGAGACCAATATCACCTGGCGTGCGCCCGACCGTCTCCCCCAATTGGAAAAGCTGGCCAATTGTTTCCATGCCAACACCGTCATCGAGGACACTAACGATTTGGCGCTTTGGATCAAAGATCACCTTCACACGCTGGGCATTGCCGCGACCGGGCCCGAAACTATTATCAACCAGTTCCGAGATCGCTCCGGTCACGTGCCATTTCTGATTTTGCATCGCCAAAAGGAAAGCGGGTTTCGGCGTGGTATCGAAACCGGAGATCGGTGGTGCGATTTTCATTTTCTCACCTCATTTCATCCCGAGGCCGACGAGAATCCGGAAGAGTTCATGCAGTGAAGGCCTAAGGTTAGTCGGCAGAGTCTCAAGTGTCCCAAGGCGCTTCGTCCAACTCTGAATGTCGCGTTTGGACGGCGCGCGGACAGAACTGGTTACGCGCTTTGCGGATGTTTTCTTCAAGAGCGTCGTTCTGATTTCTCGCCAACTTAGACAATTGCTCACCGCGGTGAGCAATTGATCGCGGGTCCCGAAACGTTCACCGAATTGAATGCGATAATGGATCTCCGCCCGCGAGATCTTGTGCTCTGCCGCGATCCGGCTGAGTAAACCGTTCGGTAACTTCTTGCCGGCACGGAATCGGATAATGCAACGTCCGAACTCCCAGCGCGCAATGATTCCGTCCTTCTCGCCCTTCACGATCCGCCGTTCGATGTCTCGGAGATCAGCCCCGAAGGCTGTCGCAAGCGGATCGGTCGATTCGCCCGCCTTTGAAATTACGAGCGCGACTGTCATTGGTGCCCTCGCTTTCATGCCGCCTGCTTCACCTCGACCAGGGCCCGCAGCCGCTTCAGGATCTCGCCGAGCCGCTGCGCGCGCTGGCGAAACGCCACCGGGCCGTCGTAGCTGCATGCCCCCGGCACGCACCCAAGCGCTTTCCGTTCGCGAAAAGGCCAGCCGCAGATCGGGCAGCAGCCCGCCAGCAGCCGGGAAAGCACGACCCGCTCCTCGGGCTCGAGGACGATCCTCACGGTCGCCTCCGCGAACGTGCCCCCGGGGCACACTCCGGGCCCCCCGGTGCCGGTTCCTGCCGGGCCGACCCCGAGAAATCCTCAGCAGTTGGCGGCGCCGCAGGGGGCGTCGAGCCCCATTCTCCCTGCCGAATTCCTTCGGCAGATTCCGCACATGCGCGGCGTGTGCCCCCGCGGGCCCGCTGGCGGGGCACGATCGACGGCACCAGGGCCGCAAATGGGCTCGCCGCCATCGCTGACGGCCACCATTTCGCGTAGTGTTTCCGGAGCGTCGCGTAGGCGACCCCGGTCTGCTGCTCGAGCCAGGCGATCGGGATCGCCGGGGTGCGGATCACGCGGGACACGAACGTGTCCTTGAGCGAGTACAGGCCCCGCACCCGGATGCCCAAGGCCCGCTGCGCGGCATGGAAGTGCCCGAGAAAGACCGTCGGCTCGATCTCGAGGCCGTTCGTGTTCGTGAAGACCGGCATCTCGGGTGTCACCCGCAGCGGCATGAGCGCCCGCAAGCGCCGGACAGTCTCCGGTGCTAGCTCGACCGTGCGGCGGGCCGCACGGGTCTTCGGGAGCGCATAGGCCCGGAGGTGGCGGGACCGGCGAATCACGAGCCGGGCGGCCTCGAGGTCGACGTCGCCCCAGTGGAGCCCCGCTGCTTCGCTCGGCCGCATGCCCGACCAGGCGAGCAGGTACACAAACACCGCAAAGGCCGGCCAGGGAATCCGCCCGTCCCAGCTCACGCGGTAGGTGGCCCGGTCAAACCACGCCTGGATGCGCGCGAGCTCCTCGTCGGTGAAGGGATCGGGATCGGGGAAATCCGCCGCCGGCCACTCGAGGTCGAAGAGCCGGGTGAACTGGTCCGCCGAGACCAGCCCCTCGCGGCGGGCAGCCTTCAGGATTGCCCGGAGCGTCTTCACGATGTTCCGGACGGTTTTCACGTTGAGCGGCTGCTGGGGTGACGGCCGTCCGACCCGTGGCCGGGGTGCCAGCGGCGGCCCAACCGTGAGGAGCTCGAGCTGGAAGCCGCGCACATCGGCCGGCGCGAGGTTAGCGATCCGGAGCCCGCCGAGCCGCGGTGCGATGTAGCGCCCCACGTTATGCCGGAGCTTTTTGACTTCGGCCCGCCGGAGCAAGACCTCGCGCTGCGCGATCCAGCGCTGCGCGAAGGTCTCGAGCATCGGTCCCGCTGCCGTTGGTGCTGCTGGTACGGCTCCCGACTCCCGGCGTTCTGCAACTGCCGCGCGGAGCACCGGCTCGGGATCGCGCCCCGCGCGCACGAGCCGCCCGACGACGGCGACGAGCGGCTGCCAGGTCGCCCGGGCGTCGGGCGTATCGCGCACGCCCAGCGCGACCGCCTTCTGCGTCTGGCCCCAGCGATACCGGAGCCGTAGCCGGCCGCCTTTACTGGAGAGCGAGCAGCCGAGATACCGTCCGGGCAACCTGCTCCTCCTCCTCCGGCCCCGAGGCCGGCGCATCCACGGTCCGTCCGGTCTCGATGAAGGCGACGATCGCGGCCCACTTGAAGACGCGTGCGCCGCGCGGCCCGCCCGGCTGGAACCAGTGCACGCCGCAGACGAGCTGCTTGCGGCGCACCATCGTGGCGATCGCCTCGATCGACCACGGCGTCACGGCCGCGAGCTGCTCGGCGCTGAGATAGACGCGCCCCACGACTCCGCCCCGTCCTAGGCCGCCTGGTGCTTCTGCTGGCGCTTTCCCCAGTCGCGCAGCACCTCGCGCACGACCAGCGAGACGCGCTCGCCGCGGAGATCCGCCACCTGCTCGAGTTCCTGCCAGACCCACGCGGGCAACCAGAGATGCCGCCGTTCGAGTGGCTCGCCGCGGCTCCGTCCGCCCCCGGTCGCCTTCCGCTTCCGTGCCATGATGGCGGGGCATGTAACGCGGTTCACACGGTGTGTCTAGTGTGTGTCACCAGCAGGCGAGGAATCCGAGCAGCATCAGGGCCCCGCGCCGCGCGAGGAGCGAGAGAAAGAGCCCGTGGACCGCGACGTGATTCAGCACGACATCGGGCGGAAAACCCAGATGGCGCGCGAGGGCCGCGCAGCGGTCGGCGAGCTCCGCCGGCACGTCGATGCCGATCGCAATGCGCTGCTGGGGAGTCGGCCCCGCGATCCGCTCGCCCTCGCGTCGCTCCGGCATGTCCCGCGCACCCCCTGGTCCGCTGTGGCCGGCGATCCGGTTCCACATCCGACCCACCGCCACATAGCACCTGCGCGGGCGCGGGTGTCAAGACGCATCGGGCGCGCTCAGCGGATTTCGTAGAATGCCAAGCCCTTGTCGATCAGCCGCCGGATCATGTCCGCCAAGGTCCGGCCTTCCAGCTCGGCGAGCTCGAGCGCTTTTTCCAGCTGTGCCTGCGTGAGCCACACATGCTTCCGCTGCTTGCGCTTCCGGGGGCGCGGCCGCGCCGCCACGGTCAGCTCCCGCACCTTCATCGAGCCGCTTCCCATCGGGCACTGTAACGGCACACGTTGTGGAAAAACACAACGTGCACACCTCGTGGAACAAATCAAGGGCGAATGAGGCGCGCCCGGGATCTGCTGCGGTTGCAATGGACACACGTTGTGGTGTACTGGTGTGTCCATGCGGGCCTGCTGTGCGCTGGACACCGGACACCCCCGCAGCCCCACAGCTGTGCGGCGGATGCGATCCCAACCCTCGCAGCGCCCGGTGTCCAGCGCGGAGCCGGCCCGATGATCACGCATCGCGGCTTCTTCCGCAGCGTCGGCGAGCGCGCACGCTACGAACGCCGGCTCGCCGAGATCCTGCACGAGCACCTCGGCCGCGTCCCGCGCATGCCCTTTGATGGCCGCTGCGGGAGCTGCTTCGAGCGCGCGCTGCGGGATCCGTGTCCCCGCTGCCGCGCCGCCAATCGCCGGGCCCGCCGCGCGGAGGGCTGGGATGGCCCGCCGCGTGACATGCCCACACGCACCCCACCCCGAAAGGAGATCCGTCCCATGCCCCCAGTGCCGAGTGACTACAAATCCAGCGACACGAATCCGCCGAGCCGGAATTTGAAAGCCGACAACTTCGAGTTGAACACGCGCTGGAGGCTCGAGATCGCCGACGTCAACATCGAGCTCATGCCCGCGCAGGGTGATTCGCGCCCCGAACGCAAGCGGCTCGTGCTGACCTTCATCGGGAAGGAGAAGGGCCTGGTCCTGAACAAGACGAATCAGGTGTTTCTCGAGGAGCGACTCGGCGACGCCCCGAACCGCTGGATCGGCGCGTCGGTGGTCCTGCTCCGCTCGACCACGCTCTACCAGGGCAAACCCGTCCCGGCCCTGAAGCTGATCGAAGCGCTCGCCCCGCCACCGCCCGTCAGTCCACCACCGCCGCCAGCCGCGCCGGCCGGCGAGCCCGGTGACGACGTCCCGTTCTGATGCTCCGCTGGTATCGGCCCACACTCCCGCGGCTCCGCTGGCCGCGGACATTCCCCGTGACGAAAGGACCATGTCCCATGCGCCCGAGTCCCGAGCCCGCCAAGATCCCCGAGCTGCACGATGCCATCTTTTTCTGGTGCGCGCAGGATCAGCACGCACGCTGTGATGCACGCTCCGATGAACGCGCCGCCGCCTTCCCGCTCCTCGTGCCGATCCAGGTCTGCACGTGCTGGTGTCACGCCGATCGGGTGACGCGATGAGGCCACCGCCGCGGCCGGCTGCGGTCCAGCTCACGCTCGGCGTGCTCTGTAGTCTCCTCATGATGGGCATCGACGAATGCAAGACCGCCGTCCGGCTCCACAATTCCTACGGCACGTGGCATCATCCAGCCCAGCTCTCGGTCCGCGATGGTGCCTTGGTCCATGCCGGCTGCGGGACGACCATTCCCCTCATCGATCCGATCAACCTCTGGTTCTACCACACCCCGGCGTTCCTCACCGGCGCACCCGGCCAGCCCAACGGGACCGGGTTCACCACACTCTACGTCGATGGCAATGGCGGCGCCCCGGTGTCCGCGGTCTTCTGGGGGATCTACGAGACCGCGCCGGGTCTGCCCCCGTGGTTCAACTTCTTCTTCTCCGCCTCGTGGCGGTCCTTCACCGGGGACGCGATATTGATCGGTCCCCAGTACGACCTGAGCGGTCATAGTGCCCACGGCCATTACCGCGTAATCGAATCCTCCGCCGCTGGGCAGTGCTACAACGAATGGAACTATGTCCCGCTCGTCCCGGCGATCTGTCCCTTCGGCGGCGGATGCACGCAGGATCAGACCGACACGTTCATCCCGCTCGCGAGCAACGATCAGCTCGAGAGTTGCCTCTGGAATCCGCAGCAGTGCAGCATCGTCGGGCCCGTCGTGGTCTGTGATCCCGAGTTCGGCTGCGGCTTTGAGTGCCCTGGTGGCACCTTCGACATGCTCGGGGCAGATAAGTGTTGCACCTGTCCGCTCCAATAAGTAGGTTCCACAAGATGAAACCCCTTCGGCTCACCCTCGTTGCTCTCATTGCTGTTTTCCTTAGCGCCGCGCCCGCGGCGGCCGTGCGTTGGCGCTGGCAAGCTGCCATCGACGATAACGGCATCTTAACCAGCGCCACCTTGGTCGGCTCAATTGTCCCGAGCGGCCGATTGCTCGGCGGCCGCTGGCGCTGCCCCGGCTGCACGCGCCTGCCAACAAAAGCCCATGCCCGCCACCTGGCCTGCTGGCATGGCGAGCCGACCGTCGAGCTCGGGCGCTATTGCACACTGCGCGGCTTCACGCCGGTCTCGAGCTGCTTTACCTACTTCGAGGGGACGCTGGTCTGCACCCAGCCATTCAATGTCGCCCGCGTCGTCATGTGGCGGGTCGCAGGCGGCTTCTAACCCGTCGTCAGTGCCGGCGCGACTGCGCCCGCGGCCGCGCCGCCCGGCGGATCCGTCAGGGTTTCGCGCCGGAGATACTCGGCGAGCGGCTGCACGAGCGTATAGAAGACGGCCTGCCGCTCCGGCGTCAGCGCGGCCAGCGTCGCCAGCAGGGTCGCGAGCGGCTGGTTCTCGAGCGGATCGGTATGCGTCGAGAGCACCTCGGGCACCAGCGCGCGCACGGCGACGAGAAATTCGCGCGTCTCCCGCGGGAGATCGGTGCCAAGCGCCTCGAGGCCGCGCACTAGGGTGCCAAAGAGCTTCACATAGCTAATCAGGGGCGTTGAGTGGCACTGGCCCGATTCGATCCGGCTCACGCCGCCCTGCGAGACCCGCGCGGCCGTCGCGATCTTCTGCTGCGAGACCCCGAGGACACATCGTAGCCGGCGCGCACGCACGCCGAGCTGCCGCGTGAGAAAGTGCCAGTCGGGATCGCTCGGGAAGCGATCGGGACGGGCCTTGCGCGGTGTCGGCGGCGGCAGCTCGTCATCCGGGCATGCCATGGTCTCAGGGAGCGAGACAGAAGGCCGTCGCGGTCAGCGTCAACGTGCTCCCCGGGCGGAATGCACTGATCGCCGAGGCCCGGGCGAGCCAGCCCGTCGGCGTCGGGCCACTTTCCTGGAGATGAAAATCGCTCTCGTCCGCGGGATCGGATGCCGCAGCGCGCATCCCGCCGCCGATCACCTGCTCGTCCGCTTCGCAGTCGACCACGGCGACAATCGGCGTATTCGGCGCCGGCCGCAGCACCACGGTCGCCGTGCTCCGCGCCGTCACCAGTCCGGTGACGCCCGGGGAACCTGGCGGTCCCGGTGGTCCGGCTGGTCCGGCTGGACCGGGCATCCCCACAGGCCCAATGCCACCGAGAGGACCAGGAGGACCAGGAGAACCAAGAGGACCCATCGCACCCATCGCCCCTGGAGCCCCCACAGGACCACCAGCGCCCCGCAGGCCAATAGGACCAGGAGCACCAGGAGGACCAGGAGGACCAGGAGGGCCCGCAGGTCCAGGCTCACCCGGATCCCCCGGGGGGCCAGGCGGGCCCGGCGTCAGCTTGCAGAGCCCACGGCACAGGGCCTTCGTCGAGCCGACCGGCCGCGACGGGAGACGCGCGCCGGGACAGGCCAGGACCGGCGGGACGGTGACAAGCAGGAGCACCAGACAGCGCCAGGCGTGACCCTTCCTCATGGTGGCGGCGCCGCGGGCACCGGCGGTGCCGCCCGGCGTCCGAGCAGGATCGTCTCGAGAAAGGTGCGGTTCGCGCGGATGTTTTCCTCGATGGCGCGATCGAACCGATCGCTCTGGCGTTCACTCGCCGCAACAAATTGCGCGCCCAGGTCGACGAGGAGCTTCGTGCGTGCTTCTTCATTGTGCTGGATCACCTCGACCGTCCGATCGAATCGCGTCAGCGTGAACCAGAGCAGAAGGACGGCAAAGAGCGTCGAGATGCCGAGCGTCGAGATCACATGAATCGCCCAGCCGAGCCAGGGCGGAATGCCGGCAGGCGGCTCCGGGGGCCCGTTCACATGCACTCCTCGAGCCGCCAGGCGGCCTCGAACGTCGCGAAGCTTTCGCCAAACGGCACGTCTTCTGTCCGTTCCACGATGTACGCTTTCGAGAGATCGCCGCGGTTCTCATACAGAAAGAGCGGCTGCCCGACCGCCGGCTGCGCCAGGCCGAGGAGCTGCGCCATCATCGCTTTCTTCCACGGCGGCCCCGCGAGATCGTAGACCAGGCGCCGCGGCCCCTCGACGTTGGATTCCGCACCGCCGCCTGGAAAGGGCGACCGCGTGACGGCCTGCGTCGGCGTCCAGCGGAGCGGCGCCGCCCAGTTCTGCGTCAAGACGACCGCATCGGGAAACGCCATCGCGCCGATCTCGAAGTAGCCCGGACTCGGCGCATCGACCGTCGCCGGCGTCACGCGGAGGTAGCGGTGATTGAACGCGCTCCCCCAGGCATTCGAGGGTGACCAGACCTTTTTCCGGGTCAGCCGATCATCGACCTGCGTCGCGAGCGCGGCCGCAATGGTGGTCCAGGTCGACCCGTTCGCACTGCCCTCGAGCGTGTAGGTCGCGAAGTTGCAGCCATTGACGAAGATCCCGGCGAGCGTCGTCGTCACGCCGAAGTCGAAGATGATCGTCTGCGCCGAGACGTCCAACGACCGCCAGGTCCGCCGCCATTTCGTGAACGAGGTCAGGTTGAAGCCGGGATGCCCGCTGCGCTCCGACGACACGGTGATCCCGGTCGGCTGCTTGAAGGTCGTCGCGATGAGGGCGTTCGGCATGCGCGCGCCTCAGGGAATGACGAGCCCCGTCTGATTCGCCGGCCCGATCGTCGCGATGAGCCGGCTAAACTCGTCATAGACACGGGCCCAGATCCAGTATTTCTGTCCCGACGTCCCCGCGAGATCGAACGCCTGCGGGCCAAAGTCGAGCACGGGCGGAATCACGGTCGGATCGCTCTCGAGCGGAATCGGCGGCTGGCTCGCGTTCGGCCCCGCAACCCAGTAGCGCACGAAGCCGCCGAGGTTCGGGATATCGAGCTGCTGGATCGCTTCGAGGAAGACCTGCGACATCTGGACCTGCCAGGATCCGGGCCCGCCACCGCCGATTTGAATCACCAGCTCCAGATCGTTCACGAGTGCGACGCTCCACTGATTCTTCCCGCCCGACGGCGTATAGGGCGGCAGGTAGAGCAGCGTTCCGGCCTGCTCGAACGTGAAGTCCGCGAAGGTCGTCGTCGGGTTCCAGGGCGTGCCGCTCGGGCCCCAGATCGTATCGACCTTCGGCACGTACCAGTTTGGCCGGAGCTGGACCGGCACGGTGTTCGTCCGTTTCAGCCGCGCATGCGCGATCAGGGAGGTAATTCGACTCAGCGGATGAATGGTCAGCGGCTCGTGCTTGAAGCCCTGATACTCGAACGCGCCAAGCGTGCTCTGGACATAGGAGGCATCATTCGCAACGACCTCATTGACGGCTTCCCATTTCGTCGCGGCGCCAACGGTCGTCGGCCATGCGTTGAATGTCGGCGAGTCAGTGGTGCCGGTCGGTCGGAGGATCCAGCTCTGTTGCGGGACGAGCGTCACGAGCACGCGCCCGTTGCTGTACGATGCCGTCATCACCGGCAGGTTGCCGAAGTCCGGCGCCCCGAGCGTCCGCGCGGGCGGATCGGCGGGGAGCAGCGCTTTCGTATACGTGAAGTCCGCAGCCGCCGTCGGCACGACCCGCACATCCGCGCGCTCCGCACCCTTCGCGATCGCGATGATCTCGCCATCAACGTCGGTCATCCCAAGCGCGGGGAGCTGGAGCCGCACGACGTCACCGAGGGTCAGCAGCCGCGCCTCGTGATTTAGCGCGAGCGTCAAGAGCTGGCTTCGCGTCCGTCGCCGCTTCGCCTGGAAATCGACGACCACGTCTGCCGCCGCGGTGTCGTCGAGATACGGCACCTCGAGGAGCTGCTCGTCGGCGCCGACCGTGTTGACCGGCCGGCGAACCTCCTGCTCGAAGCCGCCGAACCGGCTCGCGCCATTCCGCGACCGCCGGAAGCGCACCACAAGCTCCTTGACCGCCTCGGTGAGCGAGGCCGTCGCGCGCGTGGGCAGCGCGAGCAGGTTCGAGAAGTCTTCGCCGTGTCCGAAAGTCGCTTTCACATCGACCGGCGCCTCGGGCACCACGGCCGCGATCTTCGACTCCGGGGTGAAGAAGAACCGGATATCGCGGAACGGGATCAGGCCCGCCAGCGCATCGACCAGGCGGTTCTCCTCGGTGAGCCAGCCATCCGCGCGTAACGTGCCGTGCTCGACGGTATCCCAGGCCACACACGCCTGCTCGAATAGCTCCTCGTCGACCGCGTACCGCGATAGCCGCGCCAGCTCGCGCGCGAACTGCATGCCATTCCGCCGCCAGAGCCAATAACTCTCGCGAATTTCCTGGTCGGTAATCGCGCGGGCCGAGAACCGGCACCAGCCGAGTTTGCCAGGACAGGCATCCGCGGCCGCAATCGGCGTGCCCATGAGCCGCATCGGCTGCGTCGGATTCAGATAGTCGATCGGCCGCGGCCCGGGTGCGGGATCGACGATCCAGGTCGCCAGCGTCGTGCCGACGAAGAAATCCGTGCGGCCCGTCGCGCCATCGCGCCGGAACGTGAGGAGCAGCGGCCGCCCCCGCGGGACCGAGCCCGATTGCGTCAGCGCCGAGAACGTACTGCCACCGGTCGAGAAGCCACCGAGGCGCACGCGGATAATCAGGCGATCCCCGGTGGTCGTCCGGATCGACCAGGAATGCAGGCTCGTCGAGCTGCTACTCGTATCGCCGCCTGGCCCCCAGACGAGGTACTGGTTTGCCGGCACCCCGGGAGGCAAAACGATCTCCATCTGCCAGGTGAAGCTTTGGAGCAGCATGCCGTAGGGATTCGGCAGCTGCAGCACTTTCTGTGAGCCGACGGGCAGGTTGACCGCACCGAGTCCGAAGCCCTGATGATTCATGCAGAGGTCGGCCGTGGTCGTCAGCTGCGTCGCGATCGGATCAGAGATCGCGTGCCGCGTGCCGATCTCGTCGGTGAACCCGCGGAGCCATTTCCACTCGCCGAGCGTGCTTTCGTCCACGTCCGGATAGCAGCGGATCACATCGGCGGTGACCTCGACGCCATCGATGGGATCAGTGAACCGCACCGCGGTCACATAGCGGCCGTCCGGCTTGTACGTTTTCGGCAGCACGGTGTAGGTGATCGGCGCCTCCGGCGGTTCGCTCGCGCTTGCGCCGTCCGAATTCGCATCGAACCAGATCCGGCAGACGCCGAGATTCCCATGCCCGAGCTCGACGTCGTACTCATCGACCAGGAGCGGCGGCAGGCCGCCCCGGAGCGTATGCACGCCCGTCCCCGTCGACGTGATATCGATCCCGATCCCGGCGAAGGCATCACCGCGCGTCGCCGCGAGCCGCAGCTCATTATCGCCGGCCTGGTCTGCGATCGCCCAGTACTCGAGCAGGGCATCGAGCCCGCCTGGCAGCGTCCCCGTCGATGACACGCGGAGCGGCCCCGCGCCCGTATCGAGAAAATGCACGC
>Ga0126377_10001869_pt1 | contig 14106 bp, 10 predicted proteins | sample PanSoiMetPlot_22_FD_92647 | JGI IMG/M metagenome (GOLD analysis project Ga0126377, IMG submission 92647) | Tropical forest soil microbial communities from Panama - MetaG Plot_22 | ecosystem: Environmental > Terrestrial > Soil > Tropical forest > Bulk soil | place: Panama | collected 2016-02-17
CGCCCGTAACGGCTCCGTCGTCTGGTCGCGCAACACGGCGTCGGACACCAAGACGAAAATCCCGGACTGGGGCTTTGCGAGCTCACCGCTGGTGGTCGGCGACGCCGTCATTGTCGCCGCAGCCGGCGCGCTCGCGGCATACGACGTCGCCACCGGCAATCCACACTGGTTTGGTCCGACCGGCGGCTGGGGCTACAGCTCGCCGCAGCTCTCGACGATCGACGGAGTCGCGCAGGTCCTGCTGCTGAACGGAGAAGGCGCGATCAGTGTCGCCCCGGCCGACGGTAAGTTGCTTTGGAAGCACGCTTGGAAGAGCGACGGGATCGTGCAGCCTGCGGTGATCGCGGGCAGCGACGTCCTGATCGGCAGCGGCTCCGGACTCGACTCCGAGGTCGGCACGCGCCGCATCGCGGTCAAGCACGGGCCCGGCGGATGGACTGCCGAAGCGCGCTGGACGTCGAACGGGCTGAAGCCCTACTTCAACGACTTCGTCGTTCACAAAGGCCATGCCTTCGGCTTCGATGGCCGCATCCTCGCGTGCATCGACTTCGAGGACGGCAAGCGCAAGTGGAAGGGCGGACGCTACGGCAACGGCCAGCTCGTTCTGCTGCCTGACCAGGACTTACTGCTGGTGCTGTCGGAGGAGGGCGAGTTGGCTCTTGTCATGGCGACCCCGGACCAGTTCACGGAGCTCGCGCGATTCCCGGCGATCGAGGGCAAGACCTGGAACCACCCGGCGCTGGTGGGCGACGTCCTGCTGGTTCGCAACGGCCAGGAGATGGCCGCGTTCAGGCTGTCCCTCGCGGGTCGCTGACGGAAGTGGGCGCCTATGAGAAACTCGGCGTTAGCTTCTTGATGATCATGTCCAATTCTCCTGGGTCAACCGGTTTCGTTATATGGTAGTTGAAGCCGCTTGTGAGCGCCTTCACCCGATCCTCCGTTCTCCCGTAGCCCGTCAGCGCGATCAGGAATATGTCCTTCGTCTCATCGGAGAGGCGCAATCTGTGCGCTACTTCATAGCCGTCCAGGCCTGGGAGGCCGATGTCCAGCAAGACCACTTGTGGGCGAAAGGCGAGGGCTGACTCCAGGGCAGCCAGGCCGTCGTAGGTCACTCTCACTTCGTGGCCATCTAGCCTGAGCAGCGTCGCCATACTCTCGGCCGAGTCCATGTTGTCGTCAACCACCAGGATTCGGCAGCGCCGTTCAGACGTAACGCCGGCCGCAGCCGCCGGCTCCGCCATCACGCTTTTCGACTCCGCGACTGTGGCTATCGGCAGATAGATGACGAACTCACTGCCCTTTCCAAGCCCTGCGCTATGGGCTTCGACGCTCCCGCCGTGCAATTCCACGAGACGGCGGACGAGCGTAAGACCGATACCCAGTCCTCCTTTTGACCGGTCAAGTGACCGGTCGGCCTGGGTGAAAAGATCAAAGACTTGGGGCAGTATGTGCGACGGGATTCCCATCCCGTCGTCTTTCACACGTATCACTGCCTGACTACCCAACTTCTCGGACGTCAGCGAGATGTTCCCACCTTCCTCGGTGTATTTGGCGGCGTTGTCGAGCAGGTTCGATATGACCTGGGACAGCCGCGTCAGGTCTCCTTCGACTGGCGCCGGATCAGGCGGTAGTGAGACGGTCAGGCGGTGTTTGCGCGCGTCAATCAGCGGGCGGCTCGCCTCGACCGCGCGTACGACTACCGTCATCAGTTCGAGCCTCTCCTTGTGAAGCTCAATCTTGTTCCGTGTGATGCGTGAGACGTCAAGTAGGTCGTCAACCAGCCGGGACATGTGAGTCACTTGGCGGTCGATCATATCCCGCAGTTTCTGGAGCTGTGGATCAGGCGGCCCAATCATCTTGATCGCCTGTATGGCGTTGCGTATCGGGGCAAGGGGATTTCTGAGTTCGTGCGCGAGCATTGCCAGGAATTCATCCTTATGGCGATCGGCCTCGCGTAACGCCGCCGCCGCCATTCGCGCCTCATGGACGTCAAACGTGCAGCCGGTGTGGCCGAGGAATTCCCCCTCCGCAGTAAGTCGCGGCATGGCCACGGAACGCATCCATCGGTATTCGCCGTCATGTCGCCGGAAGCGGAATTCCGCATCGAATGGCGCGCGCCGCGCCATGCAATCCAGATAGGCCGAAGCATATGCTTCGCGGTCCTCGGGGTGGATATACTGCTCCCAATCGTAGCCGCATATAACCGCCTGATCACCCAGGCCGAGAAAATCCAAGTACGCGCGATTTACGAAGAGGCGCCCCGAGGCGTCTTGCATCCATACCAATACTGGCGCGCTGTCCGCGAGCGCGCGAAACCGCTCCTCGCTTTCACGCAAAACACTCTCTTCCCGCTTCCTCTCGGTAATGTCATGGGCGACCTCGGACGCCCCGACGATTTCCCCGTTCGCGCTTCTTATTGGCGAGACGGTGGCGGAGATTTGAATCCTGCTTCCGTCTTTCCGCGCCCGCTCGGTTTCGTAATGCTCTACACTCTTCCCCCCGCGTAGCTTCCCCAGAATTTCCTCTTCTTCTTGCGCGAGTTCGGGCGGGATCAGGACCCTGATGTTCTTTCCGACCACCTCCTCGGCGGAGTAGCCGAACGTCCTTTCGGCCCCCTTATTCCAACTTGTGATGGCGCCATCGAGCGACATACTGACAATGACATCATCGCAGGATTCGACGATGGCCGCCAAATACGATTGCGCCATCTCCGCCTTCTGGCGCCGGGTGACATCGATGCCCATACCGATGAGACACGGATTGAGATCGAACTCGATCCTCCTACCGGTGAAGTAATAGGGAATCTTGCGGCCGCCTTTGGTAACAAGGTCCGCCTCGGCCGTCGCTGCTCCGTTCATAAACACCTGCCGGATCCGCTCAGCGATCATCGGCTTATCAGCTTCGCCGAAGAAGTCCAGGGGGGACATTTTCGAGATCTCCTCTCCAGAGTACTCGCTGACCTCTTCAAGGGAGTTATTCCAGCGTAGAAATTGACCGCCGTCGTTGACGAGGTAAAAGACGCCGGGCAGGCTATTGACAATCAGGTCGCTGAACCGCTCCTCTATAGAGAACCTTTCTTCGGCCTGCTTGCGATCGGTGATGTCGATAATCGTGGTTACGAATCCGGCCACCTGGCCCACTTCGTCGAACTCCGGCTCGTAGACGCCCCGAATGTAGTGAGCGCCGATTTCCCGGTAAGCCAACTCCATCTCGAACTCGCCGCGCTCGCCGCGCAGCGCCGCATCTACATAAGGTTCAATGCTGGCGTAAGCCTCTTCGCCGAGCACGTCACGAATCGTCCTGCCAACGAGGTCTTGCTGGCGCAAGCCGAACCGCTCGGCGTAGGGCTTGTTCACGAATTTATAGGTCCTGTCGGTCCCAATGTACGCGATCAAGACCGGCGAGCGATCCGTGATCAAACGCAGAAGCCGCTCGCTCTCCCCGGCGGCCTCTGACTTGTCGTGGCTGGAGTCGCCCCTTTCGCCGGATTTCATCACTCTTTTCTGTTGATGAGACGCGTCAGACATTGGTTCTATCTCAGATTGCGAATCAACTTTTGTTCGCGCTCCTCCGACGAAAAACGTCAGTTGGCCTTTCAGCGCAGGAGCCGCGCGACACTGTTTTTCAAAACCCCTCTTTTACACTCTTTCACTTTTCGAGCGCCTTGCCAACTTCACCCATGACGCCGATTCTTACTCAAATGGGCAATTCGCAAGCGCGTTATCGAACAGACCCCCCGGCGATCGGCCCGCCACCCTTGCGATGGCGCCCAATTTCCGGCGCGAGGTAATTTTGGATGGCGATAGACACCGAATAACGCCACCGGCGATTGTCGAATGAGCCGATGACGGCTATTACCTTCTATAAATAATTCTGTTTGGGCATTCAACTTGCCAATCTAAAGCCCGAAGGAATTAGGTCTCACACCGCAGGTCAGAAACACGTTGAGGGACGATCCTCTGCGCGGCGCGTATGGGGAGGGACCTGAACTCCGATCAGACGCGTGTTTGAAGAAGTTAGGTTCGCTCCCCGCATACCGACCGCGCCGACGCGCTCTCCCATAACCTTCAACCGGTTGAAGCATTGAAGGCGCGACGGATGACGTGAGACTTAAGGGCGAGCATGGGCATATTAGATATTCTCTGGATCTATTTGATTCAGACGACGATTCAGCAGGTCATCACTCAGAAGTGGTTGGAAGCCGCTCGTCTGCGTTTACTGCGTAAACTGGAAAGATCACGCGGCAGCCGCGTGATCGCGCTGTGGCGCCGTCAGGAGACGATGAACCTGCTCGGATTTCCCATCCCCGCTCGACATTAACCCGGGCGTCGACGGCGTCCTCAACGCACTCGAATCGCTCGATTGGAGACTGGAGGTGGCGGCATGACACAAGCAAGAAGGGCAAGGGCAAGGCTCGTCCTTCCGGTTAGCGAGGAGCGCGATCACATCAGGGGGCCGCGCGCGGCTCCCGTCACACTGGTGGAATACGGCGACTATGAGTGCCCGTTTTGCGGCCAGGCCTATTACGTGGTGAAGGAGCTCGAACAGCGCGCCGGGAATCTGACGCGATTCGTCTTTCGCAACTTTCCGTTAACCATCGTCCACCCTCACGCCGAACGCGCCGCGGAAGCGGCGGAGGCGGCCGGGGCGCAGGGCAAGTTCTGGGAGATGTATGATTGCCTCTTTGAAAATCAGCAGTCGCTCGAGGACGAAGATTTGTTGGAATGCGGCGTCTTGGCCAGTCTTGATATTCATCGAGTCGCTCGTGATATCCGGGAAGGCCGTTATCTAAACCGGATACGCGAAGACTTCCTTAGCGGAGTGCGGAGCGGTGTAAACGGCACACCGACCTTTTTCATCAACGGCGAGCGCCACGACGGACCCCGGGACCTCGTCTCATTGATTACCGCCATTGAGGAGGCGGCCAGGGATGGGAGGCGGTGAAGGATATGGCTGACATGCAATTGATTCGGCGCCCCGCCTGTGGCGCGAGCAATCGAGTAACGCGGGAAAAGTTCGAACAGTGGCTCGAACCTGTCTGCGGGCGGCGCAAAACGCCGCTGCCCGCCGGCGGTAAACCGGCGCCGGCGCCGGACGCCACGTTCGCGGCCGAGGTCGAAAGCTCACCGCTCCCCGTTCTGCTCGATATGTGGGCCCCGTGGTGTGGGCCGTGTCGGATGATGGAGCCGGTGATAGGCGAGCTGGCGGCGGAGATGGCGGGGCGTGTGCGAGTGGCGAAGCTGAATGTGGACGAGAACCCTGCGACGGCGGCGCGCTTCAACGCTCGCAGCATTCCGACTCTGCTGGCGCCAAAGCGGGCCGGGAGGTTGATCGCATTATGGGCGCGCAGCCCAATTCAGAGATGGCGAGGCGGCTGGAACGAGTACCGGATTGAAGGCGGGTGTGGTTATGACAGAGGAAACAATGGGCGCCATCCCGCGAGAATCGCTTCGCGTCCTCATTCCGCTCAGCGGAGTGGATAGCGATGTAAGCGCGCTTCACGTTGCGGCGGAAATGGCGCCGCGCGGCGCCGAGATTTTTCTCTTGCACGCGCGTTCGGGGCCTGACGAAGAGCGATACCCGGATTTCAAGAGGGCGAGTGAAGCGGAGAGATTTGAACACAGCATTGAGAGTGAGCGCATATTTGCGCGGGCGAACGCCATTCTAGCTTCGCATGGCCTCATCTCCGCCGGTCAATTGGCTGCGCAGGGCGCCCCGGCGGAGATTATCCTGCGCGTCGCAAACCAAATGGCGGCGGAGTTGATTGTGCTGGCCGCGGGCGCCGCGCGGCGCGTTATTGACCATGCGACCTGCTCAGTGTTGGTCGTGGGGCCTGGCGTCGCGGCCAAGCTCATGGAGGTCTGAAATAAATATGATCATCGGCGGCGAGTGATAGTGATATGGATAAGGTGGTCGTCAATCAGTTGCCCGTTGAGAAACTGCGCGGTCAGCGCGTATTCGTGCGGATTGACGCCGGCGTGGAGCCGTCTTCATCCGGGGTACTTTTTGATGAAAGCAAGTTACGCTCATCCCTGCCGACATTGGAATATCTGAGGGGCGTCGGCGCGCGCGCCGTCATCGGCGCGAGCCTGGGCAAGCCTGGGGGAAGAGTGGTCGAGTCGCTCAGACTCGACCCGGTGGCCGAGCGATTATCCCGGATGCTGGGCAGCCCCGTGCGCAAGCTCGGCGAAGCGATCGGGCGCGACCCGCAGGGCGCGGTGGCGGGCATGCGAGACGGCGATCTTCTGTTACTCGAAAACCTGAGGTTCTATCCGGGCGAGGACGCGAACGACGCAGATTTTGCGCATGAGCTTGCCCAACTATGCGACGTTTATTGCAATGACGCGTTCGCGATCGCAAACCTCGGCCTGGCTTCGACTGTCGGCATCACACGTTACGTCCGGCCGGCGGCGGCGGGGCTGGCGCTGGCCCGCGAGTTGATGATGTTCAAGGCGGCGCTCGATCAACCAGATCAGCCTTTTGTCGGACTCATCGCCGGCGCGCGACTCGAAGAAAAGCTACCCGTCCTTGAGAACTTGCTGCCCAGGCTCAATCGCTTGTTCATAGGCGGCGCGCTCGCATTCACCTTCCTCGAAGCAAAACGGCGTGATATCGGCTCGGCGCCGGTTAACAGGGCGCTCCTGCCGCTGGTCAAAGATTTCCTGAAGAAGGCGGAAAAAGAGGTTGAGATTATCCTGCCTGAAGACTTCATCGCGGTACAGGTCGATGAATTCCGCGAGTATGAAAAGAGTGGGCGCATAGGCGATCCGCCCGAATGGCGACTCGAACTCGAGAACGGAATTCCGCCATTCTACCTGCCGGTTGATGTAGGGCCCGCGACAGTCAATCGCATTAAGGGGCTTTTCGAGGGCGCGCGCACGATTCTCTGGAACGGGCCGCTCGGCGTCTGGGAGATCGAGCCGTTTGGGGCGGCAACGCGCGCGGTGGCGCTGCTTATTGTAGAGCGCGTGTCGCCACGTCATCAGCGCAGCATACTGTGTGGTGACAGCCTCGCGCGCGCCATTCGCAGCTTCAACCTTCCGTTCGAACTCATCCGCCATCTGACGACCGGCGGCGAGCAGGCTCTTCAACTGCTCGCGGGCAATCCGCTGCCCGCGGTGTCGGCTCTTGACAATGAATTCGACCTGGTCGCGCCGATTGAGACTCGCCCGCGCCGCATCCTTCTCCCGGTAGACGGTTCGGAACACTCACTCGAAGCCGCAAGAAGGCTCGGGCGGCTTATTGACGCTGAAGACGCTGAGATTTCTCTCCTTCACGTGCAAAAGCCTGAAGCTTTCGTGGTCGGCAAGGCATGGATTGACCCGGACGAAATACACCGTCGTGAAATCCGGCGGCGGCATGAGGCAGAGCTGGTTTTTGACATTACCAATGCGCCGCTCGCGCAGCAGGGGCTGGACGTGCGCCAACAATTAATGGTCGAAGGCGATCCGGCAGACGAGATTTTGAGGTTCGCAGATGAGATCGGCGCAGACCTGATAGTGATGGGGTCACACGGGCGGACAGGCGTTATGCGGGTTTTGATGGGCAGCGTGTCACGTAAGGTGCTCGATCAAGCCAAATGTCCCGTGCTGATCGTGCGCATTCCGGGCCGGCGTATGGATGGGGTCGGAATGCTCGAAACGTAATCGATTCTCGGAGGAGTCGTTCATGACGCCGCTGCGGCGACGCCCTGAAAGAATGTAAAGCGCAGTTCGTAGTCCCGCCTTCAGGCGGAAGGGCTGGATGCAGATCCATTCCGAGACGCCAAACGCTTCCGCCTAAAGGCGGGACTACGAACTGATTTTCGAAGGAGATAAAACATGCAAACGAGAGAGATTCCGCGCGAACAATGGATCAAATATTTTGATAACTTCAGCAAGAACCACGATGGATGGATAGTCACTGTGGAAGTTCTCGGCTCCGACCTGGGCGATCAGGAGGAAGCTAGCGGGCTACCGCTGGTAGGCATCAGCGCCGACGTGAAAGCACGCGAGAACCGGATCGAGATTATGGTCGGCGGCAGACCAGACGCTGACGTGACGCGCTTCATCGATACGCCGAAAAGCGTCTGGGTTAAGGAGTCTGGAATACCTGGAGACGAGGCGATAGAGGTTGAATCCGAAGATGGAATAAAGACGCTTCTGAACTTCCATAGAGTTCTGCCAGAACAATCCGAGCGCCAATTGCCGGCGGGGGCTTAAGAACTCATTTGAAATGAGTAGCGCTGGGGCATACCGCGTCTACCAGGATCCTGCCGACTTGTTGCGCCATCTGGACGAAGTCGGCGTCGGGTCTGCGCTGTGACTGCAATTTGTCTTGAGAGGTTAGGCAATGGACGTAGTTATCGAAGCGGCGCCATTTCCAATAGCCGAATCATCTTTGCCGAATGCCGACCCGTGTGTCGTCGTGATCTTCGGGGCGTTAGGCGATCTCGCTACGCGAAAGCTTGTCCCCGCCCTCTTCCGACTGGTCGGCGAGGGCTGCCTATCAAGCCGCTTCAAAATATTGGGTGTGGCGCGAAAACAGATAAACGACGAAGAATACCGCGAGCGGATGCGCGCCGGCGCGGCCGGCTCGAAAGATGCGGGCGAGATCAGCGACGCCGAGTGGCGGGCGTTTGCCGGATGCTTGCATTATCTGCATGGCGATCTCCACGAGGTCGAGACCTATCGCCGGATCGCAAGGCGTCTCGAACAGATGACTCTGCAAGAGGGCGCGAGCGAGAATCGCCTGTTCTATCTCTCCACTCCGCCATCGGCCGCGCCTTCAATCGTCCATGGACTCGGCATAATAAAGCTCTCCTCTGAAGAAAAAGGCTGGTCGCGCATCGTGGTCGAAAAACCTTTCGGACGCGACCTGGAATCCGCGCGCGCGCTGAATGACCTGATCGCGGACGTTTTCGACGAGAATCACATCTATCGCATAGATCATTATCTCGGCAAGGAGACCGTGCAGAACATCATTTTCTTTCGCTTCGGCAACTCGATGTTCGAGCCGATCTGGAACCGCAACTATGTAGACTACGTCGAGATTACGGCGGCGGAAACGGAAGGCGTTGGGACCCGCGCGGGTTACTACGAAGAGGCCGGCGCGCTGCGCGACATGGTTGCAAATCATCTCTTGCAACTCCTGACGCTCACTGCGATGGGGCCGCCGGTCGAGTTCGAAGCCGATGCGGTGCGCGACGAGAAGGTGCGGGTTTTGCGCTCGATTCATCCGATGACACCAGAGGAAGTGGCCGCGCGCGCAGTGCGCGGCCAGTATGGCGCGGGCGAAATTGACGGCCGGCGGGCGCCGGCTTATCGGGATGAAGATGGCGTGGCGAAGGATTCCATGACCGAGACCTACGCGGCGGTCGAGTTTCTCGTCGAGAATTGGCGGTGGTCGGGCGTGCCGTTTTACGTCCGCACTGGCAAACGGCTGGCGCGCGACGTGACGGAGATCGCAGTGCATTTCAAGCGTACGCCGCAGGCTCTGTTCGCGCGCGCGCATGAAGATCGGATCGAACCGAACGTGATCGTCATGCGCATCCAGCCCGACGAAGGGATCATCGTCACTTTCGGGGCGAAGCGTCCCGGCGCCGAGATGGCGCCGGCAACCGTCCACATGGATTTCTGTTATCGGACGGCGTTCGGCGCGCATTTGCCTTCCGCTTACGAAACGCTCTTGCTGGACGTGATGCAAGGCGACGCGACGCTCTTTATCCGGCGCGATGAGATCGAAAATCAGTGGAAATTGATCACTCCCATCCTGGAGGCGTGGGCGAATCAGCAGCCTCCGGAATTCCCGAACTACGCGGCCGGTAGCGAAGGGCCTGTGGAATCCGACGAACTGCTGGCGCGAAACGGTCACGGATGGCGTCCGATCAGCGGCAGTCTCAGCGGGTGTGAATAGTGAGGTCGAACACGAAGACGTAGGTACCCCACACGCGCTCAATGTATGGGCGTCTTAAGCCGGCCTATCAACTCATCATCTACATCGGTAGGCGCCGTATGCCTCTTCGGTTGTTGATTGGTTGTTAATGTGGGTATAGATTCGATCTTTGATCCTGGCGAAGAATAGGCTGGAGAAACTGGTTATTATGGAAGAGGTTGCGCAACAGACTAATCCGGAACCGCGGTGGCCTGCTTTCATCGCGGTGTTGGCTGGGGGCGGGCTCTACACAGCGCTGCCGGCCGCCCTCACATTCGGCCCGCGCTGGCTCTTCCCTTCCGTCATTCTGGCTTTGCTCATTCCCACCGTCATATCTCATCACACCGGCAGGTCCCGATTGAGCGCCATCTTCGGGTTCGCGGTGAGTGTGGCGCTCACCCTTGGACTGATCATCTCTTTGATCCTCCTGATCAGCGCCTTGCCCGCGCACAAAACGGCGCCGGAGACGCTGTTGGTCTCGGCGGCTTCGCTCTGGGCCACCAACATTCTGGTTTTTGCGCTGTGGTACTGGAGACTGGACGCGGGCGGACCACATCAACGGGATAAGCGCGCGAGACACTCTAATGGAGCCTTCCTCTTTCCGCAGATGATGATGAGCGAAAAGGCGCTTAGAGAAGCCGGACAACACGGATGGTCCCCCAATTTCTTCGACTATTTGTTTCTCGCCTTCAACACCAACACCGCCTTTTCACCGACCGATACGCCGGCGCTCACGCGGTGGTCGAAAGGCTTGATGATGTTGCAGTCACTGCTCTCGCTGCTGATTATCGCGCTGCTGGCGGCTCGCGCCGTTAATATCCTGTGATCGACGGCTGCTCAGATCTCAAACATTGAGCCACCTTTTGCGCGACCATCAATTCTTCTTCGGCGTGAATTATATATGTTTCGAATCCTAGCCCGCGAATGCGGGCGGCGGTTTTTTTTCGTTCGCGCCTTCATCATCGTTGAGTTTGGATCAATCGCTGTCGCCCGCTTCGCGGGCTGGTTGATAAATCATCGGTCATACCTGGGGTTGCGCGCTCGCGCGCTCCACCCCAGGCTATACTCTGCCGCCTGCTCCGCAGGCTGAAAATGCGATGAGCCGTTTCGCGCAAAAGCTTGGGTAACGACAAGGGGTTGAAACTCATGGCTAAATTCAAGGCCCCGCTAACGCGTCAAGGAGGACTGAGAGGTTACGTTCGGATTTCGTTTCATCAACCCTGTCAGATTCACTGCGCTTGAAATCAGTCCGACGTGGCTGAACGCCTGCGGGAAGTTTCCCAGGAATGCGCCGCTCGACGGGTCTACTTGTTCGGGCAACAGCCCGAGCGCATTGGCCCGATCGCAAAGAGAATCGAACAGGTCAATCGCTTCATCCAGCCTTCCCTGATAGGCCAGATTGTCCACCATCCAGAAGCTGCAGATCAGAAACGCGCCTTCGCGCCCGGTTAGACCGTCGGGCGAGACCCGCGGCAGATAGCGGTACAACAGGCCGTCGCCCGCGCTCAGCCGTTCGGCTATCGCCGTGGTCGTCGCGACCATTTTGGGGTGATCTGCCGGGATGACATTACGCAGAGGCAGACACAACAGGCTGGCGTCGAGGCCGCCACCACCAAGATGTTGTGTCAATGATCCGAGTTTTTCATCCCAGGCTTCGTCGAGGATCGCCCCGCGAATCTCATCGGCCGCCGCGCGCCACTTCGCCGCTTCGCCCGGCAAATTGAATCGTTCGACCATTCGCGCTCCGCGGTCCAGGGCAACCTGGCACATGGCCGCGGAATAGGTAAATACCCTCCCCGGCGTTCGCACTTCCCAGATGCCGTGATCGGGATTGCGCCACTCGCGAGCGGCGGCTTCGATCAGCCTGCGGAGCCTTCGCCACAACCTTTCATCAATCTCGCCGCAATGCGCCGCCCATTTGTAAGCGCAATCGAGAATCTCGCCGTACACGTCGTGCTGAATCTGTTCGGCCGCCGCGTTGCCCCATCGCACCGGACGCGAGCCGCGATAGCCTTCAAGCCCCTCGTCTGTGCGTTCCGGGGGAGGGCCGACGCCGTCCAGGGTATAGAGCGCTCTGGGACGACCACCGCGCTCGACCGCGTCCAGCGCCCAGCCGAGAAACCCCAACGCCTCCTCCGGGCAACCGATGCGATTGAGCGCGTAAACCGTGAACGCCGTGTCGCGCAACCATGAATAGCGATAATCCCAGTTGCGCTCGCCGCCGATTACTTCAGGCAGCGAAGAGGTCGGCGCCGCCACGAGCGCGCCGCTCTCAAAGTGATCGAGTAGCTTGAGCGTCAGCGCCGAGCGGCGCACGGTCTCTTTCCGTGGCCCTTCGTATCTGATGCGCGCGGCCCATCGCCGCCAGGCGTCGCGCGTCGCGATCAGCGAGTCTTCCTCCGACAGCGGCTTATGCCTGCCGACAGCGCCGCCCCAGCGCAATGTCAGATGCAAACGGGCGCCTTCTCTGAGTTCCATTACGCTACGCAGTCCTTCCAGCTGGAAAGAAGACGAAAGTTGCAGATCGAGCTGGGGGTGAGAGGGGCTGCGGAGGGACAGGCCGCCACTGCGCGCCGCAACTTGCGCTCCGCCGCGCGGCTCGATCTCGATCCTCAAACGCGCGCCGCCCCAGATCGCCTCCACTAAGCGCAATAACTCACCGCGCCCGGCGGCGGCGTCCTCCGTCAGATCGGCGCCCTGGCGCAGCGCGAGCGCGTCTGTTACGCGGACCAGACCCTCCGGGCCGCGCATTTCCGTCACCAGCACGGCGGTGTCAGGTTCGTAATATTGCCGCGACTCGATCATGCCTTCAGGAGCGATGGTGAAAGCGCCGCCACGCCGCGCGTCGAGAATCCGGCAGAAGAGCGGCGGCGAATCGAAGCGCGGCGCGCACATCCACGAGATCGCGCTGTCGCGCCCGACCAGCGCGGCTGTCGAGCCGTCACCGATCAGACCGTGATCTTCGATAGGCAAATAGCCGCCGGCGTATGAAACGGGCTTGAACTCATTCATCAATGAATCTCAGTCTGTTATTGCTGTGATCTTTTCATCGTCTTGATGACATCCGGTAGTTTTGCAACCACGATGCCGTCTAATGTAACAGCGCGGTTATAACTTCCTCAGCGGCGTCTGAGGAGTCTTTATGTCGCCTTGCGACGTTCTGATCCGGCCTGTGACTCCAATGTCGTAGCTAACCCCGTCCAATCATCCCTAAACGAATACAAGACAAACACCGCCCGCCAACTTTTAATGTCGGCTATGACTTGGGAAGAACGATGGCATCCGCTACGCGAAGAATGGGTCATCGTCGCCGCGCACCGGCAGAACCGCCCGTGGAACGGCGAGGTCGTCGAACACGGGGAAGCGGCTTTGCCCGCCTACGTGGCTGATTGTTATCTGTGCCCGGGCAATCTGCGCGTCAGCGGCAAGCGCAACGATCAGTACGCCGGCGTCTTCGTTTTTGACAATGACCATCCATGCGTCGGCTTCAATGCGCCGCACGAGCTATCGCCGCCCGGAGGCGTTTATCGCAAGCGGCCAGCCGCCGGCGCTTCGCGTGTCGTCTGCTACACCCCGCATCACAATGTGACGCTCGCTGAGCTTGAGCCCGAAGAGATCGAAACGCTGCTCCGCGTCTGGCGCGAGCAGTATGTTGAGATCGGCCGGCTCTCTGAGATCAACCACATCCTGATTTTCGAAAATAAAGGCGAAGTAGTGGGCGTCTCCAACCCACATCCGCATTGCCAAATCTATGCGACTAACTTCGTCTTCAAGACAATCGAGACCGAAGCGCGTGTCTCTTCGCGGCATATGGCGGAGACTGGCCGAGTGCTCTTCCAGGACATCCTGCGCGCCGAACTGGGAGACGGGCGGCGCATCATCTTCGAGAACGAATCGGCCATCGCCTTCCTGCCCTTCTTTGCGCGCTACGCCTACGAATGCTACGTCGCGCCGAAGCGCACTCACGCGAGCCTGGTCACGTTCAGCGGGGCCGAGTTGCGCGATTTCGCGGCGGCGCTTAAAGAGTTGCTGGTGAGGTATGACAACCTGTGGCGCGCGCCGTTCCCCTATGTGATGACCTTGCACCAGTCGCCGACCGATGGCGGCGATTATCGAGGCTTCCATTTCCACATCGAATTTCATCCGCCGCTGCGCCGGCCCAATCTGCTCAAGTATCTGGCCGGCCCGGAGATC
>Ga0126377_10001872_pt1 | contig 14104 bp, 10 predicted proteins | sample PanSoiMetPlot_22_FD_92647 | JGI IMG/M metagenome (GOLD analysis project Ga0126377, IMG submission 92647) | Tropical forest soil microbial communities from Panama - MetaG Plot_22 | ecosystem: Environmental > Terrestrial > Soil > Tropical forest > Bulk soil | place: Panama | collected 2016-02-17
CGAGCACGTCACGGAAGTAGGAGAAGACGACCACCTTGCGCCCGTTCGCCATCGCTTCGCGGGCAATCTCCAGTAGCCGGACGAGTTTCGCCGAGTCGCGCGGGTGGCCGACCGCGAAGGCGGCCCTTCGCATGGCCATGAAGTTGCCGTCGCGAACCGCGTCCCGGTACGCCGCCCCGTCCTCGGGGCCGAACTCCTCCCACTCGTCGACCTGGACCAGCTCGGGGAGCTCCGTCAGCACATCACCCTGGTTGCGCCGCAGGTAGACCGGTGCGGCGGCGCGGCGGAACGCCCTGACCCCCAGCGCGCCGTGCTGCCGGATCGACGCGGCCACACCCGGCTGCAGGAGCCCAGCTAAAGATTCAAACTCCTCAAGGCGATTCTCCATCGGTGTGCCGCTGAGGAAGAGCACCCGGTCGGCGGCGCCCGCGAGCCGTCGCACCGCCTTGGTCCGCTTCGCCTGCGGGTTCTTCACGTAGTGGGCCTCGTCGACCACGAGCAGGGCGACCGGCGGCGGGGTGCGGACCAGCGTGCCGAGCGAGCCGAACGTGGTCACCGCCACGCCACCCCTGCGCCGCCACCGCGCGGCGGTCCGGGCCCGGTCGGCCCCGTGCAGGGTCACCACGGGCAGCGTCGAGTGCGCCTGGATCTCGCGGCCCCAGTTGATGAGCACACTCGCCGGGCAGACAACCAGGAAGCACCCGCCGGCCGTACGGCTCGTGGTAGCGGCCGTACGGCCTTCGGCCGCGAGGTGCGCCATGGCCGCGATCGCCTGGATGGTCTTGCCCAGCCCCATCTCGTCGCCCAGGATCACGCGGCGCTGGACCAGCGCGAACCGGGCGCCGAAGGACTGGTAGCCACGCAGGCGCAGGCTGTCGCGCAGCCTCGACGTGTCGAGCCCCTGCGCGTTGACCCGCTCGACGATGTCGGTCGGCAGGTATCCCTCGGAGGCGGCGACGTCGCCGCCGAGCGTCACCACCTGGCCGAGCAGCCCGTAGTAGGTGGCCGAACGCTGCTCGAAGTCGCGCCACACCCGGGCCGGGGACGGTGCGTTGAGCCCGCGCGTGCGCTTGGTCTTCCGCAGCAGCCCAGCCGCCTCCGCGTCGTGCAGCCGGTTAGCGATGCGGTCGACCGCCTCGTCGGCGGCGCGGCGGCGGCGTTTGCCGACGAAGAGCCGCCGCATCCGTCGCGCGCTCGTGGCGACAGGGCGGTCTTCGGCGAGTCCCTGCGCGAACTCGTCCAGGTCGCCGTCCTGGCCGGGACGCACCCTCTCCCACACGGCGAGCGCCTGCAACAGCCGCGTGCTCAAGGCGTTGCCAGGGTCCAGCTCGATGCGGAACTGCAGCGCCTCCCGGGCCGCGTCGCGCAGCTGCTCGGCCGCCGCGACGATCCGGCGCGCGCTCGCCTCCCCGACGCCGCCGATCTGGCCGAGCCGGTCCGGCCCGGCGGCCAGCACGTCGGCGACCGTGTCGAGGCCCTGCTCCTCCAGGCCGGTGAGCCGCAGGCGCCCTTCGGTCACCTCCTTGAGGGTGTCGAGCGGCATCTTCGCCGTCGCGGCGAGCACCTGCCGCTCCCGCTCGGCCTCGAACGCCGCGACCACCTCGGCCCGCGCGCGCTGCACCACCGCCGTCAGGGCCTCGGCCCGCGCCTGGGCCTTGGCCGCTCGCCGCAGCACCCGCCCCACGGACGCACGGGCGGGCCCGCGCGGCGGCGCGGAATGCGCCTCGGGCGCCTCCAGCACGGTGGTCACGCGCCCGACCGTACCGGGGGATCACCGCCGCGAGCCGCGCGACACACGAGAGCCGCACGACAAAAGGCGGACCTTTTGTCCACTGTGGACCATGACGGGCACCGTCCCCATGAGACGGTGCCCTGTCTCGCCTGGACACTCCCGGTGGCGTACCGTACCCTCGCCACTCAGCGCGCTTCAGGCCGCCAGCAAGCTACCGAACCGACCGTACGAAGGCGAACTGGGAGACATGGGACTAAAGAGCCTGCTCGGCAACGTGAGCGCTTACGTGGCGCTCCAGAAGGCGGTGGGGGCCGATCGTCTGCGCTACCGCTGCCTCGACGAGCTGGGCCTCGTGGGCGGGGAGACCGTCCTCGACGTCGGCTGCGGTCCGGCCTACTACCTGGACCGGCTACCGAAGGTGCACTACTTCGGCTTCGACACGTCCAGCCGCTATATCGAGTGGGCCAGGCGTCGGTGGGCGGGGCGCGGCGAGTTCCGCTGCGAGGTGCTGGGTGAGCAGCACCTGGCCGAGCTCCCGCCGGCCGACGCGGTGCTGCTGCTCGGTCTGCTCCACCACCTCTCCGACGACCAGGCTCGGCACCTGCTCGACGTCGCCGCCAAGGCGCTCGCGCCCGGTGGTCGAGTGATCGCCGTCGACACCTGTTTCGAGCCGAGCCAGGGCGCGTTCTCGCGGTGGATGTCCCGCAACGACCGCGGTGAGTTCGTGCGTGAGCCCGCGGCGTTCGTCGCGCTCGCCGCAGCGTCGTTCCGGGACGTCGACGGCGAGGTGCTGAACGACGTGACACGCGTCCCGTCCAGCCATTGGATGATGCGGATGCGCGACCCGCAGGTTGAGCGGTCCCGCTCGAGCTCTGAGTAGCGCTTCAGCGCAGCTCGTAGACGGCTACGCCGCCATTGTCGTAGACCAGATCCGCGAGGCCGGCCAATGCCGGCGACTCACGCTCAGTCCGTCGCACGGCGACGAGGAACCGGACGTGCCGCTCGTCGTGGAGCTGTCGCAGGCCCTGCTCGGTCGGTGCGTAGAAGGCGTCCTCGTTGAGCTGAAAAAGGTCCTGGTCCCAGAACGGGGCCGTGACATTGGTCTGCACGCGAGGGGCGAATGCCCAGCCCTCGATGAGCACCGACCGCTCGGAGTAGGCGCTCAGCCAGAACGACCTCGCCGCCGCGCAGTCATGCGCCGCGTTGACGCAGTGGGAGTTCGTCGCGATGACATCCTCGGGATCGCTGTGGTCGCGCACCCACCGCGCCGCGACCACCTGGGATGCCGGCACCAGCGCCTTCTCGGTGTAGGGGCCGCCCGGCACACCCCAGCTGAACCGCGCGTCCAGCACGAGGCCGCCGGAGCCAGCGAGCAGGATCCCGATGAGCAGCACCAGTCCCCCGCGCCCGCGCATCCATTCCGCGCGCGAACGCAACGGGACCCAGGCGGCCGCGACGAGGGTGGCGATCACGGCCAGCACCGCGCCGAAGATCAGCATCGGCAGCACCGGAGCGAAGACCCGGTAGGTGGGGTAGCGCGGCAGCGCCCACACCGCCGCGACCACCATGAGGAGCAGGGCGTACGCGCCGGAGCCGATGGCGAGCGCCACCGTCCCACGCCGGGACACGCGAGCCCGTTCGAAGACGAGCATGAATCCCCAGACCGAGAGGATGATGCTGAACGGGAAGCCGGCGCGGGTGAACCACGTCGCGGCATAGTCCTTCAGCAGGAGGTTCAGCGCCGGCCCGGCGATCGCGCCGCCGAGCAGGAACCACTGCACCGGCGTGAGCCGACCGCGCCGCAACCACATCAGAGGCACGATCCCGGCCGCGCGCAGCTGCAGATGCAGCAGGAACGCCAGCCAGACGGCCGTGTGGAGCACCGCGAGCTTCAGTGGCGACCGCGCGATGTCGTCGGCTGGAAGGAACTGCTTGATGGGCTGCAGCGCGGTGATGGACAACCCGTACCGCTCGAAGGCGAAGATCGCGGCCAGCGCGAACAGCTGGGCTCCCGCGACGATGATGCCGAGCCACGTGACCGCCCACGGGAACCGACGCCGGAACACGAGCACCGCAACCCAGGCCAGAGCCAGCCCCGACAGGGCGACGGGCAGCGAGCTGGCCTTGGCCGCGCTCGAGGCCAGCGCGAAGAGCCCCACCAGCCCCCATGCACCCGGGCCGATGGGGTCGATCGTCGAGTCCCCGTCCCATCGCGGGAGGCGGTCGGCGAGGGCCCCGATCAGCGCCACCAGCAGCACCCAGCTGTACGTCATGGAAAGGCTGGGCCAGATCACGAACGCCACCTGGGTGCCGAACGGCGGCCATCCCGACGCGACGAAGTCGAACTCCCCCACGACCGCGAACAGCAGGGCGGCGGCGGCACCGGCGAACGGCCGGCCCGTGATCCGCCACGCGACGACCGCCAGGAGCAGCGTCGTCAATGCGCAGATCGCGAGCACCATGAGCCGCATGGTCAGGACCGGCAGATCGATCCCACCGACGAGGCTTCCCATCGCGAGGTGGGAGAACGCGAACCAGTGGTAGTGCAGTGGCTCGCCGGCCACCTGCGGGAGGTCGAGCGGCATGTGGTGCTTGGCCTCGCCCGCGAGCGACAACTGGTACGCCAGGTCGAGGAACTGGTCGGTCGACTCGGTGTCCGGAACGATCGGGTTCAGCGAGAAGAAGACCACGTAGAGATACAGCGAGAAGAATGAGATCGCGCCGGCGACCGTCCACGACCACACGAGGCTCGGCCGCGACGGGTAGTCACGCACCAGCCAGTGCCGGCGCAGCCGCGGCACGGCCGCGAACGGCACGTAGACGAGCAGCGGCCACAGCCAGACCACGCCCTGCAGTCCGAGCGCGCCGAAGACGGCCCAGCCTGCGAGCTCCAGCACGAGACCGACGGCGGCGCCGAACGCGACGTCCTCGACGAACGTGTGTGGCCGGCGCCGGAGGCTGCGGAACACCAACATGCCGGGCCCGATGACGGAGAGCACCGCGTAGCCGATGTAGCGCAGGATGTCGAGCGGCGCGGTGTGTGAAGCCAGGAGGACGGCCGCCATAACGACGAGTGCAACGGCGAGCGGCTGCCAACGCCGCCACGCGAGGGTCATGGTCAGCGTCCTCCCGAGGCCGGCCGGGGCGTCGCGGCCGATGATCAGAGCATCCTAGCGACGGCCGGACCCGGACCCCTCAGGCCATCTGCCAGGGCTCCCGCGGCAGGACGCTGCCCGTCTCGAGCAGCGTCTTGAGGTTCGCCAGGACGGCCGGCCAGCCCTTCGCGACGTCGGCCAGGTCCTGGTCGGTCGCGAGGTCCTCGTGGCGGACCGTGAGCCGCACGATCTCTTCGAAGGGCTCGATCGTGAACGTGACCGTCGACTCCTCCATGGTCATGACCAGGCGGATGGGCGGCGTGGCCTCCACGACGACACCGCCGGTGTCGGCTATACCGGAGCCGTCGGTGCGCAGGTGCTGCCACCGCGATCCCGGTTGCCAGTCCGATACATTCCGGTGCCCCCAGTACTGGCCGGTCAGATCAGCATCGGTCAGCGCAAACCAAACCTGCTCTGCCGTGGCATTGATGTACGTCACGTAGACGTAGGTCGGAACGGCCACGGTGACCTCCTCCGCTTGTCGTTTGATGTCGTTCAATACACCCAGCCTGGGTGCCTCGAATGCCGCGATCCACCGCTGGTGCATCTCGTGGATCGGGACCGGGTTGAGGTAGTGCAACTTCTCGCGACCACGCCACACCACACTGATCAGATTCGCACCCTCCAGGATGCCGAGATGCTGCGTCACCGACTGACGGGCCATGCCCAGATCGGCACTGAGCTTGCCCAGCGTCTGCCCGTTCTCCTCCCGCAGTCGGTCGAGCAGCCGCCGCCGTGTCGCGTCGGCCAGCGCTCGGAACACCCGCTCCATCCGGCCATTATGCAGGTGATTGCCTGCATAACGCATCCGATCCCGCCTCCTCATCGCCGTCGCGGCACCTGCCCAACTTCAGTCCACAGTGGACTTTAGGACACTCTGATTTGCTGCTTGACATAGTGCCCGGGTGCGGGCGGTAGATTTAGAGCATGCGTTCGAGTGATTCGGCGGTCGATGGGTTGATGGCCGGGTTGGCGGCGGTCAGTGCCGTTGACGTGACCGCGCTGCCCGACAAGCAGCTCCGCTCGGAGATCCTCGACCTGATCCGGGCCCGCAACGAGCTCGAAGCGGCGCTGGCGGAGCGGGTCGGCTCGTTCGACGCGCGCGAGCTGGCCCAGGTCGACGCGCACCAGGCGACGTCTACCTGGTTGATGAACTTCGGGAGCATGTCAAAGGGCGCCGGCCTCGCGCTGACCGGCCGAGGTCGCCTCCTGCGGCAGTTGCCCGCCGTGGCGACGGCGATGCGCGACGGCGCGGTCTCGGTCGAGCAGTTGAGCCGTGTCGCGGATCTGGTCCGCCGGGTCGGGATCGACACAGTCCGCGAGTACGACCACATCCTTGCCGCCCTGTGTGCCGCGGCCGGGCCGAACGAGGTCGGCAAGGCGTGCGAACGCATCCATGCCCTCGTGGATCCGGATGGCCCCGACCCGGATGGCAAAGAGGCCTTCGACAAACGGGACCTGACCTTCGCCCAGATCGGCCAGACACTGTACCTGCGGGGTCGGCTGGACCCGGATGGGGCGGCGATCGTGCAGGCCGCCATCGACGCGCTGATGCGCCCACCCGCAGCCGGTGACGAACGCACCGCCGCGCAACGCCGCGCCGACGCACTGGTCGACCTCGCCCGTCTGGGTCTGTCAGGCGACAGTCTGCCCGAGGTCGGCGGCGAGCGGCCCCACGTCGCCATTCTGATCACGCCCGACATCCTGCTCGGCCAGCCCGCAGACCCGCCGGAACCCACCGCCGACACCGCCACCGCCACCGCCACCGCGAACGCCACCGCCGATGCGGGGGGTGGCGATCCGTTGACGACGGCCGGTGTGCCGCAGTTGCCGGCGCGGCCGTGGCTGAGCTGGGTCGGCGAGGTCAGCACCGCGCTCGCGCAGCGGTTGGCCTGCGACGGCATCATCTGGCGCTTGATCGTGGACCCGCGCACGGGGCTTCCGTTGGATGTCGGCGACAAGTACCGCGCCGCCCCGCCGTGGATGCGTAAGGCTCTGTGGGCCCGCGACCGGACGTGCCGATGGCCAGGCTGCGACACGCCGGCGCCGTGGACGGACGCTCATCATCTGGTGCCGTGGTGGAAGCAGCAGCGCACCAGCATCGACGGCCTGGTGTCGTTGTGCCGCTACCATCACGGCTTGGTCCACGAAGGACAGTGGAGCCTGCACCTCGACCGCGCCACCGGCGAGGTCAACGTCACCCGCCCCGATGGCCGTCCGTACGAGCTCGGACCATCGAGACCGTGGACATCACCCTCCCATCAGGGACCCGGTCCCGGTCCTCCGGCGACCCCGACGTGATCCCGACGATCATCCCCCGGGTGTGCTCGTCGCGCCGTGCGCGTGGTCGCAGAGGCGCTCCTCGCCGGGCCTGAGCTGGCCGGCACCGATTCCCTCGAGCGAGGCGAACGGGCCGCACGCGTTGGGGGTGATCCAGACGTGCACCATCGGCACTCCACCGGAGAGCTTGACCGTGCCCGGGCGGCACGTCCCGTCGGCACGGGTCACACCCGCGACCCGCCAGGAGCCGGCCTCGCCCTGGAAACACAGGTTGTCGTGGACATGCCACTGCACCAGCGCGCCGCCCGTCTTCGGCACGGTGTCCAGGGTCGTGCCCAGCTCGGCCATGAACATGGCGGCGGCGAGCGTCCGCTCCCCCGTCGCCGGGTTCACCTGGAAGACCAGCGACTCGGGGTAGTCGGGGTCGAGCACGCGGCCGTCGGCGATGAGCTGCCACTTGATGAAGTGCTCCCAGCCGCTGCTTCCGTCCTGGATCGACTTGTAGCCCATCGCGATGTCCTTGTCCACGTCGGCGAACTGGGGCAGCTTCACGATCGCTGCGGTGACCAGTGCCTCTGCCTCGGCCACCTCGGCGTCCGAGACACCGGGAACGCCGCCGAGGTCCACCGGCAGCGTGCCCGTGTAGGGCACCGGCGGTGTGGTCGCGTCCGCGTGAGTGTGGTCGCTGCCGGCGTGGGTGTGGTTGCTGGTCAGCACCATGCCGGGAACGACGAGACCTGCCGTCACGACGCCGATCACCCCGATGGTCAACGGACCCGCGGTCCACGCCGGGGTCCGCATGCGTTGGTCGAGGGCGAGCAGCGCGCCCACGACCGCGACCGCGGCGAGCGCGGCCGCCAGCGAGTCGGAGAACTGCGGGCTCTCGCGCACATCGAGTCCGGCGACGAAGCTGATGCCACTCGTCTTGGCGAGCAGCCAACCACCCAGCGCGGCGCCGTTGACGGCCGCGCCCGCCAGGGCGACCAACCGTCCAGAGCGACGCAGGGCCAGGGCCGCCCACCCGGTCTGGGCGATCGCGGTGATGACGAACGCGACGACGGCCGCGCGGTGCTCGCTGTGCGCGCCGGCCGCAGTGGCGTGGATGGCACCGGCCCCGAGCGACGCGATAGCCGCCACGGTAAGGAGCACCGGTGGGGTGGTGCGGGCCGCCGGGGGCGGCTGGGGTGTCGTTCTGGCCTCGTCGATCACAGTCACGGTACGAGCCTATTCGCGTGGGCTGGCGGTGGGAACACGATGCCGCCTACCCTTACTCGTCGCTTACCTGGCGCACCACACAGAGCTGATCTGAACCGTCAGCTCGTCGTTCCTTAGGCCGACCGAGCGGCCCGGCGATCGAGGGTTCTCGAGGCCACCGGTGCCTACCGTGACGTCATGGGTAACCACGCCGGCATGTTCTTCGGTCAATTCGTGCGGCACCCGTGGCGGGTCGGGGCGGTCGCACCCAGCTCGGCTGCGCTCGCGGCGCGGGTGGTGGCTCCCCTGCCGGACACCGGTGAGCCCGTTGTGGTGGAGCTCGGCGCGGGTACCGGCGTGTTCACCGACGTGATTCAGGAGCGCCTCAGTGGGCGCGGATACCACCTGGCCGTCGAGGTCGACGCGGCATTCGCGGCGCTGCTGCGGCGGCGTTACCCGCGCGTCGACGTGGTGGTCGACGACGCCGCCCGGCTGCCGCAGCTGCTGGCCGCCCGTGGGCTGCCGTTGGCCGACGTCGTGGTCAGCGGCCTGCCGTGGGTGGCGTTCACTGCGGGGCGAGCCGCCGGGACGCTGGCGGCGGTCGCGTCGGTGATGAGCCCGCTGGGCGCCCTGACCACGTTCGCGTACGTCCACGCGAGGTGGGCGCCACCGGCCCGCCGGCTGCATGCCGAGCTCGCGCACAGGTTCGAGGAGCTGGTATTAGGCCGTACGGTCTGGGCGAACCTGCCACCCGCGTTCGTTTACCACGCCCGCAGGCCGCGGCATGCGTCATCCCGGGTCGACCGGCCGGAAAGCATCGTCGACGAGTCCGAGCCGGTGCGCTAACACTCCTGCCTGCACGCGGTTGCGTACGCCGAGCTTGGTGAGAAGACCCACGACGTGTGTCTTGACCGTGGTCACGCCAACATGGAGCCGGGCGGCAATGTCCGCATTGGACAGTCCGGCTCCGATGAGCGTGAGCACCTCCCGCTCGCGCGGGGTGAGCCGAGCCATCACGACGGCGTCCGGTCCCGCCGCGCCGTCGCGGTCGGCGTCGTGCGCCCGGCGGGCACGCTCGACGACCCGGGCGAGCACGCTCGGAGCGAGCAGTGGTTCGCCGCGGGCCGCGCGCCGCACCGCGTCGATCATGTCGTTCGGATCGCCGTCCTTGACCAGGAAACCGATCGCGCCGGCGGCCAGCGCGCCGTACACCTCGTCATCCTCGGCGAACGTGGTGAGCACCAGCACGTTGGTCTGCGGCACCGTGGCCAGGATCCGGCGGGTCGCTTCGATCCCGTCCATCCTGGGCATCCGAATGTCCATCAGCACCACGTCGGGCCGGACGCGCTCGACCAGCCGCACCGCCTCGTGCCCGTCCGCCGCCTCGCCGACCACATCGACATCGGGCGAGTTCTGCAGCAGGACCCGGACCCCCGCCCGTACCAGCCCCTGGTCATCGACGACGACTGCCCGGATCACGTGTAGCTCTCCGCGATCGGTCCGGCCAATGCCGGCGGCGCGGGCAGAGCGACCGTGACCGTCCAACCCCCGTCCGGGGTAGGCCCGGCCACGAGCACGCCGCCCAGCAGTGCCGCACGATCACGCATACCCGCCAGTCCATGACCCGAGGCCGGGAGGTCCGCAGCGGATGGCGGTTGCCCCGCCGGTGGATCGTTGTCGATGCGTAGCCGTACAGTGTGTGGCGTCTCAAAGCTCGTGACGAGGCGGGTGACGGTGCCGGGTCCGGCGTGCTTGAGCACGTTGGTCAGCGCCTCCTGCACGATACGGGCGGCCGTGGAGCGCACGAGCAGCGACGTCGTGTCGACGTCGGGATCGAGGTCCACGGTGATCGGCACCCCGGCCGCGCGCATCCGCGCCACCGCGTCGGATATCGCCGCCGTGGGTTCGGTCACCATTGCCGCCTCGCCCACGGCGTCCGGGTCACGCAACACCGCCAGCAGGCCGCGCAACTCGCTGAGCACGTGCCGACCCGTGTCGGCGATATCCGCGAGTGCGGTCGATGCCAGTGCCACGTCACCGGAGGTGTCCACGGCGAGCTGGCCGGAGCTGGCCCGCAGCGTCATCGCACCGACGTGATGGGCAACGATGTCGTGCAGGTCGTGGGCCAGGCGGGCGCGCTCCGACAGGCGGGCCGCGCGGGTCTCCGCGTGCCGCCACGCCTGCGTCTCAGCGATGCGTTCCTCGGCGACGACCGCAGCGTTGTGCACACCGCGGACGTAGCGCCCGAACGCCACGGGCGCGGCGGCCAGCCCTGCTTCGGCAAAGGCCTGCAGCAGCTCGGTCGGGTTCGGCGGGACGGGGAACCGGGCCACGGCCAGCATCACCAGGTAGGTGATGGCCCAGCCGATCCCAGCCACGCGCCAGCTGTACTGGTAGGCGAGTCGGCCGAGCACGATCAGCATGCCCGGCAACAGCAGACCGGCCGGCACGACCGGGATGCCGGCGGACAGCGCCAGTAGACCCAGGACGGGGGCTGGCCAGCGCCGGACGCCGAGCACAACCAGGCCGGCCAGGGCGGCGGCCACCACTGCGACGGCCGGCTTTTCGGAGTGAGGTCGGAATATCGATGCCACGACCAGTGCGGCGGCGGCCGCCACCACCACCCACAGTGCATCGAGCCGCCAGGAGCGCGCCCACACGCTCCGACGATACGCATCGACCGTCTCCGCGCCTCGTTCTCCCGGCCGGCACGGATCCACCTTCAGGCCGCTGCCGTGCCGGTGGTGGCTCCGGCGCGCGAAGGTCACGCGCCGCTCGTCCGCGGGTACAGCACCGGGTTGAGCGGACCGTCCGGCACCTCGCCGATGGCCGTCCCACCGAGCCAACCGAGGTCGCCGCGCTGCGCGTCGAAGGACGTTCGTGAGCCTGACGAATCCATCGGCATCGAACCGTTCGGTCGCGTCGGAACCCAGCGGATACGGGTCGGCGATCATGCGCTGATCCTTGTCGCGAGCGTTGACTGCCCGCAACCGCTGTCGTAGCTCAGCTCCGCAGGGTGTGGCCGCGCGGTTGGCCGTAATGCGCAGTCGGATCGGTCGCCTGACTCGTGTATCGAGCTACGCTTCGTCCTTCGCACTCCCGTCCTCGCTCCCCCATGGAAGGATTGGCGGATGTCAGAGCTGTTGGTCGACTTCATCACATCGCTCGATGGTTACGGGGCGGCCGAGGGATGGCCGGGGTTCTGGGGCCTCGAGGGGCCTGAGTACCTCGGCTGGTTGGACGAAGCCCCGGAAAGGGACTACACGGTCCTGATGGGCGCGAACACCTACCGGCTCATGTCAGGTATGGCCGTCGAGGGGGAGCCGGGTACGGACCTTCTGGCGGGCATGTCGAAAGTTGTCTTCTCGTCCACCCTTGCTGAACCGCTGTCCTGGCCGAACTCCCAGCTGGTCAGGAAGGATCCCGTCGAAGCCGTACGCGAGATGAAGGATGCCGGTCCCCCGTCGCTGCGCACTCTGGGCAGCCTCACGCTGTGCCGATCCCTGTTGCGGGCCGGTCTCGTCGACCGCTTCCGGGTGGTCGTGTTCCCCGTCATCACCGGAAGCACCGGTCGGGACCGGATCTACGACGGCTACCCCGACGTCGCCCTGAAGATGGTGAACAGCCGCACCTTCGATGGACGGCTTCAGCTGCTCGAGTACAAGCCCACGGTGTTGGCGGGTCCTCCGGGCTCCGCCGAGGCCGGCATGTGACCCCCCCGGGCATCGACCGTGCTGGTGGTGCCAGTGGGACGACGTTCCGTCCTCGTTGCGCACGCGCCGGGTAGGGCTCGCATAGCAGATCATCGATATTGGCTTGGCCGCTGATCGCGGGCCTTAGGGTTGTGGTTGGAGTGGTGGCGAGGCTGCTGTCGGCTCGGCGACCAGGGGAGGTTCCGATGACGGTGTTCGATGGCCGCGAGGGAGGGTCGCCATGAGTGGCGACCTCACCGGCAGCGTTGAGGAGTTCTTCAACCGGTTGGCCGCGTCGCCCCAGCCTCTGCTGCAGAACGACGACGGCACAGTCCGGATCGATGTCGCCGAGGACAGCACCGTGCAGCACTGGCTGATGCACATCGATCATGGTCGGGTTCAGGTGTCGCACCGCAACGTTCGGGCCGACGCCGTGCTGAGCGCCGATCAGGCGCTGTTCGAGCGATTGGTGCGAGGCGAGGCGAACGCCCTGACCGCGGGCCTGCGGGGACAGTTGGGCATGCAGGGCGATATGCGCCTGGCGGTCGCGTTCCGCCGGTTGTTGCCCAGTCCGCCGGGAGGGCGCACGACGTTGCCACCGGAGGACCGGGAGTCCACGGAGGCGGCCCGTGCAGCCAAGGCCGCCGGAACAACGACGCGTACGGCCAAAGCCTCGACCGCCGTCGCCAGCATGACGCGAAAGGACCGCGCCCGATGACCAGCAGCCAGATGAGCATTCTGGATGGGAACACCTTCGTGGTCAGCGACAGGCGGGGTGACATCGACGCCACGCCGGAGGACACCACCGGTCTGTTCTCGTTCGACACGCGGTATCTGTCGAAGTGGATACTCACGGTCGATGGACAGCGGCTCAACCCGCTCTCGGTGGACGACCTGCAGTACTTCGAGACCCGGTTCTTCCTCGCCCCGGGCACCGGCACGATCTACGTGAACGCGACGCTCTCGGTGATCCGCCGTCGGGCGGTCGGCGAGGGTTTTCACGAGGAGTTGATGATCCTCAACCACGCCGAGGACCCGGTCGACCTGGTGGTGCGCGTTGACGCCGACACGGACTTCGCCGACCTGTTCGAGGTCAAGGACAACGTCGGGAAGAAGGGCAAGTACTACCACCGCGTCAACGGGGACCACCTGCTCATCGGCTACGAGCGGGGAACCTTCATCCGCGAGACGATGATCGCGTCATCCCAGCCCGCCCGCTTCGACGAACGAGGTCTGACCATCGATGTCCACATCGGACGCGATGGCGAGTGGTCCACGGACCTGGACGTGATCACGACACTGACCGGCACGGGTCCTCGACGTACCAAGCCGAAGTACGGCCACGCCGGCGAGCGCAAGCGGCCGATGGCCGAGGGCCTGCAGAAGTGGATCGACGACGCGCCGAGGCTCGAGACCGATCGGGACGGGCTGCGGTCGACGTACCAGCGCAGTCTTGTCGATCTGGCCGCCCTGCGCTTCTCTCCGCCGATCGCGGGCGGCATGAGCCTGCCGGCAGCAGGGCTGCCATGGTTCATGGCGATGTTCGGCCGTGATGCCATCATCACCAGCCTGCAGTCGCTGCCGTTCACGCCGGAGCTCGCCGCGACGACACTGCGTGCGCTGGGCGCCTGGCAGGGCACGAACGTGGACTACTACCGGGAGGAGGAGCCCGGGAGGATCCTGCACGAGATGCGCTACGGCGAGACCGCGGCATTCGAGGAACAACCCCACTCGCCCTACTACGGGAACGCCGATGCGACCGCGCTCTACGTCGTGCTCCTCGACGAGTACGAGCGTTGGAGCGGCGACACCGCGCTGGTACGCGAGTGCGAGCCGGTCGCCCGTGCTGCGTTGCGGTGGCTCGACGAGTACGCGGACCGACAGGGCAACGGCTACGTCTCCTACAAGCGCACCAACGAGGAGAACGGCCTGGAGAACCAGTGCTGGAAGGACTCGTGGGATTCCATCAACTATCACGACGGACGGCTGCCCGGCTTCCCCCGCGCCACCTGCGAGCTGCAGGGCTATGCCTACGACGCGAAACGCCGGGC
>Ga0126377_10001873_pt1 | contig 14102 bp, 13 predicted proteins | sample PanSoiMetPlot_22_FD_92647 | JGI IMG/M metagenome (GOLD analysis project Ga0126377, IMG submission 92647) | Tropical forest soil microbial communities from Panama - MetaG Plot_22 | ecosystem: Environmental > Terrestrial > Soil > Tropical forest > Bulk soil | place: Panama | collected 2016-02-17
CGAGACCGGATGCGCGGCGCCGATCGCGTAGGCCACCTGGATCTGCAATCGGTCGGCGGCGCCGGCGGCGACGAGGTTCTTGGCCACGTACCGGGCCATGTACGCCGCCGAGCGGTCGACCTTGGTGGGATCCTTGCCCGAGAAGCAGCCGCCGCCGTGCGGCGCCATCCCCCCGTAGCTGTCGACGATGATCTTGCGGCCGGTCACGCCGGTGTCGGCCTTGGGGCCGCCGATCTCGAACCGGCCCGTGGGGTTGACCAGGATCCGGACGTCCTCCGCGTCCAGGTCGAACTCGCGAAGGACCGGGTCGATGACCTCGGAGCGGACGTCGGGCGCGAGCAGCGTGTCGACGTCGACCTCCTCGCGATGCTGGGCGCTGACCAGCACGGTGTCGACGTGCTTGGGGACCGTGCCCTCGTACGCGATCGAGACCTGGCTCTTGCCGTCGGGCCGCAGATACGGGACGACCCCCGCCTTGCGCACGTCCGCCAGGCGTTTGGCGAGCCGGTGGGCCATCGCGATCGGGATCGGCATCAGCTCGTCCGTCTCGCGGCACGCGTAGCCGAACATCATCCCCTGGTCCCCCGCACCCTGCAGGTCGAGCGCGTCCGCAGAATGCCCCTCGCGGTGCTCGAGCGCATCGTCCACACCGCGAGCGATGTCGGCCGACTGCTCCTGGATCGACGTGATGACGCCACAGGTGTCACCGTCGATGCCGAAGTTCGCGTCGGTGTATCCGATCTCCGTGACGGTGCGGCGTACGACCGAGGCGATGTCGATGTACTCGGAGGTGCTGATCTCGCCTGCGACCATGACGAGGCCGGTGGTCACCAGGGTCTCGCACGCCACCCGGCCGGCGCGATCCACCGTCAGGATCGCGTCGAGCACGGCATCCGAGATCCGGTCGGCCAGCTTGTCGGGGTGGCCCTCGGTCACGGACTCGGACGAAAACAGGTACGCGCGGCCCATCGGCGCGAGCATAGCAGCGGCCTCGGACCCTCCCGGGCTAGGCGGCTATGCGGTGAGCAGCTTGGCCAGACGGTCGCAGATCGCCGAGGCAAGCTCGCGCTTGGTCCATTTGCGCATCGGGATGTCCGCGCCGTCGGCCGCCAAGATCGCCGCGCGGTTGGTATCCGAACCGAACCCGGTCCCCTCGCGCCCGACCTCGTTCGCGACCAGGAGCTGGAGGCCCTTGCGCCGCAATTTGTCGCGGCCGGCCCGCTCGACATCGTCGGTCTCGGCCGCGAAGCCCACCAGCACCGCATGCCCGGCTTTCCCCAGCTCGGCCAGGATGTCGGGCGTGGCGACGAGCCGGATCTCGGGAGCCCCCTGATCCTTCTTCAGCTTGGCACCGGCGGCCACGTCCGGCCGGAAGTCGGCGACCGCGGCCGCCATCACGAGGGCGTCGGCGTCACGCATCGCGTTCAGGACCGCGCCTCGCATCTCCTCGGCCGTGGTCACGCGGACCACCTCTGGGCCGGGCGGGGGCTCGACCGTCCCCGGGCCCACGACCAGCGTCACGTCGGCGCCGCGTTCGAAGGCCTCGCTCGCCACCGCGAACCCCATCTTGCCCGAGGAACGATTGCCCACGAACCGCACGGGGTCGATCGGTTCCCAGGTCGGACCGGCCGACACGACGACGCGGCGCCCGGCGAGGTGCCCGGCCGCGGCCAGGACGTCCTCGATCGCGGTCGCGATGTCCTCGGGCTCGGTCATGCGGCCGATCCCCTCGTCGCCGGCGGCAAGTGGGCCGGTGGCCGGTCCGACGACGCGCGCGCCGCGTGCGGCCAACGCGGCCACGTTGGCCTGTGTCGCCGGATGCTCCCACATGCCGCTGTGCATCGCGGGCGCCACGACCATCGGGCAGGTCGCCTCGAGCAGCGTCGACGTCAGCAGGTCGTCGGCGATCCCCTGCGCCAGCTTGGCGATGATGTTGGCCGTCGCGGGTGCGACCACCGCGACATCGGCCTCGTGCGCGAGACGAACGTGTAGGACGACCCCAGGCTCCTGCCAAAGGTCGGTGTATACGCGATGCTCGGACAGCGCCGCGAACGTGGCGGGGCCGACGAAACGCTCGGCCGAGCGGGTCATCACGATCCGGACCGACGCGCCGCGAAGGCGAAGGATCCGCACGAGGATGCAGGCCTTGTACGCGGCGATCCCGCCGGTGACACCGAGCAGGACCCGTCGCCCTGCCAGGGCGGAACGTTCGCTCGCCACGTCGTCCTCCTCGGCCACCGCCCGATGGCCCGAGACGCCTCTACTTGATACCCAGGCCCTCGGGGCGCTCGGCGCTGATCTTGCCCTCGGAGATCTCCTCCAGGGCGATCGACAGCGGCTTGTTCCGGAGCCCGGTCTCTACCAGCGGCGGGACGAACTCGGCGCGGCCCTCGCCCAGCTGGCCGTAGTAGGAGTTGATCTCGCGGGCGCGCTTGGCCGCGAGCGTCACCAACGTGTACTTGGAGTCGACCTGCGCGAGCAGATCGTCGATCTTGGGTTCGATCATGACGGAGTCCTTCCGGTGCCGTTGACCTGGGCAGACGCACCGATGATAGCAGCGACCTCGTCCGCGGCCCGCTCGGCGCGGTCGTTGACCACAACGTGATCGAACGCATCCGCTTCCGACAACTCCCAGTCGGCCTTGGACAGCCGCACGGCCAGGCCCTCCTCGGTCTCGGTCCCCCTGGATCGGAGCCGGCGCTCGAGCTCCTCGCGTGTCGGTGGCTCGAGCAGGATCAGGACGGCCTCGGGCTCCTTGGTTCGAACCTGGTGGGCGCCCTGAACATCGAGCTCGAGCAGCACGTCGGCGCCCTCCCGGAGCGCCTCGCGGACCGGCCCGGCCGGCGTGCCCGAACGGTGCCCGAAGATCTCCGCCCACTCGAGCAGCTCGCCCGCGGCGTCCATCCGGTCGAAGTCGGGCTCCGAGACGAAGACGTAGTCGACGCCGTCACGCTCGATCGGACGCGGCGCGCGCGTCGTGACCGACACGGAGACGCGCAGATCCGGGAGGCGCTCGCGAACGAGGCGGACGATCGTTCCCTTGCCGACCCCGGAGGGGCCGGCGAGGACGAACAGCCTGCCCCGGCCGGCTGCCAGCGCCGCTACTTCTTCGCGAATTCGCCGAGCAGCGACTCACGCTGCTTCGCGCCGAGGCCCCTGACTCGACGGCTGGCCGAGATGTCCAGTCGCTCCATGATCTTGCGCGCCCGGACCTTCCCCACACCCGGGAGCGATTCGAGGACCGTAGACACCTTCATCTTTCCGACCGTGTCGTCGTCCTGTCGCGACAGCACGTCCTTGAGCGTGAGCTTGCCGGACTTCAGCTGGCCCTTGAGCTCCGCACGCTTCTTCCTCGCCTCGGCGGCCTTCTCCAGAGCCTGCTTTCGCTGTTCATCGGTCAGGACGGGTAGGGGCATAACGACACTCCTTCGTTCGCCGGAAGCGGCGAGTATAGCCACGCCTCCACGAGCCCAGCAACGCGAACCCGTGCGCGCTACCTGCGGGTTTTCGTGGGGCCGGGGGTCAGCGAACAGTGGACAGGATGGCGCGCGCGACGCCCGCGGGATCCACCGATGCGGTGATCGGACGACCGACGACCAAGTAGTCGGCGCCCCGTTCGACCGCCTCTTCCGGCGTGAGGATGCGCGACTGGTCGTGGCCGTTCGATCCGGCCGGGCGGATGCCGGGGACGACCAGACATGCCTGCGGCCCCAACACGTCGCGGACGTTCGCCACGTCTTCGCCGGAGACGACGACGCCGTCGGCGCCGGCCGCCATCGCCTCGAATGCCAGCGAGGTCGGCGATGCCAGCCCCTCACCCGCAAGGCTCGAGAGCACCGTCACCGCCAGCACCATCGGCTGCGCGTGTCCGGCGACCTCCGCGCCCTCGGCCGCCCCGCGAACGGCCGCCGCGACCATCGCCTCGCCGCCGAGCGCGTGCACCGTCAGCATCGCGATGCCCAGGCGCGAGGCGTTGCGCGCCGCGCCCTCGACCGTGTTCGGGATGTCGTGCAGCTTGAGGTCCAGGAACACGGGGGCAACGGCGCGGATCCGGGGAACCACATCAGGGCCGGCGGCGGTGAACAGCTCCAGCCCCACCTTGAGGAGACCGGCCGGGCCCCGGAGGCGGCGCGCGAGGGCCTCGGCATCCCGGGCCCCGGAGACGTCGAGTGCGACGATCAACGGGTTGTCTGGGCGGGGGATCACGCCGAGCCGTTCCCGTCGGCGCCGACACGCAGCCGGCCGCGCAGGTCCCCGGGCGAGGCGAACCCCTTCTCGCGCAGGTACCCAACGATCCCGCGGGCGATCTCGACGTGTGCGGCGGGATCGATCAGCAGCGCCGTTCCGACCTGCACCGCCCAGGCCCCGGCCAGCAGGAACTCGACCGCGTCCTCCCCGGTCGCGATCCCCCCGACGCCCATGATCGGGACCTGGGGGAGGGCCCGCGCCACCTGGTAGACGGCGGCGAGCGCGATCGGCTTGACCGCCGGCCCGGACAGGCCGCCGACGGGCGTCGCGGTGCGGGTTCGCAGGCGCGAGGCGTCGACCGCGAGAGCCGGGATCGCGTCGACCAGGGTGAAGCCGAACGCCCCCGCCCGGACGCACTGCTGCGCCACCTCCACCAGGCCGGGGAGCAGAGGCGGCAGCTTCGCGAACACCGGCACGCGTGCCATGCGCGCGACGGCGCCCACGATCTCGACCAGGCGCTCGGGGGACGCGTAGAACGGATCGCCCTCGCGCTCGTCGTCCGCCGAGGACAGGCACACCTCGATCGCGACGACCCCGTGCTTCAGATGCATCGCGCTCGTGACGTCGACGTACTCACCCAGGCTCGAACCCGCGACCGAGGCGACGACCGGTACGCCGACCTTCGCGAGCCGCGGCAGATCGCGGTCGATGAAGTCCAGGACGCCCGGGTTCTGCAGGCCGACCGCGGATAGCAGCCCGGAGGAGGTCTCGGCCGAGCGGGGCGTCGGCCATCCCTTCGAGGCGCCGAACGTCAGGCTGCGGGTCACGACGCCGCCGAGCTTGTGCAGCTCCACGAGGGCCGGGACGTCGTGGCCGGTGGCCAGGCATCCGGAGGCCGCGAGGACGGGATGCGGGAAGCGCAGACCGTTCAGGTCGACGGCGGGGTTCGGCTTCATCGGGTTCGCGTTCGATCCGCGTACGTCGCGGGCGTCATCCGGGCCAGGCCTTGAGCACGGGGAAACCCTCGGGCGGGGTCACCGTCTGCGCCTGGTCCTCTCCCAGCCATCGGTCCCAGAGGATGCGGGCGGGGTTGAAGACCGGGCCGTCGACGCAGGCGCGCAGGTTGTCGTAGCCCGAACCGTCCTTGCGGATAACCGGGACGGCGCAGGAAAAACACAGGCCGATCCCGCACGCCATCTCCTCCTCGACCGCGATCTGCGACGGGATCTGGCGTTCGGCACAGAACTCGGCGATCCGGCGCAGCGTCGGGCGCCGACCGGCGGCGTAGATCACCTGGGCGCCGGTGGACTCGACGACCTCGGGGAGGTGATCGAGCACGCTCCCGGCCTCGCCGAAGCTCCCGTCATCGGTCGTGATGACGATCGATTGTGACAGGCGCTTGGCCTCGATCGGCTTGAACACCTGATCCTCGGTCTCGGCGCCGACCAGCATGTCGACGCGCCTGCCGCGCGCGCGGAGCTCCTGCCCGAGGAAGTACAGGGGCGCCGAGCCGTGCCCCTCGGCCACCAGCAGGCAGCCGGACAGCTTGGCCGGGTACGCGAACGCCTTGCCGATCGGCCCGATCACGTCCAGGAACTGGTGCGCCTTCACCTCGGCGAGCCACGTCGTCCCGGGCCCGCGGGGATCGAAGACGAACTCGAGCGTACCCGCCCACCCGCCCCTCCGCGAGGCCTGGTGGATCGAGAACTGGCGACGCAGCAGGAACGTGCGCTCCCGCGGCATCGCGACCGAGACGAACTGGCCGGGGCGCACCTTCTCCGCCACTTCGGGCGCGACGATCGTGATCGAGTGGTACGCGCCGATACGCCTCGCGTTCAGTACCTCGGCGCGGACGCGCCTCACGACGCCCCCACGCCCGCCGGTCGCTCTTCGAACGCCAGCCGCTCCTGCACCGCCGAGGTCTCCCGAGCGCGCCGATGCCACTCCTGGATCGAGCGCGGCTCCCTTGTCGTCCCCATCAGCGCCTCGATGCCGCGCAGCGCGGCGAACAGCCCCGGCAGCGTGGTGACGCACGGGATGCCCGCCTGAGCCGCCGCCGTCCGGATCAGAGACCCGTCGGTCCGCGGCCCGCGGCCAAACGGCGTGTTCACCACCAGGTCGACCTCGGCCTCCTGGATCAGGTCCACCACCGAGCGTTCGCCCTCGGACACCTTCGGCACCCGCGTGACGGCGACGCCGGCTCGTTCGAGGACCGCCGCCGTGCCCCTGGTCGCCAGGACACGGAACCCCAGGTCTGCCAGGCGCTTGGCCGGGTAGACGATGGACCGCTTGTCTCGGTTGGCGACCGAGACGAACACCGTTCCCTCCGTGGGAAGCGAGGCGCCGCTCGCTATCAGCGCCTTCGCGAGGGCCCATCCGGGGTCGGCGTCGATGCCCATCACCTCTCCCGTGGACCGCATCTCGGGGCCGAGGATCGTGTCCACGCCCGGGAAGCGCCCGAACGGCAGGACGGCCGCCTTCACCGCCGAGTACGGCAGATACAGGTAGTGGCGTGGGTCGGCCGGGACGACGCCTTCCTGCCGCAGATCCGCCAGCGAGCGGCCGATCAGGACCGACGTCGCGACCTTGGCCAGTTGGACGTCCGTGACCTTCGAGACGAACGGAACGGTGCGGGAGGCGCGCGGGTTGGCCTCGAGAACCCAGATGCGTTCGTCCTTGACGGCCAGCTGCAAGTTGATCAGGCCGCGGACGCGCATCTCGAGCGCGATCGTGCGCGTGATGCGATGGATCTCGTCCAGCTCTTCGTCGGACAGCGTCGCGGGCGGGATCTGGCACGACGAGTCGCCGGAGTGGATGCCCGCCTCCTCGATGTGCTCCATGACCGCGCCGATGAACACCTCGGAGCCGTCGCATACCGCGTCGACGTCGATCTCGACGGCGCCCTCGAGGAAGCGGTCGATCAACACCGGATGCTCGGGCCCGGCGGCCGCCGCGGTGGTGACGAATCGCTCGAGATCGTCCTCCGCGTACACGATCTCCATCGCGCGACCGCCGAGCACGTACGAGGGCCGTACGACGACGGGGAAGCCGATCCGCGCCGCGATCGAGCGCGCCTGCTCGACGTCGCCCGCCTCCCCGTGGGAGGGTGCGGCGATGCCGAGGTCGCGCAGCAGCGCCGCGAACCGCCCACGGTCCTCGGCGAGGTCGATCGAGGCCGCCTCGGTTCCGAGCACGCGGAACCCCGCGGCCTCGATCTCGCGCGCGAGCCGCAGAGGCGTCTGCCCGCCGAATTGGCAGATCACGCCCACCGGCCGTTCGGCCTCGCATACCGCGAGGACGTCTTCGGTCGATAGAGGCTCGAAGTACAGGCGGGCGCTCGTGTCGTAGTCGGTCGAGACCGTCTCGGGGTTCGAATTCACCATCACGGCCTCATACCCGGCCTGCTCGAGGGCGAAAGCGGCGTGCACGCACGCGTAGTCGAACTCGATACCCTGCCCGATCCGGTTCGGGCCCGCGCCCAGGATGATCACGCGCTCGCGTTCGGCCGGCCGGGCCTCGTCCTGTTCCTCGTACGTCGAGTAGTGGTACGGCGTCCGGGCCGGGAACTCGCCGGCGCACGTATCGACCGTCTTGAACACGGCCCGCTCGCCGAGCGCCGTTCGCCGGGCGCGCACCTGCGCCTCGGTGGCCGAGACGAGCGTTCCGATCCGCCGGTCGGATAGGCCGGCGCGTTTGAGGCGACGAACCTCGCCGGCGTCCAGGTCGTCGAGGTCGCGCCCGTCGATCCGCCCGGCCTCCTCGACCACTTGGGCGATCTGGTCGACGAACCACGGATCGATCGAGCTGGCCGCGGCGACCTCGTCCACAGAGCGACCGGCCCGAAGCGCCGCCTCGACCAGTTGCAGCCGCCGTTCGGTGGGCGCCGCGAGCGACTCGAGCGAAGGGTCGGCGACCGCTCCCCCAAGGTCGGCCTCGGAACGCTCCAGCGAGCGCCACGCCTTGCCGAGCGCCTCCTTGAACGTCCGCCCGATCGCCATGACCTCCCCCACCGACTTCATGGTCGAGGTGAGGACGGGGTCGGCGTCGGGGAACTTCTCGAACGCGAACCGAGGGACCTTCACCACCACGTAGTCGAGCGTCGGTTCGAACGCGGCGGGCGTCACGCCGGTCACGTCGTTCGGGATCTCGTCCAGCGTGTAGCCGACGGCGAGCAGCGCGGCGATCTTCGCGATCGGGAACCCGGTGGCCTTCGACGCCAACGCCGACGAACGAGACACGCGCGGGTTCATCTCGATCAGCACCTGCCGGCCGGTGTGCGGGTCGACCGCGAACTGGATGTTCGAGCCGCCGGTCTCGACGCCCACCGCGCGGATGCATCTGAGCGCGGCATCGCGCATGCGCTGGTACTCGCGGTCGGAGAGGGTCATCGCCGGTGCCACCGTGATCGAATCGCCCGTGTGCACACCCATCGGGTCGACGTTCTCGATCGAACAGATCACGACCGCGTTGTCCGAGGCGTCGCGCATGACCTCGAGCTCGAACTCCTTCCACCCGGCCACCGACTCCTCGACGAGGATCTCGGTCACCGGGCTGATCGCGAGACTCCTGGTCGCGAGGGCGCGGAGCTCATCCGGATCGCCCGCGAACCCGCTCCCCCCGCCCCCCAGCGTGAACGAGGGGCGGACGATCAGCGGGTAACCGAGCTCGGTCCCGAGCTCCAGGGCGCGCTCGACCGAGCGCGCGATCCCCGCCCGCGGCGTGTCGAGGCCCGCCTCCCGCATCGTCCTGCGGAACCCGCTGCGATCCTCCGCGCGGTGGATCGCCTCCAGCCCGGCGCCGATCAGCGAGACGCCCAGGCGATCGAGATCGCCGGACTCGGCGAGCGCGACGGCGACGTTCAGCCCGGTCTGGCCGCCGAGCGTGGGCAGCAGCGCGTCCGGTCGTTCGCGTTCGACGACCCCCAGGACGGACTCGGGAGTCAGCGGCTCGACATAGGTCCGCTCGGCGAACTCTGGGTCGGTCATGATCGTGGCGGGGTTGGAGTTGATCAGCGACACGTGGAATCCCTCGCGGCGCAGCACCTTGCACGCCTGCGTCCCGGAGTAGTCGAACTCGCACGCCTGACCGATCACGATCGGCCCCGAGCCGATCACCAGGATGCGCTCGAGGTCGGAACGCCTGGGCATCAGGCGGCCGCCATCAGCGCGCGGAACTCGTCGAACAGGTATCGGGCGTCGTGCGGTCCCGGCGCGGCCTCGGGGTGGTACTGCACGGACAGCGCCGGCACATCCAGGCAGCGCAGGCCCTCCAGGGTGCCGTCGTTCAGGTTCCAGTGCGTGAGCTCGGCGCGCCCGAAGGATGTCTCTGCCGCGTCCCCGACCCTCGTCCACCCGTCTGGGTCCACCGCGAACCCGTGGTTGTGGCTGGTGACCTCCACACGGCCGGACCGGCGGTCCTGCACGGGCTGGTTCAGCCCTCGGTGGCCGAACTTCAGCTTGTAGGTGGTGCCCCCGAGCGCGAGTCCCAGGAGCTGGTGTCCCAGGCAGATCCCGAACACCGGCACCGTCCCGAGCACGCCCCGGCACGCATCGATCCCGTACCCGGTGGCGGCCGGGTCCCCCGGGCCGTTGGACAGGAACACCCCTTCGAACCCTGCGGCCAGCACGTGTTCCGCGGGAGTCGTCGCGGGGAACACCGTCGCGTCGATCCCCGCCGCCGCGAGGCGGCGCAGGATGTTCCGCTTGAGGCCGAAGTCGTACGCGGCCACCCGCCGAACGGGGCCGAACGCGTCGGACGCCGGACCGACGACGTCGGCGGCGGCGTACGGCTCGGTCGTGCAGACGCTCCTCGCGAGGTCGGCGCCCTCCATCCCGCGCTGAGCGCGAACGCGCTCGAGGAGCGAGCCCTCGTCCAGGTCCAACGTCGACAGCCCGCAGCGCATCGCGCCGCGTTCCCGAAGCCGCAGCGTCAGTCGGCGCGTGTCGACGCCCTCGATCCCGCTGACGCCGCCCGCGCGCAGCTCATCGCCGAGCGAACGCACCGCCCGCCAGTTCGACGGTCTCCGCGCGTTCTCGCGCACGACGAAGCCGGAGACGTGCACCCGGTCCGATTCGGCGTCGTCCGGACACGTTCCGTAGTTGCCCTGCTGCGGGGCGGTCATCGCGACCACCTGCCCGGCGTAGGACGGGTCGGTGAGCACCTCCTGGTATCCGGACATGCCCGTGTTGAACACGGCCTCGCCGAATGCCTCGCCCTCGGCACCGAACGCCGTGCCGCGGAGCGCGGTGCCGTCCTCGAGCACCAGCAGCGCATCGGTCATCGCTGCGCCTTCCCGTCGGCCACGACGAGCTCCCCGCGCAGCATCGTGTGCACGATCCGGCCGCGGAGCGTTCGGCCCAGGAACGCGGTGTTCCGGCTGCGCGACCCGAACGGCGGCTCCACCGTCCACTCGGCGGAGGGGTCGAACGCCACGAGGTTGGCCGGGCGGCCCGGTTCGATCGGCCCCCCGTGGTCGTGCGCCCCCAGGATGCGCGCGGGAGCGGTCGACAGCGCCTCGATCGCGCGCCCGAGCCCGAGCTCGCCCGGGTCCACGAGGTGGGTGAGTAACGCCGCCAGCGCGGTCTCCAGGCCGATCGTTCCGAACGGCGCCTGGTCGAACTCGGCCTCCTTCTCCTCGATCGAGTGCGGAGCGTGGTCGGTCGCGACGGCGTCGATCGTGCCGTCGGCGAGGGCGAGGCGCAGGGCGGTCCGGTCCTCGTGCGCGCGCAGGGGCGGCCTCATCTTCAAGTTCGTGTCGTAGGTGACGAGGTCCTCCTCGCTGAACACGAGGTGATGCGGCGTCACCTCGGCCGAGACGCGCACGCCCTCGGCCTTTGCCCGCCGCACGAGCTCTACCGAGCCCGCGGAGGAGAGGTGGCACAGGTGTAACCGGCCGCCGGTCAGCCGCGCGACTGCCAGGTCCCGGGCGACGATCACCTCCTCGGCCTCGCGCGGCTCGCCGGCCAGGCCGAGCGAAGCTGAGATCAGGCCCTCGTGCATCTGCCCGTCCTCGCCCAGCGAGACGTCTTCGCAATGCTCGGCGATCACCACGTCGTCGAACGCGCGGACGTACGTCATCGCGTTGCGCAGGAGGCGTGCGTTCGGGACCGACCGGCCGTCGTCGCTGAAGATCCTCACGCCGGCCTCCACCATCTCCCCCAGCTCCGCCATGGCCTCGCCCTGCAGCCCCCGCGTGATCGCGCCGACCGGGAAGACCTGGCACAGGCCGGCCGCGATCGCGAGGTCTCGAACCTCGTGGATCACCGCGGCCGAGTCGGCCGCGGGCTCGGTGTTCGCCATCGCCGCGAGGGCGGTGAAGCCGCCGAGCGCCGCCGCCCGGCAGCCGGTCTCGACGGTCTCCCGGTCCTCGCGCCCGGGCTGGCGCAGGTGCGTGTGGAGATCGACGAGTCCGGGAGCGAGCACCAGCCCGTCGCAGTCCAGGACGGTGGCGTTGGGGGCCGACTCAGAGGACACGACGCCGTCCTCCACGATCACGTCGGCGACCTCGTCGCGGCCGGAGGCAGGATCCACCACCCGGGAGCCCCGGAACACGAACCGCTCAGGCATCGGCGCCCACCTCCCGTTCGTTCGGGGCGTCCTCGGCCCCCGACCCCCCGAGCAACAGGTACAGCAGCGACATCCGAATCGCGATGCCGTTGGTGACCTGCTCCTCGATCACGGCGCGCGGCAGGTCGGCGACGTCCGAGTCGATCTCGACGCCGCGGTTCATCGGGCCCGGGTGCATCACGAGTGCCGCCTCCGGGAGCAGATCGACCCGGGCCCGCGACAGCCCGAACATGCGCGCGTACTCACGGATGCTCGGGACGTACTGCTGCCGCTGCCGTTCCCGTTGGACGCGAAGCATGTAGCAGACGTCGAGCTTGGGCAGGACCGACTCGAGATCGTGGCTGACGTGCACACCCCAGGCCGGGGCCTCGGGGGGGATCAGCGTGGGCGGCCCGACCAGCGTGGCCTCAGCCCCCATCTTCACGAGCGCGAACGAGAGCGAGCGAGCCACCCTCGAGTGCTGGACGTCGCCGACGATGGCCACGCGCAGACCCTCGATCCGGCCCAGCCTGTCGCGGATCGTGTACAGGTCCAGGAGCGCCTGCGTCGGATGCTCGTGCGTCCCGTCCCCCGCGTTCAGCACGCTCCCGCGGACCCATCGCGTGAGCGTGAGCGGTGCGCCGCTGGAGGAATGCCGGATCACGATCGCATCGGCGCCCATCGCCTGCAAGGTGAGCGCCGTGTCCTTGAGGCTCTCGCCCTTGGACACGCTCGAGCCTCCCGTGGAGAAGTTGATCACGTCCGCGGACAGGCGCTTGGCCGCGAGCTCGAAGCTGATCCGCGTGCGCGTCGAGTTCTCGTAGAACAGGTTGACGATCGTTCGGCCCCGGAGCGCCGGCACCTTCTTGATGACGCGCGTGCCGACCTCGCGGAAGGACTCGGCGGTGTCCAGGATCCGAACGACGTCCTCGGCGCTCACATCGTGGATCGACAGTAGGTGCCTGTTCATCCTCGCTCCCCCATATCGCTGGTCACGGCGTCCTGAACGAGGACGGCGTCCTCGCCGTCCACCTCTCGAAGCTCCACCCGCACGTCCTCGTCTTTTCGGGTCGGAACGTTCTTGCCGACGAAGTCGGCGCGGATCGGCAGCTCGCGGTGGCCGCGGTCGACCAGCACCGCCAGTTGGATCGCCGTCGGGCGGCCGAAGTCGACGAGGGCGTCCAGCGCCGCGCGGATCGTCCGACCGGTGAACAGGACGTCGTCGACCAACACGACGACTCGGTTGTTCACGTCGAAGTCGATCCGGGTCTCGTGCACCTCGGGAGCCTCGGCCCGGATGCCGATGTCGTCCCGATAGAAGGTGATGTCCAGGGCTCCGACCGGCACGCGCCGTCCCTCGATCCGCAGGATCTCCCCGGCCAGGCGACGAGCCAGGTCGTCCCCGCGTGCGGCGATCCCGACCAACACGACGGTCTCGGCGCCCTTGTTGCGCTCGAGGATCTCGTGCGCGATCCGTGTGAGGGCCCGGGCGATCTCGGCCCGGTCCATCAGGCTGGAGGAGCCCATCAGGTGCCCACCGGCCCGGCGGGCGCGCCCATCAAGAAAGGAACGCCCGGCCGCAGGCGCGGCGGGGCGTCGTCGTGCGTCACCGTTCGGCACTCCCTTCCCGGCCTCGCAGGACCGGACTTAAAGGGGGAAGCTGCCGGGCAGGATAACACGGCTCCGCGCCACGCCCTGAACACCTTCCGGGCGTAGACTGTCCCCGACACGGAAAGGGCTGGTTCGCATGAACGAATGGGTCGTCGTCGGCATCATCGCGTTGATCGTGTTCCTGTTCGGCGCGAGGAAGTTGCCGGACCTCGCGCGCTCGCTCGGCAAGTCCTCGAGCGAATTCAAGAAGGGGATGGCCGAGGGAGCCTCCGACGGCGAACAGGCCGGCGCCTCGGACGAGACCGAGAAGCGGGCCGAGGGCAAGGCATCCTCGTCCGAATAGTCGGCTCGACCGCCCCGCCCGTCCTCGCGCTAGGCCGAGTTCGGGTCGAGCTCCCTCGCGACCTTGCCGAGGATCCCGTTGACGAAGCGACCTGAGTCCCCGGTCGACAGATCCTTTGCCGCCCGCACCGCCTCGTCGATCGCCACACCCACCGGAACCTGCCCGCCGAACGCCAGCTCGTAGACCGCGACCCGAAGGACCGTCCGGTCGACCGAGGCCATCCGATCTACGGTCCATCCCTCCGAGTGCGCGGCGATCGTGCGATCGATGTCCTCGAGGTGATCGGTGACGCCCTCCACGAGCGTCCGCGTGAACGGCGGGACGGACCGCCCCGATCCGACCCAACCCTCCAGCGCGCTACGACCGTCGGAACCGGTCACGTCGGCCTGGAACAAGACCTCGATCGCGAGGCGTC
>Ga0126377_10001874_pt1 | contig 14100 bp, 29 predicted proteins | sample PanSoiMetPlot_22_FD_92647 | JGI IMG/M metagenome (GOLD analysis project Ga0126377, IMG submission 92647) | Tropical forest soil microbial communities from Panama - MetaG Plot_22 | ecosystem: Environmental > Terrestrial > Soil > Tropical forest > Bulk soil | place: Panama | collected 2016-02-17
CTAAAAGTTGTAATTATGTCATTATAGTTGAGCGAATTTGGTAGGGGAAGTGGTGGTGAGGTAGTAAGTGCAAAAAATAACTACATTGATAGAGGGGGGGGGGGATCCTATGTCTTGGATAGAGATAGAGATGATAATGTAAGTGAACACCGTTTTCATGTGGCGGGGCATTTTTATTTTGGATGACCGAAAGGGATCAGTTGATCTATAAAACGGGGTGAAAACCGTGGTAGTCAAGAGGTAGGGTAGTCCAAAGTACTTAATTAATAGGGAGTCTATTATGATTTATGGAAGACTTTCGATGTAACCAGTAACCCTACGCACTCGCGCATTTTAGCGTGCGGCGTCAACGGGTAGTTGGGCACCAGGCAATTAATTACGGCGCTCTGGCGCGATTCTAGAGGCTCTAGCGGCACTCGCCTTCAGCTGTGGTCGACGGGCTCGGAGGCCCGTACCCGCGTATTGATGGTTATCAAATTTAGTTTTTAATAGCATATAATTTTACCCCCTAAACCCCCACAAGTTCCAAAGCCGGAATTTTTCAGAGATTTTTTAAATTTAGCGGGTTATGAGTCATGCTATGGCCTGGGGAAGAGAGTAAAATGGGCCAATTTATACGTACTATGTACGACATGATTTTATAGATAGTATGATATATCTCCTGAATGGAGATATATCATACTATCTATACATCTGTCCGTTTTATGCTAATATTCCGATTGTGGCATCGTAGAACTTTCCTGGATCAAAGTGAATATTGTCATCTTTGAGCTCTCCAGACAGTTCTGCCACAATCATGGCGATTACCTCTTTTGCCCGGTAATCGTCTACGTTCTCCCAAATTGCTCGTATTGCGCGAGCTATGATGATGTAGTCCTTTTTAGACATTTTTACCTCTTGTCCGTTTTGGGAATTTGCTCTGACATGGCAGGAAATATCTCATTAGAGATATTCCCCACCAAATTAGAACAGAGATTCCTGATTGTCCGGAATGTATTCTAGTTCTCCGGTTAGGTACTTAATCATTCGATTTACCACGATATCGGTATCTGGCCAGATAATGTCTAGTCCGTTGTGTTCTGGGGAATTATCTGTTTCTGATACACATTGCCAGAAAAGCTTACGAATGTCATCATTGTCCATTTCGAGGAACTTGTCAATGATGTCGTTTTTGTCATCACTTTCAAGCTTTTCAGTGATCTCCGATAAAACGTCTGATTTGTGATATTGATCCCATGAATCGGAGATTTCGGTATCTTCTAGTTCGGAGAGGTCTGATTCGTCATAGATCGGATATTCCTCTTTTAATCCGACGAGTATGTGGATGAGGTCATCGGACAGATCTGATACGATTGCGCCTAATGAGTTGGCATTTGAGTAAGAAATGTCAATCCAGACGTTTACGTAATCTTCGCGGAGTCGTCTATAATTGGACCGACTTACGGTGGATGTCTGATTTGCCGAATCCTCTCCGGATGCGACCAATCCGAGGTCTACGAATGCAATTTCGTTATCTGCGCCTTTTGTGCGATATAGGTGATACGATCGAATATATTCATTTCTGCGAACTCTATTCATATCTTCCGGATCGAGCCAATAAATAGGAAAGCCTGCATTACGCAGACTGTCTATCTTTTCTTGGGTGTCCATTTTATTCCTTTCCTATAAATCTATATAGGTTTAGGTAGAAATGGAAGATATGGTGTGCAATACACCATATCAACCAAAGCTATCTAAATGCCTGATTTGTTATATTACGTGTACTGTGTTCATAATGAGCACTAGAAGCTCATCGTACGAATTGCAGGCAAATGCCTGATCTAGGAACTCTTTGGTGTCAATTCCGCTTTCGCTCAACTTTATGGCGGTTAGTCCGATTAGGTTGAAAGCGTTACCGTTTTCTCCGATTAGTTGGACTGTCACGTTTTCGTGTTTTGGCATGGTTCTTCCTTAAACACTTATCTAGGTGGGAATGTTGAGATAGTCCGTTATTTGTTGATTAAGTCGAAATAGCTGCTTTCGCGTTAATCTGAGTACATTGGCCTGATTGTGGTTATACCACATTACTACCTCAATTAGGTCGTTTGACTCATTTGGTGCGTTATGTAACACTCCTCGTATTTCGAACTGAGGATATGTTTCGTCCATATCTTCCTCGCATGTTCTATATGTTGTATTCTACACCCCATAGGATGATTCGATCGTTTGGCGCGTTTAGTCTGCCTAGTCGTGATTCTTCCTCTGGTGTAGCTATGCGGCAATGTGTATCGGATTGGGCGATTTGCCTAACTATCTCACCTGTGGGATTTACCACCCGTCGTGGCGGTTTTGACCGTTTTCTACGTTTCGTTGCCCTTTTGGTATTTGTCCCATCCGATGCACATTGCGCATTACGATAGGTTGCATACCGCATTTACACAACTATCCCTAGTTGGGTCATTATGTTCGATATCTGCAATCCTATCCATTCTAGTCGGATTTCGTCTGGATTGCGCTTTACGCGCTCAATTGCCAGTTCTATCTGCAATATCCGAAGTTGTCCAATTTGGAGGTTTCTGCTATTTTCGAACTTTTCGACTATTTCGTGTGGATTCATTCGTTTGTTACCTCCTGCTCTATTAGACAGGTATGGCACATAACATCCGATTGGATGTTATGCACCAAAACTGTCTAAATGTCTATCCATGCCCTAATGCTTATTCCCTCCCATTTGTCTATTTCGTAGCGATCTACGGCAGGTTGTGGCGGAATGTCCGTTTCGCCCAATTCTGCGATCCCAATTCCGATTATATCTGCCATTTCCTCATATAATACGTATCTCTTGTATGGTTCAACGTAATACAGACATGTCGGATGCTCGCAATATTCTATCTCTCCGTCACCTGTGTGCATTGAGTGCGCATTGTACGCTTCTTCCGCATAATCACGTTCATCATTATTGTCCATTTCCTACGATTCCTCTCGTTCTAGGTGAGCATGACCGTATAGGACAGCTTCTGATTAGTTGTCCGTTATGTTTTGACTGTCCTATACGATTAAATTCACCTAGTTGTCTGCTTTATCGCGGTTGGACGTATTGGATCTCGGTTGTCAGCTTTTGACCCGCTTCGAACTCATCGTCTGATGTAGCGGTAATGCGCAATGTGACCCAATTATGTCCATGTGCACCGGTTGTGACGGCTCGTACCCTTCGCGTTGTGTCTCCATTCTTGCGCAAAAAGTAAACCTTGTCGCCTCTGTCCATGATTATTCCTTTGTCCGTTTTGGTAATTTATTTTGATTTTGTGTTTTCTATCCAATTATTTCGGTTTTGTGTCGTTCGTCTGATATTTGCAGATAGGCCAGGTCAAGCTGTTTTTATGAGCTTATGCGGCGCTACGTACCAGATGTACGATTGGTCCAAAGGCATTCGGATCATCCGGCATGCGGAACAATTCGACCGTAATGTCCGTTACGTTCGAAATGTCGATGATGCCCATTTCGATCATAAGTTTGTTCAATGAGTCCATGTATAGGTAATTACCCGAATTGAGAATTTCGTCGGTTAGGACCGGGAGGTCCATAATCTGCGAAATGTCGAATCCGGCGGCTCCGTCCGGGTAGAGCGAAATGAGACGGTCGAGCTCACTGCTCAATTTGTCGTTAAGTTCGCTAAGGTTCATGGTATGTCCGTTTCTATGCAATTTGTGTATTGGCTGAGCTTGACCTAGCTTAACTGCAAATATCAGATATCCGATGAGGGTCGGATATGAACGCTCATGGTGCATTCGCTGGTTTTATCCGGAAAAAGACGGTTGTGGTACGTTTGGTCTATTCGCGTCAATACGCGGTTTTACGTCCTTTGGGGTCTCAATGACCGGATTGGCCAAGTTTGGTAGATTGGCCAAGTTCGGCGGGTTGACCTGATTCACCGGATTTTGGGCATTTGGCAAGGCTTTAGGCGTTGCCGCCTTTTTGGCGGGAGTTGTCCGTTTTGCGGGAATAGTCGCTTTAGGCGCTGGTGTCACCTTTGCCGGAACTGCCTTTTTAGCCGCTTTTGCTCGGCTCGGCGCGGTTTTTGTAGCAATGTCTGTTTCTACCCTTTTAATGAGAATTAGGAAGGCTACGAAGATAGGCCAGTCTGCCAGGAATGGATACAACCATGCGATTATGTCCGGTTGTCCGGATTCCATGGTTTTTGTTACGATATGCCACCCCGACACGACAAATGCCACGATTAGGACAATTCCTAATCCGGTAAATACTCCAAACTTCCCTAATTTCGTGGGAGGTAGGAAATAGCCCATCATGTGCGAATTCAGCCAAAGTACGCCAACCGGGAAAACCGAAGCAATTACGTTATCCAGACGAATCTCGCCATAGGTAACATTCGCCCAAATCGAAAATGCCCCACAATAGATGATACTTCCACTTGCCCACCATCTGCCCGGGTTTTTAATTTTCATGTGTTATCCCTTTCGGGTATGAACGCACCATGAGCGCACATATCCGACCATTTGGATGCAAACATACCCAATTGGATACGAATATGCCAAATAGTCGGATTGTGTAGTATTGTCGAGTCAAATGTCCGTTTTGAACTGGTCTTATGCCGTGTGTCCGGTTTCGACACTCTTGCCAGCTCCCGGAGTTGAATGTCCGGAATGGATGCTTTGCATCTATTCTACCATACGCAAAAAGATGGAAAAGTTGCATAATGGGACATTTCTGTCCTGTGATTTCCATCACAGTCCGGTTTGTATGCTTTTATCCGGATATGTCTGGGTTGTCCGAATTAGTGGATATGTCTGGGTTGTCCGAATTAGTGGATCTGTTCGATTTCCCACAATTCGTCTGGGTGATAATAAGTCGCCCTATATGGGCGAATTTTCTGCTCATGGTGGATTGTGCAGACTGCGATCCATTGGGCGGTTACATCTGATTCGACACAGCTCGTGACGATTCCGATGCATACGTCCAATTCGTCGTAGTACTCCGGATCGAACTGATATGCACTACATGTCCGATGTCCGTTAAATGCTATGCCATCGTCCTTTTTATATGGAGTTACGATGGTTCCTACCCTATACGCCATTTTGTTCTCCTATGTCCGTTTTGTTCCAGACATACCCAGATAGAAACATACAAACCTGATCATACCAGTCATGTCGGACATGTCTTATTTATGGAATATCGTATTCCTTGTCGTAAGGATCGGAGATGTCGTATTCGTATGGATATTCCTCTGAATCCCACAATTCTACGGTATCACCGCAATCTTCCATAATGTCCAGGTCGCCATCATAGTACGCTTCGTCCTCTTTTACGAAGACAATGAGTACATGTGGTGCTTCGTCGCTATGATCGTACATTGTCTTACTCCTGTCGAGTTGTCCGTTTTGATGGATCCCGTATAGGTTTAGGCGGACTCCTGCGAAATGGCCGTTTTAGTTGATTATGCCTTGTTTGCCCAATCAAGTAGGTCTTGTCCGATTACGCGCGCTTGGTCGGCAGTGATGTAGATTTCTACCTCTCTGCCCTCAAATCCATCCAGTTCCACCAAGAGCGCACGGAATGGGCGGTTTGGCATGTCCTTGCTCCAATTGGGGAATTTGAACCATCCGGTCCACTTTGCAGCGGTACGTGCCATTTTGGGCTCCTTAATCCGTTTGTCTGTTTTTGTCCGTTTTACTAGGATTGTCGCAGAAGCCCGCTTAGACCTATACGAGATCTATATTCCCTTCGGAGTTTATGTCCGACATGACAGGAATAATCAGGTTTGCTACATTCATACGGGTTTAGGTGGACATGTCTTGTTATGTCCTAATTTGGGCTGATATCTAGTGGAAGGAAGACATCCGTGCACCTAGGCATGAAAAGCACCCTTTCGCGAGGTTCGTCGGCTGTGGGGCTTATGCGGCTAGCCAGCACGTTTGTTAGCATTTGTGGCTTTTTGCGCCAGATAATCTTAATTGACCGAAATAGTGCCATCTGGCATCCTTTCGATCGTTGCATACCACTTTCTGGTGAGTGGTCCGGATGCGAGATATTTCACCCCATCTGAGAGTTGTGTACCATTTCTGGTACCCTCACCCACTAGAACTACATTTGTCGGATCTTCACCCAACTCGTGTTTTAGTTCCGCTTTGGTCTTAATGACCGAATTGGAGTATGCGTACCTAGCTATTACTTCTATGTGCATTTGTCCATCCTATCCGACATGTCCACTTAGACCCGTATGAATGTTAATGTGCGTGTCTGTACCGAATAAGGCAGGCATGTCCGTTTTATCTGGCTTGTTTAGGGTTGCTGTAGTTCTACCGAGATCTCCCAATTGTGGCAATTGAGTAGATTTTCCGAAACCGCCTCATCGAGAATTACGCCCCAAAGGCGCCTTGTGTACGATAGTTCCGATTCGTTATATCCGTTAGGAAAATACGAATCATCCTCTTCCATCACAAATGTAATGGTTACGTTCACTTTGGCCATGATGTCTCCTATGTCCGTTTTGGCGGACATGCCTACTTTGTCCGGTACAGACTTGATCGTATGGGTTTAGGCAGACATGTCCGCTTTGGCTTGTTTATGCGTAGGTGAATCTTCCTGAGCGATGTTCGTACTCATATGTACCCACAAATACTGTTTCTGGACAAAAGTCCGAAACGGCATCTGTGACCTTATTGCGCGTTGCGCCCGTATTCACGAAATCATCCACGAAAATCCACCTTTGTCCGATATTTCCTTGAAAAAGTTGGTTGGTGTGAGATGAGTATTCTTTCCGGATGATGGCGAAATATGTGGAAAACTCCTTAGATAGTATTGGAATTACCAATCCTCCTGAAAGTCCAGTTCCCACCATTGTGTCATATTCAACACTTTCGAGAGCAATACGCGCCATGTCTATAATGCCATCTATGTCGTTGAAGGCACTATGGAGCCAAAATGAGTGGGATCTTCGCAGAAGTGCCATTTTGTCCACCCTGTCCGTTTTGGCAGACATGTCTGCTTAAACCCATACGATCCATTCGCAGAACTTATCCGATTCGAGGCTTATACAGCCTTTAGGGTGCATGTCCGAGAATGTCCGATTTGTGTTTATTGCTCCATTACGAACCAGATGTAGTCGTTTGGTCCGTAAAAATCGAAATCCTCCCATTGTGCAGGATCGTCCATAATGCCAGGATCGTCGGCAATCTCGCGAATATTCGAAATGAGTTCTTTCGTCTCATTGTCCTCTTCGGCTAATTTGAGTAGTTCGCGTATCGCCTGCGGGAATGTGACGTCTTCTACCAAAAGGAAGTGTTCGTCGGTATCTTCGTTATAAATCCCATACGACCAGTTTGACATTTTGTATCCTCCATGTCCGATTTTGTCCGGACATGCAACCTAAAGGCTATATATTCCCTAGATCCCCTAGATCCCCTATGAACTTTTTGCGCAAAATTTCTGAAATTTTCCAAAATGTCAGGTTTGCGCAAATGGCCCCGGAAGAGAGTGATTTGGGCCAATTCATACGTTCATAGTATAGCTTTGGCCATATATCCGACATGTCGGATATGACTGCTAGGGGTAGATTATGTGGGTTTAGGCAGACATGTCCATTGTGTCCGATTTGGTCTAGTTAAGGATGACTCCTTCGAAACTGTCCGCATTTACACCGAAAGGAACCTGTATGGCCGCAGTGTCGTGCTCTTCCAGGAAGACCGCGATGTCCAATCCGACGTAAAATTCCGTTTTGTCCCGAAAGATGACAAGTGTTCCAAATTCTACGTTTCCTGTATAAAAGTCAAAGAATGCGTAGGTTTGGCATACAACGTCCATTATGTCCTCCATGTCCGTTTTCGTGGACATGTCCGCTTAGACCCACATAATCCATGCTCATACCGAGTAAACCCGACACGTCCAGATGTATCCGACTTAGTAGGTTACGAGTATTTCGTTCCATTCAAGTCTTATGGCCGCTTCGACCAGTTCGGGCGAATAGATGAAATAGTCCGGGTGGTACCGGTCTAGCTCGTATTGTCCCATTTTCGGTGGTTTCACCACGATTGGTTCGATCTGTCCCTCACTGCGTAGCTTGTCCATAAAGTAGTTAATGTCGCGCTTTACGCAGGTATGGTAGGGTCGTACCATATACGGGTGAATGTGGTAAATCTCCACATTGTCCTCCATGTCCGTTTTGGACCTGGACGTGTCGGGATTGCCCGGTATGAACGCTTATCCGGCCTTATGACCGCAGATCCACTAGATGTCCGATTTACCCGATTAGTATTGGATCATGGCTTTTGCGTTGAATGGGTAGTTGATCGGATCTGCCTCGTATGTCTCAGTCGCTAGGTTTAGGAAGTATTCGAACTGATTGCGGCTTATGGGCGAATCGTCGGATGCTTCCGCCATGTCCCATGCGTCGCATACGAGCGAGTATGGGAGTCCTAGGTCGATTGCGGCAAGTTCGAGCAGTTTGTCGGCAATGTCCATTATGGCCCTCCATGTCCGTTTCCGGGGGATCTGCGGCCATAGGACCGGATAAGCTCTGCTATGCCACTGTTTAGTTGTCAATGTCCGATTTGAGGGCTTTGTGGCCGACCTGCCGTAATTTGCGGCGGTTTCGGGGCGATCCTCCCGGATCTGTACCCCCTGCCCCAGAATCGTCCGTATTGGGGTCCAATGCCCATCCCTGTCCGATTCTGTCCGTTTCTGCCCACTTCCGGGGCTTTTTTCCATTCTAGCATACGCAAAACGGTTGAAATCCGACATATGCGTATTTATCCGGTGTGTGATTTGCATCACACCGAAATGTCGGACATATCCAATCTTGTCCGGGAATAGCAGGGAATTTCCTAGTTGATACCGCTTTAGACGCCTATATCCGATTTGCCCTAAATTACGTTATTTGCGGTACCATGCCCCACTTCGGTAGTCACAGTCGGAAATGACCGAATCTTCGGTAATGGAGTGACATACCGGCTTTGTCCGGTCTACATACCTTTGCGAGGCTTGTCCAAATACGAACGATGTGAGCCAGATTACCGTAATTGTCATGATAAGGACGAAAATGCGCATAATTGTCTCCTGTGTCCGTTTTGTCAGACATAGGCGTTTAGAGCGATATCAACTAAAATGTGCTAGACCATCCCCTTCTGTCCGGCATGTGAGTAATGCCCGATTTACACCTCTTTGACCGAAAGCTTCTCGATTATCCCGTTTTGGATGCCTGCTGCGTTCCGTATGACCTTTTCGAGGTCTTTGCGCCAACAGCGCTCTTCGTACCGAATGTCGGGTATGTCGATTGTGGCAAGTTCGAGCAGTTTGTCGGCAATGTCCGTTCCGTCCGGTTCGTCCCAAGGGTTCAACTCGTAGTATATTGTAATGTTTACTACCAGTTTGCGCATTTTTATCTCCTTATGTCCGTTTTGTCTCACATGCCGGATAGGAGAGGATGGTCTGATCTAGTAGCCTATGGGATGCCATGACCGATTTGTCAGGCTTTTAGTGCTTCTGAGCGTTATAGGGCCAAACGTCCCATTCGTCGTCTTCTTCGTCTTCGTCCTCGATGTCCGAGTCGAGAAGATCGTACAGTTCGTCATCCGTTTCCGGAATGTCGCCACTGTCCAAATAGTCTTGAATGTTCATTTTGTCTCCCATGTCCGAAATGGTCGGCCATGGCACCCTATGGGCTACTAGATCCTAGGTTGTCGGGATATGAGGTCCTATGTCCGATTTGGACTAGATTGCCCCAACTTTCCACGGTTCGAGCGATATGACCTGGATTGGTTCAACTGTCCGCATTTGGGTGATAATGCCGTCTTCGTCCCAAGTTGGGAGGACTTCTACCAGTTCGACCATATTGGCCCGGTCTGGGAGCCTTACCACCATATACAACGAACATCCGCTTTCGCACCCATTGCCCCGGCATGGGCAGAAATGTTCGTTCATGCCCATGATTGTCCCGATTTCGACCTTAAAGCCGTCTTCGTCCAGATATGCGACGGTTTCGACTCTTACGTCGTCTTCGTCCAGGAAGTAGTACTTTAGCATGGTTTGTCTCCTTTTGCCCGTTTTGAGAACTGGATCTTGAACATTTCGGACATAGGACCACAAATCCCGACAACCTTGACTTATCCGGCCTTAACCCCCCAGATCCGACATTTGCTACTTTATCCGAATATGCTCGCTATCATCCCTTCTAGGTTGATTTGAGCTGCTTCGTCGCAGATGTAGCGATCTGAGCACTTCTGGCAGGTTTTGGCGTGTTCTACCGCCTTTTGGATGGCTTGGTCCTTCTTGTCCATTTCTGGCCCTCCATGTCCGAAATTGCCCGGATCTGGGAGGATAGGGCCGGATAAGTCCTGCTAGCTCCACTTTTGAGTTGTTAAGTGACGATTTGGGTAGGCTTGGGGCGACCTGTCCGATTTCGGATGGTTTCGGGTGCATCCTTGCGGGATTGCCCTACCCTGACCGCATTTGGGACCGTATGTCGGCTAACTCTGCCTTTGACTGCTTAGTCCCGCATGTCCCTTTTGACTTATTCTCCCCCGTTTGCCTACTTCCAGTATACACCGGCCCGAAAAGACCCACTAAATGCGAAATGTCCGATTTGTAGTATATTTCCGGTCATTTTCTGTCGTACTATTTCGTGATAAATCGGATATTTCGTAAATATCTGGGCACAATAGCCAAAAGGGATGTTGATCTGTGACGTAGCTCACTGACGCAAGGAAATTTCACGATAAATCGGACATTTCGGATCCACAAATCGGACATGTCGGATATGCGTGTGAGCTGCGTCACAGTAGAAATCGTATATGTCCGAAATGTCGCCTGTGACGTGGCTCACAGCGGTAACTGACGTAATGAAATAAGAGAAAAATCGTAAAAATCGTAAAAATCGTAAAAATTTCGGAATGTCCGAATTTTCGGAAATGCTGCTGCTGTGACCTGGATCACATGTGACCTGGATCACAGATCAACTTGTGCACAGTGTCAAGATCAACTTTATTCGGACAAAACAGACATTTCGGACAAAAGTGAAACTTTTGCGGATAAATTAGTCAAGATCAACTTATGTCCGACAAATCGGACATGTCCCTTTGTTATTCGGACAAAACGGACATAAGAGACAATTCGCTTTCGAAAAAGTGGGATATTTTATCATCATAAAATGCTATAAAACGGACACCCTTTTGTCCGACTTGCGTAGATTTGTCCGTTTCCTATATGCCCGATTTGTCGTTTTGTCATTACCCATATATGCCATATATCGTATATATCCGGTTTGTCTAAATGACAAGATGACAAAACCCCCTAAACCCGCACCTAGAGCCCACAATGTGCAAATCGGACAAAAGTTAAAATCTAGTATATTGGACATCATAGTGGTACAAAGGCCCAGGAAGAGAGCATAATAGGGCAATTGGATATGTACTACATATCCTACTAAAGGGCGATTTGTCATGGTTTGTTATGGTTTAATATGGTTTGTCACGAAATGTCCGAAATTTTATCGTAGTTTTTCATATTTTATCATGAAAAACTATATTAATTGAAATAAAAGGTACAAATCGGACACGGTGTCTCTGCGTGTGAGTGAATCCGATATTATATGTCAATTTTTTGACATATAATATTATGTGTGATTGGGATCAATATTATATGTCAATTCTTTGACATATAATATTGTGTGTGATTGAGATGGGTATTATATGTCAAGAAATTGACATATAATATCATGTATGACTGGGATAAGTATTATATGTCAATTTTTTGACATATAATATTATGTGTGAGTGGGATAATAATTATATGTCAAAAAATTGACATATTATATATCTATGAATAACTGGTATTCACGAGATCTCAACAAAGATGTCAAGATATGAACACCAGTTGATTTATCTGTCGATCTTGATATGATATCACATAGAGAGGAGGTGTAGTCAATGTCTCAAGACGATAACATTCAAAATCCGTATAAAGAATGGGATCCTAATGAAGCTCTAGCAAATCTTACTATGGAAAAAGCTCTGGAAGGAATGGACAATCCTATAAAACTTGCTAAAAGATTATTCGACGAAAATCTGCCACTATCGGTAATGTCCATATGCCACTTGGCAATTAACTCACCAAACGAGGGTATAAGATTCAACGCTGCTAGATATGTAGTAGACCGCACCATGGGTGCTCCAGATAAGCAGGGTCTTCCAAATGAGGATCACATCTGGAAATCAGTATATGATACAGTACTCACTGAGGCAACTACATACCTAGAAGGTAATTCCCCGGAATAGAAGACAACCAATGATAGAAGATGTTCTTGGTGTTAGCAAAAGCGATGATGGGCGTCCTATATTCTCATTTCTATGCGATTGCGGAGTAATAACAAACGTAACTACTGAAGTGACAGATGTAATCGAGTTTGCTTATACATGTGAATGTCAAAGACCAAATTGGGTTACAATCAAGTTAGTAGAAATAGTAAGGTAGTAAATTAGTAGAAATAGTAAGGTAGTAAGATAGCTGAGGTAGAGGGTGAAGACTAGCGTACATGTGGATTATGGACAAACATCCACCATAAGTACGATCTCTGAAGGAGAGATCTCTATCATGCGACAAGTAGATGGTGGATTAATTATAAATGTAGTAGAAGATGGCAAGGCGATTAAAGAGTTTTATTTTAACCCGGGTTCCTGGAGAAGTTATAGAGTATTTAGAACGGAGGTGACAAATGCCACTTCGACCGACTAATGTCGGAGATGACGTTATTTATAGAAATACACATGGTAGATCCTCAAAGGTCAAGGTTACTTCCGTTCAGGGATATTCTATGACCACAATAGGATCTAACATTTCAGCGACTGGATTTACCACAGGAGGTACATTAACAGCAGCGACGTACTCTTATAAAGTAACATACGTTCGTGGATCTCACGAGTCTGTAGTGTCAACTGCCGTAACTGGTACAGTTTCCTCAGGTACTACCGGACGTGTCGATTTGTCGTGGAATGCAGTATCTGGCGCCTCGTCTTATAAGATTTATGGCAGAACCGGCGGGACTGAGCTGTTGATGGCAACTCAAGCAGGTACTACATACTCTGATACCGGCGCCACGACGCCGTCGGGTGCGCAGCCAGCCACTGATGGCAGGGCAAATTTTGCTAATCCACATGCGAAAGCGACAACGCTGAGCAATATACTACCTGGTAGTGGAGCTAATCAGTACGAAAACAGGTGGTAGAGATGGCAACCTACGCTAAAGAATTAGCAAGACCAATAACATTATATTCTAATGCTACGCTGGTAACTTCTGGGTCCTCGGTGAATAGCGGCTATATTAAATTACCTAAGATGACCGTTATCGTATCTAAGAAACATACCACCGGTACCTATACCATGACAATAGATTGGTCAAATGATGGTACTACATCATTGTATCAGACAACTCCAACTTTGACAGATAATACCCCGCTGTCCATCACCGCTTTGGCGCCGTATGCTAAATTTACGATTGCAGCAACAGTGGCAACTTTTACTGTTCACCAAACAAATGTTATGACGTAGATAATATGATTCAAGTAGAAGATGAATTCATGGATGTTACGTCTGGAACTCATATCTATTTAAGCACTTCCTGTATTCATGGCATACATGACTATTGTAACTCCAATTACAGAGGTGACGGCGGCGTTAAGATACCGGCGAAATGCAAATTCTGCGATGCCAAATGTATCTGCAAATGTCATAACTAGATACTCTAGTTAGAATATACGAAGTTAGAATATACGAAGTTAGAATATATTAGGAGGACGTATGTTTACGTTCTTATGCTATTTATTAGCCTTCGTATTGTTTGCACTCGCGGCGCTCGGTGTGTCTGGGTGGAGCAGAATTAATTTCGTGGCGGCCGGGCTGGCTTTTATGGTTCTTCCCCTACTTTCCAATGCATGGCCTAGTTAACCATCGTTGCTGTGGGACCTTGATTCAAGGGGTTCGCGCATATCTAAGATAGTGAATGAGTTAGTGAATGAGTTAGTGAATGAGTTAGTGAATGAGTTAGTGAATGAGTTAGTGAATGAGTTAGTGAATGAGTTAGTGAATGAGTTAGTGAATGAGTTAGTGAATGAG
>Ga0126377_10001876_pt1 | contig 14098 bp, 8 predicted proteins | sample PanSoiMetPlot_22_FD_92647 | JGI IMG/M metagenome (GOLD analysis project Ga0126377, IMG submission 92647) | Tropical forest soil microbial communities from Panama - MetaG Plot_22 | ecosystem: Environmental > Terrestrial > Soil > Tropical forest > Bulk soil | place: Panama | collected 2016-02-17
ATCGGCGACTCGTTCCAGCGAAGATTCTTCACCGGACGCGTGATCTTCCCCTTCTCGATCAGGAACGTGCCATCCCGCGTCAGACCAGTGTACAAGATCGTCCGCTGATCGACCGCGCGAATGTACCAGAAGCGCGTGCACAGAATACCACGCTCGGTGCTCGCAATCAGATCCTCGAGCGAGTGGTTGTCGCCAAGCATCTTGAGACCACCGCCCGCGCCGCCGCCGCCGCCACCACCGCCACGCCCACCACCACCGCCGGCGTTGGGCTGCACGCGCTGCTTCTGCGCCCAGTAGCGATCGTAGTTGAGCGTTTTCACAACACCATTCTCGATCCACACCCGCCGCGACAGCGGGAGGCCGTCGGGGCTGAACGTCGCGCCCGGCGTGTCCGGATCGAGGGGATCGGAGATGAGCGTGACCCGTTCGTCGACCACCTTCATGCCGATCTTCGTGCCGCCGCCGGCCTTGGAGAAGAAACTGCGGCCTTCGTCCGCGCTGCGTGCGTCGAGCGCGCCCGCGATGAGTTGAACAAGGTTGCCGACGGCCGTCGGCTCGAGCACCACCGTGTACCGTCCCGGCTCGATGGCAACGGCGTTCGTCGAGCGACGCGCTTTGTCCGCCGCACGCCGACCGAGCGCACCCGGATCGATCTTGCTGAAGTCGTTCGTCGACGCGCCGGCCCAACCGCTCCCCGTGCCGTCCGGCGTGCGGACGGTTGTCGTCAGAGCCGCCGCGGTCTGTCGATGATAGCCAAACAGGCCTTTGTTGTTCGCGACGGCGAACACTCCGACGCTGATGTCGAGGAAGCCGGTCGAAACGAGATTCGCCCCCTTCGACACCGACGTAATCGAGTTCACCGCCGCCGCTCGGCCCGCAGCTTCGAGCGACGCGGTCGCATCGCTCCACGCAGCGGGTGACGGTGTGTAGGTCTGTGGTCCGAGCTCCGGCATCGCTTCGGGATCTTCAGGCGCGAGCTTCGCCAACGCTTCGGCGCGCTCGACCACGGCCTTCAACGAAGCGTCGTCGCGCGAGTTGGTCGTCGAGCTGGCGGAGCGCTTACCGAACGCGCTGCGGACCGTGACCACGTTGTCGTAATTGTCGCCCGACGTCGACGCTTGGTTTACAGCGAAGCGCATGTTGCCGTTCGCAGTGCTCGTGATCGTCACACGTGTTTCGTCTGCGGTAGCGAACGACAGCACCTTCTTCGCGATCGCTTCACACTCTTCCCGCGAGAGCAGCGCGACCGGTGGCGCGAACAACGAACGCGGCGCGCCGGGTTCATGAATTGTGGTCACGCCGTCCTCCCCGTGTTGATGACGTTGATGCTGCGGAAGCGCGACGGGACGCAGCCGTGCGAGACGGCGTTGCTCTGGGGGGGCTGGCCTTTGCCGTCGCCGTTTGCGCCGCCAAGGAAGTAGCTGCGTTTGCCGCCGATCATGTCCATGCTCTTCCAGAAGTCGGGCGTGCGCATCTGATACGCGACGTCCTTGAGCATGCCGACGATCTTCCCACCCTTGATCTCGTAGAACACCTGACCGCCGAACTGCGCGTTGTAGCGCTGCTGATCGATCGAGAACGAGCCATCGCCGATGATCGCGATGCCGCGGTCCGTCGCCGCGATGAGGTCTTCCCACACGAGATCTTTCTCGCCGGGAAGTAACGAGACGTTCGGCATGCGCTGAAATTGGACATCCGACCAGAACTGCGCGTACGAGTTGCCGTGCGACTTCGTCGGCTTGCCAATTTTCTTATAGTACCACTGGAGGTACGGCGCCTGCTCGCGCGTCGTCTGGTAGTCGACGAACAGTCCGTCCTTGATGATGTCGTAGCTGTCGGGCGCGACGCCTTCGTCGTCCCACCCGCACGCCGACAACGAGCCGACCTGATGACGGTCGGCCTGGATGTTCATGAGCTTCGCGCCGTACTGGAGCTGCCCCAGCACTTTCTCCGGCGGCGAGACGAAGCTGGTGCCGGCGTAATTCGCCTCGAAGCCCAGTGCACGATCGAGCTCCGTCGGGTGCGCAACCGATTCGTGGATCGTGAGCCAAAGGTGCGTCGGATGCAGCACGAGGTCATAACGTCCGACTTCCACTGGCTTCGCCGAGAGTTTCTGCACCGCTTCGTCGGCCCAACGCGGCGCGTTTTCGACGAGCTTCGAGTCCACCAGATGCTCGTAGCCCAAACCGCGCGGCGGGATCTCGTTCGCGGCGCGCGTCTGAAAGTCGGAGTTGTCCTCTGACACGGCCGTGATGTTCAGATTCGGCGAGCAGCGGAACAACGTTTGCTCTGTGAACGAGCCTTCGCTGTTCGCAAAAGTCTTTTCTTCTCGCAGAAAATTGACACCTGATGTCGCGAAGCGAACGCCTTTCACCTTGAGCGCCGCCTCGTTTGCGGCCAAGAGGAGCGCGACTTTGTCGGCGATGGGGATCGAGAAAGGATCCGTCTTGATCGGCGAACGCCACGTGCCCTTCTGTGGGGTGCCGTACGGTGCGAGCACGATCGGCTTCGTCAACGCGACACGGTTTGCTTTGGCTTGCGCGACGGCTTTACGCGCAATCGCGGTCACCGAGTCGGCGGTGAGATCCGCCGTCGCGGCGAACCCCCACGCGCCGTTCACGAGCGTCCGTACACCGATACCTGCCGTCTCAGTGTCGGCGAGTCCTTGGACGCGACGTTCGCGCGTCTGGACTGTTTGCGAGCGGTATTGGGCGATGCGGACGTCGGCATATTCGGCGCCCGCCGCTTTCGCGGCGTCGAGCGCTTTCATCGCGAGCTCGCGGAAATCCGCGATGGACGCGTGCTCTGGGACGAAGATCGTTGGCGCCGTCGCCAATGCGTCGGCGCGATTGCCAATGGCCGACAGCGCCGCCGCCGCCGAGGCGGACCTGACGAAGTCGCGGCGTGAGATGGACATAGGGACTCCCAAGGTGGGTGCGGTGGGTGACGAGAAGCACGGAAGATGACGAGAGCACTCAGGATTGTGCAGTCTGCGGGGCGAAGGTCGCCAACTCTGGGAGTAATCGCTGGCAAGACCCCGTTCGTGCCCATAGTTTGCCGGTTACGCGGACGCTGGTGTTTCTAACCCGAACAGGCAGGACATGGGGAGTCTCTCGACCCCGAAACTGACGAAGCGGCACCGGATCGTAGCGACGTATGGTGGTGCCGCGATCATCGTGATGATCGGCGTGTTGACGTATCTCGCGAGGCGGCAGGCAGGCAAGTCGCGCGAGGGCGTCGACCACACGTACGCGGTCATGCAGGCGACGAGCCGCACGCGTTCAGACATGCAGGACGCGGAGACAGGGCAGCGCGGTTTTCTGCTCACCGGCGACGAGTCGTACCTCACGCCCTACCACAACGCGCTCACAGCACTCCGCACGGACTCCGTGGAGCTGCGCGAACTGACGCGTGACAACCCGGTGCAGCAGTATCGCCTCGACACGTTGTCGTTCCTGATCGGCGAGCGACTTGCCGCGCTTTCACAGGGCATCGACCTGCGTCGCATGCAGGGAGCTGCCGCGGCGGCGGGCTCGATCCGCAACGACGAAGGCCAGCGGTTGATGAACGAAATTCGCCGCTTCCTCGGAGCGATCGACGCCGACGAGCGCGTGCTGCTCAACCATCGGACCTTGACGGTGGAACGGTGGCGGGATTTCCTCGCGTGGGCCACGATGTTCGGCACACTCGCCAGCGCGCTGGTGGCGGTGTTCATCAACATGGTGCTCACGCGTTTCGCCGCGTCACAGGAGGCAGCGGCGCGTGTGCTCTCGCAGCAGAACACGCAACTCCAAGAGCAGGGGCTCGAGCTGGAATTGCAGCATCAGCAGGTGCAGGACCAGGCGACGGAGCTGGAGATGCAGAACGAACAGCTCCAGCACCAAGCGGTCGAGCTGGAGACGCAAACCGAGCAGCTGCAGCAGCAGACGGTGGAGCTCGAAGCGCAGACCAAAGCGGCGGAACGGGCGCAGTCTGCGGCGGAGATCGCGAATGCGGCGAAGACGGAGTTTCTCGCGGCCATGAGCCACGAGTTGCGCACGCCGCTCAACGCCATCGCTGGCTACGCCGATCTGCTGTCGATGGGTGTACGCGGGCCGGTCTCCGAATCACAGCTGCAGGACATCAGCCGCATCAAGAAGAGCAGCCTGCACCTGCTGTCGTTGATTAACGAAATTCTCAACCTTGCGCGTATTGAAGTCGGTCGTGTCGATCTGCATCTGGCCGACGTGTCGGCGCAGGCGATGCTCGAGGACGTCGCGGGACTGGTTGTCCCGCAGATGCAATCCAAGTCGCTCACCTGCACGGTCGATCCGTGCGACGCGAGCCTCGGCATCCATACTGATGCAGAGAAAGCTCGTCAGATTTTGCTCAACCTGCTGACGAACGCCTACAAGTTCACCGACCGCGGCGGACGGGTCAGGATCAGCTGCTCGAGCACGAGCACGTTCGGTCCCGGCAGCACGACGCCCGTGCGCCAAGTCAGCATTCGCGTCACCGACTCGGGGCGCGGCATTGCAGCCGACAAGTTGGTGGCGATCTTCGAGCCGTTCGTGCAGATCGACCGGCGACAGACCCCGGAACCCGATCAGGGTCTCGGCTTGGGGCTCGCGATCAGCCGTGACCTCGCGCGCACGCTGGGCGGGGATTTGACCGTCGAATCGACGCCAGGAAAAGGTTCGACGTTCATCTTGAACCTTCCCGCATCGGCGCCCAACGCGGTGATGACCGATCCTGGACCATTGGGCCAGGATCGCGTCGTGGACGTCATCTCGTAGCGCGCGGCGTCCCGATCGTGCTCAGCCCTCCGCCGCGGAGGCGAGCTGAATCGCGTCGTCGAGGAGGATTGCGAGGTCGGCGGGCATGAGACGCCGCCAATCGCCGTTCACCTTCGCCAGCGGCAAGCGAACTCTGGAACCATCTGCACCCACAAAACAGAGCCAAGGCTCAAAGGGTGGTTCGCTCGGGGTCGACCGCCGGATATCCGTAACGGTCCAATCGCCACCGCGCCGATCGCTGAACGTGCGTCTCGCCATCTGTTCTCTCGGTTCGTTGAGCGGACGTGTGAATCTCCCTCGCTCCGAACTCTGCGGAAGCGCAGTCACGCAATCGTTACACGCGGCGGTGACGGAACTGTTGTCGGTCGCCGACGGTGTCCGCCGCTGGCCAAAATGCTCGCGTCCCACGCAGTAATGTGACCGCACATCGGCAATGATCGATTCGGCGTCGAGACGGCGCTGAGAGATCTCGATCGACAAACCGTCAGGCAATCGTGACGGAGTGTTGACGGCACCCCCCGCGCGACGTGATGGCAATTCACGCAATTGCACGCCTCAGCGGTTGCATCCCAGGCCACCACTTCGACACGGACACCCACCCCATGCAGCCAAGCTCAGGCCGTCGGCCGACACGTGTATGTGCGCGTACTTCGTTGGTACTCCTTACGATTGCCGTTACCTCGGTTGGCAACCTGCACGCCCAACAGGGCACTGGCGTCATCACGGGAACGATCACCGACGCGACCCACCGCCCGCTCGCCGGCGCGGAAATCACGCTCGAAGGAACCGTGCGCCGCGCGAGTGCAAATCGTGACGGCTCATATCGCTTGACCGATGTCGCCGAAGGGTCGCAGCACCTCATCGCGCGTTACATCGGTTACCTGCCCGAGACATTGTCTGTGAACGTCACCGCGCGTCGTGTCGCGCGCGCTGACGTCACGTTGCGCCAACCGATTCAGGAGCTCGAGGTCATCCGCATCGAGAGCAACGTTGCTGGCCAAGCGGCAGCGCTCAACCAACAGCGCGCCAGCGACAACCTTTCGAGCGTGGTGGACGCGGAGCTCGTCGGACGTCTCCCCGACCGAAACCTGGCCGAAGCGCTGGGCCGCGTGCCGGGCGTGGCGCTCGTGCGCGATCAAGGCGAAGGTCGCTACGTCCAGATCCGCGGCATGGACGCGAGCCTCAACACGCTGTCGATCGACGGTATGCGCGTCCCGAGCCCGGAGCCGAGTGCCCGACAGACACCGATGGACGTGATCCCGTCGGACATGGTGGCGGCGATTCAAGTCAGCAAGACACTGACGCCGGATCTCGACGCGGACGCCATCGGCGGAAACGCCAACCTGATCACGCGCACTGCACGGGCTGGTGCGCCGTTGATCTCCTTGACGGCCGCGGGTGGCCAGAACCGCATCAATGATGGTGGAATCAAGAACGTCACCGGCTTTGCCGGCAACCGGTTCGGGACGGACGGCAAACTCGGCGTCGTGATCGGCGGCAACTATTATCAGAACGATCGCGGTTCACAGAACTTTGAACAGGGCTGGTGCGTCGAAACGACGTGCAACGGCGTCGCCGCGGCCAGCGCGCTCGATGCGCCGACGCAGCTCGCGTTGCGCGATTATTCGCAAGTTCTCCGCACGCGCAAGGGCGGGAACGGAGCGGTCGACTATCGGTTCGACGACAACAACTCGATGTTCTTGAAGGGGTTCTATTCGCGGTTCTCCGACAGTGAGCAGCGGTATGTGACCCTCGCGAACTTCTCGTCGGGCACGTACACCGTGACCGATCCGAATCACGGGACGGTCGTCGGCGCGCGGATGGATAAAGAGCTGCGCCTCCGGCCGGTCGCGCAATCGCAGGGCTCCCTCCAACTCGGCGGCCAGAGTCTCCTGATGGGTACGACGTCGCTCGACTACACGCTCCAGGTGGCGCGCGCGCGAGAGGATCGTCCGCAGACGCTGACGATGTTGTTCCGCCAAAGCGCGATGGCCTTCACCTACGACGTGTCGGACGAGAATCGTCCGCACTCCACGGTGACCACCGGCTCCGAGCTCGACGCGTCGAGGTTTACCTACAACTCGCTGCGGCAGCAGACGCGCCACGTGCTCGACGACGACAAGAGTGGCCGCGTGAATGTGTCCCGCCACCTGGCGCTGGGGTCGATGAGCGCGCTCTTCAAGGTCGGCGCATCGGCGCGGCTGAAGGATCGTTCGTCGGCCGATACGAGCAACCGGTTCCTCGCGACGTTCAAGGTTGGTGCCCCTGCGCCACCGACGCCTGTCACGCTTCAATCCGTCGTCGGTCAGAGCCGTACGGGACACTTCCTCGATGGTTCGTACACGTTTGGTCCACAGGCCAGCGCGCCTGGCGCGCTCACGTTCTGGGATACCTATCGGAATTCACTCAACCAGGACGTGCCGCGGTCGACGGTCGAATCGACGTCGGGCAATTTCACGGTCGGCGAAGACGTCTATGCTGGGTACGCCATGGGAACGCTCGACGCGGGTGCGCTGCGGTTGATCCCCGGCGTGCGCGTCGAAAACACGCATCAGGAGAACACGGGATATCTCGTCCAGCAGTCGGGAACGACCGTCACCGTCGTTCCGAAGACGACGACGATGTCGTACACGAACGCATTTCCGTCGCTCACCGCGCGCTGGTCCATGGACGAACAGACGGCGATCCGCGGCGCAGTGACGACGTCCCTGGTGCGGCCGGCATTCGGCTCGATGACACCGTTCATCACGATTCCCGATGGTAGCGCCGTCGTGGCGTCCATCGGCAACCCGGACCTGAAACCGACACATTCATTGAATCTCGATCTTCAGGTGGAGCGCTATTACGGCGCAGTCGGCTTCGTGGCGGTGGGTGTATTCCACAAGAAGCTCGACGATTTCATCTTCAATGCGCAGCGTCCTGCGGTCGCGGCGGATAACCTCGGGCCGACGGTCATTACGCTTTCGCAGCCGATCAACGGCGCGACGGGCACGCTCACGGGCTACGAGCTTGCCTGGCAGCAGAACCTCACGTTTTTGCCCGGATTGGCGAGCGGGCTGGGTGTGAACGTGAATTACACGCGCACATCATCGTCGACGACGCTGCCGAGCCGCGAAGGCACGAAGTCGCGCCTGCCGGGTCAGGCGGGCAACGCGGCGAACGTCGGACTGTTCTATGAGTACGGCCGTGTGTCGCTGCGCGGTGGTTACAACTTCTCCGATCAGTACCTCGAGGTCGTCGGCGCGACACCACAGACGGACATCTACGTCGCATCGCGCGGTCAGCTCGATATCAGCGGAAGTTTTCGTCTGACGCGGCAAGCGACGATGTTCCTCGAGACGAACAACCTCACAAATCAGCCGCTGCGCAGATACGAGGGACGGTCCGAGCGTGGATGGGCGCCGGCCGACGAGTACTACCGCTCATGGGGAATGGCAGGAATTCGTATCCAGCCATGAGTTGATAGTCATCACGAGGGGGGGGCTGCTTTTCTCGCCAATCGAGAGGCGACAGGCGGAAAAGCAGATCCCCCATCGCGCAGGTAGGGAAGCCGCAACCCAAACAATTGGGCGGCGGGCTCACGACCGCGTGAATCTCTGGTCTTATCCGCGAAATCAGCGAAATCCGCAGCCAACACCAGCCAACCATCCCGGTAGAGTGGCTCATCTGCAAAGCAAACTCTGTCGAAACGGAGGTATTTGTTTTTTGGGGGCTGCGGATTTCACGGATTCCGCGGATGAAGACCAGAGAGCGGCATAGACAAATCTGTCCGCTCGGCCGAGATCCCCTCGCGTGAACCTCGGACCTCGTTCAACCGCTGAGGGTCATAGGCCGACGTCCTACCGGATCGCAAGCGAGCGCCCGTCGAGCGGCTCCGTCGGTCGAATCCCCAGCAACGCAGCGAGTGTCGGTGCGATATCGATCGTTCGCACCACCCGCGGATCGGTCCGCGGCGCAACGCCCGGAATCACGAACAGAATGGGAACGCTCCGACTCTCCGGGTTCATCGTTCCATGCTCCGCCTTCGTGCCGTCCGAGAACACGTACCCCTCCTCGGCTACTCCTGCGATGAGCCAACCGAGGTCGCGCGGAAGCGAGCGACGCCAGCGCGCAGCATCCTGATCGTTCGGCAACGCCGCGACCGTCTGCCGGTTGTAAACGCGCTTCACGCCGGCTTGCTTCGAGACCGTCGCGGCGAGCGAACGCGCGAGTGAGTCGACGTTGACGCCTCGCGCGGCCAAGGCATCAATGTCCGCGGCGAGCAACCCGTTGTCGAACTCGATGCCGAAGTCCATGCTCCAGCGTGCGCGGAGCTGCGACGAGAGCTGTTTTGCGATTGGCGTGACATTGATGCGCCCACCGCGCGTGCCCTCGTGCGCGAGACGCTGGGGCATCGGTGACACACCATGGTCGGCCGTGAGCACGAACATCGTCCGCTGCGCGGGCACGATCGCGGCGAGCGAATCGAGAAATGCGCCGAGCCAGCCGTCGAGTCGCACGAGGTGATCGTGTACCTCGCGCGAGTCCGGACCGAAGTCGTGTCCGATGGCGTCGGTCGTCGAGAGTGACACCGACAACACGTCAGGTTCGTGCGCGTCAGGCCGATGTCCGAGTCCACGCGCGTGCACGCCAGCGAGTGCGATGTCGAGCGTGACCGAGTCCATCCACGGAACGCGCTCCAAACGTGACGCGAGTCCCTTGGGCTGTTGAGGCGGTTCATGAGGAAACACTCGATCTTTTCCGCCATTCTCCCAAGCGGCGTCATCGGGCTCGTGATACGCGGAGTCCGGGAGTGCGAGTGTCCACGTCTGACCAGCGACACGCGGAAGGTCGAACTTCGCGTTCCACGTGCGCACCCACTCGGGAAGGGAATCAGCGTAGTAGGTGCTCGTCGTGAACTTGCCGTCGACATACCACACGGCTTGCGTCGTCGGCGACTGACTGCGGCCGATCGGCAGAATCGCCGCGCGATCCTTGCGCGAGACGCCCAGTGCTTGCACACCCGGATCGCGCGCGCGGAGCCAGTCTACGAGCGTGGTGCCAGCGAAGCGCCTCGGCGATGCGCCACGCACGGTGCTCGAGTTCTCTAATGCCAGCCCATCGAGCAGCGGGGACGATGGATCCTCGACGCCACCCGAGTTGCTCCAGATCCTGGTGTGCGCGGGCACGCGTCCGGAGAGCATACTCGCGTGGCCCGGCGCCGTTTCGGTGAGCGCGTGATCCTGGATGGCGTTCGGAAAGAAGACGCCCCTACCGCGCAGCCGAGCAAATCCGCGCGTGAGCTGGGGTCGGAAGCGGTCGAGGTAGTCGGCGCGCAGCTGGTCGACGGCGATCAACACCACGAGGTCGACCGACTTCACCTGCGTCGAGTCGGCGCCTCGCTGTGCTATCGATTCACGCGGGAGTAGCGTCGCGAGCGCGACAGCGACGCATGGTACGATGGTCCGATGGGAGAGACGCATTGGTAGTCGATTGAATGAAGTACTGTTGAGGTCCGCTGTCGTTACATTTCGTGTCACGCGAACCAACCCGTTGGAGCCAAATGCTCGGCCGCCTCATTCCTCGCGACGACCAGTTTTTCATCATGTTCGACCAACTCGCCGCGCATCTTGCGACGACTGCAAAGATGCTCGACGCCTTGTTCGGGGACGCCCAAAATGCCGTGGAGCACGTCAAGGCGATCAAAGACGTCGAGCACAAAGCCGATCTACTCACGGCGACGATCAATCAGCGAATCGACAAAAGCTTCATCACGCCACTCGATCGCGAGGACATACACACCCTGGCGTCACGGCTCGACGACGTCGTCGACCTCATCGACGGTACGTCCCGCCGATTCGAGATGCTACACCTGACCGACGTGCTTCCGCCCGCCAGACAGCTCACTGGCGTATTGGTCCGGGCGGCTCGGGAGATCCAAGTTGCGGTCGCCGAGATGAAGAAGCCTCCGGTGGTGAACGAGCACGTGGCGCTGATCAAACACCTGGAGGAAGAGGGCGACGCAATCTATCACGAGGCTGTCGGTGCGCTCTTCGCCGGACGCCCGGATCCGCTCGAGGTCCTGAAGTGGAAGGAGATCTACGACACGCTCGAGCGTGCGATCGATAGTTGTATGGGCGTCGCGCAGGTGCTGCAAAGCATCTCGCTGAAGAACGCGTAGTCGAGAGCGCCCGTGGTCGCCTACGTCGTCGCGATCGTGTTGATCGCGTTCATATTCGACTTCATCAACGGGTTCCACGATTCGGCAAACTCCATTGCCACGATCGTCGGCACACGCGTGTTGAATCCGTTGGCCGCGGTCGTCTGGGCGGCCTCGTTCAACTTCGCGGCCGCGTTGACCGGATCGCTTGCGGTCGCGAAGGCGATCGGCAGCGGGATGATCGAGCAGAGCATCGTCACGCCGAACGTGATCCTCGGCGGCTTGCTTGGCGCGATCGCCTGGAATCTCATCACGTGGTTCTTTGGAATCCCCTCGAGCTCGTCGCACGCGCTGATCGGCGGTTATGCGGGCGCGGCGATCTCTCGCGCCGGGCTGAGCGCAATCATGTGGGGATCGAAGTGGGTCCAGACGCTGTCGTTCATCGTCGTGTCGCCGGTGGTCGGCATGATCGCCGGCTACGCGCTGATGGTGACTGTCTTCTGGCTCTTCCACAGAACGTCGTCGGCGCGCGTCGACCGCTTCTTCCGTCCAGCGCAGCTCGTCAGCTCGGCGTTATTGTCGTATTCACATGGCGGAAACGACGCGCAAAAGACGATGGGTATCGTGGTCGGGTTGCTCGTATCGGCGAACAGTTTGTTCGCGAATCAAACGGGCGTCCTGCATACCTTCTATCTCACCGACAACACCACTGTGCCCTTCTGGGTCGAGATCTGCGCCTACTCGGCGATCTCATTGGGGACGCTGTTTGGCGGTTGGCGAATCGTCCGAACGATGGGCACGCGTATCACGAAGCTGCGGCCGGTCGGCGGCTTCTGCGCGGAGACCGGCGGTGCGCTCTCGATTTTGATCGCCACTCATTTCGGAATTCCGGTGAGCACCACGCACACGATCACCGGCTCGATCGTCGGTGTCGGTGCGACGCAGCGGTTGTCGGCCGTGCGTTGGGGGCTCGCGGGTCGCATCGTGTGGGCATGGATCCTCACGATTCCCGCATCGGCGCTGATTGCGGCGATCGCCTACCAGTTGCTCGCCAGGTTCGTCAGGCTCTGATCACGGCGAGGTGACGATCGTTGGCGACGTCATGGTGCGGCCCGCGATCTCGCTCGCGTGGATGCCGAAAACGATGTTCCGCTCGGGCACGGGATCGACGTCCGTCAGCGCCGTCGGCAGCAGCTTTCGCAGCGCGGTTACAGCACGGTCGAACTTTTCGCTCTCGCCAAGCGCGGAGTTGAGGGCGCTGAATGGTCCTTTGACGACGACGCTTTCCCACTGGAACAGATCGCGAACGTCGTCGGTCTCGAACGCGCACCACTGATTGTGCGCGAGCGCGAGCAGCTTCGCGCCCACGCTGGTTCGTCCGAAGATCCAGGGTGCGTCGTAAACGTAGTGGATCGGCTCGATATCAACGCGATCATGCCAGCAGAACGCGATGCGACCGACCGTGTTCCGTGCGAGCAGCGCGGTCACTTCCTCGTCGGTCAACGCACGGACGATGGGTTTTCCACTCGTCGTCATGTTACCGGCCGCGTGCAAGAGGTGCGCCGAGGTGTTAGTCGTGAACCACGCCGCGAATTCTCGACCCGATGAGCGCGGCTCCCAAGGCGAGCGCGGCCGCGCCGGCCAGCGCGACACGAAACGCAGCGGTGAACGACGCATCGATCGACGCGTGTAAGTCCGCGCGTTGCGCGGTTGTCAACTCCGAAACCGTATTCAACTCCGCGCCTGCCATCTTCGGCAGCTCGCGCTCGACGCCCGCGCGCGCATTGGCAGGAAGCGACAGCTCCTGTAGTCGCGGCGACATCCGCGACGCGAACACGTTCACGACGACCACGCCGAATGCCGCGATCGCAACCAACCCCGCGATGCGCGATACCGCGTTGTTCACGCCACTCGCGACGCCCGAATGCTCACGTGGCGCCGAGTTCATCACCGTTGTCGTCAGCGGTGCGACGGTGACTGCCATGCCCAATCCAACGACGACGATGCCCGGGAACAGCGCCGACCAGAACGAACCGGCAACGGTCGGCAGGGCCATGACCGCAAACCCGATGGTCACGATGAGCGGCCCGATCGTGAGTGGCAAACGACTGCCCACGCGCGTCACGAGACCGCCTGCCCATCGAGAGAGTGCGAAGATGATGATCGGGAAGGGGAGCAGCGCCGCCCCCGCTGCCGTGGCCGAGAATCGGTGAACTTGAATGAGAAGCAGTGGAAGGAGAAACAGCATCACGGCGAGCGCTGCGTACAGGAGCAGCGTCAGGACGTTCGCGAGGCTGAACGGCCGCGACGAGAATATTGACAATGGCATCATCGGATTCCGCACACGGCGCTCGATGACAATCAGCAGCACGAGCGATGCGACGCCAACCACGAGCGCACCGATGACCAGCGGGTGCGTCGCTCCGAGCGGCGGCCACTCGAGGAGGCCGAAGACCACGCCGCTCAGTCCCAGAACGGCGAGGAATGCGCCTGTCCAATCGATTGCTCCGCTTCGCGATGGATCCTTCGACTCTTGCACGTGCCGCAACGACAGTGAGACGACCACGATCGCCAGCGGGACATTGATGAAGAAGACCGCGCGCCAACTCACATGCTCGATGAGCCATCCGCCGAGCACTGGCCCGAGCGCCGTCGTGATCGCGCTGAATCCAGACCACGTTCCGATTGCTCGGCCTCGCTCTTCTCCGTCGAACGTCGCGGTGATGATCGCGAGACTACCCGGGACCAGGAACGCAGCACCGATTCCCTGAATTGCACGTCCGATGATCAATACAAGGGAGTTGGGTGCTAGCCCACACAGCGTCGACGCCAGAGTGAACAGAATGACGCCGGCAAGAAACACCTTGCGTCGCCCGAGTTGATCGCCGAGCGATCCGCCGACGAGAATCAGCGCGCCGAGGAAAAGCGCGTACGCTTCGATCACCCATTGAACGTCGGTGATCGTCGCGTTGAGATTGGTCTGTAGCGCAGGCAGCGCGACGTTGACGACCGTGCCGTCGATGAACGACATGCTCGACGCGATGATCATCGCGACGAGCGTCCATCGTTGGGCCGACGCCGTGAGGGGTTCGGTGCTCAGGTATTCGGCCTGCTGCCGTTTCGCCGTGCTCCGGCCAAGGTCCATGCGTCGTAGTCGTTGTCGTCGGTGACGTCGCGCTCGACG
>Ga0126377_10001877_pt1 | contig 14097 bp, 15 predicted proteins | sample PanSoiMetPlot_22_FD_92647 | JGI IMG/M metagenome (GOLD analysis project Ga0126377, IMG submission 92647) | Tropical forest soil microbial communities from Panama - MetaG Plot_22 | ecosystem: Environmental > Terrestrial > Soil > Tropical forest > Bulk soil | place: Panama | collected 2016-02-17
GGCGGGCGGCGGTGACCAAAGTCGCGGTATGAGAGAACTCTCGGGAGACGCCTGGCGGTTGTTGCCTCACGCTGACCGCCGCACCTGGCACATACGGCCGGTGTAGGCGGTCAGTGGAGTGGCGGCCGCTCGATGAGGAGCCAGCCACCGTATTGTCATTTAGCAAACAGCATGCCGTGACGCGGATCGAAATGATCGCCCCTCGTCCGCTTCCATCCACACGAGACTGCTGTGCCCGTAAACGGTTCAGTGTCCATTGATTCTCGTCTCGCGCCCCGCGTCGATCATCAATTCGCTGTTGCGTCCAGGCCTCGCTGGCGATTCAATACGTGGACGTAGCCTGTATCAATTCAGCCCCGTATTGGACGTCAATCAGTCGCCGCGATTACAGGACGGTGGTCGGCGCTCTGAACCTTTGCTGGAGTGTTCCTCGTCTAAGCCTTGTCGTATCCCCTGTGGCCCGATTGTTCGTGAGGAGATGACCATGAAAGTGATTGCCGCGCTCGCACTGGGACTCGTTCTGTTCGCCGCTGCTCCGGCGTTGGCGCATGACGTCGATGGAAAATGGGCCGGAACCGTCAACACGCCGATGGGCGATTTCCCGGTCGCGTATGAGTTCAAGGCCGATGGGACGAAGCTGACCGGCTCGACCACCGGACCCGATGGCGGACAGATCCCGATCAAGGACGGCAAGGTGGATGGCAACAACATCTCCTTCGGCGTCACGCTGGACTTCGGCGGAATGCCGCTGGAACTCTCGTACAAGGGTGTGGTCTCGGGAAGCGAGATCAAGATCACCGGTGAATTTGCCGGCATGCCGTTCGAGTTCACAGTGAAGAAAGCGTGAACCCCAGCCGCACGGCGCGTTCGTACGGACGCGCCATCACGATCGTCGCTGCCTTCATCGCCGCGAGAGTCGCTGCGCAGCAACCGGGAGTCCATCCGGTCAGCGGGCGCGTGTACGCGCAGACGATGGGCGTGCAGGGCGCCTCGTGGCTCGAGCGGAGCGAGCGGGAACGAGAAGAGGATCCGGACCTGGCGATTCGGCTGCTGAAAATCCAGAAAGGATCGACGGTCGCTGATGTGGGTGCCGGTTCCGGGTACATCACGCTGAAACTGGTGCGAGCGGTCGGTCCGATGGGGAAGGTCTACGCCAACGATATTCAACAGGGGATGCTCGATCTCCTGCAGAGGAACGTTGCGAAAGCCAAGGCGACCAACGTCATCCCGGTGCTCGGCGCAATCGACAATCCCAAGCTGCCTGCCGATTCGATCGACCTCGCGATCATGGTCGACGTCTATCACGAGTTTTCGCAGCCGCAGAAGATGCTGCAAGGTCTGCGCGAGGCGCTGAAATCGAACGGGCGGCTCGTCCTGCTCGAATACCGCGCCGAAGACCCCGACATTCCGATCCGGCCCGAGCACAAGATGTCGAAGGCGCAGGTGAAGCAGGAGATCGAGCACGAGGGCTTCAAGCAGTCGCGTGTATTCGATGACCTGCCGTGGCAGCATCTCTTCATATTCACTAAGGCCCTTTGAAACGGGTCCTCCATGATCAAGGCGACTGCGGAGTCTCCGTCATCTTCGCTTCTCCCTCGCAGTCACGAACCACGCGACCGGGATGCCGAGCGCGACGACGATCGCGCCGAGTGCGGTCTGCTTTGGTTGACCGATCGCGAAGAGTGCGAGCAACACGACGATCAATCCGAGGAAGAAGACAATCGGCAGCGGGTAGAGCGGCGTCTGGAAGATGTCGCGATCCCCATGTGGCCGCGGCAGGAACAGAATCGCCGACGCTGACAATCCGAGGAAGAAGACCGCGCACGGCACGAAGTACCCGAGGATCTCGTTGAACGTGCCGAGCACGACGAGCATCGAGGCGAGAGTTACCTGCACCAGCGTGGATGCGGGCACGGAACCTCGCTTCTCGTTCACACGCGCGAGACGCGCGGGGAACAGGCCGTCGCGCGCCATGGCGACGTAGAGGCGCGGGGCGCCAAGCAGCGTGGCGGCGAGACTGCCCGACACCGCGACGACGACCATCGCGGCGAGGAGACGGCCGCCGGCCGCACCGAACAGGTTGGCACCGACCTGCGAGACGAACGCCTCGTCGGTGGCAGGCATGGGTCCGGTTGAACCCAGCATGTAGGCAATGCTGGCGAACGCGTAGATCGCCGTCACGAGCACGATGCCGCCGACGAGCGCCCGCGGCATTGTCCGGCGCGGCGCGGCGACGTCTTCCGCCATTCGTCCGAATTCCCACCAGCCGCCAAACGCAAAGAACGCTGCGATCAGCGAAATCGCAACCGCTTGCGCTGGTGGCACCCCGATCGCCTCGACTCGGAGATCGCTCGATCCCGCTCGCGCGATAGCCGTCACCACGAGGACGGCGACGATCGTCAACTTCGCGGCGGCCGTCCACCTCATCACGTGTGCGTTGACGTTGACGCCCATGACCGCCAGGACGCCGAAGAAGACGATCGCCGCGAGCGCAGTCGGCGCAACGAGATCGCTCGAGCCGCCGAACGCGACGATCGCGTATTGAGCCAGCCCGATCCCGAGAGCTGCGGTAACGCCTGGGTCCACGACGAGCATCGTCATCCACCCGTGGATGAACGCGGTGCGAGAGCCGAACGCCTCGCGCAGGAAGACATACGCGCCTCCGGCCTTCGGGAACCTCGTACTGAGCTCGGCGTAGGTCAGCGCTCCGGCCGCACTGAGCAGGCCCATCACGAACCACACCGCGAGCGCTGCCTCGAGGCTGCCAACCGTGCGCATCATCGTCGCTGGCGTGAGAAAGATCCCGACGCCAACGACCTGGCTCACCACCATGGCTGTGGCGGCCCAGGTGCCGAATCGCCGAGGCGAGCTCACGAACGGCCGATCCGAGGGTAGGTGTGACAGGCCTGCGGAGCGGCGAGGTCGGTCGGCGGCGGCGATTCCAGCATCAGCACTCTCGGAAACAGTTTCGTCGGGGCCCCGTGTTCGAAGTCGCGCGCCCACTCTTTGTGGTTGTAGACGCAGACCGGCAGACAGATCGAGCAGTAGGAGTGCTTCGCGAAGTACGGAAAGCAGCGACCGGTATCGACGACGTAGCGATCGTAGCCGAGATGATCCTTGCCGGCCTCTGGGCTGCGCTCATCGGGAATGGCGTGGGGTGGACAGTACTTGCGACAGGCGCGGCAGGTGTCGCAGAACTTCGCGATACCCGCGTCGATGGGATGATCGATCTGGAGCGCGAGCGATGTCGCTACGCTTCCCATGCGGAACAAGGGACCGAGTGTCGGATGAATGATCGAACCATGGCGTCCGAGCTCGCCAAAGCCGGCCTTCAACCCGATCGGAATATGGAGCAGATCGCTGTCGCCGATGGGGTGTTCGATCTTGCACTCGTACCCGAGCGAGCGCAGATACGACGCAAGCTGTATGACGGTCTCTCCCAGCGTGTAGTACACGCGCAGGCATTCGATCGCCGACTCGCGCGACGGGACGACCTGGAACTCTCGCCACCGCATGCGCTGACCGACGGCGACGGCGTACTTCTCGGTGACCACACGCCCCCGGTAGACGTCGCTCGGCTCGATCTCGCAGATGCCGACGATGTCGGCGCCGAACTCGAGTGCCTTGTCCTTGATGTGCCGTGACGCTTCCGCCGGCGACGCGAACGGATGCTGGGTTTCTGCGACCGGTCCGTGGAAGCGCGCGTACTGGCCGTCGTAGATCTGCCGGAGGACGTCATCGACCTCGGGAATGCAGATCGAACGGCCACCGACCATCTCGTACCACTCGTCCCACGCGAACGCGGGCGGCGAAGACACGTCGTCCTATCCTTTGGTCGGCGACGGCTGCGGCATCGACGCGACGTACCCGATCTCCGCGACTGAACGCGCGCGATCCTTGTACGCGGCGGGATCGGTCGGCGTCCATGCGCCCAGACCATCGACATAGCGGTTGAACATGCAGAAGGCCGCAGCGATCAGCACCGTGTCGTGGATCTCGGTATCGGTCGCACCTTCACGACGAGCCCGCGCGATATCGCGCTCCTCTACGAACCGTCCGCCTTTCTGGACGAGCGCGGCGATTGCGAGCAGCGCCTTGAGCTTGGCCGACACGGGTGCAGTGTCCACGTCGCGAACGACCGCCTTCACGATCGTGCCGTCGTCGCCAAGATGCTGCGACGCGACCGCGGCGTGACTCATGTGGCAGAACGTGCAGTCGTTCAGCGCGGAGATATACGCTCCGATGAGTTCGCGCTCGCCAGGGCTCAATGAATTCGGAGCGTGCAGCAGCGTCTCGGCAAGCTGGCTGATGGGCTGAGCCACTTCCGGCCGGAAGGCAAGGAGCGAGCGGATCCCGGGCAGCGACGAGGGGATGGCAATATACGGCATCCCACTGAATCTACCGGCCGCTTCGCCTGCAGGCAATAGTGCGGAGGAACTAGCGGCTGGGCTGCGTGCGCGGGATATCAGCGCCCTTGACTAGTCGGGCGTGGGCATCTCCGCGCTGTCGATGACGAGCACTTCGACCGGCCCGCGCGTCGAGTCCAGCTTGAGTCCGAGCTGCTCGCGTATCGCAGTCAAGAGCGAGGGCGCGTCCGACGGGGGGAGGTTCGCATTCGCCGGCAGGTTGATACCCAGCTGCGAGACTGCGCGCAGGAGCACCTCGGGGTCGAACGTCAGCTCGAAGTCGTAGAGACCTGTGAGCCCCGTCTTGTCCTGAACGGTCTTCCCCGTGACCTGTTGGAGCAGCTGCGTGAGTATCGTCAGCGGCTGACCGTTCCCCCGGAGTCCGAACCCCGTGCCCGTGCCGGCACCACCAATCATCGGGGTCATGGAGCATGGAACCACTTCACCCGGTTTGGGCAGCAAACCGGCCAAGGCGCCAGGACCGCCCTTCAAAAGGGCCTCCGCTCGCTTCCGCTGTTCCTCCTGTGCGTCTTTGCAGTCCGATGTCGATGGCTTCAAGTTCGGACCGAGCTTGCCGTCGCTGCGGGACACTACGAGCGTCTCGATCGGCATCTCGCGGGTCTCCATATGAGCCTTCAGCTTGAAGCGATCGATGAGCAGTGCCTTGAGCATAGGCATGAGCTGCGACGTGTCGGTCGCCGCGCTGTCTTCCGCTTTCGCGACGATGTCGAACTTCTGCTGCGTCTGCCAGGCGGGACCGCCCACGATTTGAAAGTCCTGGACGCTGTAAGACACGCGAATCAAGAACCGCAGCGTCATATTGGTGGCCGACAGGCGCCCCGGGCCTTGCGGCATGACCATCGGGATCATCGAGAGCGGGCCGCTGGCGTTGGGATCGCTCAATTTGATCGACGCGACCTCGAATTTGACATTCGGTGTCGGAGCAGCCGACGCGGGTGGCTGCGCTTGACGCGCGAAGACATGCCCCGACAGCGCGGCCACGGTCAGGGCGAGGGCAGCAATCAGCAGCAGTCGTCTCATAGCGGCGCGATCCCTTTTCCTTCCGTGCACAGGTACTGTCGCCCGGTCTGGAGTCTGGCGAATTCCTCGGTTCTCCCGTTCGGCCAGACGAGCGTGACTCGGTCGATGACGTCACGCTTCCCCACGCCGAACGTCACGGGAAGCTCGGACTGCGACAGGTAGCTCGAGCCGCCCTTGACGGTCCGCGATTGAGCCGTGCCGCCATGGAACACGCGAACGGTTGCGCCAATGGCATCGCGATTCGACATCGTGCCGACGAGGCGGAATCGAATCGAGCGGTTCCCGCCCGTCTGATCGTTGCGAAACAGCACGGCGGGACCGTTGTTCGTGGTCATCAGTAGATCGATGTCTCCATCGCCGTCGATATCGCCGACCGCGAGACCGCGCCCGACCCGCGCCTGTGAGAAGCTGCTACCCGCCAGGGTCGCCGCTTCCCGAAACGTGCTGTTCCCCTGATTGAGAAACAGCAGCGGTGCCTGCGCATAACCCACGTTCCCGCGGATGTCTCGTACGGTCTCATCGATGTGGCCGTTGGCGACGACCAGGTCGAGCATCCCATCGAGGTCGAAGTCTGCAAAGACACAGCCGAACCCGAGTCGATTGAGCGAAGGCACGCCGACGCCGGCGCGGCGAGCGACGTCCTGGAACACGCCTGCTGCCTGAGGTCGGTACAGCCCGATCATCTCGTTGTCGAAGTTGGTCACCGCAAGGCCGGCTCGGCCCGAGTTGTCGAAGTCGCCAGCATCGACGCCCATGCCAGCGCGTGCCTTGCCATCGTCGCTCAGGGCGACGCCGGCTTCGAGCGCGACATCCTTGAAGCGGCCGTTCCGCAGATTGCGATAGAGCTTGTTCGGCTGCGTGTCGTTGGCCACGAAGACGTCAGGCCACCCGTCCTGGTCGTAGTCGACGAGCGTGACGCCGAGCGACTTGGAGCTCGAGTCGAAGATGCCGCACGTCGCGGTGACGTCTTCGAATGTGCCGTTGCCCCGATTGCGGAACAGCCAGCAGGTCTCGCCGCGATACGCCTCCGGCGTGCAGTACGACTTCTGCTTGCCGTCGAGACTGCAGAAGACATCGTGTTCGGCTGTCCATTTGACGTAGTTGCAGACGAAGAGATCGAGCAGTCCGTCTCGATCGAAGTCGAACCACATCGCCGACGTGCTGAATGCCTGCCGGCCGTCAAGGCCGCTCGCCTTCGTGATGTCGACGAACGTCCCCTTGCCGGTATTGCGAAACAGCCGGTTCTGACCGACACAGGTGATGAGGACATCGGGGAAGCCGTCGTTGTTGAAATCACCGACAGCCACACCCATTCCATAGAGCTCGACATCGAGGCCGGCGGCGCGAGTCACGTCGGTGAACGTGCCGTTCCGGTTGTTGTGATAGAGACGCAGCGTTGACCGCCCGCTCTTGTGACCGGGCCACTCCATGCCGTTCACGAGGAGGATGTCGGGCCAGCCGTCGGCGTCGTAGTCGATGAACGCGCAGCCGGACCCGAGCGTTTCCGGCAGCAGCTTGCCGCCGTACGCGCCGTTGGTGTGGCGGAACTGCAAGCCGGCCGGAGCCGTGATGTCGACGAATCGAAAACCGATGGGCGGGTTCTGCTGACCGGCGATCGGGAACGGAAGTGCCGACAGCGTGGCTCCAGTGCCGCAACACCTCAAGAACTCACGTCGATTCACGCCCTCGAATATATGCGATGGATGATTGGGCCGCCTGAAGGCGGCCCCCGCGACGGATGCACCACCTAGGGGCCACCTGTAGATGGCCCGTCTGATCAACCCGTCCGATCAGAGAGTGGATTGACCAACCCGTTCTGGAGTGCGTAGACGACGAGCTCCGCGGTCTTGTGCACACCGAGCGTGGTCATGATGTTCGCCCGGTGGACAGCCACGGTGTTGGCGCTCAGCTCGAGCTTCTCCGCGATTTCCTTGTTGGACAGGCCGTCGCAGATCAGTTGCAGGACTTCGAGCTCGCGCGGCGTCAGACGCTTGTTGCGATCTCCGGCGAGCGTCGTCGTCGGTGTGAGCGCGGGATCGAGCACGGTCTCTCCGGCAGCGACCCGTTTGACGGCTGCGGCGAGATCGAGATCGAGCGCGTTCTTCAGGATGTAGCCGCGTGCGCCGGCGGCCATGGCCTGCCGCACCAGCGTTTCCTCGGCGTGCATGCTGAGCATGAGGATCGCGGCGCTCGGCGTGGTCGACATGATCGCCCGCGTCGCGGCCAGACCGCCAGTGCCGGGCATCGCCGCATCCATGACGATCACTCTGGGCTTCAACTCTTCCATCATCCGGATCGCGTCGTCGCCGTTGCTGCCTTCGCCGACAACCTGGATCGAGGGATCGTCTTCGAGCAGCCGACGGAAGCCGCGGCGCACCAGTGCATGATCGTCGACGAGGAGGACTGTGATTCGCTCGGCCATAGGGTCCACGGGGCCTGTCACCCGCGCTTTACGAGACATCGCCACGCTCTATAAAGCCGCAGAACGCAGAACGGAGGCGTCCGCTCCTGCGGCCTTCAACGGCACGTTCAACCGCACCAGCGTTCCGCCAGACGCTGGACGAAGTAGTTCCAGCGTGCCCCCGACGATCGCGGCGCGTTCGCGCATCGCAACCAGTCCAAGGCCATGTCGCCCGGCGACGGGAGTGAGTCCTTTGCCGTGGTCCTCCACCTCAAGCTCAAGGCCCGTGGTACTGAACCGCATACGTACGTAGGCACGATCGCTGCCAGAGTGCCGCGCGACATTACTGAGGGCCTCCTGCAGTACGCGATACACATGAATGCCCACTGTGGCGTCCACAGAAGACGAAGGACCGGAGTGCTCGTAGGACACCGAAATCCCGAGCTGTCTTTCTACTGTGGACAAGTACCAGTCCAGCGTGCTCTCGAGACCGAGTTCTTCCAGGATCGATGGATGGAGCATTTGTGACAAGCCGCGCACATTGTCGAGTGCGGCCTGTGCAACCTCGCGAATTTCGCGCAGATCTGTGCGCAGTGACGAGCCCTCGGGCGCATGCTTGCCGGCGCGTCCGAGCATCGATCCAATCGCCGTGAGAATCTGCCCGAACTCGTCGTGCAGCTCGCGGGAGAGCTCACGGAAAGTCGACTCGCGAGTGGAAATAAGGCGCTGCGCCAGCTCGCGCTGTTCGTTGGAAAGCGTCGCGAGCTGTGCAAAAAGTCGTCGATTCGACTGAATCAGGTACGAGCTGGTCGCGACGATCGCGGCGAGCGCGGCCGCGAGAAACCAATACACACGCCCCTGTACCTGGCTGTAAATCTCCTGGACCTGCTGCGCCGTCTGTTCCTCGCTCTCGTTGTTCTGAACGAGCAGCCTGGCCACAGCCGTGCCCAGCGCTGCCTGCCTGGCCTGCAACGACAGTCGGATCTGGTCGCGTGCCTCGTCCGCCCGCCCGCTGCGCGCAAGCGCGAAAATCCGATCGGACGCATCCCAGAACTGTGCGACCGAATTGGCCAGGTATCGACGCTGCTCAGGGGTCTGTCGTGTCAGTGCCACCTCGCCCTGTCGCTTCAAGGCATCGTCCAGATCGGTCCTGATGCGCGCGAACTGATCGGACCAGGCGGTCAGCGGATAGGGCTCGCCGCTATCGAGCATGTCGCGCATGGCGAGTCCGAGCTGGTTCAGATCGTTCTGGATGCGCAGCAGCTGCAGCGAATCGCGCCGGTTGCGATCGGTCAGGTCGGTCTGGAGTCGGCGCAGGCCCGAGATCTGTTGTGAGATGTAGTAGGAATAGGCGACCACTGTGACGAGCGTGATGATCAGCCCGAGGAGGAGCGCAGTGGTCGGCGAACGGCCTGCTGCTGGCGTCACGGCTGGACTCTACCAGAGGGTGCACGAGCCGCCGCGCGGCGGCGGGTCAGAAGCCGCGTCCACAACGACCCCGCTACCACGAACGGCACGAGGTACAAGACCAACATGTAAGGCGCAGGGCGAAGATCGTAAGTGGCATCGACGCGAGACTCGATGCTCGCCTGCCCGAGCGGACCATCGACGGCGATATGCACGGCAAACGGTCCCTCGTGATCGAGCACTACAGTGGCGAACTGATTCGTGACGTCTTCCCGAACAGGCGTGCCCATCGCGGTGAGGGAGGACTCGGGGGCGGGCGGTCCTGCCGGGGGCGTATCGTCCAACGGTCGAACCGTGACCGTGGCGTGAGTCCCTGGAGGCGTCGTTCGGCTCTTGTCCGATGGCTCGATCGTGACCCAGAACTGGCCGGCTGCGACGCCGTCGTTCGTGGCGTCCGGGTCGGTCCAGATCGAGATCGCGTACGGACCGCGTGCCTCGCTCGTGACGATCGGAAAGGGAGGGCCTGAATGGGCCATCGTCGTTGTGCTGACGACAGTTGTCATCACGAGAGCCAGCAGACACGAACGCATCATGCGAAAAAGCTCACGGCTCTCATCTCCATCGGCTGAGCGAGAATCCAGAGCGCCGTCGTCGTGAGGATCGCCACGATGGCAAGCCAGGGCATGGATGCACGTGTCGGCGATGTCGGGTGATCGCGCAACGACGTCGCGTGGACGAGGCCGAACGACCCTGCGGCGCCGAGCACCACCAGCCCGAGTTGAATCGGAAACACGGAGCCCGGCTGCATGCCGACCCATCGCCACGCCGGCTCCCCAAGCAGCGCGTGGCCGAATGCGTCGATGACGGCGCTCTGAAGTACGGGCACCACTGTCAGGATGCCCGTGAGAAGGTGAAACCCGTAGTGGGCCACCCAGACACCAAACCCGAACGGGATCATCGCAAACGCATACCGCACGACCAGTTCACGAGCCGGGAACGGCACGTTGCTGGTCAGCCCGCGCGTCATCAGCGCGGCTGCGCCGAGCAACAGGATTGGTGCGACGACGAGTCCGAACACGAACAACACCAGCAGGACCGGGGCCTCGGAATGCACGCCGATCATCGTTGCCAGATGCTGCTCCACGGTGTATCCGGGCGAGGTCATGGTGAATGCGCTGACGAGCGACGCGAACGTGAACACCAGCGCGAGCGCGGCGAGGTCAGTACGCTGTGCCAGGCGGCCGATGCCGGATCGGCGCCGGGTCTCGAGCAACTCGGCCCCGGGGACGCGCGTCGCGAGCGCGATGTTGTCGTGCGGGCACGCGTGCACGCAGTCGAGGCACATCGTGCAGTCGATGTTGCCGACCTTGACAGGAAGGAAAAGGCCCAGTTCGCAGCCACGTTGTACGAGTGTCGGCGCGGGACGTCGCCCGGGCCCGCGCTCTTCGAATCGACCGTTGATGCAGTCAGCAGTACGGCACGATCGGCATGTCGCCACATCGATGACGCGCAGTTCGGTCGGCGCCATCGTGGACGCCGTGAAGTTGAACTGTCCGATGGGGCAGAGGTGCTTGCAGAACGTCGCTCCCGAAAAGATCACATCGACGACGAGCGCGAGTCCAAAGTAACCGATGACCAGCCACGCCGTTGCGCGAGGCAGGGACCACAGATCGAACAGTTCGTATGCGAAGAGCACCAGCACCATCAGGGCGATGCCAAGCCACTTCCCTCTGAGCCGTCGTGGCCATCGCAGTGCCGGATGGTACAGGCGCCGGCCGGCATCACGGACGAGGATCATCGGGCAGCCGGTGCAGAACAGATTTCCGGCGGCGAGCACGCTGACGATGAGAAGCCCCCGCCAATGGATCGAGGTGAGCACGGTCGCCAGATTGCGTGGCGCGAGCTGCGGGCCAAGCAGGCCATGCACGACGACCGCTGCCGCGACGACGAGCAGGACGAGCTGGAGGGCCTGGCGGCCATGCCGCCAGCGAAGGAACGAGCCGAGAAGCGGCAGACGCAACACATCCACAGATGATCAACCTGCCGTGCGGACGCCCGGGAGCTCGATCTGTTTCGTGATCCGAGCCCCTCCAGGGATTTCGCCCGTGAGTACAAGCACCCAATCGCCCGCCATTGTGAGCTTGAGGTGCGCTTCGTAGTTGCCGTTGCCGCGCTCGATCAGATCGGACAGCACCGGCATCATCCCCGGGTGCGACATCTGTCCCTCGAGATGAAGCTTCGCGCCGACCACAGGTCGCTGCGCGTTGTCCCGGAGAGCAACGCGAGCGACGAGCTCTCCGCCCGCCACCGGCGGCGAGGGATCGAGCATCCACTCGGCGGTGATCTGATCGGACGGATCGGAACGACACCCCGCCACCCACGCCACAGTCACGGCGCAGGTCAGAATCAGCGCGGCGTTCAGGACGCGGGGGTGAGCCCGCGGTGCCACGCGCACGTGCACTGCTGCTGCCTGGCTGCAGTCGGAGGCGGGAACATGTGGTAGTACATCGCGACCATCATCGGCATGAAAACGATCGTGTTGTAGAAAAGATGCAGCTCCACTCGTGGCACCCACAACTGCAGGATGCTCGTCGGGACGGGGCGGCCGGCCAGATTGTGGCCGGAGAAGTACTGCGTGATGAGCAACAGATGCTCGAAGTGATGGAAGAACTGAATCGAGAGCGCAACGGTCCACCACTTCCGATCCTGCTCGCCGGTGAAGCCAGACCGCAACGTCCACAATCCGATGAGCATGACGATGGCGTAGCCGTAGTGCAGCGTTTCGGAGGTGACGAGATACGGGAAGAAATACCCGAGCGCGCCGCGGGCTTCGGGCACGGGCCAGCCCAGCGCGTAGATCTGAAACGCCTGCAACAGGTGCTCGGCCCAGTGAGCAAGGACGATGACCATGAACACCTGGAGCGCCCGCTCGTGATATTGCGCGTTCACGCGCTGCACGATCGTTTGCTGTCCTGCATCGGGAATCGCCCCGGCGTGCGCCGCGTACATCGTCTAATCCTTTAGTATTAGGCCGAAAAACAGCACGTTTCCACTGAAGGTATCCTTCGACCGCGCGCGAGTCAAGGCGTGCGCGTAAGAGCACGGGTCGTTCAGAGTTTCTTCAGAAGTGCAGTCGCTTTCTCTTTGAATTCCTTGTCTTCAGGCACCCACTCAGGGTCGAGCGGCGCCGCGATCACCGCCTGCAGTTGACGCTTCGCCTCGTCCTTCCTGTCCATGTCGACGAGCGTCTCGGCGAGGAAGTAGAGCGTGGCAGTGCTCTGAGGGTCGTAGGCGAGCGCCTTCTTGAGATGCTCGACCGATTTGTCCTTGCTTCCCCCGAAGAGGCGGGGCACACGGAAGTACCATCGTCCGAGCGCGCGATCGGCCGACCCTTCCTGAAACGCGGGGTCGATCATCAGCACAGTCTCGAGCTCTCTTCTAATCGGCCCGCGGTATTTGATTCCCTGGCGCAGGCCGAAGAATTCAGCCATCGCGCCCATGTCCGCCGCAAGCCAGAAATGTCCTTCGGGCCGATTCGGTTCGATCTCGATCGCCTTCATCGCGGCGTCCATCCCGCGCTCGAACTGCTTGCGTCGTTCGGCTTCCGGAACATGACCGCCCAGCCAATAGCAGGTTTTCGCAAGCTTCCACGCCGACTCGAAGTCACGCGGATTCTTCGCGAGCCGTGCCTCCCAGATGCTGGCAGCCGCGATCGCGCTCTGAAGACGTGCGCGGTCGGCATACAACCGATCGGGATCTTGTGCCGACTGCTGAGCGCGAACGCCACAGGTCAGGATGACGAGCAGAAGTACGACCCGCCGCACACGCACCACGCCTCACTCCTTACTTCGGCTTCACCCCACCAAAGAAGATGTGCTCCACATCCTTCTCGTTCTCGCAGACGTTCTCGATGATGTCCGTATCCGGCAGGAGGACGAAGGGAATGGTGACGGACCAGGGCTTGGTGTACGCCTTCGGATCGTCGAACGTGAACTCGATGTCCATGTGACCGAAATCGCGGCGGCGCCAGCGTTCGGTGACGTGCATGGCCTCGCTGCGGGGATGCCCGCCGTCATCGAGCCAGCCCTTGTCGTTGAAGCCGACGACATCGACCACGAACGTGTCGCCGTCCCATTTGCCGACTGAGTAGCCGAACCAGGTGGGCGCACGTTCGGCGGGGAAGTCGCGCCCGTCGGTGAAGATCTGACGGTACTGCGTGAAGTTCTCGAAGAGGATGATCGTGAGCCCCGGTGTCTGCACGACCTTCCAGGGATAGTTCGGAACCATCATCGCGGTCGGCACCGTGTGGGGGAGGCATCGACCGGCGGGACGGTCGCGCCCGTCGTTGTCCTGTCGCTCCTTGAAGGCGGCGGCGGCCCACGGCTGAAACGGCGCATCGAATCCCGCGCGCTTGGCGATGTTGGTCAGGAAGCGGCCATCGGCGGCGTTCCACAGACCCTGAAGATCCGGCTTGCCGTCGGGCAGGCGTGGCGCCGGAGCCGTGAGATTCGGCTTGCCGTCGGCTGTGCGCGGAATCCGCGGATCGGGGTGCTTCAGATACTGCGCGGATGCAGCGCTCGACATGACGAACAGGGCCGTGATCACGACGTATGCGCGTCGCGGGCGCGACGGCGCAAGACGATTCAGCATGTGTGTGCCTCCCTGACGGGCTGGCACCATTATCCGTGAAACCGCCCGCATCAACGCCATTGCGCGCCGCTACGCGAGTCCGAGAAACCGAATCGCGTTCTCCTTCAGGATGAGCGGCCGTACTTCGTCTTTAATCGGGATCTTCTCGAAGTCGGCCAGCCAGCGATCGGGCGTGAGCAGCGGATAGTCGGA
>Ga0126377_10001879_pt1 | contig 14092 bp, 11 predicted proteins | sample PanSoiMetPlot_22_FD_92647 | JGI IMG/M metagenome (GOLD analysis project Ga0126377, IMG submission 92647) | Tropical forest soil microbial communities from Panama - MetaG Plot_22 | ecosystem: Environmental > Terrestrial > Soil > Tropical forest > Bulk soil | place: Panama | collected 2016-02-17
GAGGGCATCGGCCTCTGCCGCACCGAGCACATGTTCTTCGACGAGGACCGCATTCGCGCGGTGCGCGAGATGATCCTCTCCAACGACGAGAAGAGCCGGCGCAAGGCGCTCGCCAAGCTCTTGCCGATGCAGCGCAAGGATTTTTCCGAGCTGTTCGAGATCATGCAGGGCCTGCCGGTGACGATCCGCCTGCTCGATCCGCCGCTGCACGAGTTCCTGCCGCACACGCCGGCGGAGATCGCCGAGGTCGCCAAGGCGATGGGCGCCGACGAGAGGAAGCTCGCCGACCGCGCGCGTGAGCTCGCCGAGTTCAATCCGATGCTCGGCTTCCGCGGATGCCGGCTCGCGATCGCCTATCCGGAGATCGCCGAGATGCAGGCGCGGGCCATCTTCGAGGCCGCGGTCGAGGCCGGCAAGCGCACCGGCAAGCCGGTGGTGCCCGAGGTGATGGTGCCGCTGATCGCGACCCGCGCCGAGTTCGATCTCGTCAAGGCGCACATCGACGCCATGGCGGAGGCGGTGGCGAGGGAGAGCGGCACCGAGATCGGCTACCAGGTCGGCACCATGATCGAGCTGCCGCGCGCGGCGCTCAAGGCAGACGAGATCGCCGAGACCGCCGAGTTCTTCTCCTACGGCACCAACGACCTCACCCAGACCACTTTCGGGATCAGCCGCGACGACGCCGCGAGCTTTCTCGGCACCTACACGGCGAAAGGAATCCTTGCGGTCGATCCGTTCGTGTCGATCGATCGTGAGGGGGTCGGCGAGCTCGTCAAGATCGCAACCGAGCGCGGGCGAAAAGTGCGCCCCGAGATCAAGCTCGGCATCTGCGGCGAGCACGGCGGCGATCCCGCCTCCGTCGCGTTCTGTCACCAGGTCGGGCTCGATTACGTGTCGTGCTCGCCGTTCCGCGTGCCGATCGCGCGGCTCGCCGCCGCGCAGGCGGCGCTCGGCAAGGAGCTTGCGAGCACGGCGTAGCACCCACGCCGGGCGCTCACGCCGAGCCCGCCGCCGCGGCATCCATTTCGTAAGCCGCGAGCCGCACGCGAACTGCGTCGCGGTCGGGCGTCAGGGCCGGAATCCGCTCCAGCACGCCGTCGCCGAACAGGGTGTAGAGGTCGAGGTCGCGCATGTGCACGTAGCCGATGTGGCAGCGGCAGGCCTCACCGCTGCACGGGCGCGGCCGCAGTGCCTCTTCGAACGCGGGATGGTAGATGTTGCCGATCACGTCGCGCACGAAATGGCAGCGGCGCACATTGCCGTCGGCGTCCACGGTGATCATCTCCTCGCCGGCGCGACAGGCGCGGCCACGGCTGCGATAGACCTGGAGATTGAGCTCGAACAGCGGATCGACCGCGACGATGCGCTCGATCTCGGCCGGTGAATAGTAGTTTGCGACCCGCTTGTAGGCGTTCACCCACAGATAGATCGAGGGCGCGAGCGCGGCGCGCAACGCATCGATTTCGTCGAGATGCTCCTTCAGGCCGACGATGCCGACGCTGTAGCGCGCGCCGATGCGATCGAGCGTACGGCAGCGGTCGATGAACGCCTCGCGCGCCACTTCGCCGGGATGATAGGTGCACCAGAACGCCACCCGGCGCAGATCGCATGCCGCGACCCAGTCGAGCTCGCACGACAGGTTGGTCTGGATTGCGACGCGATCGAGATGGGCGAGGTGGCTCAGCCGCGCCATCGCCTCGCGATAGGGCCGGCGGATCAGCGCCTCGCCCCACGGCGTGAACAGGATCTTGAAGCGGTCGGCCGGTCGCGCCTCGATCCAGTCGACGAAACGCGCCAGCGCCGCGTAGTCGCGGGAGAGCGCCTCGCGGGTGTCGTGCCGCTTGGCGAAAGGACAGTACGCACAGCCGTAATTGCAGCTGGCCAGCGATCCGCGATAGAGGATCGAGAGGTTCAGCGCCATTGGTAACGCTCCATGCGGGCCGCGATCTCCGCCGCGTAGAGCCACGGTCCGATCACGTCGGCGCGTTCGACGCCGGACTCGGTCAGGCAGATCCGCGCCGCGTCGATGCGGGCGAGCCCGGCCGCTTCGAGGTCCGCGAGCTGCGGCAGGTCGTCGAGCACCTCGGTGCCGAACGTGTCGCGATAGCCGCGGCGCGACAGCCCGGCGGTTTGCAGCAGGGCGAGCAGGATGCGCTCGCGCCGGTGGTCCCGCGGCGACAGTGCGACGCCGAAATGCGCGAAGCCGAAGCTTGCCGGCGGTCGCGCCAGATGGGCGGCGAGGATGTCCTTCACGCCGGCACGGCCGACCGCGTATTCGCTGGAATAGTGCAGCCGCGAGGTCCGCGAGCGCGCGCCGCAGCCGAGCCCGAGCGTCCCGTCGGTCATCACATGATGGCTGGCGCGGTCGGCCGTGCCGGGCCGCGCCCGACGGAAGTAGCGCATGTCGACCTGCGTGAAGCCGGCGGCGAGCAGGCGCTCGCGGCCGGCGCGGTACAGAGCGAGCCGGATGTCCGGCAACGCCATCGCGGCCGGCAGTCGCGCGAGCCCGGTCAGCGGGCGCACATAGAGCGGATAGAGGAAGATCTCGTCCGGCCGCCACGCCAGGGCGGCGTCGATCGACGCGAGCCATGACGCGACGCTCTGTCCGGCGGCGCCGTAGATGAGGTCGATGTTGAGCGTCGGGAAGGCGGCCGCGGCGACGAGGTCGAGCGCCGCCTCGACCCGCGCGCGGTGCTGCGGCCGACCCAGCGCGCGCGCCTCGCCATCGACGAACGACTGCACGCCGATGCTCAGGCGCTGCACGCCACGCTGGGCGAGAACCGCGAGCTTCTCCGCCGTTACCGTCTCGGGCGAGGCCTCGACCGACGTCGCGATCCGCGCCGGGCGGGCCGCGAACATGCGATCGAGAACGTCGAACAGCTGGTCGAGCTGATCCGGCTCGAGGAATGTCGGCGTGCCGCCGCCCACCGCGATGCGGGAAAATTGCACCGCGCCGAGCGCGTCGGCCGCCGCACCCGCCTCGACGGCGAGCTGCGACAGCGTGCGGGCGACGATGTCGTCGGCGGGATTGACGGTGGTGAACAGATTGCAGAAGCCGCAGCGCATCGCGCAGAACGGCACGTGGACATAGAGCTCGAGCGCGCGCTTCGGCTCCTCGGCCCAGACGCCGCCGAGCGCCCGCGGCGGCGCGAGCGGCGCATAGGCGGTCTTGTGCGGATAGGCGTAGGCGTAGCCCTGATAGGCGGAGCCCGCCAGCCGGCGGGCGAGGTCCTTGCCCGACGCGGAATCTTGCGGAAACCTTGGGACGACGTTCATGCGTGCACCTCGCCTGCGTCCACGTCGTCCGCACGCGCCTCGCCGCGCACCGTCGTGCCCTTGCGGCGCACGAACTCGGCGTAGGGCACCTCCCATACCACCGGGTGCGCGACCCGATGACCGGTGAATCCGTCCTCGCCGTAGGCGGTGCCGTGGTCCGCGCAGACGACAGCCAGGAGCGGCGCGCGCCGCGTCAGCGCGTCGAACAACGGCGCCACCCGGGCATCCACATAGGCGAGCGCGGCGGCCATCGAGGCCGGCGTGTCGCGTGTCGCGCCCGGCAGGTAGAATCGGTTCGGCTGATGGATCGCCGAGATGTTGACGAACAGGAAGACGCGCCGCTCGGGCGGCAGCGCTGCGATGCGTGCGATCGCGAGCCGCACCTGGCATTCGGTCGAACTCGCCGACGCGACCCCCAGCGTCTCGTCCCAATGGCTCTCCGCGAACAGGCCCGGCAGCACCGAGCCGAGCGGCGTCAGCCGATTGAAGAAGCCGACGCCGCCGATGCAGATGGTGTGATAGCCGCGCGCCGCGAGGCCGGTGACGATGTCGGGGGCGTCCAGCACGCAGGTCGTCTCGCCGGTCGTCGCGCTGCCGGCGAAGCGGGCCGCGAAAAGCCGCGGATGCAGTCCCGGCGTCGTCGGCGTCGGCAGGAAGCCGGCGAAGAAGGCGTGATGCGCCGCATAGGTGAAGGTCGCCGGTGAGTGTCGCCGTTCCCAGCGCCCGCCCGGCAGCAGGCGGGCGAAGTTCGCCGTTTGGCCGGCGGCGAGCGCGGTTGCGGCCACGTCGTAGCGCAGGGTATCGAGCGTCATCAGCAGCACGTCGTGCGAGCCGACGAGCCTGCGGGCGTCGAGCGGGCCGGTTGCGATGGTTTCGTCCGTCATGCGGCCTGCTCCGTCGCGCGGAGCTGGACATCGTAGGGATCGAGCCCCCGCGGGTCGGTGACGCCCTTGAGTAGATCGCCGAACACGTTGACCTCCAGCACGTAGTGCCGTGCGAGCCCGGTCGCGACCGCAATGTCGATTCCGAGCTGCAACGCACCCGGCATGACGCGCGTCACCGCCCGACAGGTGTCGTCGATCGCGGCCACCGCCCGCGCCGACATGCGGGCGAGCAGACCGGCGGCATCGGCGCGCTCGCCGCCGAGATGCAGGTTGGTGATCGGATGCCGGCTCTTGCGCAGCACGCGAAAGACCGGCTCGCCCGCAACCGTGACCACGCGCAGGTCGACGATCCGGCCGTCGATGTTCGCTTTGGGAATCCACGCCTCGACGTGCAGGCCGTGCGGCGCCAGGGCATCGACCAGGCGCGCGATCTCGGCCGGCGAGGTGTGGCGGTGCAGCGAGCGGGTGTTGTAGAGCCGGATGCCGTCGCCGGCGGGCACCTGTTCGACGGTCGTCACCGCGCTCATGCCGAGCCTGGATGTGGCGAGCGCAACGGTGCCGGCCGCCGCCGAGCCGTGCTGCAGCTTGACGAACACCCGCGACAGGCGCGCCGCCCGCGTCGCGGCGATCAGCGCCTCGAACGAAGCGACCGGCGAGGGCAGCGTCCGCGGGAGCGGTACGCCGGCCGCTGCCAGGTGACGATGGCACGCCGTCTTGTCGAACGCGCGCAGGATGGTTGCGAAATCGGGCACCAGCGCGATTGCGGGCGGCGTGCCGCTGTCGCGCGCCCGCGCGGCGAGCGCACTGAGGACGCGTGCCATGCCGAAATAGAGCTGGCGCGGCGGCAACAGCCGGCCGCGCTCGCCGGCCTGCCGCTCGATCTGGTCGCGGGACCAGTGATGCAGGCCGAGCCGTGCGCTCGTCGCGATGCCATGCGCGAGCAGGCCGGCCAGCACCTGCGGATCGCGGCCGGGCGATTCGATCCGCACCCGCGCGGGCGCGCGCAGGTGCGCCGCCGTGCCCTCCGGATCGGCAATCAGGTCGCGATAGTCGAGCAACGCTGCCGCGGCGAGGCCGGCCCGCGCTCGCGCCGCCTGGTAGGCGGCCACGCGCGGATCGCCGGCGGTGCCGACGATGACGGCCTGCGCCGGCCGGCGGGCGGCGCCGAGCGGCGTCATTGGTCGCGTGTGCTCACTCGGAAACGGCGACGTAGCGGAAACTCTGGTCATCGTCGTCGGCCTCCTGGCGGTCGTCCGCGTTCACGCTGATCCCGAGCGCCTTGAGCTTGGCGACGCCTGCCTCGGAGACATAATGATGATGAATGTCGATACGCTGCAGCCGGCGCACCGCCGGGCTCGCCACCAGCGCGTCGACGCCGGCGTCGCCCAGCGTGCCCATCGACAGATCGAGCTGCCTGATGCGGTCGAGGATCGGCGCCTGCGCCACCGCGGCGGCGAGCTGGTCGGCCCATTCGCAATTGCGCAGCGCCAGTGACACCAGCTTGGGGAACCGGCTGCCGTCGAGGATCGGCGCGAGGTCGTCAGGCTCGCTGTCGCCGCCGTAGTCCGGCGTGCCGAACCAGATCTCGAGGTGCTCAAGCTCGGGCAGGTCGGCGTCGCCGATCTCGCGTACCACGGTGCGCGGCAGCCCGCCCGCCTCGACGGTCAGCGCCTTCAGCCTGGCGTGCCGGATGGCGCCGAGCTGAAGCCCGTTGCCGCCGCGAACCCCGAACACCTCGAGATTGGGAAATGCGCCCCAGAATGCCGAAACGTCGGACTGCTGGATCCAGGAGATCTCGTTCTCCTCCGAGGTGATGTCGCCGAAGAACAGGGCGCGCAGCTTCGGCAGCCGCTCGGCGTCGGAAACGATCAGGGCCACCGCCTGGTCCGACGGCGCGCTGACGTCGTCGACGTTAGCCCAGTTGCCGATCACCAGCGCCTGCGTTTCCTCGACACCGGGCGAGCCCATGAACTCCGCCCACAGGTCGGCGAACTCCTCGAACTCGCCCTCGTATTCGAGCCTGAGCCGCACCGCCGTGCGGGCGGGATCGGCCGGCGGCTCGCCGCTGGCGAAGTCGACGACGTCGAAGCCGTGGAACGTCGAGAGATTGTCGCTGATGGTCATGGTTGCCGCAGCTCCTCGATTGTAGCAACGTGATCGGATGGCCGGATTTCAGGGAAGGATTGTCGAGGCCGATCAGGTCTCGACCGTGGGGCGATAGTCGTCGGGATTGTCGAAGCCCGCCGTCCAGGCGATGGCTTGCCGGCACGTCGCGATGGTCGGCGGCACGCGCAGCATGAATTGCCGTTGGGTCGACGGACACACGACGCTGACGCACACCAGCGGCTCGTCGCCCGCCAGCTCGATGCGCAACAGGCGGCGCGGGCCGCCGGCATCGCGATCCTGGTCGAGCACCTGGGCCTTCGCGTCCTGCATGAAGCGGTCGAGCCCGAACCGTTCCATCATCACGCGGCGACGCTCGGCGTTCGGCTCGGCGAGGATCTCGCGCGCGTCGAGCGTCTCCGGCCGGAACGCGATCCGCGCGTCGATCGGCACGCCGCGCCAGCGGATCGCAAGCCCGGCGAGGTGCGGCGGCATCGCCGTGAGGCCCGAGCCGCCGACGTCGATCCACGCCGTGACCGAGATCGTGGGCGGGACCGCCGTGATGTTGAGGCAGCCGGATAGATCGAGCTGCGCCAGCGGGCCGATGCCGGGCGGCAGCGCTGCCAGGCGCACACAGCCGCGCAGCGAGAGGCGGCCTTTGCGGATGACCAGATCGGCCGGCAGGGCGGCGAGCGCCGTGCAGCCGGTGAGATCGAGGTAGGACACGCGCAACCCCGCCGGCAGCGCCGCCAGCGCAACGCAGTCGCGCGCAATCAGCTGTCCGACGTTCAGGTTGTCCGGCAGCCGCTCGAGCCTGGAACAGGCGCTGACGTCGAGCCGCTGCACCACCTGCACGTCATCGGGCAGCGTCGCGATGGCGGTGCCGGTGAGGATCAGCTCGCGGCAATGGATTCCGCGCCCCAGGGTCGCGAGATTGGACGCCTTCGAGGCGTCGAGGCGGCTGACGCGCAGCCCGTCGCCGGTCTCGGTCGCCTCCGCGGCGATCATGAGCGGATGCAGGGTCTCGCCGATCAGGCCGGCGGCGCGCTTGACCTCGCGGTCCTGGATCAGGCCACGCGCGGTCATCACCACGCGCTTGCCGAGATAGCCGAGCTGGCCCGCGCGAGCCGTCAGCTCGGCCAGCAGCGCGCGCGCCTTCGGGTAGTCCGTCGAGCGAACCTGCGTGATCGCGTCGGTGGTCGTTTCCGCCCAGACACGCCATGCGTCGTCATCCTGCTCGGCCTGTGCGAGCGCCTTGATCTCGTCGCGCAGCGCGCCGGCCGCCGCTTCGTCGCGGGCGACCAGCGCCTCGTGGATCGTCATCGCAGCTCGCAGCCAGGGCGAGCGCGCCCCGTCCAGGGGAGCTTTCGCCTCGGCGAGCTCGGACAGCGCGCGACCGAGGTCAGCGGCGACATACACCGGATTGGCCAGGCATTCACAGGCGGCCTGCGTCCAGATCGTCCAGACCTTGGGGTCGTCCATCGCGCCCGCACCGGCCTTCAGGTCGTCGAGAATGCGCGCGGCATGCGCGAGGTCCGATCTGAGCAGCTTGCCAAGCAGCGCGGACACACCCGTGGCCCAGGTCACGCGCAGCGTCGGCTCGTCGCGCTGTCGATCCGCGAGCGCACGGATATCCGCGAGGACCTGGTGCTGCGCCGTAGCGCGGTCGGCCGGCGGAAGCTCCCCGGCTGCCTCCAGCGCAGCCCGGAGCGCGCTTCGGCCCTGGTAGAGGACGCGTTGGGCGCCGGCATCGCCGGCGACGCGGTAAAAGGCCGCGAGCTCGAAGAGCGCACTTCCGAGCCGGACCTGTGCGGCCGCCCATGCACGCGGTGCGGTCGCGCGGGAGATCCCGTCGAGTTCGGAACGCCGCGCCGTCACCGTTTGCTCGAGCGGCGCCCTTCCACCTGCCACCTCGCTGGCGGTTACGTTGCCCGATCGGCTCATGCCCGCCCCCCTTGCGGTCGCAGTCCGCGCTCAGCCGCTGAGCTCAGTCCCTGACGATGCGGATCTCGCGCGGCGTGTATTCGCGCTGCCGCCAGACACGATAGAGACCCATCGGCAGCACGATCGCGCCGTGCTCCTGGTGCACGATCCGCGCGCCGCCGGACCTCACATCCAGGAAGAACTCGCGCTCCGCGCCGGCGAACAGCGTGGCAGAGGTGGAGTCATCCAGACGATGGCCGTGGCCGGTCAACTCGCCATGCGCCAGAATGCCGTGTCGCAAGGGGCTCGTTCGTGCGGCGTCGGGAATCGACTCGACACGTGTGATGAAGACATCGCCCTGGCGCCACAGTTGAGGGTCCGCCGGTTTCTTCCGACGCCAAAATCCGAACGGCATGGCATGTGCCTCGTTTGACGTGGGACATCATTACCGCAGCGCGCATCATGCTGTCGAGCATGTTGGCGGGGACTGTTCGGAATACCGGGAGACGTGGCGCGCACGCGTCACGTTTGTGTCACGCGACGGCCGCGATGGCGTCTGCGGCAGAGAGGTTTGACCGTCCTTCAACCCGGCCAATCCAGTAAAACACAAACGTCTGAGACGCGTGCGGCGTGACGACAGCGCACGCGCGGCCAACGTCATCGTCGCTTGCGCGGACGATGACGACGCAGCAAACTTGGCCGCGATGACCGCGCCTGCCACACCGCCGCCGAAGCGTCGGCCCGTCGCCGGCCGCATCCTCACGTGGTGGTTCGGCGCGATGAGCGTCGTCGGCGTCGCCTTCGGCATGTTCGCCGACCAGCGGCCGTTCGGCGACGACGTGCTGGAGCATCCGCTCGTCATGATGTTCCTGGTCGTCGGCATCGGCCTCATCGTGCTGCGCGCCGCGCTGCGCCGGCCGGTGCCCGAGATCATTCCGGACCGTCTGCTGCTGTTCGGATGCTTCGTCGGGCTCGCGGCGTTCCTGATCGGCAACTGGCTCGCGGTCAATCTCGTCGCCATTCGCTAGCGCGCGGGGCGCTGCTGTTTGTGGTGCCCACGCACCCGCGCGCATTAACGCGCCGTCAACGTTACCCCGACAAAATGCTTGCGCGTTCTGCAACCGCTTCACTCGAATTTTAATCATCTCTCCTCACGATCGGGCGCGATGAGTTTTGCGTTCTGTTGCGACGTGTAACCAGTGGCGTGGCGTAGCAATGCAAAAAGCGCGTGGCGTTTCGAGGTTGACCCTGTTAGGGCTTGCGGTCGTCGGCTTCGGCGTGTTGCCGACACGCGTCGGGATTCAGGACATCGGATCGTTGATCGTGCCGCGCGCGGCGGCGTCGGGCCTGCTGCGCGAGCACCACGCGGCGTCGCCGTTCCGAACGATCCACGCGGCGCTGTTCAGCTTCCCGCGTCCAGCCGGAGCCGACATGCCCGAGCCGGTCGGTGTCCGGGTCGTGAGCTTCAGGACCGATGATTCGGACGTCACCGGGTCGATCGCGACGCGCGCGCTGATCGAGGCGCGCGAGCGCGTGCTCGCGTTCCCACAGGTCAATCGCGCCGGCAAGGGCGACCGGCTGGTGCCGAGCCGGCCGCCGGAATCGCAGGAGGCTCCGCCAGTCAAGCCGCAGGAGGGCTCGGACGCAGCGCCGGCCGCCGGCTCCACGCTCGCGAGCGCGTCGTCGACACCAATGGACCTGCCGCCGGCGCACGACGGGCAGATCAGCGTTCCGCCGGAGCCCGCCTCGCCATCGAAAGACGCCGCCGCCGACGCCGAGCCGCAGACGCAACCGCCCCCCGATGCGGGCGCGGTTGCGACCGCCGTGCCGGCCGCGGCGGCGACCGCGGATCGCGAGACTGCCGACGACGACGCGCCCGCGATCGAGACCGCGCGCATCTATTTCGGCATCGAGCCCATGGGCGGCATGCTCGGCGCCATGCAGCCATGGGCGCCGGGTGAGCTCGCCATCCTGGACCAGCCCGGCGACGGTGACACCGATGCGGCGGGCGAGCCTTCGTCCGCAGAGGCGGGCGGCGAGACGATCGCGAGCAAGGGCGAGGTGACGGGCGAGGGCCGTCATCCGCAGAGTCCAGCCGAGCGCCTCGGCCTCGAGGGCAACGCCCGCGCCAAGGCCGAGAAGTGCCTCACCAACGCGATCTATTTCGAGGCGCGCGGCGAGCCGGTGCGCGGCCAGATCGCGGTCGCGCAGGTGGTCATGAACCGCGTGTTCTCGGGCTACTATCCCGACAGTGTCTGCGGCGTGGTCTACCAGAACGCCCGGCGTCATCGCGCCTGCCAGTTCAGCTTCGCGTGCGACGGCAAGCGCGAGAGGGTCGACGAGCCGGACGCCTGGAAGCGCGCCGAAGAGGTCGCGCACGACACGCTCGACGGCAAGCTGTGGCTGCCCGACGTCGGCAAGGCCACGCACTACCATGCGTACTGGGTGCATCCGTGGTGGGTGCGCACCATGCGCAAGCTCGACCGCATCGGCGTGCACACCTTCTATCGTCCGCGCCGCTGGGGCGACGGCGCCGACGCGCCGGTGTGGGGCGACGCGGCATCGACGACCGAGGTGGTGAACAAGCTGTAGTCATTGCGAGGAGCCGAAGGCGACGAAGCAATCTCCGCCACAGGCGCGCGCGCAAGCGAAGTGAGATTGCTTCGCGGAATTTACCCTTGGGCTCGCCGAAGCGAGACCCGAGGGCTCGCAATGACGGCACGCTCGTCGCAATGACGAGGCGTCAAATCTCGATATCCAGGCCCACATCGAGGTTCGGCGACGAATGCGTGATCGCGCCGGACGACAGGTAGTCCACGCCCGACTCGGCGACCGCCGCCGCGGTCGCATGCGTGATGCCGCCCGACGCCTCGATCACCAGCCGTCCTGCCACCATCTCGACCGCCTTGCTCATGGTCGTGGGGTCCATGTTGTCGAGCAGCACCGCGTCGGCGAGGCCGGTGTCGAGCACGGCTTCGAGCTGGTCGAGGGTATCGACCTCGATCTCGATCTTGACCAGATGGCCCGCGGAGGACCGGGCGCGCGCGAGCACCGCGCGCACGCCGCCCGCGACCGCGATGTGGTTGTCCTTGATCAGCATCGCATCGTCGAGCCCGAAGCGATGATTGAATCCGCCGCCGCAGCGCACCGCGTATTTCTCCAGCGCGCGCAGGCCCGGCGTGGTCTTGCGCGTGCAGCAGATGCGCGCCTTGGTGTGGGCGATGAGGCGGACGAACTCCGCCGCGGCCGTGGCGATGCCGGAGAGATGGCCGACGAAGTTGATGGCGGCCCGTTCGGCCGCCAGCAGGGCGCGGGCGTCGCCCGCAACTGTCATGAGCGCGGTCTTGGCCGCGACCGCGGCGCCGTCGCGCACGTGCCCGGCGATCTCGATCGCCGGATCGAGCCGGCGAAAAACCGCCGCGGCCACCGGCAAGCCCGCGATGACGCCGGCCTTGCGCGCCGCCATGACGGCGCGGCCGCGGGTGCCGTCGGGGATCGTCGCGACCGAGGTGACGTCGCCGGCGCGGCCGAGGTCCTCCTCGAGCGCGCGCGCGACCGCCTCGTCGATTGCGAGCGGCGAGAGGAACGCATCGGGACAAAGCAGGGAGGTGGTCATCGTCGGCCTGTCGTCGGGGGGACGTCAGGGCGCCGCGACTGCGGCGCGCGCGTGACGTTCGATGGCCGCGCGGGCGATCGCCCGCGCCTCGGCCAGCGTCATGAAGCTGCGCCTGGCTTGCGCCGCGTCGGATTGCGGAAAGTCGGATCGCGTGTGCGCGCCGCGGCTTTCGCGCCGCCGATAGGCCGCGGCCGCGACCAGGAGCGCGGCGGTCGCCATGTTGCGCAGCGTCGGCGAGGCGGCGTCGCGCTCGATGTCCGAAATGGTCGTGAGGGCGCGCGCCAATCCCTCGGCGTCCCGGATCACGCCGACGTTGGCGGCCATGAGCGCGCGCAGCGCCTGTTCGCGCGCGGGCGAGGCCGGTTCATCTCCGGCGTCGATGCGCACGGGCGGCGGCAGCGCCGTTGACGAGACCGGGACCACGTCGGCCACGTCGCGCGCGACCCGCGCTGCGAAGACGACCGCCTCGAGCAGCGAGTTCGACGCGAGCCGGTTGGCGCCATGCAGGCCGGTCGAGGCGACCTCGCCGGCCGCCCACAGGCCGTCGAGCGACGTCTGCCCGCGCGCGTCCACCGCGATGCCGCCCATATGGTAGTGCGCGGCGGGGGCGACCGGGATTGGCGCGTACGCCGGATCAATGCCGGCCGAGATGCAGGCCGCATGCACGGTCGGGAAGCGTTCCGCGAAGGATGCGCCGATCGCCTTGCGCGCATCGAGGTAGGCGCCGCGACCCGCCGTGATCTCGGCAAACACGCCGCGTGCGACGATGTCGCGCGGCGCGAGCTCCGCCTGCGGATGATGGCGCGGCATGAAGCGCTCGCCGGCGCGGTTGACGAGGGTCGCGCCCTCGCCGCGCAGCGCTTCGGTCGCGAGCGGCGCGGGATCGCGGCCGATCGCGATGCCGGTCGGATGGAACTGGACGAACTCCGCATCGGCGATCACGGCGCCGGCGCACGCCGCCGCCGCAAGTCCGCTGCCGCAGGCTTCGGCGGGATTGGTCGTCACTGCATAGAGATGGCCGACGCCGCCGGTCGCGAGGATCACGGCGCGCGCCGGGATCTCCAGCACCTGGGCGCGGCCGTTCGCCGTTACCCGTGCGCGCACGCCGGTGACGCGCGGTCCGGCGGTAAGGAGATCATCGACGCGCGCGCCGTCGATCACGCGGACCGAGGGCGTCCGCGCGACCGCGGCGGCGAGCGCCGCCATGATGGCGCGGCCCGCCGCGTCGCCCTTGACGCGGACGATGCGGCGCGCCGAGTGCGCGGCTTCGCGGCTGACAGTGAGACGGCCCGCGAGATCGCGGTCGAACGGCACGCCATGCGCGAGAAGATCGCGCACGCGCTCGGGGCCCTCCTCGGCGACCGCGAGCGCGAGCCGCGCGTCGACGATGCCGGCGCCCGCCGCGACGGTGTCGCGCGCATGCGCCTGCGGGGTGTCGCCCTCGGCGACCGCGGCCGCGATCCCGCCCTGCGCCCAGGCGCTCGACGCGCCTTCGCCGATCGGCGCAGCGGTGAGGAGCGTGACGGGCCGCGGCGCGAGCTCGAGCGCGCAGAACAGGCCCGCAAGCCCGCCGCCGACGATGACGATGTCGGCGGCGTCGGCCTGCAATTGCGGGACAGGGCGCGTGGGCATGCGAAGCGCCTCAGCTCTTGAGATGGATCATCCGCTCGACCGCGCGGCGCGCCTTGGCGGCGATCGCGGGATCGACCACGACCTCCTCCTGCATGTGCACCAGGCTGTCGAGAATCTTCGGCAGCGTGATGCGCTTCATATGCGGGCACAGATTGCACGGTCGCACGAACTGCACGTCCGGCAGTTCGGCCTGGACGTTGTCGGCCATCGAGCACTCGGTCACCATCACGACCCGGCGCGGGCGCCTGTCGCGCACCCAGTCGATCATGTGCGCGGTCGAGCCGGTGAAGTCGGCCTCCGCCAGCACGTCGGGCGGGCATTCCGGATGGGCGATGATCTTGAGCCCCGGGTCGGTCTCGCGATAGCTGCGCAGCTCGTCGGCCGTGAAGCGCTCGTGCACCTCGCAATGGCCCTTCCAGGCGATGATCTTCACGTCGGTCTGCGCCGCGACGTACTTGGCGAGATATTCGTCGGGCAGAAAGATCACCCGGTCGGTGCCGAGGCTCTCGACCACCTGCAGGGCGTTCGACGAGGTGCAGCAGATGTCGCTTTCCGCCTTCACCTCGGCCGAGGTGTTCACATAGGTGACCACCGGTACGCCCGGGAAGTTGTCGCGCAGCAGGCGCACGTCGTCGGCCGTGATCGACTGCGCGAGCGA
>Ga0126377_10001880_pt1 | contig 14081 bp, 13 predicted proteins | sample PanSoiMetPlot_22_FD_92647 | JGI IMG/M metagenome (GOLD analysis project Ga0126377, IMG submission 92647) | Tropical forest soil microbial communities from Panama - MetaG Plot_22 | ecosystem: Environmental > Terrestrial > Soil > Tropical forest > Bulk soil | place: Panama | collected 2016-02-17
GGCCTCCCGCGTCCAACTCGTCCAGATCTCCTCACGCGCCTGGGAACATCCCGCCGATCGCGCCGCGCTTAACACGCTTCGCGCCATCCCAGGCTTCGATGAAGTCGTCCGCAAGGTCGCCGGATTCTTCGGAGAACGCGGCATCCGCCAGCTCTTCCTCGGCGATGCGGTGAAGGTCACCGCCGGACAGCGGCCGCGCATGAACGTCATGTGGACCGAAGTCCTCGAGACGCTCGATTGGCCGGAGCGGCCGGAGCTCTACGTGACGCAGACGCCAATCGCCAACGCGATGGCCGTTGGTTTCGACAAGCCGTTCGTCATCGTGCATTCCGGCTTGCTCGAGATTCTCGACGAAGAAGAGTTGAGAACGGTGCTCGGCCACGAGCTCGGGCACATCATGAGCGGCCATACGACATACAGCACCATCGCGTACATCCTGCTTTACTTCGGTCTCAGCAACCTGCCCTTCCTCGCCGCCGCGGCAATTCTTCCCTTCCAGCTCGCCCTCCTCGAGTGGCAGCGCAAGAGCGAGTTCTCCTCCGACCGCGCGGGTCTCCTCGTCGCGCAGGATCTCAACGTCGCGATGGCTGCCGAAATGAAGCTCGCGGGCGGCAAGGCGTACGGTGATTCGCTTCGCGTCGAGGAATTCATCCGCCAGGCCGAGCAGTACGAGACCGGTGGCGATGCGTGGGACACCATCCTGAAGATCATGAACACGGTGATGCGCACGCATCCCATGCACACCGTCCGCGCGGCCGAGTTGCTCCGGTGGGAGCGCGCCGGCGGCTATCAGAAGATTCTCTCCGGCGAATACATCCGCCGCGGTCAGACGAACGACCCCGATCATCCGCTGAGTGACGACTACGTCGACGCCGCCGGTTACTACGGCCAGAAGACGCGCGAGACGGTCGACCAGTTCAAGGAAAGCCTGAGCAAAGCCCGCGACGCTGTCAGCTCGGCTTGGCGTAATCGATGAAAGTTCTTCTCGTGGGCGCCGGCGGCCGCGAACACGCGCTCGCCTGGCGCCTGCGACGCGACATCCCGAACGTCGAGATCGTCGCCGCCCCAGGAAATCCCGGAATTGCCGAGCTGGCGAAGTGCGTCCCCGTTGGCGGGACGGATGTCGACGCCCTGCTCGAGGTCGCGCGAAGCGAGTCGGTCGATTGGACACTCGTTGGACCCGAAGCCCCACTCGCGGCCGGCGTCGCAGACGCGTTTCAGGCGAATCGCCTGCCGCTCTTTGGCCCAACGCGCGCCGCGGCCATGCTCGAGACGTCGAAAGCGTTTTCGAAAACACTCATGGTCCAGGCGGGCGTGCCGACGGCCCGCGCCGTCGCGTGCTCGACCGTCGCCGAAGCGCGGCGCGCAATCGACGAGCTGGGTGCTCCGGTTGTCGTCAAAGCCTCGGGCCTTGCCGCGGGCAAAGGTGTCATCGTCTGTCCGACCGCCGCCGATGCCTACGCAACCGCGACGGCGATGCTGGAGGAGAACGCCTTCGGCGACGCGGGCGCAACGGTTCTCGTCGAGGAGTACATGGAAGGCGAAGAGCTCTCGCTGTTCGTGTTGACAGACGGAGAACGCGTCGTCCCGTTGCCGCCCGCGCAGGACCACAAGCGCTTGCTGGACGGCGACCGCGGACCGAACACGGGCGGCATGGGCGCGTATTGCCCCGTCGCGATCGCCGAGCGTTCGCCCCATCTGGTCGACTCGGTGCTCGATCGTGTCGCACGACCGACGCTCGACGCCATGCGCGCGCGCGGCACGCCGTTCACGGGTTTGCTCTACGTCGGGCTGATGCTCACGACCGACGGTCCAAAAGTCGTCGAGTTCAATTGCCGCTTCGGCGATCCAGAGACGCAGGCCGTCCTGCCCGCACTGGGCCAGAACTCGGTCTCGGAATTGATGTTCACGATTGCACGCGGCGATCGCATTCCTGATGGCATTCGTTTCACGACGTCACGGTCGGCCGTCACCACGGTGCTTGCGGCACCTGGCTACCCCGAGAAGCCGCGAACGGGGGATCGCATCACCATTCCCGCAACGCCGGACAACGTGCTCGTGTTTCACGCCGGGACGAAACGCGTGGGCGACGGGTCACTCGTCACCGCGGGGGGCCGAGTGCTCGGGATTACGGGTCTTGGTGGTTCGCTCGACGAAGCACAGGCTCGCAGCCAGGAATTCGCCGCCGACGTTTCGTTCGCCGGCAAGCAGTTCCGCACGGACATCGGGTGGCGTGAGCTCGCGCCTTCGGGAGCGAACGCGACGAAGGGTGCCGGAGCTCCCTGAAACCGAAACCATCGCGCGAGATCTCGATCGCGCGGTGGCCGGCACGCGCATCGAGTCGGTCGTCGTCACCAAACCCGACGTGCTGCGCGAAGTGACGTCGCGCACGCTCGCAAAACGCGTCTCCGGCACTCGCATCGAGCGTGCGTGGCGTCGAGCCAAGCTCGTGGTGCTCGATCTTTCGTCGGGCGACCGTATCGTGGTGCAGCCGCGATTCACGGGCGCACTGCTCATCGACGATGGCACGCTGCCGCGCGAGCTGCTGGACTACTCGACGATGCGCTTTCAGCTCGATGACGGACGCGCGCTCCACTACCGCGACATCCGTCGACTGGGAACTGTCGCATTGATGGATCCCGAGCGCTTCGCGCAATACACCGCCGCGCTCGGCGCCGAGCCACTTGACCCCGACTTCACGGCGGAGCATTTATCGGTACTTCTTCGGGGTTCACGACAAGCAATCAAAAAAGTGCTGATGGACCAACGGGTCGTCGCCGGCGTCGGCAACATCTACGCGAACGAGGCACTGTGGCGTGCGGGGATCGATCCGTCGCGCGAAGCGCGATTGGTCTCCGACGGCGAAGCTGCGGCTCTGCGCGAGGCCGTTGTCTCGGTGCTCACCGAATCCATCGCACATCGCGGCACGAGCTTCCGCGACTATCGCGACGCCAGCGGCGAACGCGGCGGCTTCGTCGAACGGCTCGAGGCCTATGGACGCGCGGGCCAACCATGCCTGCGGTGCGGGCGTCGTCTCGTGGGCACGCACGCTATCGATGGGCGGATGACGGTCCTGTGCGCAAGCTGTCAAAAGTAGACCTCATTCGTCCGCCGACGTCCGACGAGGACATCGCGACGATGCGCAAGCACGTCAAAAAAACCGCAGCCGATCGTCCTGGCGTCTACCGCATGATCGCGAGTGACGGCGAGATCGTCTACGTCGGCAAGTCGAAGCGCGTGCGGTCGCGGTTGATGAGCTACTTCCGCGCCGACTATCCGGCGGACAAGGGTGCGCGGATTCTGCGTGAGGCAACACACATCGAGTGGGACTACGTGCCGAGCGAGTTCGCCGCGCTGCTCGAGGAGTTGCGATTGATCAAGAAGTTCCGGCCGCGCTTCAACGTCGCCATGAAGCGCGATGGCCGAAACTACTGCTTCATCAAAGTGACGAAAGGGTCGGCGCCGAAACTGGTCGTGGTGCGTGGACCCGGGCACGACGACGCAGCCGTTTTTTACGGGCCGTTCGTCGGCGCGATCAGCGTGGGTGAGGCCGTGCGCGAGCTCAACGACGTGCTCGGACTTCGCGACTGCGCGAACGATCAGGCGATGCACTTCTCCGATCAGCCGGAGCTGTTCACGATTTTTCCGCGGACACCGGGCTGCCTTCGCTTCGAGATCAAGAAGTGTCTCGGCCCGTGCGTCGGCGGGTGCTCCGTGAATCAGTACGGCGATCGCTTTCGCATGGCGCGGGCATTCCTCGACGGCGCCAGCGATGGGCCAATGGAGCACCTCAAACGCGAGATGGATCAGGCCAGTGAGCGGCTCGAGTACGAGCGCGCGGCGGTGCTGCGCGACAAGTTGAAGCGGCTCGAGGCGTTGCGCGCGCAGTTTGCGCGCCTGCGTTTTGCGGTGGAGACGCTCTCCTTCGTCTACAACGTTCCTGGGCACGAAGGCGACGATCGCGTGTATCTCATTCGGCGGGGTCGCGTTCGCGCCGAAGCGCCACTGCCCAAGACGTCAGGTGAGGCCGCGTCGTTGCTCGGCTTGATCGACACCGTGTATTCGCCGGCTGAACCGGTCACCGGCCAGATTCCGACACACGAGATCGACGAGTTGCTGCTGCTGTCCTCGTGGTTTCGCCGCTTTCCGTCGGAGTTGGAGCGAACGAGCGCTGCGCGTGGCGTGGTTTCACTCGCGGAAGCATCTTGAATCTGGCCTCGCTGCGATCGACGAAGGTGGCGCGGCTCGTGCACAGTTGTCGTTCGGCGCCTAAAAGGTTGAACGATCACCGTGGAGCAGTTGATGTCGATTTCCTGGCAACCGACGACAACATGGCAGGCTTCAACCCTTGTCCAGTGCGTCAGCACACGGCCCTGGTTGGTGTACCCCGGCTGTGACGAGCCCGGCGGATGCCACGATCTGACGCTCGGAAAGATTTACGAGATGCTCGGCGTGGAGGGACAGGGGTCTTTTTACCGCATAGTCGACGACTCAGGCGAAGACTTTCTCTATCCAGTTTCGCATTTTCGTGTGGTGTAGATCACACGAACTAATTGTCATCACGGCTGGAGATCGATGATCTCGACGGCCACTCTCCCTTCGTGAACCACCATCTTCGCAACGGTCGGCAAGAGATCGAAACGCCGAGGGCCAGCCGCGCCGGGATTCACCACCCATCGCGAGCCGACGTTCGCGATCACCTGCTTGTGCGTGTGACCGTACACGATCACATCGGCATCGTAACGCTCTAGCAACTTGTCGGGCGTCGGCGCGCCGACTTCGTGGCCGTGGCTCACGTGAATTCGAACGCCGCCGATGTCCGTATCGATCGACGGAGGCGTGCGTCGGTCATCGGGCGGGTCGGTATTGCCCTGCACCGCGCGCACGGGCGCGATGAGCTGCAGCTCGTCGAGTACGTCGTCCCCGCCCACATCGCCCGCATGAAGAATCAACTCGACGCCCGCGAGCGCAGTGTGAACGTCAGGGCGAACGAGGCCGTGCGTGTCTGAAATAAGTCCGACAACGTGTGCAGACGCTTCTGTCATTCGTCGGCGGCTTCAGTTCCCCATCGCGCTGACAGGTGATGGGAAACGCCGAAGTGATCGAGCATCCGTGCGACCATGAAGTCGATGAGATCGTCGATGCGCGACGGCCGATGATAGAAGCCCGGGGCGGCCGGCATCACGACCGCGCCAGCGCGCGTCACGCGCATCATGTTCTCGAGATGAATGGCGCTCAACGGCGTTTCACGGGGCACGAGAAGCAGTGGCCGCCGCTCCTTCAGCGCCACGTCGGCCGCACGCTCGATGAGTGAGCGGGAAGACCCCGCGGCGATCGCCGACAATGTGCCCATCGAGCACGGGCAGATGATCATGCCCGCGTTGAGCGCCGACCCTGACGCCGGCGCGGCACCGCGGTCTGCGTCCTCGAAATACGTGACGTAAGCATCCCATGCGGTGGCACCGACTTGCTTTCGCAGCGCGTCGAGCGACTCGATGGCGAGCTCCGTCTGCAGCAGGCGAAAGCCATGCGTCGATACGACCAGTTGGACCTTCTGCCCCACGGCGACCAGCGACTCGAGCAACCGAACGGCGTAAGGCGCGCCCGATGCACCGCTGATCGCTACGACGATCGGACGATCACTCATCCGCCGAAACCAAGCAGCGCGTACAATCCGAGCGAGTGATGCACCAGGCGTTCGGTCAGCACACACACGAAGAACGTGATGCTGATCACGCCGTTCATCATGAAAAAGGCGGCGTTCAATCGAGAAAAATCGTCCGCCCTCACCAGCGTGTGCTCGTAGACCAAGAGTCCGGCGGCGATCACGACGCCAAGCGCATAGTACGCTCCAGTCCCCGTGCCGCTGAAGCTCGCGGCGCCGACCATCGCGAGACAGATGACGGTGACGAGATGCAACGATCGCGCGATCGTCAATGCGCGCCGCGCACCGAAGGCGACTGGCAGCGAGTAGAGACGCTGGCTTCTGTCGAACTCGACGTCCTGCAACGCGTAGAGAACGTCGAAGCCGCCGCCCCACGTCGCCACCGCGATTGCGAGCGCGATGAGCATCCACCACGGATGGCTCCACTCACCGGTCACGGCGAGATATCCGCCGACAGGAGCGATCGACATGCCCACGCCGAGAACGAGGTGGCACCAGCGCGTGAATCGCTTGGTGTAGCTGTAGAACAGGACCCAGCCCAGAGCAAACGGCGACAACCAGCCGCACAGTGGGTTGAACTGCCACGCCGCGAAGACGAACAGGATCGACGCGATGGTGACCGCCACGCCGGCTTCGGTGACTCGCAAGACGCCGCTCGGAACCTCCCGCTGGCGCGTGCGCGGGTTCTGCGCGTCGATCTCGCGGTCGACGATGCGGTTGAAGCCCATGGCCGCAAAGCGAGCGCAGGTGAACGCGAGCACGATCCAACCGATCGTCGACCAGGTGACCGGCGCGCGGTACGACGCGAGCACCACGCCCACGAGCGCGAACGGCAGCGTGAACAACGTGTGCGGCAGCTTGACGAAATTCGCATAGACCAGCCACCGCGAGCCGTGGTGGTCGAACGTCTGCCCCTCGCGGGAAGGGGAAGCCGAAAATCGGGAGGCGGGATCCTGACTCATCGCTTGCTGTTCGCTCCGATACCCAGCCTGGGCCACATCCCGTCGACGCGGCGTTTCGTCTCGTCGTCCATTTCGATCACCCCAGGCCACTCTCGCGTGAACCCTTCCTCGGGAAATTTTCGCGTCGCATCAAGGCCGAGCTTCGAGCCGTATGTGAACGCGCGACTCGAGTGATCGAGCACGTCGACCGGACCCATCGTGAAGCGCGCGTCCCGCTCGGGGTCGATGTTGTTCAGGGCGACCCACCAGGCATCCTGCGGGTTCCGCACGTTGACCCAATCATCGACGATGACGAGCACCTTCGCCAGCGACATCAGCCCCTGCCCCCACAGCGCATTCATAACCTTGTATGCCTGACCCGGATATTCCTTCTTAATCGAAACGAATACCAGGTTGTGAAAGATTCCCTCGGCCGGCATGTGGTAGTCGACGATCTCGGGGATCGTGAGCTTGAGCAATGGGAGAAAAATTCGCTCGGTCGCGTGCCCGAGGTAGAAGTCTTCCATCGGTGGGCGACCGACGATCGTCGCGGGAAAAATCGGCTTCTCGCGCATCGTGATCGCCGCGACGTGCACTTGCGGATAGAGATCCGCCAGCGAGTAGAACCCGGTGTGATCGCCGAACGGGCCCTCCGTCACCAATGCCTCCGATGGATCGATATAACCTTCGATCACGAAGTCCGCTTCCGCGGGCACCTCGAGGTCACACGTCACCGCCTTCGTGAGCGACACCGGCGCGCTGCGTAGAAACCCAGCGAACAAAAATTCGTCGATGGTCGGCGGCAACGGCGCACTCGCCGAGTACATCGATGGCGGATCCGCGCCCAGTGCGATGCACACCGGCATCTTCTCGCCACGCTCGGCCATCTCGCGCCAGTGGGCCGCGCCGACCTTGTGGCGCTGCCAGTGCATGGCGAGCGTCGTCTTCCCGGTTTGCATGATGCGATACATGCCGACGTTTCGAATGCCGCGCTTCGGGTCGCGCGTGATGACCATCGGGAAGGTGATGTACGCGCCGCCGTCATCGGGCCAGCATTTCATCAAGGGCAACTTGTCGAGATCCACGTCGTCGCCGCGCCACACCACCGCCTGGCACGGTGCATCGCCGCGCCGCATGCGCGGCGGAAACCTGCCCACCTCGAGGAGTTTTGGAAGGAGCGACAACTTGCCGATGATGCCTTCCGGCACCTTCATCTCGAGCAGCTCGGTGATGCGCGCGCCGATCTCGTCCAGCGAGTCGACGCCGAGTGACATGCTCATGCGGCGGTGCGAGCCGAAGGTGTTGATCGCGACCGGAAACGCGGAACGAGTTCCGTTCATCAACACTGGATGCTCGAAGAGGAGCGCCTTTCCACCGTCGGGCTGCTTCATGACCCGGTCGGCGATTTCGCACATCTCGAGATTCACCGACACGGGATGTTCGACGCGAACGAGCTCGCCGCATGTGTCGAGCCGCGCGAGAAAGTCGGTGAGCGTGTTCGTGCTGTTTGTCATTCCGAGCAAAGCGAGGAATCTCGTGTCCGGCTCGCCAAGCCGAGATCCCTCGCTTCGCTCGGGATGACACTGGCCGGGATCGACATGACTATCGCTTGGTTCCGACGTGAATCGCCGCGACGCCGAACGTCAGGGTGCGCCATTCAACAGAGGTGAAACCCGCGTTCCGCATGCGGGTTGCAAGCTGCTCCTCGATGGGGAAATTCGCGACTGAACGAGGCAGATACCTGTACGCCGTGCGATGCCCGCTCACAAACGCACCAATGAGCGGACACACATGATGAAAGTAGAGGTGAAAGAGTGCACGAACCACTGCCGACCGCGGCGTCGTGAACTCGAGAATGACGAACCGCATCCCTGGCGCGAGCACGCGGAGCACTTCTCGGAGCGCGGCATCGAGGTCGGCGACGTTGCGAATCCCGAACGCGACGATGGCGCCGGCCGCGGAATCGTCGGGCAATGGCAGATCCAGGGCGTCGGCGACGACCGGCGTTACCCGCTCGGGTTGAACCTTTGCGAATCCGGCGCGGAGCATCGGTTCGGCGAAGTCGGCGCCGATCACGCGGCCCGAAAAGCCCTGGTGCCGTGCAAGCAGCGACGATACGTCGAGCGTGCCGGCGCACAGATCGACATAGGTTCCGGATGGCGCCCGCTCCCAGCTGAGCGCGGCGATCGCCTTGCGTCGCCACCCCTTGTCGATGTTGAAGCTGAGAAGGTGATTGAGAAAATCGTACGACGGGGCGATCTGCGAAAAGATGCGCTGCACGTACGCGCGTTTGGTGTCGCCACCTGCGGCCGCAGCTTCCGCTTCGGCCGTCTCCAACTGACTGACGGGCATCGGCGAAAACTGCCCGAGCACGTGGGTCGAATCAAGCCAGCGCGGCTGGTTTGAGAGAGCAGCCTCGGGTAGTTTGAGATGATTGGCGCGACGCATTGCCATGTGATCCGCGCTTCACACAGCACATGCCTCCGACGCCCGTCCTCGACCTCCTCAATCTTCCGGACGCCGATGTCGTCGCGTTGGCCCAACAGGGGCGCGATTCGGCGTTTCGCGAGCTGATTCGGCGATACGAGCGGCCCGTTTTCTCGCTGATCTTCCGCATGGTGCGCGATCGCGAGCTGGCCGAGGACCTCGCGCAGGACACGTTCATCAAGGTCCTCAATCACATCGACCGATATCGGCCCGAGTTCAAGCTCTCGAGCTGGTTGTTCAAGATCGCCAACAACGTGGCGATCGACCATCTTCGCCGTCGGCAGCTCGACACGATCAGCATCGACGGCTCGCCGCACGCGCAGACGGCGGAAGCGATCGAGGCGACGTCGTTCGACGTCGTGGGTCAGCAGGAATCAGCCCTTGAAGAGATGGAGGCGCGCGAGCTGGGGACGGCGATCGAGCGCGCGATCACGAGTCTCAGGCCAGAATATCGCTCGTGCATCATGCTGCGGCACGTCGAGGGCCGTTCGTACGAGGAGATTGCCGCGACGCTCGACCTGCCGTTGGGCACTGTGAAGACGTATATCCACCGCGCCCGGCATGAGCTCCGCCGGGCGCTGGAGCCACTCCGAGATGACAGCTCATGAACGGTGAGGCCGTGGAGTGGAGCGGTCGCTTCGCTCCCTGTAAAGCGGTCGCTTCGCTCCCTGTAAAGCGCGGCTTACGCCGCTGTTTAAACAGCGGAGCGCTCAACAGCGAGTGTCAGCGAGCACTTTACAGCGAGCGCCAGCGAGCGCTCCACCGTTCCACTGTCCTACCGTCCTGAAACCGTACGTAACAACCCTCCGTAGGCCCCTTCGGAGACTCCATGAATCACAGGCACCTGCTTCCAGACGAGATCGATCTTCTCCTCGATGACGAGGTGGGCTTCGGGGTTGCACCCCTGAAGGCCCATGTTCAGAGCTGCGCCGACTGCCGAGCCAAGGTGGACGACGCTCGGTTCGTCGTTGAGGCGCTCGAGGATCTTCCGCATTTCGCCCCCTCGCATACGTTCGCGAACCGAGTGATGGCGCAGGTTCCGGTGTTCGTGCCTTGGCACGTCACCGCCCGCGAATCGGTCGCCCGGTGGCTGCCGCAGTCCCGTCCAGCCCGTGTGGCGGTCGGGGCCATGGGCACTGCGGTGGCGTCTGTGCTGACCATTGCGATCCTGTGGGTCGCCACCCAGTCCGACGTTCTGACGCTCGCGTCGGGCGCAGCGGGGGACCAACTCCAAAACCTGGTGCTCGACGCAGCCCGAGCTGTGCTGACGGTCGTGCTTGGCGACCACATGTCCGGGGTCGTCCAGAAGACCGGCACCATCGGAATCGCTGCCGCCATGCTCGGGCTGCTGGCTGCCGCGGCTGGTTCGATCGCCGGACTTCGCGCTCTCGCCGCCGCGTCCAGTCGTCGCCGGGCGTAAAACAATGCGCGCGCTGCTCACCCTCGCCGCATTGGCGCTCGGGAGCTTCCGGGCGTCCGCTCAGGTGCCCCCGGCCGCACCTACGCCGTCTCCGGCCTCGCCCAGCAAGACCGAGGTCAAACGAGACAGCACGACCGCCCTGGCTCGCGAAATCGCACAACGTCGCGACTCCGGCGAGAAGTACCTCCCCGACGCCGACGTCTTCACCTTCGGTGATCGCTCCATCGCCGTTGGCACTCGAGTCGACGGACCGATCGCGGTCTTTCGCGGCAATCTCGACGTGTTCGGCACCGTCGCTGGCGACGTCTTCGCTGTCGACGGCAACGTCCGTGTCCACAAGGGTGCACGGGTGACCGGCGACGCGTTATCGGCTGGTGGCAGCGTCATCATCGACGGCGGTGTCATCGAAGGCGGCAAACGCGCCATCGCCATCGAGCCTCCGGCGCTACCTGGGCCCAGCAGTCAGAAGGCCCAGCCACCTTCCACGTGGCAGTCCATCAAGCTGGTCTCTGCGTGGTTTGCCCTGCTCGCGCTTATCGGCATCGGCGTGATGGTGTTCGCCGAAGGAAACCTCGAGGGCGTCGTCGTCGCGTTGGAGCGAGGCTTCGCGCGATCCTTCTGGCTGGGCGTGGCAGGTCAGGTGTTGATGCTGCCGGCGTTGCTCGTGCTCGTTGTCGGCCTCGCCATCACGCTCCTCGGCGTCCTGCTCATTCCGTTCGCGATTGTCGCGTACGTGATCGCCGCCGCGGGTCTCTTCACGCTTGGCTTCCTCGCGGTGGCGAGACTGACCGGCGGCGCGCTCGCGTCCGACCGTGGAACTACTTCAGCGCGTGGTGTGCACCTGCGAGCCCTGATCATCGGGCTCGTCGTGTATCTGGCGGTCTGGCTGCTCGCGGCGGCGTTCGCGTGGCATCCCTTCGCTGGCGCGATTTTGCGCGCGGTCGCCATCGCGGTCACGTGGGTTGCGGCGACTGTTGGTCTGGGCGCCACGCTGGCGTCGCGGGCCGGTACGCAGCGTCCTGGCGTTGGCCCGACGAAGAAAACGAGCACCGACGAATACGCCTGGCAGACGCCAACCCCGGTCACGGGCGTGGCAGCGGCAACGAGGAAGGCGAAAGTTGGAACCTAGGACTAGGCACTAGGCACTAGGCGCTAGGCACTAGAGCTAGGTGCTAGAGACAGCAAAGGAAAAGGCCGCGGCATTCGCCGCGGCCTTCCTTTTTTCTAGCGCCTTTGACTAGCGCCTAGCGCCTAGTGCCTAGTGCCTAGAACCACTTTCGTCCCACGCGAGATGCCGAGTTGTGTGGCTGCGTCCCCGTCCCTGACTGCGATCTCGATAAAACCCGTCGAGCCTACCACAGCCACCGGCGCCCCTGGTTCCGCCTCGGCATAGACACGACGGATGGGAACCGTCGTTCCATTCACCTCCACAACGCCGCCGCGCAGCGCGATCAAGTTCGTCACCGCGTTGCCGAAATGGTCCACGGCGATCACCTCGCCGACCACTGAGCCGTCGTCCGCACGTTTTGCCTCCGGCGTCCGAAGAATGATCGGCTCTCGCGCAAGGACGCCCAGCGAATCGAGCCTCTCTCCTCGCGCCAGCGCGGCAGCTGCAGGTGCGAACAAGTCCCTGCCGTGAAACGTCGCCGCGGCAGTCGGCAGCACTGGAAGCTCGATCACCTGAGCGGCGCGAGTGAGCAACGCTGGCGACAAAACACCGTTGTCAGGACCAACGAGAAATCGATCGTCGCTCGAGACCGCGAGTGCGTTGCGCGTCGATCCGACGCCCGGATCTACGACCACGACGTGGATAGAGCCCTTCGGAAAACGACGCCAGACTCGGGCGAGGGTGAGGCGAGCTCGATCGACGTCCTGCGGCGGAATGTCGTGTGTGATGTCGATGATCTCGACGTCGTCCACGAGTGACAGCAACACGCCTTTCATCTCGCCGACGTAGCCGTCGGCGGTTCCGAAATCGGTGAGCAGCGTGACGATGCGACGCATCACACAAGTTCAACGATCGTTCTGCCGGCCTGCGCGTCCAAGCGTGCGCAGCGATACCCGCGGCGTTGTAGGAAGTGCGTCGAGAAACGTGACGTACTGCGCGTGATCCCAGACCCGAGTTTCAAGCAGCATTGTCGCAACTTCTGCCTCGAGGGCGGATGTCAGAAGTCGATACGCTCGCCATCGCGACAACCCGAGCAGGCGAAGCCGCACGTACGCAGCGTGAGTCTCTGGCGGTCGTCGGGTCCGAACCTGTCGAAGGCTCAACCTGAAGAATCCGATTCTCCAGCGGAAGCGTTTTGTCCAACGCATGTCACACTGATCTGCGCTTCCAACGTCCGGCTCGCCAGAGGCCTGCCATCGCGACACCTCTCGCCATCGCCGTGATCGAGAGAACCCACCAGATCCCCACGCTCCCCCATCGCGCCGCCGCCCATGACGCGAGCGGAATCCGCGACGCCGTGAGTGTGGTCGACGACACCATCGGCGGAACGGTCTCCCCCGCCCCACCCAACGCACCCTCGAGCACGATCTCGGCGCACACCGCGAGCTGTGACACGGCCGCGATGCGCAAATACTTCACAGATTCCTCGATCACCGCCGGATCCGACGTGAACAGCGACGCGAACTGGCGTGGAAGCGTCAGCTCGAGAGCAAAAGCGACGACCCCGGCCGCCGTGCAATACGCCGTTGCGAGCCAGCCCGCGTGCTCGGCCCGATCCGCTCTTCCAGCGCCGAGGTTCTGTCCGACGATCGCCGCCGTCGCGGCACCGAAGCCGACACCGATCATGAACAGCCAGCTCTCGACGCGATGTCCGATCCCCAACGCCGCAAGCGCAGGTGTGCCGAACTTCGTCGTCGTACGCGTGAGAAAGACGTAGATCAGACTGAACAACACGCCTGTCATCGCCGTCGGCAAACCGATGCGACACACGGCGACGATGGACGTCATGCGCACGCGACCGATCTTCAACAGTCCGCGGCGAACCACGAGCACCAACCCGAGCACAAACGCGGCCCCACGCGTGGTGATCGTCGCGATTGCCGCGCCCGCAATTCCAATCTTCGGAAACGGCCCGAGGCCGAGAATCAGCGCGGGATCGAGCACCAGCGTTATGCCGACTGATGTCAGCAGCAACAGAAACGGCGTCCGGGTATCGCCGGCAGCACGAAACGTCGCGTCGATCGCGAAGAAGCCGTAGATGAGCGGCGTCCCCAGCAGAAACACATGCAAATACGTCGAGCCAAGCGTTGTGACCTCGGTCGACGTCTCCATCAGCTCGAACAGGTGCGGGAGGTTTAGAATTCCCGCAATCGCCACCGCCGCACCCAGCACGATGCTGAAGACGAGTGTATCGCCTCCGAGGCGCGCGGCTTCTTCGTGGCGCGCCTCACCGCGCCGGCGCGCCGCCACCGCGGTCAGGCCGACGCCGATCATCTCGGCCAACGAGATGATCATCCAGATCCAGAACAGCGACGTCGAGACAGCCGCGAGTCCCGTCGAACCGATCCGCGTTCCGACCCAAAACGCATCCACCGACGAGAACAGCGTCATGAGCAGCGA
>Ga0126377_10001881_pt1 | contig 14080 bp, 11 predicted proteins | sample PanSoiMetPlot_22_FD_92647 | JGI IMG/M metagenome (GOLD analysis project Ga0126377, IMG submission 92647) | Tropical forest soil microbial communities from Panama - MetaG Plot_22 | ecosystem: Environmental > Terrestrial > Soil > Tropical forest > Bulk soil | place: Panama | collected 2016-02-17
CAGGTCCTCGGCCTCCTCGGCCGACATCAGCCCGATCTCGACCAGATCCAGCGGGCTGATGAACCCGTCGCTGAGGCGGAAGCCCCCCGCCCGCGCGATCGCGTCGCGCAGCGGCACCGCCCAGTGATGCTCCAGCAGCACCAGCGCGGCGGCCGAGTCGTTGGGGATGTCCTCCAGCACATCCCAGGCCGCCTCGTCGGTGAACACCTGCACGCCGTCGGCGGCGGCCTTGGCGCCCGCGGTGGCGCCCGCCTCCATGCCCTCCTCGCCCTCGATGCCGAGCCCGATCAGCGCGCCGACCTTGCTGCCCAGCTCGATCGCCTCGTCTTGGGTCAGGTTGCTGAGGTGCTCGACCTCGACCTCCCCGTCGGCGTCCTTGTAGACCGCCAAGGCGTCGACCACGCGGACGGTGTCGCTCTCCCGCAGCCGCTCCAACTCCTCGATGATCTCTCCGTGGAAGTTCGGATGGTTGAAGCCCAACACGATCAGCTGCACCGGCCCGATCGCCATGTCGTTCCCTCTCGGTTCGTCGGCTAGCTGCCGCGATTCTGTTGGGATGGGGGCCGCCGCGCATCACCCCGTTTGGATACTCCGCCCGGGCTCAGTCAGCGCGCGTGGAACGGGTCGGGTCCCCCCCGCGATCGTCCAGCTGGCCGCCGGCGGCCAGTTCTTGGCGGACGCTGATCTCCGGGCAGCGCTCGACGTCAACTCTGAGGCGAGGATCGCCGCGCCACGGTCAGAACGCCGATCCCCTGGTGGGATCGCAACGCTCCGCCACGGCAGGCGGTAGGCCTGGTTGCGACCAAACCTTACCCAATTGGTGTGATGCCCCAGGCCCGGCGAGGTGGAACGGTCATCGAACGTGCAGCTGAGTTCGGCCAGAGCAGACGTCAGCGGCGAAGGGTCAGGAAGCAGGATCCGGATGAGCGGTCAGGCAAGTCGCAGCGTCCGCGGCGTGACCTCGGTCGGCTGCCAGACGACCAGGCAACGGGAGCGTTTGGGGAAGGAGCATGGAAATGACGGACCCACGGACCGACGTTCTCGTCGCTGCCTACCAGGACATCGGCGCGGCAACGGCGGACTTCGACCGTCTCATGCAGATCGTCAAGGACAAGCAGGTCGAGATCGAGGGGGTGATCCTTGTCACGCATGACGCCGACGGTAAGGTCACCGTCGTCCAACACGGCGACCATCTCGGCCGCAAGGGGCTCGGCTGGGGCGCCGGCGCAGGCCTGGTGGTCGGGCTGTTCGCCCCGCCGTTGCTCGGCTCGGTGGTGGTCGGCGGCGTCGCTGGAGGGCTGATCGGCAAGTTCACCGACCGTAAGGTCAAGGCCGGCATGGACAAGCTCGGTGAGCAGCTGCCGCCCGGCACCGCGGGCGTCATCACCGTCTTCGACGACCACTATCGGCTGGCGGTCGAGCAGGCGCTGTCCGGCTCCCCGGCCAGGTCGGTCGCACAGACCGACAAGGAGGGGGTCAGGGCCCTCAAGGAAGAGCTGGCCACGGCCATGGGCAAGTTCAAGCCCGACCGGACCGTGCTCCCCGTCCCCGACCGGGCGTTCGGCGGCACCGCGGGACGGACGCTGAAGGACTCGGTCGCCGACTGGGCGATGATCCCCGGCCCCAAGGCGCCTGAGGGGGCGCCCAACGTGCTCATCGTCCTGATCGACGACGCCGGCTACGGCGGCCCGGACACCTTCGGCGGACCGATCCGGACACCCACCTTCAGCCGCGTGCAGCAGCTGGGGCTCACCTACAACCGCTTCCACGTCACCGCGGTGTGCTCGCCCACCCGTGCCGCGCTGCTCAGCGGGCGCAACCAGCACCGGGTGGGCTTCGGTTCGATCGCCGAGTACCCGGGGCCGTTCCCGGGCTACACCGCCGCCAAGCCGAGAAGCTGCGCGGGCCTGCCGCGCATCCTCAGCGAGAACGGCTACGTGACCGGTGGGTTCGGCAAGTGGCACCTGACCCCGGACAACGTCCAGGGCGCGGCCGGGCCGTTCGACCACTGGCCCAAGGGGTGGGGATTCGACCACTGGTGGGGGTTCCTGTCCGGCGCCGCCGGCCAGTACGACCCGATCATCACCCTGGACGACTCGACCCTGGGTGTGCCGGAGGGCGAGGACGACCAGCAGTACTACTTCCCCGACGACCTCACCGACAAGGCCGTCGAGTGGCTGCACGCGGTCCGGGCCCAGGACACGGACAAGCCGTGGATGCTGTTCTACTCGACCGGCTGCAGCCACGCGCCCCACCACGTGGCCAAGGAATGGGCCGACAAGTACAAGGGCAGGTTCGACCAGGGGTGGGACAAGCTCCGCGAGGAGACCTTCGCGCGCCAGAAGCAGCTCGGGATCATCCCCCGGGACACCGAACTCACCGAACGCCCCGCTGCCTTCCCGGCCTGGGATTCCCTCACCGACACCCAGAAGAAACTGTATGCCCGGCAGATGGAGGTCTTCGCCGGCTACTCCGAGAACGCCGACTGGAACGTCGGCCGGCTGCTGGACGCGATCGAGGCGCTGGGCGACCTGGACGACACGCTCATCTTCTACATCTGGGGCGACAACGGCGCCAGCCTGGAAGGCACGGTCACCGGGTCGTTCAACGAGCTGACCTTCCTCAACGGCCTGGTCCTGGATGCCGACGAGCAGCTCAAGCTGATCGAGCAGTACGGCGGCATCGAGGAACTCGGCGGGGTGCACACCGCGCCGCACTTCGCCGCGGCCTGGGCCCACGCCAACAACACCCCCTTCAAGTGGGGCAAGCAGACCGCCAGCCACCTCGGTGGCACCCGCGACCCGATGGTCGTCGCCTGGCCCAACCGCATCAAGCCAGGAGGCGGCGTCCGTTCCCAGTTCACCCACGTCATCGACATCGGCCCGACGGTCCTGGAGGCGGCCGGCATCCCCGAGCCCAAGACCGTGGATGGGATCGCCCAGGAGCCGATGGACGGCACCAGCTTCCTCTACAGCCTCGACGACGCCGACGCCGCCGAGCGGCACACCGTGCAGTACTTCGAGATGTTCGGCGGCCGCGGGATCTACAAGGACGGCTGGTGGGCGGCGTCCAGGCCGGACCGCCTCCCCTGGGACGTGTCGCCGGCCACCCTCGCCCGGTTCGGACCGGCGGCCGACTGGGACCCGGACCGCGACGTCGGCTGGGAGCTGTACTACCTGCCCGACGACTTCTCCCAGGCCCGCAACCTGGCCGCCCAGCACCCGGACAAGGTGCAGGAGCTCCAGGACCTGTGGTGGAGCGAGGCCGAACGGAACCGGGTGCTGCCGCTGATGGGCGGCCTGTCGGTCATCTACGGCATCCTGCCGCCGCTGCCCACCGTCACCCGGTTCGCCTTCGCCGGCGACGTCCAGAACATCCAGCGTGGGATGGCCCCGCGGATCCAGGGCCGGTCGTACGCGATCGAGGCCGAGCTCAACGTACCCGCAGGCGGTGCCGAGGGCGTCCTCGTGGCCAACGCCGACTTCATCGGCGGGTTCGCGGTCTGGGTCGACGACCGGGGGCTGCTGCACCACACCTACTCCTGGCTCGGCGTCGAGACCTACAAGCAGACCTCGACCGAGCCCATCCCCACCGGCGACATCACGGTGAAGATGCTGTTCGAGGCCGACGAGCCCAAGCCGGGCAGCGGCGGGAACGTGACCCTGTGGGCCAACGACCGGCAGATCGGCCAGGGCCGGCTGGAGCACACCGTGCCCATCGCCTTCTCGTCCTACTCGGGCATGGACATCAGTCGCGACAACGGCCTCGTCGTCGACCGCGCCTACGAGGACAAGGCTCCGTACGCCTTCACCGGCACCGTCAAGCGGGTCGTGTTCGACCTCAAACCGGTCACGATCGTGGAGGAGCAGGAGTTGCACGCGCACGCCGCGACGCAGAGCGTCGGCGCCGGAGCCGCCGGCTAGATAGTGCTGCGTTCCTCAAAGGCGGTATACATGCTCTGCCTCGGATCGTTGCTGGTCAGAGCACCATCGATCAGGTTGTGAGGGCAGCAGAGCCCGGTTTTCTGTACCGGATCTGACGAACGTAGCACTAGTACTGCAGCTGTAGATCGTGATCTTCCTGGTTGTTGGGCGGCTTGCACTGGTCATGGTCGCATTTTGGTGTGCGCGAGACCGGTGAGGATGTGGTCCAGGCCGTCTCGGAACGCTCGTTCGAAGCGGTCATCGGCGTGCGGCAGGTCGGCCTCGATCATCATCCGGCTCAGGTGCGGGTAGCCGCCGCTGCCGATGATCGTCTCGCCGTAGTGGGCCTGCGCTGCCAGCCAGGTCGGCATGTCCATGCCTGAGCGGCGCGCCGCCTCCTGCTCGGCGAGTTCCTCGATGACGTGCCCGCGGACGAAGGTCAGCACGGTGCCGACCTTCGCCAGCACCTCGTCGGCGTCCAGGTCCAGCACGTCCACCGTCGCGTAGGCCGCCTCCAACCAGGCCAGGCTGTTGGGTCCGAGTGCCGGTCGGGTTGCGGGCAGCATCGCCAGCCACGGATGGCGCAACGCCATGGCACGGGTTTCGTAGGCAATGGCTTGCAGGTCCGCCCGCCAGTCGCCGGTCGGTACCGGTGGCTGACGTTCCCCCATGACGCTGTCGATCATCAGATCGAACAGCTCGTCCTTGTTGGCGATGTAGCGGTACAGCGACGTCGTACCGGCGCCTAGTTCGCCGGCGACCCGACGCAACGACACCGCCTCGATCCCTTCGGCGTCGGCGACGCGGATGCCCGCGGCCGCGATGTCGGCTCGGCTGTGGGCCGGGCGTGGTCCACGGGTGGCGCGTTCGGGCCGCATCCAGATCGGCAGCCGCACGGCGCCGTCAGGCGATGGGTCGTCAACCGGTCTCACCTGTCACCTCCCGTGCCGTATTGCGAACAGTGTACGCGGTACGGTACCATACGGTTTCTGCGAACACTGTGCCCGGGTAGTAGTAGCGGAGGCGAGCCCGGCAAGGAGGGATCCCGTGAGTGCCTACCGCAAAGGCTCGGTCAGCTCTGCTGACGGGACCACCATTGGGTACCGTCAACTGGGCAGCGGCCCTGCCGTGCTTGTCCTGCACGGCGGCATGCAGGCCTCCCAGCACATGCTGAAGCTTGCCAGCACCCTGTCGGCCGCGTTCACCGTCTACGTGCCCGACCGTCGTGGACGCGGGCTGAGCGGGGGCCACGGTGACAACTTCGGCGTCATGCGGGAGGTCGAAGACCTGCAGGCGCTGGTCACCGCGACCGGAGCGTCGCGGGCCTTCGGCCTGAGCTCAGGCGCGCTCGTCGTGCTGCGGACGGCTCTTGTCAGCCCAACGCTTGAGCGGGTCGCCCTGTACGAGCCGCCCCTGTCGGTCGACGGCTCGGTCCCGACGGACTGGGGGCCACGCTTCGACCGCGAGATCGCCGCCGGCAAGCCCACTTCGGCGCTGGTCACGGCGCTGAAAGGCATCGGGGCCGAACCGGTGCTCGGCAGACTCCCACGATTGGTGCTCGTGCCGCTCATGGCGATCGGTGCGCGCCTGCAGGGCGATGCGGCCGAAGATGACGTACCGATCGCGGTGCTGATCCCCACCCAACGCTTCGACCTCCAGGTAGTACGGGAGATGGCCGACACGGCAAAGGACTATGCGGCGCTTGATGCGCAGGTGCTGCTCCTTGGCGGCACCAAGAGCCCGACATGCTTGAGCGTTGCGCTGGACGAGCTTTCCGCCGTGCTCCCACACGCGCGCCGCATCACCTTCTCGGGCCTGGGACACTCAGGCGCAGAGGACGGCGCGGGCCCCCAGCGCGTGGGCGAGGCCTTGCGCGACTTCTTCGGAGCGGCGAACGGCTGACCCGTAGGTGAGCGCTCGGGTCGTGCTCCGGCTTCGGTGGTTGGAGGGCTGCTGGTGGGTCCGGGGGGTGGTTGGCTAGGACGAGTTGACACGCCGGCGGGGCGCAAGGGTCAGCGCCGGGTGGCCGAAGCGCCGGTGGCCGAGACGACAATAAGGAACGCGGAGACGGGCGCGTTTGGTCCACCTCGCCCCTGCCACATGGAATCGACCGCCCCGTCGGCACGAGCCGTCTGCCCTTCTACCTGCAGAGGCACCGTGATGGACTCGATCAAGGAGCCGCGATGACCAGCATTCAGCCAGAACTCTGGGTCGACAACCCGCGCGATGCGCTCAGGTTCTACGAAGCGGCGTTTGGTGCAACCGTCCTTCACCGTGTCGGCGAGGGCGAAGACATCGTCGCGCAACTCGGCGTCGGCGAGGCAGCCTTCTGGGTGGCGCCGACGTCATCGACCATGAAGCGTCTCAGCCCGCGTTCGATCGAGGGGGCCACCAGCCGGACGCTGCTGGTGGTCAACGACCCCGAGACGGTCGTCCGGCAGGCAGTGGCCGCCGGTGCAACCGAAACCTCGCCCGTAGGCGACGAGCACGGCTGGCGGCTGGGCCGGATCATCGACCCGTTCGGCCACGAATGGGAGATCGGCGCGCCGCTCGGAAACTGGCCCTCGGGCTAGACGACGGCGTGTCGGTGGTTGTGACCGGCTAGCACTCCAGCCGTGGATCGTGATCGTCATGGTTGGGCGGCTTGTCGTCGGTAGTGGCAGGTCCGGGCGCGTGCCTGATGTCGTCGTCGCCAGGCCGACCAGCGCAGCCGGTGGCTGAGGTCCTGGACCGGGCGGGCGACCAGGGCCGCGAACAGATGCTGGATCTCGTTGCAGGTCAGTAGGATCAGCCCCGCCGGTGGCGGCCGGCAGCTGCGTTCGGTCACGGCCGCCACGACCAGGAAGGCGTGGGCGAGCATGGCCAGGGTCACCCAGCGGTACCAGGAGCGCCAGCGGCGGACCTGGTGCTGGTCCAGACCGACCAAGCCCTTGCTGGTCTTGATGCGCTCTTCGATGCTCCAGCGCCGGCCTGCCACCCTGCCCAGCATGGCCAGCGGTACGGGGCAGGGCATGCAGCAGCGGTAGAAGGCCAGCTCACCAGTGGTGCGGCTGCGGCGCAGCAGGAGCCAGCGCTGCCCGCCCTGGTCGCCAGGCTCTGGGTCCAGTCGGAGGAACGCCCAGTCGTAGTAGCGGTGGCCCTTGGCGCCCGGCCCGGCCGAGATGCACTGCCAGGCCCGCGCCGGGACCCGCTTGAGGAGCGCGTCAGCGCGCCAGGTGCCGCCGGCGGCTCGGACCGGGTGGTCGCAGACCGCCAACACGTAGCCGATGCTACGGGCCTCCAGGCAGACCCGCAGCCGGGGGTCGGCGCCGTAGACCTCATCGCCGGTCACCCAGGCGGCCGGCACCCCCGCGTCCAATGCCCGCGCCACCATCTTGGTGGCCAGCTCGGGCTTGGTGGCAAACCCCACCTGGGCGGGGATGCCCGCCGCCTGGCAGCGGTCGGGGTCACGGGTCCAGCCTCGGGGGACGTACAGCTCCCGGTCAACCACGCCGTGCCCCGCCGGGCTGGCATACACCAGCAAGACCGCGACCTGGGCATTCTCCACGCGGCCCGCGGTCCCGGTGTACTGGCGTTGGACTCCAACCGTCTGGGCGCCCTTCTTGAGGTCCCCGGTCTCGTCCACCACCAGCACAGCCTGGGGGTCGCCGAGGTGCTCGACCAGGTAGTCGCGGACGTCATCGCGGACCCCGTCGTGGTCCCACACCGCCCGCGCCAGCAGGTGCTGCATCCCATCCGGGGTGGCGTCCCCGGCATGCTCGGCGATCGTCCAGCAGTTCTTGCGTGGCAGGTCCGCAAGCAGCCCACGCACGAACGCCCAGGCGCGGCGGCGTGGTTCCACCCGCGGGAACCGGCCCGCGACCCGGCCCAGCAACTCCTCCAGCTCTGCCTGCCAGCGGGCAGGGTCTCCGTCTACGCTGTGGCCTGCGGCCACCGTCTGATCTTCGGTTGTGTGCACAACACCGGATCATCAACGGTGGCCGCCCTGCTCTGCCCACCAGGCCCGCCCCGAGTCGCCCCCGAGCAGCCAGGTAACGATCTACGGTTGCAGTACTAGTGCCGTGTCAGGCAACGTTCGCCTTGTCCCCGGCGGCCCTCAGGCTGGCGTTCGATCAGTGGAGTCCGTGGCGTCGAAGACCTGCCACTCGACCACCAGCCCGTCGGTGACGACCGCTCGCCATCGTGCTGGTCCGGCGAGTGCCGCTATGGAGCACTCCGAGCGACCGTGCACCTCCACGATCCCGCCGGAACGACTCCGAATGTTGTCGAACACGTTGCGGTAGTCAGGGAAGGACGCAAAGAAGCCTCGCCATGCCTCCAAGCACGCCAGCTTGCCGGCGAAGGTGTTGCCAGCGGTGTCAATGAACCGATGGTCGTCAGCCATGAGCCGTCCCAGCCCTGGAAGGTCGCTGCGGTTGATCGCGGCGTTGAAGGCCAAGACAACCGCCTCATCCGCTGACCTCATCGAACCTCCTCCCGTGATGGCGAGCTCGGAGTTCTCTTCCGAGCCCCAGTGCGCAGCCACCATCGTCCCTGAACGCCAGATCAGCGTCGTGCTACCTGTCAACGGTGCAAGCAAGGCAATCCCCGGCAGGAGCAGGCTGGGCGCGGGGGCACGTCAAGCCGCGCAAGCGCCGCGGGGAGTTCCTGGTGTTCCTGCGCTATGTGCGCTCGCTGTGCCCGTCCGGGGTGCGGCTCGGCCTGGTGCTGGACAACTACAGCCCGCACCTGTCGACCCGTGACGACCCCCGGGTCGGCCAGTGGGCACAGGCCAACAACGCCGAGCTGGCCTACGTGCCCACCAATGCCTCTTGGCTCAACCGGATCGAGGCGCAGTTCACCGCGCTGCGCTACTTCGCTGTGGACGGCACCGACCACTCCAGCCACGCCGAGCAGGCAAGCATGATCCGCCGCTACATCGCCTGGCGGAACCGCAACACCCGAGACCGTCGCCTCGGCCAGATCCTCAACAGGGCAAACGTTGCCTGACACGGCACTAGGTCATGGCCCATGAGTGGCCAGAGAGGGAACACACAGAAGATCGCGCATTCCGGTTCCAAGCACGGACACGAGTTTGTGCAGCTCATTGAAGGTGTCCGCGATGCCTCCTTCGGGAGGCGTCCACCTTCAGTCAGGCCGTGGCCGGCGGTTCCGCGCCGGCAGCCGCCAGCAAACGAGGCGGTCACCCCTGATCTCGACGAGCTCGTGCGCAGACGGGTGCTGACGCGTCGGGACGAACCCGGGGACGCGCGCCAGCCGCGCGCCGTCCTGCGGGTCCCAGATCCCGAGGCCGTCCGGAGCCGCGGCGAGCAGCCAGCCGCGGTCGGCGAACAGCGGGCCGTCGGACCGGCGAAGGCCCGGACCTCCTCCCGCCCAGACACGTCGAAGATCCGCACGCCGGCGATCATCTCGCCCGCGTCGTCCCCGATGTCGCGTCAGGCGGTGACGTCGGCGCTGGTCCACCCCACCGACCTGCTCGCGCAGCTCGCGTTCACCCCGCTGCTGGCCGGCTGGACGATCTGGATCGTCATCGCGATCTCCACCCGGTCCAACGACCTCCGCGTCGCCCAGCAGCTCGCCTCACTGGCTGGGCTCCCGTCGGTCGCGGTGACCACGCTTATCGCGCTCAACGTGCTCCCCGTCACGCTCGGCCTTGCCCTCGCCGGAGCGGCCGTGCTGCTGGTGCTCAACCGCCTCGGCTGGCGGATGGTGTCGGCGATGTTCGACCGCGAACGGCTCATCACCGGGACCTGGTGATGAGCTGCGAGCACCTCGGCCCTCGCCGACCATCAGGGTCGCTCAAGCCGCCCGTCGCCGGGCCGGCGGGTCAGCGCCCGGCGAGCGGTGCGCGCTACCAGACCGAGCCGACAGGTCCAGCAGCAGGCACCAAGCCGGTGGAGCAACGGGTCAGACCCGGCCACGACACCACCAGCAGATCTCCGCAGTGGATTCAGGGTTGAGGTGTCGGTGATGCTCGGCGCCTCGGAGGCGAGAAGACTGGACCACGGGAGGGCGTCAAGCTTCCGAGCAGGTCCGGTCTGGTCGCATCACCTCCACCCGATGGTAGGCGGGCGACGTGAAAGGATGCCGTTGCGGCGTGTGCCTTGACTGCGTTCACGGTGGACCGACCCGAGGAGCCTCCCATGAACGGTGCTGACCAGCTGCACGTGGTCCTGGGCGCGACCGGCGGCGCGGGAGGCGCCCTGGTCAACGAGCTGGTCGGCGGTGGCCATCGAGTCCGGGCGGTCAGCCGCAAGCCGGCCCCAGACCTGCCCGAGGGCGTGGAGCAGGTGGCTGCCGACGCCGCCGACCCGGCCCAGACCCGCGCGGCCTGCCAGGGCGCCACGGTCGTCTACCACTGCGTCCAGCCGCCCTATGAGCGATGGGCGGCGGAGTTCCCGGCCCTGACCCAGAACATCACCGACGCGGCCGGCGCCGCCGGGGCCCGGCTCGTGTACGCCGACAACCTGTATGCCTACGGCCCGGTGGACGGGCCCCTCACCGAGGACCTATCCGCGCAGCCGACCACCAACAAGGGCCGCATCCGCGCGCTGATGGCCGAGCGGCTGCTGGCTGCCCACCGTTCGGGAGCCCTCCAGGTGGCCATCGCACGCTCCTCGGACTACTACGGACCGGGCGGGGCCAACAGCGCCGTCGGCGACATCCTGTTCGGCGCGGCCGCCGAGGGCCGACGAGCCCGCTGGCTGGGCCGCATGGACCGGCCGCACAGCCTGAACTACCTCCCCGACGTGGCCAGGGCGCTGCGGATGCTGGGAGCGCGACCGCAAGCCCTTGGCGAGGTCTGGCACCTGCCCGCTGCCGAACCGGTGACCGGCCGAGGGTTCGTTGAGCTCATCGCGGCCGCGCTTGGTGGACCGGTCAAGGTCACCGCGACCTCCCGTCTGGCGCTGCGGCTGGCTGGCGTCTTCGATCCTCGGGCCCGGGAGAGCGCCGAGATGCTGTACCAGTGGCAGCGCCCGTTTGTGCTGGACGCCTCGAAGTTCCAGCGCGCCTTCGGGCCCTTGGAGCCCACCCCACACCACCAGGCCGTTGCCGCCACGGTCGCCTGGTTTCAGCAGCGAGCGGGTCGCCCCCGTCGCTGACGCGGTCTGGAGTTGCCCCAGTTGGCCGGACACCCTGGTCGCCCGCGACGATGGTGTCCAGCGCAGGTCACGTGGCCGTCACGAGCATGGCCACCACGAGGATGACTGGGTTCCGCTGGAACCTGGGCGGGTCAGCGTGGCGTAACAGTTCGGGTGCGGGCGCGCACCGCGCGGCGCAAAGCGGCGTTGAGGCTCTCGATGGCGTTGGTCGTGGCGATCACCGTACGGATCTCGGGGTCGAAGTTCCAGGAACGGCACGAACTTGCGCCCAGGCGCTCTCCCACAGCTTCACGATCGCCGGGTAGCGCGCCTCCCAGCGGTCGGCGAACTCGGCCAGACGGTCGTGTGCGGCGGCCTCAGTCGCCGCGGTGGAGACCGGCCGCAGGTCTTTGGCGATGACGGCCCAGTCGCGGCGGCAGGGGCGGAGCGGAAGCTGCTCGTGCAGCAGGTGCACGATCCGAGGTCTCGGTGACCGCCTGCGGCCAGGTGGCCGCGATCGCGTCGGGGAGCCCGGTGAGCCCGTCGCACACGGTGATGCACACGTCAGCGACACCACGGTTCTTCCAGCTCGGTGAGCCGCGTGCAGCCAGCAGCTTGGCGCCCTCGCCGCCGTCGCCGACCCACAGGCCCAGGATGTCGCGCTCGCCATCGACGGTGACTGCCAGGACCACGTAGATGGGGCGGTTGGTGACCTGGCCGCCTGGGGATCTTGACGTGGATGGCGTCGACGAACAGCACCGGGTAGACGGAGTCCAACGGGCGCGACTGCCACTTTGCCAGGCCATCGAGCACCCGGTCGGTGATGTCGAGATCGTCTGCCGGGACACCTGCGCGCCGTAGACCTCGGCCAGGTGCGCGGCGACCTCGCCGGTGGTCAGCCCCTTGGCGGTCAACGACAGCACCAGCTCCTCGACGCCACCCAACCGCCGCTGGCGCTTGCGCAACGATCACCGGCTCGAAGGTACCGTCGCGGTCCCTGGGGACGCTGATCTCCACCGGGCCGACCTCAGTGATCACGGTCTTGTCGCGGGTGCCGTGGCGCCGAGTTGCCGCCGTTGCGCCCTCCTGGGTCGCCGTGCTCGTAGCCGAGATGGCCGGTGAGCTCGCCCTGGCAGCGCGTGCTCCAGCACCAGCTTGGTGACCCGGTGGGAGCAGCCCGTCCGGGCCGACCAGGCTGGTCCCTTGGGTCTTGGCCTGCTCGACCAGCTGTGCGGCGAGCTGCTCGTCCACCACTATCGGCGGCAACCTCGGCCGGGCTGGCGGGCTGCGTCGTCTCGCTCGTCGTCATCTGGTGTCTCCTCCGGTGAGCCATGCCGCTCACCTTGTCATGGAGTTACACCGTTGTTTTTGCAGTCCCCGCGGCGGTCGTCGTCCCGCAGCCGCAGCGCCGCCGCTGGGCCGGTGCTCGGTTGCCAACAGCTTCGTGGCGGATCCGAGACGCGTTGTTCACCGGCCGGACGCCGGTGGGTGACAGGCAGGCGACCACGGGTTCCTACGCTGAGCCCCTCATGTTGCGGCCTAGACCAGCGGACGGTGCGCGCCCGGCGGCCGGCCGCCGGGCGCTCCTCCTGTTGCTGTCGCTCCTGGTCGCGTTCGTGGCGGCGAGATCCGTGTCGCCCACAGCGGTCGCGGACGACTCCGCAACCGCTGCCCAGGAGGCGGCCGGCTTCAGCCTGGAACCTGACGGCCTGGATTGGTCGGTCAGCGGACCGGACGCCGACCCCGCCGAGTCTTTCGACCACGCCGAGCCTGCCGGCCTGGACGCGGACAGCGATCAGGTCGCCGCCGAAGGCTTCCCCGGTGGCCCCGGTCCCGACCCGGAGCACGAGGTTGCCGACCCGGAGCACAAGGTTGCCGACCCGGAGGATGAGGTTGCCGCCGCTGGTGACCACCAGCCGGACGGCCCCACGCCGGCCGGTGCGCTCCTAGCCGCCCAGCAGACCGATCCGGCGAGGACCCCACCCGACGCGCCACGCACGCCCCAGGACCAGGCCGATCGGGACCTGGAGGAGATCCGTGGCCAGGTCGACACCGCCGTCCGGTACGCACGCGACTTTGCCGAGACCGCCGACCGGACCGGTGAGCGGCTCGACGTGGCCATGGCCAGCCTGACCGCCGCCTGGGTCCAGCTGGCTCAGGCGGTGGCGGGCGCGGCCGACAACGCCGCCGCCGCGACCCGCAACGGCATCCCCAGCGCCTGGCACATCCCCCATGACCTGACTGTGACCGACGTCGGGTTCGTGCTGGGGACCGTCGAGCTGGGCTACCCCCCGCCAGCCGTCCGCCTAGCACTGGGGACCGCCGGGCCGGGAGACCCTCCGCCGGCGACCCCTTGGACGCCGTCGTTCGTGGCGGACTGGGCCCGGCACGCCGCCCAGTTCAGCCAGGTCGCCGCCAGGACCGCCTTGGAACTCACCGCCATGACCGGCCACGACGACCGTACGGCCGAGGGCAGGAGCCAGCTCGCCTGGGCCGCGCGCTGCGCGGCCAACGCCTCGCAGGCGGCCGCCAACATCGCCCACGAGGCCAGCCGGTTCGACCCCGACGACCCAAGAATGGCCAACGACGCGAAGCAGGCACAAGAGTACGCCGACCGGGCGGCCGCCCAGGCCGATGCCGCTGCGGCGCGGCTGGGCGAGGGAACCGGGGGGGCGGAGTCGTAGACCTCCGGCAGCGCGCTCGAGAACAGCTGCCGGATGACACCAACACTGTTCCGGCCCCAGGGTGGCGCCAGGCACCGGAGCGGGGTCTTGCCGATCAGGAGCTCACGCACGGCGCCAGCCGGCGACACCGCCGCCGGCAGCGGTACCCGGTGACGACCCTGGGCTGGCGTCTTCACGCCCGGGTCCGGCCCAGGCCGGTCAGGGCCGCTCCTCCTCCAGCCAGATGGGGTTGGTCAGGCGACGAGCTCGCCGCCGCAGCGGCCTACGCTCCCGAGCTCAACCCCGTGGAGAGCCTGTGGCCAACGTCAAAGCGTCGACCCGGCCAACCTCGCTGGCGACACGATCCAGAGGTCACCGCCGCCGCCGAGTGCGGCATCGACCGGCGAACCTG
>Ga0126377_10001882_pt1 | contig 14078 bp, 10 predicted proteins | sample PanSoiMetPlot_22_FD_92647 | JGI IMG/M metagenome (GOLD analysis project Ga0126377, IMG submission 92647) | Tropical forest soil microbial communities from Panama - MetaG Plot_22 | ecosystem: Environmental > Terrestrial > Soil > Tropical forest > Bulk soil | place: Panama | collected 2016-02-17
CAAGGAGGGCGATCTTATCCGCAAGATCAACCCGACTTTCCTCAATCAGTATGGCGCGGGCATCTTCACCGCCGCAGGGACGCCGGTCGATTACGAGTACAAATTCGGCAACCCGTTTGTGCTCAAGCAATTCGAGGCCGAATACAAGAACGTCTACATGAACCTCCGCGCCGAGGGCATGTCGCACGACAATGCGCTGGCAAAGGGCTCCGAGGTACTCGCGCGGACGTGGGGCGTGAGCGAGGCAAACGGCGGGCGGCTCATGCGGCTCCCTCCGGAGCTAATGCTCAAGCGCGACGGCGAGAAGGTCGCGACCGTCGGCGACAGCATGGAATGGTCGCGACAACAATTGCTTGACGCCGTCGACCGGAATTACAATCAACGGCCGCTGCACTTTCTCGGTGCCGACTTGCGGGAGTTCGCGGCGGGCCGGGCAGAGGCGGGCCGAGCCGGATACCCCGGCGGCAGCATTCTTTACGGCGGCCGCTACTATCCGCACAGCATCGTGGCCGACGCCAAGACCGAGCGCGACTTCGCCAGCAACAAGCCTATCACCTATGGCGTGATCGTCACCGCGCCCGACGGCAAGCAAGAGGTCATGACCGACCGCAACGGCGAGCAAGTCCGCATCCAATTCGACCGCGACACGGCAATCAACGAATACAACAAGAGCCACGCCCGCGTTGCCCACGAGCGGCTCAAACTCGGCAAGACGGTTGCGGAGGAGCAACTCTTTGGTGGACCCGCGCCTACGGCCGCGACGTTGCCACGCGCGCCCGGCGCCCCCATGCAGCGACCCACGCCGGTAGCACCGGCAGGACCAATATCGGGAGTTCCGGGTGGCCCCTAGAGAAGGTGATCCGCTTCAAGCCATCGAAGCCGTCCGCGAGGATACCAACATCCCCGAGGCCGCGGCGTTCATGGGCGACAACCCGGTTGTCGACACGATGGACCGGCTCGCTCGCGCGCGGCGGGACGCGGAGGCGGACGCCTTCAACCCGGCGAGCGGTTGGGAGGCTTACTCCTACAATCAGGCCCGGCGGCAGGCGGGCTTGCCCGAGCGGGCGCCGCCCGGCGAGGCCACCTACACCGGCGGCCCCTACGAGCAGAAGCGAGACACGACACAGGAGACGGAGGCGACACCGGCGCAGCGCGTCTTTGACGCTTTCTCCGCATTCCATCCGACCGAGAGCGGAGCCGTCAATCCCATTCCGACCGACAAGCAGATGGCGAGCGCGATATTTCGCGCCCCCGGAGCGGGCGAGTTCATCGACAAGATAGCCCGCAAGGAGGACACGCCGGACGCCGCCCCCGAGGGCGGCGGTTGGGTTGACAGCATCAAGAAACTTTTTGGCATCAAGCCGGGCGAGGCCGCGCTACCTCCGCCCGGTCAACCGACCGGCATCCCGCTCCCGCAACCGCGGCCCGGCGGCGCTCCCATGCGGAGCTACCCCGACGACGCACAGGCCGAGTTCGCGAAGAAAAACGAATTTGGCTATGGCAGCGTGGCCGACCCCTACATCAATCAGCAGACGGCGCGCATTTGGGCACACATCAATTCGATCCCGCAGGGCAAGGGCAAGCCGCCAAAGGAGATCGTCACGCCGTACAGCGGCGTCGGCAGGACGACCCAAGAGATAATGGCCGCCATTGCGGACGCTAAACACGTCGACCTCAACGCCCCGCAATATCGGGCAGCGCGCGACCGCATCGGACAGACCTACACCAAGGCCGCGATTGCGGTTGAGGGCAGCGGCGTTGCGAAACTTGGCTTCGACCCGAAACAGATCGTGGCCGACGTCAGCGGAGTGCAGACGAGTTTAAGCGGCGCCTATACGCCCGCCACCGATCCCAACACCGGAAAACGCTTTCCGGACGCCGACACCGATCCGGCTACCGGACAGATCTATGCCAACGTCGCCGACCCGAGCGTGCTGGTACATGAGAGTATGCACCGGGGCCTCGACCAACTCCGGCAGCGAAACCCGGAGGCGGCGAAAATCATGGCGTCCCTCCCACTCAGCGAGGAGTCCGTTGTTCGCTATCTAATGATCCGCCACGCGGGAGACGCGGAGAGATTTATCAGCGGCACCGAGCGCGAGGACAAGGGACGCAACGCGGCGCTCGCGGCCGTCAGCAATAGCTATTTTGGCCCCGGCTATCAGGCCAAGATCGACCGGCTCGAGGAACTCGCCGCCGAAGAGGTCGCCAAGAAGCGGCCCGGAGGCCCGCGCTAATGCCGCTCGTTTCCAACGCGGAATATGAGGAACGCTACCGGACCGACACCACGCTCCCGCGGTCGACCGGAGACGCCACGCTCGAGCGCCCCAAGATCCCCGGCTACCTCGACACCTTCGCCTCCGCGGCCCGCGAGTCCAATTGGGTCGTGAACTACTTTCAACGACAATATGAAACCAACTATCCCCCCGAGGACGGCTTCGACGTTTTCGACTACATCAAGAACAGTCCCTATGAGGCGAATCCCGGTCCGTTCCTTGGCGTGCGCTCCCGCAAGGAGGCCGACGCCGTAGCGGCCGGAATCAAGCGCGAGCGGCAGGACAAGGAGAACCTCGCAAACGGCGGCACGTTCGGGACGCTCGCCGCCATCACCACCGGCCTCGCCACCCCCGAAAACCTCATCATCCCCGGCGGCGTCATCAAAGCGTCACGCTCCGGATTCTCGGCTTGGCGCTCCGGCTTGTCGTGGGCAGGCCACGGCGCCGTCGCCGCAGGGCTCACCGAAGCCGGGATGAAGCTCACGCAATACGAGCCCGGCGACATGACCGAGAGCGCCATCAACATCGGCAGCGGCACGCTCATCAACGCCATGCTTGGCGGCTCGATTGCCCGGCTCATGACCGTTGCCGAGCGGGCTCGCGCGGTCCGCTACATGGACGCTGTGCGGAAGCAGGCCGAGGCCCACGCCAACCCCGAGGGCGGCCTCAGAGAGCAGGACGCGCCCGCCTCCCCGGCACAGGCCGGAGCCGCGGGCGACCGGGCGGCCGCAACCCAACCCTACAAGGGCCCCGACGTGGAGAGCACGCTCGAGGGCAAGGTCAAAGCCACCGGCGGCGTTGAGCCCGACGTGGGCACCACCGGCAAGGTGGGCTCCGATCCCACCGTAAGCTCCGCCGCTTGGAAGCCCGGCGAGGCTCCGGAGCGCGAGGGTATCCCGCCCGGCTTGAAGATCCCAGCTCCGCTCACCGAGAGCCACGCCGAGCAAGTCCGCGCGCAGATGGACGGCTCGCGCGCCGACGACCTCCCGCCCGGCGCCGTCGGCGTCACGGCGGAGCAAGCCGCGGCGAACCCGCTCAGTGCCGCCGCCACCGATACCCGGTCCGCGCTCAATGCTCCGCTTGTGCTCCCGCTCACCGACGCCTTCGCCCCGACCCGGCGGAACCTCACCGAGACGGCGCCGGTTGAGGCCCGGCGCCTATGGTCCGACCTAGTGGAGAACCCGACCGAGACGAAGGACGCCCACGCTGGCGTGGCAGCGACGCAGGGACCGGCGGCGAGCCGCCTTGTGCATTTGATGCTCACCGCCCCGCTCATGCGGCTTGCGATGGACGTGGACGAGCTATTTGCCCGGCATCGCCAGATGCAACCGGGCCGCTGGCGCAAGATGTTCACACAGGTCAAGGATTGGATAGGCGATCCCCCGCCCGGCACGCTCACGCTCGAGCAATTCAAGGAAGAGGCGAGCCGCGTGGCCGCCGTCGTGGGCGCCCGCAGCAGTTACCCGGAGGCGCAGGAACTCGCCGAGCGCATCCGCGAGGGCATATTCGACCCGTTCGCCGAGTTGGCGAAGATCCACATCCCCGGCTTCAAGCTCACCGAGGGCGAGCCCTACTTCCCGCACATGTGGGACAAAAACGTCATCCGCGCCAAGCCGATCAAGTTTCGCGACAAGCTGATCGACAAATACGCCGACGACCAAGCGCAAGAGCGCGTCATCCAAGAGAACCTCAAGGTTGAGAGCGACAACCTCAAAACCGCGCTCAAGCGCATCGAAAACCTCGATACCCGCATAGAAAAGGTGGGCGGACGCATCAGCGAGCGCGAGGCCCGCCTACGCGAGCGCGAAATGGAGACGGCGCGCACCGGCGAGCGCGTGGCGCTGCACGAGGAGCGCCTTGCCGGGTTGCGCGAGGATTTGAACGACGTTCAGAACCTCTTGGACGAGTTGGGCCCGTCCTACAACGACCCGCTGCTTCGCGACTACGTCAACAATCTGCAACGCCGGGTGAACCAACTCCGGCAGCGCGACGTGCCCATGACCGAGGCCCAGATGGCAGGGCTCGAGGAGGAGGAACTCAGGACCATCCTCACCGGCACGCGCCGCAAGGCCGCGGAAATGCTTGTCGGGCGCCGCAAGCTCCCCAAGCCGCCGGAGACGTTTATCCAGTGGATCGTATCGGAAGGCGGGCTCGCCGACGTAGGCGGCACCGCACGCTCGATTGTCGACAAGGTGCCGCCCGGCTTCATCAACCAGCGGCTCGACCCGCGCACCGGCAAGATGCAGGGGCTCGAGGTTGACGAACTGGCGCAGCGAATGCGCGAGACATTCCCGAGCCTCCGCGCCGACGAGGGCATAGACGAGAACAGGATCAACGAGTGGCTCTCGGAATCGACGCATGGGCGCGAGCCAGATTTCATGTTCGACAACATGCCAGCGGCCAAGCAGGACGACCTCGCCGCCGCCAAGCTCGCCTCCGTCATTGACGAGACAATGACCCGCGCGGGCATGGAACCGCCGAAGAAGATCGCCGACGTCGCCCGCATCTTCCGCGACGCCCGCGTTGAGGCGGGCTCGATCACGCTCGAGGATCTCGACCGCGTGGCCGCCGAAATGGAGAGCGCCGGGCAGAGCATCCCGATCCGATTCCGCGCGATGGAGGCCGAGGACAAGCTCGCCGGGCGGCGCGAGGACTTCGCGCAAATGCGGCAGATGATAGCCGACGCCCGCGCCTATCGGGACGCCCGGCTCCGCCGCATCAGCAAGGAGGAGGCCGTCGCCACCGAGGCCGGGCTTGGCATGGAGGCGAACCTTGGCCGCCTTGGGGTACTCGAGGAGCAACTCAGCTTGGCCGAAACCAAGCGTGGGCTCCTGACGTGGGCGCGGGAGGTTGCCCAACGCGATCACGACCTCATCCGCGAACGCATCGAGGAACAGGTGGGGCAATGGCAGGGGACGAGCGCCTCCGAGGCCAAGTCTCAGATCAAGGCGCGGGAGAAATACGAGGCCGAGCAGGCGTTGAAGCAGGTTGGATATGGCCCACAGCAACCGGAGGCGCGCGAGGGCGCCCGCCTCACGCGGGCGGATTCCGCGGTCGACTCCTTCGTCAAACAGGTGCTCGCCGACAATCTCGACCTCTCGCGCGACGAGCTAGGCCAGATCGCCGACCAGACCATCAACCGGATTCTCGGCAGTCCGGACGGGCGCCTCCCCTACGACTTCAACGACGGCGGCCCCAAGGCCGGATGGAATCCGGACAAGGGCCCACCGCCGCGCGGGCCCATGCACGGGCGCCGCCTCAACGTCAACAATGAGTGGGCATGGGATTGGATCAACAAGGACATCGAGGACGTGGCCCGCGCCTACGCGACCACGATGGCGAAAGACCTTGGCCTTGTCATCAAGATGCAGGACGACGTCGACCTCACCAACACGTTCCGGAAGATTGACGACGGCTTTTCGCGGCTCCGGCTCGAGCTAGACAAGCGGACCGACCTCACCGACGCGGAGAAGGAAACCGCACAGACCGCGCTCGAGAAGCGCCGCCAGAATTTCATTTCCGACACGGCCGCCGCGCGCGACATGATTCGCGGCGTCTATGGATGGAGCGCCGACGGCGCGATGCAGAAATTCGGCGAATACGCGACCTACGCCAAGCAGATCGCCAACATTGTCAGCATCAACGGCGCCATGCTCTCCGCGGTCGCCGACTTCGCCGGGCCGATCATTCGGCACGGCATGGGCGCGGTCTATGGCGAAGGCTTCCCGCTTCTGATCCGGATGCTCACCGCCAAGGGGGATACCGACCCGTTCGCCAAGATGCTCTACGAGGAACTCCGGGCAATGGGCATCGGCACCGACGTTGTGCTCAACCGCAATCGCGGCATGGAGAATTGGGCGGACGTCTATCAGTCGCAATCGCGCTTTGCCCGCACGCTGCAAACCGTCAACGACCTTGGCTTTGCGATCAACGGGCTCAACCACATCACCGACGCGCAGAAGGTATTGAGCGGCGCCGTGGCGCACGTCTCCTACATCCGCGCCATGCGAAAGTGGGTTGCGGGCGGCAACGAGGCGCTCGATCCCAAGATGATCGCGCGGCTCGCGGACGGCGGCGTCAACATCCAGACGGCGGCCCGCATTCTCAAGCAGATAGACGACGACCCGGCGACCTTGCGCGAGGGCGCGGGCGACCGGCTCATTGAGGTATCGAACCCCGCCAACTGGAAAGACCGGGAGGCTATGCTGGCGTTCTCCGGCCTGATCGCGCGGGACGCCGACATCGCCGTGCCGACGCCGGGCCACGAGATCCCCGTGATGGCGAGCGCGCCGGTAACTGGCGTGCTGTTCCAATTCAAGCGCGTCATCTTCGCTGGCAATGAGCGCATCCTCGCAGCGAACTTGCAGCGTCCCGACGCAATGGCGCTCGCCGGGGTGTTCCATTACATCCTGTTCGGGATGCTCTCCTATCGCATCGCAATGGCGACGCAGGGCAAGGACGTCAGCGACAAGCCAATGGCCGAGTGGGTCCGCGAGGGGATCGACCGGGCGAACGTCAGCGGCCTTCTGTCCGAGGCCAATAACATGATGAAGAAGCTCACCGGCGCCGACGTGTTCCGGCCGTTTGGGGCGACGGAGGAGTCGAGCCGGTTCCAGAGCCGCAACAAGCTCGAGACAATCTTGGGTCCGACCGCGGGCCGCGTGAACAACGTGCTCCAATTCACCTACAACCTTGGCAGCGGCAACTACGCCGCCAGCGATACCCGCGCGCTCCGTAACGCCGTGTGGCCTTGGCAAAATCTCTGGTACACGCGCTGGGCGGTCAACCGGCTCGAGGAAGGGCTCAACCACACTCTCGGAGTGCCGGAAACCCGTCCGCAGTAGTCCTTTGGTTCGCGTCCTTCCGACCGTCAAAGGTGCCCTATGGCCGAGCACATCAAGATCCCCGCGCAGACTCCCGTCGTCGCCTACACCGGCGTTGCCACCGGGCAATACACGGTGCCGTTCACCTTCTTTGCCTCGACCGATCTTGTGGTGAAGCTCAACGGCGTCATCAAGACTCTCGGCATCGACTATTCGGTCTTTCCGACCGGCGGCTTCGACAAGGGCTTTCCGGGCGGCCTTGTCGCCTTTCTCACACCGCAGACCGCGGCCGATCACGTCGTCATCGAGCGCCGCGTCCCGATAGCGCGCACCATCGACTTTCCGCCGTCCGGCCCGCTGCAAACGCAATCGCTCAACACCGAGTTGGACAAGAGCGTAGCGATTGACCAGCAGCTTGCGGGCGACATCGCGGCCCTCGACGTCCGCCTAGACATCCTCGAGCTAGGCGACCCGCGCATCGGCCGGGCGCTGCTATTCCCGCCCGAGGACATCAACATCAGCAAGACGCTTCCGGCGATTCCGGGGCGCGCGCAGAACACGCTTGGCTTCGACGCCAACGGCCAAATGAAGATGGAGTCGGCGCTGCTTGTCCCCGACTCGCCGCGCAACGTGGAGATCCCGCAGGCGAGCGGCCGCCAGAACAAGGTACTCGGTTGGGATAGCTCCGGCTTTCAGCTTGCCATGTTCGACGTCGTGGCGGGCGCCATTTCCCCCGACGCGCAGGCGATCAACTACGTCGGCGTCCCCGGCTATCTCGGCACGCGCTCCGTTGAGAACCGCCTCCGCGAGCGCATCAGCATCAAGGACTTTGGCAGCACCGTCGGCGAGGGCTTCGAGAACTCGGACACCGACGCCTTCAACAGTGCGCTCGCCTACATCAACGCGCTCCCCAACCAGAGCATCACGCTCTACTTCCCCGACGGGATTTACTTTCTAGGCAACTCTTCCGTCGCGCTCACCAAGAGCAACACCGTTATCGAGGGCAGCGGATCGACCACCATCGTATTCAGCGGCACCGGCTTTTGGTTGAATATCAGCGGCGTTGGCGGGGCTCAAATTAAGAACGTGAGCATTCGCGACTTTGTTTTTGATTGCAGCGCCGCACCCGACGGCGCCGCGCTCTGCCACTTGGAGAACAGCTTTAATTGCTGGTTTGAGGACATCCAATTTGTCAAGGCCGACTGCTTCCTGCATCTTGGCAACGTCACGCTTCCGGCCGCACAGGGCGGCGCCTTCCTCACCAACTGCATCAACTGCCGCGGCACGTCGCGCGGCGTGCAACCGCTCTTTCAGGTCAAGGCGGGCGGCGGCCTCTTCATTCACAACAATCAATTTCAGGTCGATCACGCGGCACCCACTCCGCTGTCGTGCCGCTTCATCGACGCTACGGTTATCTCGTTCACACTCGTTCGCGTCATTGATTGCGACGTCGTGGGCTTCGGCTTCTTTCTCTATCTCGACTGCAACGGCGGCGGCGTGGCGTCCGACTATATCGTCACGGGTTGTCGCGCCTTGAACATCCAGAACACCAACATTTTTATCCAGCACGGCAACAACGGAAGCGTGTTCAACATCCGCGTGATGAACAACAACCTTAGTTGCCTTGACAGTCATTGCATCACGATCATCGACCAAGGCGGCAACACCTTTTGCGAAAACCTATCCTTTGTCCGCAACGTGATCGAGGGCGCCGGATACTCTGCGTTCGTCGCGGGGAGCCGCAGCAGAACCGTCTCGTTCTCGTTCAACTACATGATGAACCTGAACCGAGTGAACGCCGCCTATGCCGCCATCCATATCTACGGCGGCACCGGCTTTGTGATCGAAGGCAACTCCGGCAACTGGATAGGCACGCAATGCCCCGTCGGGCTTTTCATCGCGGGCGGCGTCTACTTCTATCAGGTCACGGCGAACCGCTTGCTTGGCTCGACCAATAGCTACGTCATTCCGGCCGACAACCTCATTACCCCGTATCGCCGTTGTCACAACAACGTATTCACCGAGGCCGCATACTTCGGCGGATACTCCGGGCTTGCTGGCGGTGGGCCGTTTGACGCCAATGGCATCTACTACAATGCGACCCCGTTCACTCAGGAGTTTTATTTTTCCGTCAGCTTGTCGGCGGTCTATATTCAGGGAGTCCGAATCCTCTTCGCAACCACCAGCGCCTTCACATGCCGCGTTGAGCCGGGCGAGCAGCTCTATGTGCCTGACGTACCCGTCGGCTCCGTCGCCGCCATCATGAGGATCATGCCATGAGCGACCCCGTTGAGCCGTTCGTGCAGCAATGCCTAGATGAACTGGACCGCGTGGCAAACATGACGCCAACGGTGCCTCCGGGTCCGACGCCGACGGAGTGGGTGCCGGTAGAGCCGACCACGACCTACGCGCTCCCCGACCCGATCACACCGGGCCCGCCGCCGCCACCGGCGCCGGTCGATCCTGACGACCCGAGTCCCGGCGTGCCATGAACCCCGGCGCCACAGAAGAGGTAGGGGCCGCGGTCCGCTCGACCGTGGACGCCTTGAAGTCCACCCCTATGATTCTTGGTATCCTGCTTTTCAATTTGGCATTCATCGGATTCATCGCCTATTTCGAGTTTGAGAACGGGCAGCGGTGGGAGCGCACGGTGGAGCGCACGATCCACTACTGCATCCCGCAAGGCGCGGCGCCGCAACCGCAATGAACCGTTGGATTGCAACCTTTCTCGCTGTCGTGGCCGTGCTGTTCATCTTAGCGGTTGTGGGTTTTTCGTGCGGTCGATGGCAGCAGGCCGACGATGCGTCATTGCAAACTTGGGGTGTCCTCGCCAGCGCGGAGAGCAGGCCAGAGCTTTGCATGGACGACGAGAGCCGCGAGCGCGTCCGTAAAATCATGCTCGAGGCTTTGGACGAAGCTCTAAAACAGAAGATAGTCGACCTCATGGACGTCTGGCTCCGCGATAGTACCGACCAACCTCGACGCGCCGCTAAGGGCATGGACAACGCATTGCGCGCGTACTTTCAGGCTCGCAATGCCGCGATGAAATTCCAACCGCCGGAGTGTTCAGGATGAGCGACAACGCGCCGGGATGGCTCAACGTCATGCGATCCTTGAACGGCACCAAGGAAGTTCCGGGCCCGGAGGCAAACCCGGTCATCGTCGGAATGACCGACGAAATCGCGCGGCGCTATCCGGACATGAAATGGTATTGCGACCTCCCGAGTTGGGACAGTGACGAGACGGCATGGTGCGGCGTCGCCGCCGCCTATTGCTGCGCCATGTCCGGCATCCGCCCGCCGTTCAAGCAGAAGCCCGCACCCGACACCGACCGTTTCGGATGGGCGCTCGCGTGGGCCGACGACGACGACTTTGTGCCGATCACCCAACCGCAATTGGGTTGCATCGTCGTGCTCGAGAGATCCGGCGGCGGCCACGTCACCATGTACGAGTCCACGTCCGGCTCGAATTATATGTGCCGCGGCGGCAACCAATCGAACTCGGTCAACCTCTCCGCCTATCCCAAGAGTAGCGTCGTCGCGCTGGTATGGCCGAAGGCGGCAGGCCCTCTCCCGCCTGCCCCGCGCGGCACCGTGCAGCGCGGCAGCACCGGCGCCGACGTGCGCGAGGTCCAGCGCATTCTAGGCATCCCCGTTGATGGCGACTTCGGCCCTGTCACCGAATCCGCGGTGAAGTCCTTTCAGCGCGCCACCGGATTATCGGCCGACGGAGTGGTGGGCCCCGACACATGGGCGCAACTCGATAAGCTCGACGCCGCGGTCAAGGCGGGGGGTGACGGGCTCTCGGAGGAACAGATCGAGGAGATTACCGCAATCGCGAAGAACTCCGCCATTGCCCGGTACTCGTGGAAAAACCGCGGCACACCCCCGCCCGGCTACATCCCCGGAATGGCGCTCGCCTTCGGCCTCGCCGCCACCATGCTCAAGCGCGCCGAGGAGGGCGCCGACGCCAACCCGGCGGACGGGGCCGCGATCATCATGGCGCAGGCGAACCGCGGCGATCCCAACACGGACGCACTGACTTGGTACGCGGCCGAGTTCGCCAAGCAGGAAATGGACATATCCACGGACGGCATCGAAACGCTGCGTGCCCTGTTTGCCCTCGCCATCGGCCTTGGAATGCGGGAGTCGAGCGGAAATTGTTGGGAGGGGCGCGACATGTCCGCTTCCAACGTGACCGCGGACACATGCGAAGCCTCGCTACACCAGACCTCTTGGAACATCAAAACGTGCGCGCCGAGCACGATGGGCGCCTTGCTCGCGTCCTATTGGGGCGATCCCAACGGCTTCAACGAGACTTTCCGCCAGAACCTCAGTCCGACCGCCTCAATGCTGGACGTCTACGGCTCTGGCGAGGGCGCCCGCTACCAATGGCTCGCGCGCTATGCCCCGGCATTCCATGTGTTTGTGACCGGCGTGGGGATGCGGTTGAGGCGCCAGCACTGGGGCCCAATCAACCGTCGTGAAGCCGAGCTAAGACCGGAGGCCGACGACATGCTGATTGAAGTTCAGCGTGTCATTGAGGCAACACCCGAGCCGGAGCCGGAGCCACCGGAGCCCGTACCGCCCGAGGCGCCCACGGTCGAAATCACGACTAGCGGGCCGGTCCGGATCATCGTAAATGGGAACCCCGTGCAAGGAGGACGCTAATGGCAACCGACCCGAAACATGAGAGCCCCGCTCAGAAGGCCGACCGCGAGCGCGCCGAGGCCGCGAAGAAAAGCCCGAATGCCGCCGCGCGGCAACAAGAGGGCCCTCCAATGGACGAGAGGAGCGGAGGCAAGCCCGGCGCCGAGCCGCCTCCGTTGGGATCGAACATCGCTAATCCGGGCGGCGCTCCGCCGGAGAAGGACGAGGCGACCGGCGAGGCTTAGTCGGCCGGAAGCCCATAGCCTTCATCTTGGCTTTGCGAACCGCCTCCGGCGTTATCGGAGGCGGGAGGGACTCGACCGGAGTCTCTTTCGGCGGGATCAATTCGGGCTCCGGCCGCGGAATTGATCCCGCCGCCTCTAGCCTCATCTTCTGGCCCTCCATCAGCAGCAGAGCCTCGAGCCGCTTGCGTTGAGCGCGGAGCTTGGGGAGCGTCGTCTCGACTCCCACCAGCATTCGGATGGCGACCTCGCGGCGTTTCTCGAGCCGTCCGATCTTTGCTATGAGGGCTTGATAGCGCCGTACTCTCAGGGGTAGCTTGGGTTGTTTCGTCACTTCGTTCACTCCTCGATGGCGTCGGGTCTAGCCTGCCCGACGCCATCATTTTAGCAGATCGCGTTTTCACGCTTCGCCAACATCAATGGGTTAGCGGTCACTCGCGAGCTAATTCGCGAGATCCTTCAACGTAACATTTTGTGATTAGGTGCTATTTCCGGCGTCGACCGGCGGCGGCCATTTTTGCCATCCGCTTCTTCCCGTACTTCTTAATTCCAGCGGCCGCCGCGACCGCCGCGGGATTGCGCGCACCGGATCGAGCGGCCGCCCGCTCCACCGCCTTGAAGCGGGCTCCGCTCCCTAGCTTGGCCTTTGCCATGTGAGCCTCACGAGATTGCGCCCACCGGCGGCGGCGCTATCGGTTGCCCGGTCGCCGAGCCGGAGACTTGCTGTAGAACCGGCATGAGTTGCGTGATCGCGGCCGCGATCTTGTCCGGATCGCGCAGCACCGTTTGGTCTATCTCCATCAGCTTGCCGAGCTTCTGCGCGTAGTTCACGACGTCGATCACGATAACCGCCATTTGCGGGCCGAAGCGCGCGGCGATCAACTCGGCGAACTTGTCCATCCTCACGACCTCTTCCTGTTGCTGTGCGCGCAACAGGGCCGAGGACGGTTGCATCTGGATCACGCGCCCATCGAGCGAGATTATCGGGAGCGTGTTGCGTTCCGCGTAGATGCGCTGAAACCGGCGGACCAGCGGGTATTGCAATTCTTCAACGAGGTTGGTCGCGGGCGTGCCCATGCGCCGGGCACGTTCCGCGGCCTCATCGGCCCATTGCGTCGCGGTCGGAGGCGTCTTACCGAGTTGCTCCGGGCGATCCTGATAGTGCGCCCGCTTGATCGTGGCGCGGAGTTCCTGCCGCTCCATCGTCGCGACATCGAACCGCGCCATGCTCTCGATCACCTTGGGCTCGCTCGAGCCCACGGCGCGCGGGAGCCAATCGCCCGGCTCAATGCCCATATCGACGTTGAGCACGCCGTCATCCTCATAGGACGTCGGCGGATCGACGTACTTCTCGTAATTCTTGATGTCCAAGAACCGCGCGTAATTGAGCGTCCGGATTGCTGGCAGCGTGCGGTACGTCGGACCAAATCCCCACGCTGTCGTCGCGTCACGCGACCAGCGCGCCGTGATGAAGGGGCATGAGCCCGGCCCCGTGTATTCGCGGTGATCGCAAAGGTTGCCGTTTGCCATCACGCCGTAGTGGTAGCGTTCGCTCCCGCGGTCCGACCAATCGCGCCAGCACCCATCGGCGACCTCGATGTGCGCCATCCCCATGTCGGCGTAAGCCTCTTGCGGCATGTTGCCGAGCGCGGAGAAATCGGCATCCGGCCACATGACCTCAATCTCTTCGCGATTGTACTTGCGGCAGCGGAAGGTGCCGTCGACCATGCCGAAGGGCCCGCGGTTAATCAGGAGATCCGGGCCCGGAATGCTCTCGCAATGCACCGGCTTGTTCGGGTCGATGTCCAAGACCAAGAGCCCCATCGTGCCCACGCCGAGGTCGCAGTATGCCTCTTGCAGAGCTTGATAGAGGTTGGACTCCGACATCCGGTCGAACAGGAAGCCCTGCAAGCCGAGCATGAGGGCGGCGATCTGCGCCTGTTGAACCGTGTTGAGCGTGGCCGCGGGAGTGATCTTGACCCAATTGTTTTTGCGCGGCGTGAAGATGTTGAGCATGTCCCCGGCGAAGTCCTCGAGGACGTACATCGCCGTCTCTTCATAGATATTGTTGAGCGCCTTGAGCGGCGG
>Ga0126377_10001883_pt1 | contig 14075 bp, 12 predicted proteins | sample PanSoiMetPlot_22_FD_92647 | JGI IMG/M metagenome (GOLD analysis project Ga0126377, IMG submission 92647) | Tropical forest soil microbial communities from Panama - MetaG Plot_22 | ecosystem: Environmental > Terrestrial > Soil > Tropical forest > Bulk soil | place: Panama | collected 2016-02-17
AAATCGCCCTGGAGTGAACCTTGAGAGTAATATCTCCGCGAGGAAACAAGAATGCGCTTAACAGGCTTGGCAATAACCATCAGTCTCCTGTCAGGTCTGGCCCACGGCCAGGCCGTGCTTCGTGCCGACCAATACGCGGGCACCGATGCTGGAGAAAAGATCAAGAAATGCATGGACGCCCTGCCAGCCACCGGCGGCGTCTGCGACGCGCGGAACCTGACCGGCAACCAGACGGTGGAGACAGGGTTTACAGTAGGTGCTGCCAGCAAACCTGTAGAACTCATGCTAGGCCCAGTCAATCTGGTCACCAAGGCGACCATTCACGTGCGGGCCAAGAGTTCCATCGTCGGCATGCCGGCATCGGCCGGGATCGCCTCCGATCAGTCACCCAGCGTGATCAAAGCCGCTGACGGCAGCCGCCTGAGCGTGATCGTGCAACTCGATGGACCCTTTGCCGTGTTACAGGACCTGACGGTGGATGGAAACAAGAAGGGCGCTCCACAAGGCAATGTCGGGATCCTGGTGATGAATGCCAATCGAGTAGAGATGTTTCGCGTCACAGCTCAGAATGTGCCCAAATACGGAATTGAGATCTATTCCGACAATAACGAGTCCTGCTGCGCAAAATTGTCGAAGATGATGGCAATTGCAAATGGCGAAGCCGGGCTGCATCTGGCCAATACGGCAGACGTCTTCATCTCACTCTCTGAATTTGAAGATAACGGCAAGAATGGCGTGGAGCTGAATAACTCACCGACAACGCGGCTGGAGCACTCCGATTTTGGCGGCAATCTTGAAGACGGGATCCGTGTCTATGGCTCGGGCCAATCGCGTCTGCAGTCGAACCGGCAGATCATTGTTGGAAACCAGTTCGGCAACAATGCCCACTACGACATCGACATTCAGGGCTTCGACTACAACGCGAAGAAACACGTCGCTACTGGCCACCTTATCTCCTCCAATGAATTCATAGGCAGCGACAAACGTCCGTCTGGGTACGACGCCATCCACATCACTGACAGCGGAGAAAACAACATCGTTGGAAACACTTTTTCTGCCGGAGCAGAACATCCTTATCGCTATTGCATTTACATTGAGGGCAGCAACGAGCTACCGGACCAGGTGAACGGGAATTTCTGCACTGCGGTCAAGGCTGGCGGAAAAGGGGATTACAAAGGGACTTCAAACACGGTGTTTGGAACGAATTCAGCAAGCAAATAGCACCCGCGCTGCTTTAAGAGCGCAGGTCATAAAAGTGGCTTACTGCTGCTCAGCATTTTGAGTCGTGTCGGCAATCGGGGTCCATCGGGTCATCGGAAACCCCAGTACCTCGACATGGCAAATACTTGTTAATTCTAAACAGCTTAACGAGCAGTTAGTGGAGAGCAATAGCAATTAGTAACTGCTATTTGCTGCTCGCCTTCGCCGGCCCCTGCGGGATGGTGATATCAACTTTCGTGACTTTTCCGAAGGTGTCCAGTGCGCGATCAAAATCTTTGGAATTGCCGACGACGAGAGTCGCCAGCTTCTCCGGATGAATGTATTTTCTGGCGACGCGGTCTACATCTGCGACAGTTACCTTTTCAATTCCCGCTCGATAACGTTCGAGAAAATCGGCAGGATATCCATAAAATTCGTAGGCCATTCTTTCCGCCAGAACCTTTTCCTTGGAATCAAATGCGAATATGAAGGAATTCAGAATCGCGTCTTTGGCCTTCTGCACTTCGTCTGACTTAACTCCGTCCTTGATCAGGTCATCAATCTCTTTTTTCAGGGCGTCAATGACGGCTGCGGTCGAGCCACTCTTCGTCGATGCGCTAAAACGCATGATTCCCGGGTGATCATAAGCGGCCCCGATGCCTCCGCCTACACTGTAAGCCAGGCCCATCCTGGTACGAATATTAGAGAAGAGGCGGGAAGAAAATCCTCCGCCAAAAGCTTCATTCAGGACCTCAACCGCATAGTAGTCAGAACTGCGACGCTCGATGCCCAGATCGACCATCTCGACTGTGCTCTGGTTTACGTCATCTTTTTCTGCGAAATAAATTCCCGGAATCGGATCGTGGAGTGCGATCTCAGTTCGCGGAAAGGGTTGTCCCTGGGCCAGTTTGCCGAAAGCATCGCGCAGTTTGCTTTCCATCAGGGTGGGATCAAAGTCGCCGGCAATTCCCAGAATCATATTGTTGGGAGCCACGGTGCGCTTATGCCAATTCAGGAGATCATCCCGCGTTATTGCTGCTACGGTAGAGTACTCAGGAATCCGGGCATAAGGATTATCGCGTCCGTAGGCAAGCCGAGTCGCCTCCCGCTGAGCGATCTCGCCTACCTCATCGTTGCGCCGAGAAATCAGACTGGCGAGTTGTTGTTTGGCAAGATCGATTTTGTCCTGACGGAACTCTGGATTCTCCAGCAGATCGAGAACTACGGGAAGGACGCGGTCGAAATCTTCCTTCAGTGATGACCAGGAAAGGGAAGTGGAATCAGCACCCGGAGCTGCCTCTACATGCGCGGCCCGCATTTCCAGGAAATCATCCAGCTCATCTCCGGTCTTAGTTTTCGTTCCACCTGTGCGCCAGACCTCCGCGTAAATCGGTGCCAGGCCAACCTTGTCCGCAGGCTCATCCCGATGGCCGCCACGGATGCGGATGGTGCCATCAATCAACGGCAACTCATGATCTTCCTGAAGGAATATCACCAGTCCGTTCGGCAGCTCGACCCGCTTCGGCTCCTGAGGATGAAACTGGTGCAGTGGTGGAATCGGAATCTGCTTCCACGAAGCAGGCGCTGTGCTTGACGAAGCTTTGACCGGCGGCTTGGGCGCCGGCTTTTCCTGTGACATTGCCGGTAAGAATGTGAGCGAGACAAAAATGCCAACTAACGGTGCCAGGCTCCGTCTGCGCGGCGAACTCGAAAGTGGCTCTCGCTGACTTTTGTTGACCAAAACTGCTTCCATCACCGGATGATTCGATCTCATTGCTGCTCTCCTTTACTTGCTGGTGTGGCGGCAGCTTTTTGCGTCTCGATCATGGAGACGGTGCGATTATTTTCGTTAAAAGTTTTGTTGGCGACGCGACGGATATCTGCTTTGCTTACCTTCTCAATGCGGTCTATGTCACGGAACAGTTCTCGCCAGTCTCCGTAACGCGCCTGGGTCAAGCCAAGCTGCAGGGCGAGGCCTTGATTCTCTGCCAGGCCGCGGATCAGGTCGGCTTTGGCGCGGGTCTTGACTGATTGCAATTCCTCGTCAGTTACATCGCTGGTCTTGAGTTTCTCAATCTCGTCGTGAATCGGCCGAGCCATTTCTTTCGCCGCGTGTCCTTCACTGGGAACAGCGAAAAAATAGAACAGGCTGGGATATTTACCTCCGGGATAGCTTCCACCCTCAGCCGCGATAGCAATTTGTTTATCGCGAACCAGGGACCGGTAAAGCCGCGAAGTGCGTCCTTTCGAAAGCAGGTCGGCCATTACTTCATAAACAGCATCGTCAGGATCGCGGGCGCTGCCACGGTGGTAGCCCTCAACATAAAGCGGCTGGCTCTGTTCATTGAGGATTGCGTTCCGTTCCGCGATTTGCGGAGGTTCCCTGGTGCGCAAAGGCTCGGGAGCGGGCGCTGCGGGCAGCCGTCCAAAATATTTTTCGATAATCGGTATGGCTTGCGCGGCCTTCACGTCTCCCACCACCGTAACCACCATATTGGCGGGAACGTAATATTTGTGGAAGAAATTCGCGGCGTCTGTTGCTGAAAATGCCCGGAGATCGGAAGGCCAGCCCAGCACCGGACGTCCGTAAGGATGCGCGAGATAGGCAGTACCAAGAAACTCTTCCAACAAGCGGCCTTGCGGCGAGCTTTCAGTACGCAGACGTCGCTCTTCATAGACAACGTCGCGCTCTTTATAGAACTCCCGCATCACCGGATGCAGAAATCGCTCTGACTCGAGATATGCCCACAGCTCAAGACGATTCTCCGGGAACGAGTAGTGATAGCCGGTTTCATCCCAGTCTGTGAAGGCGTTCAGTCCTGTCCCACCCTGACTTTCCACGATCTGGCCAAACTGATTTGGGATCACGTATTTGTCCGCTTCAGCAATCGCGTCCTTCCATGCCTTTTCGAGTTCGGAGACTTTTTGCGGATCGCGGCCAAACTCTTTTTCGTTTTCCCTCTGATAGGCGGCATAGGCTTTTTCGACTTTCGCCAGCGCCACTTTTTCCGCCGCATAGTTGGTGGTGCCAATCTTGTCCGTGCCTTTGAACGCCATGTGTTCAAACATGTGCGCCAGCCCGGTAATACCTTCTACCTCCTGTGCGGCGCCCGCATCCACGTTGGTGAAAAAGGAAAAAACCGGCGCTTGAGGACGCTCCATGATGACAACCGTCAAGCCGTTTGCCAGCTTGTGTACGGTGATTCGCTTCTCAAAGGAAGCCAGGTCCTGAGCTGAAATTGCCGTTACTGAGAAGAACAGAAAGGAAATAAGGAGAGAGGGAAGATGCTTTCTCATAAGAAGACTCGAATTCATTAGGATAACGCAAAAGAAGCGTTCAGCGATCAGCACTTAGCCCTTAGCCCCTGAACAACCTAGTGCTCCTCGTAGAGCGCTGACGCATGCGGCAGAAATCCGTTGAGCTGCCAAAGAGGCAGGGCGCAAAGTCAGCCAATGGCAAAGGCTAAGGCCAAAGGCCGGTAGCTAGCAGCTAGCAGCTCGCAGCTTGATTTATCATTTATCGCTTATGAAAATTCTCAAGCTGCTCCTGCCTTGCATTTTGCCTGTCGTTGTTCTATCTGCTTCTGCTCAGACAAAGAGCTTCACTCTTGAGCAGGTGATGAGTTCGCCATTTCCCAGCGATCTGACGGCTGCTGAACAGACGCCTCGCATTGCCTGGGTTTTTGATCTTCGAGGCGAGCGCAACGTTTGGATCGCAGATGCTCCCGGGTTTGAAACGCGTCAGGTCACGCATTATCAGGGTGATGACGGGCAGCAGATTGTCAGTGTGCGTCTGACTCCGGATGGAAAGACGGTACTCTACGCGCGCGGATCGGAGGTGAATAAGGACGGCCAGGTGGCCAATCCTGGAAGCGAATTGAAGCAGCCAAAGCAGCAGGTCTGGGCTGCCGACGTTGACACCGGAAAGACCCGGCTGCTGGGCGATCTGGGCTGTGAAGAAGAAGGGTGCGAGGACATACAGATTTCTCCCAATGGGCAGTGGGCCGTATGGTCAACCAAACATCATCTCTGGCTGGCGCCGGTTGCCGGCGACAAGCCTGCACGACAACTTACGGAATTGCGCGGCGATGAATCGCAACCGCAATGGTCGCCTGACAGCAAGCGCGTTGTGTTTGTTTCCGATCGCCGCGATCACAGCTTCATCGCCATTTATGATTTTTCGCCGGAGCAGGTGCGCTATGTTGCACCGACTGCGGCGCGCGATTTTGCTCCACGATGGTCGCCTGACGGGTCCCAGATCGTTTTCATTCGCACCGCTGGGACGGAAAATCATTTGCCGCTGATTCCCAAGCGTCCACGCCCGTGGTCGCTATGGCTTGCGGATGCTCAGACAGCCCAGGCTCATCAAATCTGGCACAGCAGCGAAGACATGAATGGATCGTTGCCTCACTTCGCCACTGAATCACTTAAGTTCGCAGCCGGTGGTCGGATCATTTTTAATTCTGAGCACGATGGCTACAGTCATCTTTATTCCATCTCCAACAATGGAGGCCGCGCGCTCCCGCTTACGGAGGGCAACTACGACGTTGAAGACGTGGAACTCACTCGCGACAAAACCGCAGTGCTGTATACCTCAAATCAGGATGACATAGACCGCCGTCACATCTGGCGCGTAAGCGTCTCAGCAGCGTCGCCCAGTGGAAAGCCTCAGGCGCTGAGCCAGGGCAAGACCATCGAATGGCATCCGCTGATGCTGGCCGATGGCAAGACCATTGTCTGCCTTGGATCTACTGCGACTTCTCCCGCCATGCCGTATCACCTGACCGGGAACGGTAGAGAGATGATTGCGGCCAATGTTCTGCCCAAAGACTTTCCTTCAGCACAACTGGTTGAGCCGCAGCAGGCGATCTTCCACAGCGACGACGGGCTGGAGATACATGGACAACTTTTTGTTCCGCGGAATCGGACTTCGCCGGGACCGGCACTCATCTTTGTGCACGGCGGTCCGCCGCGACAAATGATGCTCGGCTTTCACTACATGCAGTACTACCACAATGCCTACGCGGAGAATCAGTATCTGGCCAGCCTGGGATATGTGGTGCTCTCAGTGAACTATCGGCTGGGAATCATGTATGGCCGGGCCTTTCGCGATCCGCCGAATGCGTCATGGCGCGGCTCGTCTGAATATAAAGATGTGCTCGCCGGAGCCAAATATCTTCAGGGGCTTTCCACTGTTGATCCAAAACGAATCGGCATTTGGGGCGGATCATACGGCGGGTTGCTCACAGCGCTGGCCCTGGCGCGCAACTCTGATGTATTTGCCGCGGGTGTGGATTTCCACGGCGTCCATGATTGGTCAGTCTTTCTGCGAAGTTGGGAAGGCAGCGCGCAACAGGCGCCGGATTACAAGGAGGCAGCCAAGCTGGCCTACGATTCCTCGCCGGTTGCCAGCGTCTTGCAGTGGAAATCACCGGTGCTCCTGATCCACGGCGACGACGATCGTAACGTGCCTTTTCAGCAGACGACGGACTTGGTGCAGCGTTTGAATGCGCAACATGTCCAATTCGAAGAGATCATCTTTCCCGACGAGATTCACGATTTCCTTTTATGGAAGTCATGGATTCGCGGCTATCAGGCGACGACAGATTTCTTTGGCCATCAGTTCGGAATGCATTGATCGCAGACGGCGCAACGTAGTTGAATAGGGTTATGAAACGCCGTTTAGCGAGAACAGTTGGAGCACTGATTCTCGGTACCGCAGCCTGTCTGCCAGTCCTGGCTCAGTCTGAAGTTGCTGCGTCTTCCGTCTCAATAAGTGGCGACCAACCCTCTTCGAAGATTGATTCCCCAAAAGCAATTGAGCCAGTGGCGCTGGTACGCGTCTGCCGACGACCTCTGCCGCGCTGGGCCGCTTCAAGAAACTTTCTGCTAAAGGCGCTCAATGGTCTGGTCGTCCGCCATTTGCACCATTCCTATGTTGGCTTCTCTGAAGATGTTTTCATCCCCAGTGTGGGCACGTACGCGCGTACGGTTGGAATTCATCCAGTTGGCGCCGGAAACAAAAACAAGCAGCCCATGCTCGATCAAAACACTGACAATATCGATAGTGGAGGCGAATGCAAAGTTGTGCGCGATGCCACGCCAGAAAAAGTGAAGCTGCTGGTGGAAGAGATTTCTGCGGATACTTGTTATTCCTGCGGACCGCACTACCATAATCGCGCTTTGAGCGGCTGCTACAACAACAGCAACACTTACGTTTATGACCTGATCAAAGGTGCGGGCATGACGCCACCAAAAATGAAGGGTGCTCCGGGATATCGGCGTCATCATGGATGTCATTTGTGATGAACACGAGGCGCAGTCAGTGATCAGAATCTGGCTTATTGCGGCTCTGATGGCAGGCTCCGGCATCGGCCAGTTTCAGGGACCATCCAGACTGGCTGCCTCCATCAAGGATGGCAAAACCGCCTTGCTCGTCTATTCGAGCAACGGCAATGATGTTGGACTGCTAACCAAAGGCGTCGTCCTGCCGCTCGATCTGAAAACTCAATTTTGGTTTTCGGGAAACTGTTGTCTGCATCAGGCCATACCCTCGCTATCGCCCGATGGAAGCCGTATTGCCTACGTTCGCGTGACGTCAGTAAAACCGAGGCGCGAAGCGATCAACATCTACGATCGTGCTACCAGCAAGGAGCAGGAGGTCTTTCAATCGGAAATGATCTGGAGCGTGTCCTGGGATCCGCGTGGTGATCGCCTGGCTGTAATTGCGGACAAGGCTTCTGAACCAGGCCACAATCTTTACTTGCTGGATCTGGCCTCAAATGCAGTCAGCCAGGTAACTCATGGGCGGATCAGGTTAGCAGACCGAACGTATACGGTTTCCAATCATGGCGCGCCCTCGTGGAACAGCGTCGGCAGCCAGCTCGCGATGGAACTGCGTATTGCCGGCGAGCAAGCGGAAAACTCAACTTCCAGCGTGATCGTGTTGTTGAACCTGGAGACCAATGAGTTCGTCAAGCTGAGTGAAGGCGTTGATCCAGCCTGGTCGCCTGCTCAGGATCTGATCGCATTCTTTGAACCATCGAGAAAAAAGTGCTTCACCATAAGATCGAACGGCAATGAAAAGAAGCTGCTGTTTGCTCTTGGAGAAAAAGGGTTTCCTTCCAGATCTGCGCTGCTTGTCTTCCCCGTGGTGTGGTCGCCGGATGGAAGAGAACTGCTCTTTCATCAGTGGGTGGATGCAGACTTGATAACAGATGTGTATCGCCTTGATCTCACCAACGGCAGGCCAAAATTCTTAAGCCGAAGTGAAGTTCAGGTCGTCAACTGGAGGGAAACAAAATAATAAGCTTGCGCCTTAAAAAAAGCTTATTCCGGCAGTGTGTGAATCAGAAAATCGTCTTGCGCCAGTCAATCACCACATGTTCCTGCTGACCATCAAGGTCCAGTCCGGGCAGCCGCACACGAGAAGATGGATCCAGAACAATTCCGTGGTCGAGAATGCGATCCAGAATTTCAATGAGACTTGAATCCTCTGCTGGCGTGGTCAGACTTCTGCGCACGTTTCTATCGTCCCGATGAAGTCGTCTGGACCTGAGATTACGTTTGGACTTGAAAGACACAACGCCCCTTACGCCGCAAATCGGCAGAATATCGCGACCAGTGGACGCCTGATTTCCTATTCCGACAACCTTCTGCGGCCAGTCAACCAGAAGGTGTAACTAACCTTAATCCTCTAGATTCTGCGCAGTCGGAACTGGTTGCAAGAAAAAGCAGAGTAGCCGGAAAAATGACGTAAGCTGTTCTCTGTGTGTCTGGGGCAAATCCGTTTCGAAGCTGGCTGCGTACTTCAAAGTGAAACTTTTTTCCGCTCTGCTCATCTCACTTGCAGGGTCGGCTAAAATTAGGGAAGAAGATGCTGTTCAAAAAACCAAGCGACATCCCGTCTTCTGAGATCACTCCGAAGGCAGCCTATCTGAACCGGCGTAAGTTCATTACTGGAGCGGCGGCAACGGGAGCCGCTATCGCTGCGGGACTCTACCTGCGCAACTCTGGCGGACATGAGGCGCAGGCGGCGGGCGCCAAGCTTACGGGCATCGTAAAAAGTCAGTTTAGTGTGACTGAAGCGCCAACTTCATTCAAAGACATTACGAACTACAACAACTACTACGAGTTCAGCACAGACAAATACGCGCCTAACGGCCTCTCTGCGAATTTCCGCACGCGACCCTGGACAGTTGCGATCGAAGGCCTGGTAAAGAAACCGCAGCGGCTGGATATTGACGCCATCACGAAGCTGGCGTCGCTGGAGGAGCGCATTTATCGCCATCGGTGCGTGGAAGGCTGGTCCATGGTGATCCCGTGGGTTGGTTATCCTCTGAGCGTCCTGATCAACAAGGCAGAGCCGCTCGGCAGCGCCAAGTTCGTCGCTTTTGAAACCATTTTCGCTCCAGACCAGATGCCGAACCAGCGCAGCACTTCGGTCCTGCCCTGGCCTTACGTTGAGGGGCTCAGAATGGATGAGGCCATGCATCCGCTTACTATCCTTGTTCTAGGCCTGTACGACGAAGTTCTGCCGAATGTAGATGGCGCGCCGTTGCGTCTTGCTGTTCCGTGGAAGTACGGCTTCAAGAGCATCAAGGCGATTGTGAAAATCAAATTCACTGACAAGATGCCCTCGACCACCTGGAACATTATGGCCCCGGAAGAATATGGGTTTTATTCCAATGTGAATCCAACGGTGGACCATCCACGCTGGAGCCAGGCGACGGAGCGAAAGATCGGCTCCAGCATCTTCGCGCCCAAGCAACCCACCCTCATGTTCAACGGCTACGGCGACAAGGTGGCGAGTCTCTATTCAGGGATGGACCTGCGCAAAAATTATTGATGGCGCTGCTACCGGAAAAACTCATCCGCATCATCAAGCTGCCGGTGTTCCTCTTGTGCCTGGGACCGTTATCCGTTCTCGTATGGAAGGGTTTTCATGATCGGCTGGGAGCAAATCCCGTCGATGTCATTACCCGCACCACTGGCCGGTGGACGCTGACTTTTCTGCTCATCGCATTGAGCGTTACGCCTGCGCGGAAACTTCTGCACATGCCCTGGCTGATTCGCTACAGAAGGATGCTTGGGCTCTTCGCCTTCTTTTATGGCTCGCTGCACCTGATGACTTATGTGTGGCTGGACAAGTTCTTTGATGTACCCATGATGCTGCACGACATCGCAAAACGCCGCTTCATTACCGCCGGCATGACTGCGTGGACGCTGATGTTGCCGCTGGCGCTGACTTCTACCAGCGGCTGGATTCGCCGCTTGGGCGGCAAACGCTGGCAGAAGCTGCATCGCCTGATCTACCTCAGCGCCATCGCGGGTGTGATTCACTTTATCTGGCTGGTCAAAGCCGATCTGCGGCGGCCACTGACCTATGGAGCAATCCTGGCGGTGTTACTCCTCTACAGGATCGCCGCCTGGGCAATCACGAGATTCCGTCCTAAAGAACCGCTTGCCGTCGCCGAAGCCAGACCAGGCAGTTAGGGGCAATCTATTTGCTGGTTAGTTAACACAAAGAATCTGACAGTACAGAGTACGACCCGCAGTACACGTCCTTTCGAGCGCCACGTCCCATTGTTTGCGCCGTCAGTGCGGGGTACATTCTGACCTGTATCCTCCCCCAAAATGAGGAGTCAAGCAATGAATAAGCAGCTTGTGAAAGTGTCTCTTACACTCTGGGCGATTCTCGCGTGCGGCTCGCAAATGGAAGCGCAACAACGACCGGCCACAGCAAGTATTCCGGCGGGCACCCTTATTGCTGTGCGCGTGAATGAGAACCTCTCAAGCGAGAAAACAAAAGCAGGCGAGCGGTTTACTGGCGCTCTGGCACAGCCCGTGGTTGTGAATGGCCGCACGATTTTTTCCACAAACAGTCCTGTGACTGGGCAAGTGGTTGAGGCAAAGGAGTCGGGACGATTGAGCGATTCCGGGGTGCTGGAGTTAAGGTTGATTTCGATCGGCAGCACACCTGTTTCTTCACAGACGTTTGTGATCAAGGGCGCTTCGCATACCAAAAACAATGTGACCAAGATCGGCGGCGGGACGGCTGCGGGCGCGATTATTGGCGGAATCGTGGGCGGCGGAAAAGGAGCGGCGATTGGCGCTGGAGTTGGAGCGGGCGCAGGAACAGCAACAGCCGCGGCAACGGGTAAGAAGCCTGCAATCGTAGAGTCGGAGGCAGTGTTGATGTTTCAGAGCGGTCCAGTGCAAGAGTCTCCGGTCCGCTGGTCCGACAATCGCGGATATGACAATGATCATGACCGCTCCGATTACGTTAGTCGGCGGCGGTCGCATCATGATGACGATGACGACGATGATGACGATGACCGTGACGATCATCACGACCGCAGATACGATTCAAGAGGCGATTACGGATATACCTTTGGCGACCGCGATCGCGAAGTTCTGTACGGATGTCTGTCAGGATATGACTTTGAGAGCCTGCCTCCGGGCATCCAGAAAAAGCTGGCTCGTGGTGGGACGCTTCCGCCTGGACAAGCCAAGAAGCTGCGGCGTTTGCCGGATTCCTGCACAGTACGTCTTCCGCGACTTCCGCGCGATGTAGAGCGCATCATCTTCGGCGACCGCGTGATCCTGGTGCGGAGCGGGAACTACATTCTGGACATTCTGGTGTTTGAGAGGTAGAGGCCGAGAAGCAGCACTTGGGAAAACTCTGCTAAAGGTGCGAGCTGTCCGGTAAGCCAATGAACACAGGTTCGGGCTGGAGTTGGACGCCCCAGACTTCCAGCACGCGTTTTTGTATTTCGTCTTTGAAGGCCAGGATGTCTTTGGCAGTTGCTCCGCCGCGATTCACGATGGCCAGGGAATGCTTGCGCGAGATGCCTACGCTGCCATGAGCGTAGCCTTTGCGGAATCCAGCCTGCTCCACCAGCCATGCGGCGGGCAGTTTTACCAAGCCGTCAGGTGCGGGATAGCGCGACAGAATTTTGTCCGGCACTCTTTCGCGCGCCAGCGCGTCAACGCGATCGGCCTCAGCAGGCTTGACCAGTGGATTCTTGAAAAAAGAGCCGGCGCTGCGACAATCTTCATCGCCTTCAACGATCAGCATGGCCTTACTTTGACGGATTGTGCGCACTGCATCACGCACCTGCTGCAGCGTAGGAGCTGCGGTTGTTCCGGCAAAGTAATTCTTCACATCAGCGTAGTCAGTTCGAGGGTTACCATCCTTAACCAGTTGATAGACGACCCAGAGGACAATGTAACGTCCGCGGTGGGTGCCGTTGAAGATACTGTTACGGTAAGAGAAGCCGCATTCGGATTTGTTCAGTTCGATGATTTTGCCAGTGGCAAGCTCGAGCACGCGCACATAGATCAGAGTTTCGGAGACTTCCTGCCCATAAGCGCCGACGTTCTGTACAGGAGTTCCACCAACGGTTCCGGGAATACCGCTCAGGCATTCAATGCCGGCGTAATTTTCTTTGACTGCGTGCGCGACAAATGCGTCCCAATCTTCTCCGGCGCCAACGCGAAAAAATCCTCGCTGCGTTTCCTGAATTCCTTTGATTGAAACTTTGAGGACCAGGCCGGGCCAGCCGTCGTCAGAGACGACGATATTGCTGCCTCCGCCGAGGACGAAGAGAGAGAGGTTGCGCTCTTTCGCATCTGCGACTGCCTCCTGGACATCCGATTCGCTGGCACAGTCGGCGAAGTAGCGTGCCGGGCCGCCTACTTTGAATGTAGTAAGCGGGGCAAGAGCGACGTTTTCCTGAATGGTCAAACTGTCTTCAGGATATCGTAAGCGAAATGGCCAGAGCCGACGCATTGCCAGGATTGCCATGATTGCCAAAAATGCCAAAATTTACAAACCACTCTTAGCCGCGAATCCACGGCACGCCGGGACAGGTTAACGCGAATAGACGCGAATTGAAATCAAGGGATGATAGCAATTCAAAGAGGAAGCGGAGGAATTTGAACCAGGTGGGAAAAGTTTATTGCGGTTAGGAGGTTCTTGGTAAAATTGTGACCAGGAGAAACCCAATGTATCCAGAAATGATGGTTGCACCGATGCGCCAGGAGTTGACCTCGGCAGGGATCGAAGAGGCGCGCACCGCGGCGGAGGTGGAAAAGGCCGTATCACAGAAGGGAACGGTCATGGTGGTAGTGAACTCGATCTGCGGATGCGCTGCGGGAAGGATGCGTCCGGCAATGCGGGCAGCCGTGCAAAACAGCGTTCGCCCTGAGCGGATGATCACTGTGTTTGCCGGCCAGGACCGTGAGGCCACCGAGGCCGCGCGCCGTCACTTTACTGGATATCCTCCGTCTTCTCCATCCATCGGAATTCTCCGCGACGGCCAATTGGTTTATATGATGGAGCGCAGCGACATCGAGATCAGCGGCCCGGCCGAAATAGCGGCTGCATTGAAGCAGGCGTTTGAAAGATATTGCGCGAAAACACCGGCTTAATGCTTGAGCTTTTGGCTCTTGGCTAAGAGCAAAGGCAAAACCGTTCTAGCCGCGAATTAACGCGAAAAAACGCGAATTGCTTCAGCCTGTCTTCTTGTATTTGCCCATCAGTTCTGCTTTTTCGAGAACGTGTCCTTTGATCGCCTTCTCCACGTCATCCTTTGTTGCGCCGGAGGGCAGCTTGAGTTCGGTGTCCAGCGCATAGAGATAAAAGTAGTAACGATGAGTTCCTGATGGAGGACATGGACCGCGATAACCGGTTTGTCCAAAATCGTTCTTGCCTTGAATGCCGCCGCTCGGAAGTTTTTCTCCCCTGGGAGCAGCTTGCGGGATATGGGTAACTTTCGCCGGAATGTTGTAAACCACCCAGTGAGTGAAGCCACCGGCGCGGGGCGCATCGGGATCATGAACGATGAGGGCAAAGGACTTCGTCCCCGATG
>Ga0126377_10001884_pt1 | contig 14073 bp, 10 predicted proteins | sample PanSoiMetPlot_22_FD_92647 | JGI IMG/M metagenome (GOLD analysis project Ga0126377, IMG submission 92647) | Tropical forest soil microbial communities from Panama - MetaG Plot_22 | ecosystem: Environmental > Terrestrial > Soil > Tropical forest > Bulk soil | place: Panama | collected 2016-02-17
CGCGAAAGTCGATGGCGCGGTTCTTGGACAGCTTCATCTTGATGCGGCCGTCCTGGGGCACGCGCCGCTCGGCAATGTCCAGCCGCGACATCACCTTGATGCGCGCTGCGATCTTGGTGGTCAACTGCACCGGTGGGTTGGCGACTTCCTTCAGTACGCCGTCCAGACGCGTCCGGATGCGGAACGTCTTCTCATACGGCTCGAAGTGAATGTCGGACGCACCCTTCTTGATCGCATCGAGCAGGATCTTGTTGACGAAGCGGACGATCGGGGCGTCTTCCACGTCATCGCGCGTCACCGCATCGGCGGAGAGATCGTCCTCGCCCGCGACGACGTCAAGGTTCTCGAGGTCGAAGTCGTCCTCGGCGAGATTCGGCATCGCCGTATCGACCTGCTCCATCGCCTTGTTGACGGCCTGCTGGAGCTTGTCGTCCTCGACGACGACCGCCTCGATGCCGAGGCCGGTGGCGAACTTGATCTCGTCGATGGCATGCAGATTGGTGGGGTCGGAGACGGCCAGGAACAGCCGCTTGCCGCGCCGCATGAGCGGCAGCACGCGATGCTTGTTCAGGAGCTTGTCGCTGACCAGCTTGACCGTATCGAGCTCGATGGTTGCGGCGTCGAGGTCGAGGAGGGGCACTCCGAACTCGTGCGAGGCGGCGATGGCGATCTCGCGAGCATTGGCGGCGCCGCTGTTGACGAGCTGCGTGACCACGCCGATGCGCTTTTCCTTCGCCTGCCCCATGGCCTCCATCATGGTGGCTTCGTCGATCAAGCCATCCTGGACCAGTCTTTGAGGCAGACCGCCCAGCGGTGACTTGCTGGCGCCAAGCGCCATCATCGCGTTGTCATTCATCGACTTGCCAGCCCCAAGGCAGCCCGAATACTGGCGGCCCAGTCTACCCTACCAGTCATGAGAGGGAATCAATTGTTAAATCGCCCGGCATAGTCGCATATCGGGTCCGCCGCCCACGTGATTCGACTCACAACGTATGGGATGCGCTCGCAGGGAGGCTCGAACTGCAACGTGGAAGGGGACGAAAACAAAGAGGCCCCTCGGGTGAGGGGCCTCTGATTCAACAATAAGCTAAGGGTCAGCTTACGGACGGCAGTTCGCCGGCATGTACTTGTTCAGTACCGTCGTGACGCCAGCCGCAGCCGGGGTCGCCGGGTCATGCACCGCGGTCGGACCACCGTTGTTGCCGCAGACCCAAACCACGTCTTCGTTACCCGCGCCCGCAGCGCCGCTCAACACGGGACGCAGCGAGAGGGTCAGGCCGTTGATCTTCTGGTTGGCCTGGAAGCCACCGGCGTTCGAATACGTGATCTGAATCGTACCCGGGTTCAGGATCTGAACCTGGCTCACGTACTTGCCGCTCGGAACCTCACCAGCCTGGTGACCCAACGTGCCAACACCGCCCACGATCGCGGTCGGCCAAGCGCCCCACTGAGCGTAGTACTCAGCGATCTCAGCCTTGAGCGAGCCCGCGAGGTTAAGGCCTTCCGTGACCTGCGAACGGATCGTGTAGTCCTGGTACGCAGGAATGGCGATGGCCGCCAAGATGCCGATGATCGCGACCACGATCATCAGTTCGATGAGGGTGAAACCCTTCTGGACTGTCTTCAACATGTGTAGCTCCTGTTGCTCGAATCGTAAGGACAAAAAAGAAAGGCGCGGGGCGCCCGTGCCCACGAAAGTGCAAGGCATATGCCATGAGCGCTGCATGCGCGCAATCCACTGAAACGGCGAGCGTTTTATGCCGCGTGGTGAGCCCGGCTTTACCTAATACCGTCGATGAGAACTGACGGCGTGGCCCACCAGCGTCACGAAGTGACAATGTTTGTCACATGCGTCGGCGCCACGCGACGTGCGGTCTTTACTCGAGCCCGAGCTTCTTGATGCGGTAGCGAAGCGCCCGGAAGGTTACGCCCAGGAGCTTGGCGGCGGCAGTCTTGTTATAGCGCGTCTGTTCGAGCGCTTTGATGATCGCTTCGCGCTCGATCTCTTCGAGTTGTTCGCCGAGGGGACCAGTGCCGGCTTCAGCGGCCGCGGCGCTGAGCGGGGTACTGCGTAGCTGCAGATCATCGGCCCTGATGGCGTTGCCACCCGACATCGCGAGCGCACGCTCCAGGATGTTTTCGAGTTCGCGAACATTCCCTGGGAAGGAATAGGTTGAAAGCGCTTTCAGCGCGCCAGCTTCGAGCGCCGGCGCTTCGATCTTGGTGCGGCGCGCGAGGCGGCGCAGGACCGCTTCGGCAAGTTCCTGGATGTCCTCCGGTCGCTCGCGCAAGGCAGGCACGCGGATCTCGATCACGTTGACGCGATAGTAGAGGTCTTCGCGGAACGCGCCTTCCGCGACCAGCGCGGTGAGATTGCGATGCGTCGCGCTCAGGATACGCACGTCGACCGCCGTCTCGCGCTGCTCGCCGATCGGACGCACGGCCTTCTCCTGGATGACGCGCAGCAGTTTCACCTGCATGTGCAGCGGCAGGTCGCCGACCTCATCCAGGAACAGCGTTCCGCCTTCGGCCGATTGCACCATGCCCTTCTTGTCGGCGACGGCACCGGTGAAGCTGCCGCGCTTGTGGCCGAAGAGCTCGCTCTCCATCAGCTCGGTCGGGATCGCACCGCAGTTCACGGCGACGAACGGACCGTCGCGGCGTGGACCCGACTCGTGGATCAACTGCGCGACCAGTTCCTTGCCGGTCCCGGACTCGCCATAGATGTGCACCGGCGCCTGGCTGCGCGACACCTTGGCGATCGTCTCGCGCAGGTGCTGCATGGCCTGCGACTGTCCGAGGAGTCTTGGCCCGTAGATCGTCGTGTCGCCGTCGGCCGAGGAAATCTTGATCGCGGAGCTGACCAGCTTGCGCAGGCCGGCGAGATCGAGTGGCTTGGAGACAAAATCGAACGCGCCGAGCTTCAGCGCGCGCACTGCCGATTCGACGTTGCCATGCGCGGTGATCACCGCCACCGGCACGAGCGGCACGTTGGCTTGCATCCACTCGACCAGGTCGAGGCCGTTGCCATCCGGCAGGTTCATGTCCGTGAGGCACAAGTCGAAGTGGCCCGCGCGCAGCAGCTTCTGCGCGGAAGCGACGTCGGCCGCCGTCTTCGAGTCGAGCTCCATGCGGTTCAGCGTGATGGACAGGAGCTCGCGAATGTCGGGCTCGTCGTCAACGACCAGGACCACCGGCTTGGGCATGGTAACTTCAGGACCTGCGTTCGCGCGTCTGCCACCGCTGCGGGTCCGAGAATATGACCCGGAAGATGCTTCCGCCACCGGAACGTGGTTCATAGAGCAGCAAGGCGCCGTTGGTCTGGCACAGCTCGCGCGCGATGAACAGGCCGAGCCCGGTGCCCCCCTGGCCACTGGTGAAGAACGGCTCGAAGATACGGTCCACGTGCTGCTTGTCGATGCCCGGGCCGCGGTCCGCGACTTCGAGGTAGGGGCGCCCCGTGCCTGACACGCGCCCGCCGCGCAGTTCGATCGCAGCCTTGTCGTCCGGCGTCGCGTACTTGAGCGCGTTGTCGCACAGGTTCCACAGCACCTGGTGCAGGTGCGTCGGGTCCACGCGCACTTCGATGCCGTCATCGTCCGGCGCGATCTTCAGGCGCGATTCGGGCGTCTGCGTCGTCTGGCAGAACTCACCGCGGAACTCTTCCAGCCAGTCGAAGAGGGTCAGGGTCTCGGGCCGCGTCGAGTCGCGCCGCGACAGCTGCAGCATGTTGTTGATGATCGTGCTCACTCGCTCGGCGTTGGTGCGGATGATTTCCGTCAGCCGTCGCTCCGACTCGCCGACGTTCGCTTCGGCGAGCAGCTGGCCGGCGTGGCTCATCGCGCCGACGGGATTACGGATCTCGTGTGCGATGCTCGCGCTCAGCCGCCCGAGCGCCGCGAGCTTGGATTGCTGCAGGCGTTCGGCCAGCAGGCTCGTGTCTTCGAGGAACACCAGCACCGGACCCGGGTTCTCGCCGCCGAGCGGAGCGAAGTGCGGGTCGATGGTCCGCAGGCCGTCTGCCGCCACAAAGGAGGTCGGGTTGATCGGCGCGGTGTGCGGACTCTGCCGCCAGGTCGACAGGGAATACAGCAGGCGAGGGTGCACTTCTCCCAGCAGAGCGCCCGGAATCGCGGTGAGGTCGCCGAGTATCTCGGCCGCGGACTCGTTGATCAGGCGGATGCGATCGCTGGCATCGATGACCAGGATGCTCTCGCGCAGGTGCTGCACGATGTACTGCGACAGCTCCGCCATGTTGGCGAGATCCACGTCGCGCTGGCGGACCAGCTCCTCCGTCTCGCGGATGCGCTCGCCGAGTGGCTGCACGCTGAGCGCCACGATGAACAGGATCACGCCGAGCACTCCCGCGGCGGTGTAGTCGCCAACGGAAGCGGTGCCGGCGAGCTGCGCGAGGACCTGCTGGATCAGGAGTGCGAGCGCGGCGAGTGCCGGTATGACGAAGGCACGGCGCGTGATCAGGCTGACCGCCGCGACCGGGATGACGAGCAGCATTCCGAGGCCGCTGCCCACGCCGCCACTCGTATAGAGCAGCAGCGTCACCGCCGCGGCGTCCACCGCAATGTGTATCCAGGCCTGCTGCTGCAGCCCCGGCCAGCGGCGCTTGATCGCCGCGATCATCACGATGCCGCTGACGAAGTACGCGGCGACGACCACCTGGAACAGCCCGGGATCAGCCCAGCCGACGCTCGTGGTCTCAGGGAGGAAGTAGTGCAGCGAGGCGAGGACCAGCGGCACCAGCAGCCGGAAGAGATTGAGGAGACCCAGCACGCGCCACGCCAGTTCGGCCTGTGCAGGTCCCTTGGTGCTCACCATCGTGCGCGGTTGCTCGCGGGGTGGACTCAGGTCCGCACTCTACCATGTCCGTCGCTCATCAAGGAGAATAGCGGCCCACTTTTACCAGCGTCGCACCGCATGAACCTACACGAATATCAGTCCAAGGAAATCTTCGCGAGCTACGGGATTCCCGTTCCGTCGGGGCGCGTCGCATCGTCGGCCGACGGCGCGGTCGATGCCGCGCGCGAGCTCGGCGGCGCAGTGTGGGTGGTGAAGGCGCAGGTGCACGCGGGCGGCCGCGGCAAAGCCGGCGGCGTGAAGCTCGCGAAGGATGTCGATGCCGTGCGCGCGGCAGCCGCGGGCATGCTGGGGCGCCGACTCGTGACGCGACAGACGGGCGCCGAAGGCCTTCCCGTCAGCCAGGTGTACGTCGAAACCGGCTCGCAGATCGCACGCGAGATGTACCTGAGCCTGGTGCTCAATCGCGAGCGCGGCCAGATCGCGTTCATCGCTTCGGCGGCGGGCGGCATGGACATCGAAGAGGTCGCGGCGCATTCGCCCGAGAAGATCATCACCGTCAATGTGCACCCGGCGGCCGGATTGCAGGCCTATCAATGCCGCCAGCTCGCGTTCGGGCTCGGCTTCCAGGGCGCACAGGTCGAGGAGTTCTCACGCATCGCGCAGGCGCTCTATCGACTGTACCTGGAACAGGACGCGAGCCTCGTGGAGGTCAATCCCCTCATCGTCACCGCGAGCGGCAAGCTCGTGGCGCTCGATGCCAAGATCAACATCGATGGCAATGCGCTGTTTCGCCATCCGCAACTCGCCTCGCTCCGCGACCCGACCCAGGAGGATCCGCGGGAGCGCGAGGCGAGCGAGCACGATCTCAACTACGTCTCCCTCGACGGCGACATCGCCTGCATGGTGAACGGTGCGGGTCTCGCGATGGCCACCATGGACCTGATCAAGCTGCACGGCGGCGCGCCCGCGAACTTCCTCGACGTCGGCGGCGGCGCGACCAGCGAGCGCGTCACGGCGGCCTTCAAGCTCATCCTCTCCAACGAGAAAGTGCGCGCCATCCTGGTGAACATCTTCGGCGGCATCGTGCGCTGTGACCTGATCGCCGACGGCATCATCAACGCGGTGAAACAGGTCGGCGTGAAGATACCCGTGGTGGTGCGTCTCGAGGGCACCAACGCCGACGTCGCGCGCGAGCGCCTCGCCGCGAGCGGCCTGGCGATCACCCCGGCGAGCGACCTGACGGATGCGGCGACCAAGGTGGTGCGGCTCGCCGCACGGGGTCGTAAATGAGCATCCTGGTCGGCAAGAAAACGCGCGTGATCTGCCAGGGCTTCACCGGCAAGCAGGGCACGTTTCATTCCGAGCAATGCATCGCGTACGGCACGCGCCTCGTCGGCGGCGTGACGCCTGGTCGCGGCGGTCAGAAACATCTCGGCCTCCCGGTGTTCAACACGACGCACCAGGCGGTGGCTGCGACCGGCGCCGAAGTGAGCATGATCTACGTGCCCGCGCCCTACGCCGCGGACGCGATCCTGGAAGCGGCCGATGCCGGCATCCGGCTGATCGTGTGCATCACCGAAGGCATTCCGGTCAACGACATGGTGCGCGTGCGCGCAGCGCTCCGTGACTATCCGTGCCGCCTCATCGGTCCGAATTGCCCGGGGATCATCACGCCGGGCGAGTGCAAGATCGGCATCATGCCCGGCTTCATCCACCGGCCAGGCCGCATCGGCATCGTGTCGCGCTCGGGCACGCTCACCTACGAGACCGTCTACCAGACGACGCAGAACGGCCTCGGCCAGACGACCTGCGTGGGCATCGGTGGCGATCCGGTCCGCGGCATGAACTTCATCGATGTGCTCGAGCTCTTCGAGCAGGACCCGGCCACCGAGGGCATCATCATGGTGGGCGAGATCGGCGGGAGCGACGAGGAGGCCGCCGCCACCTTTATAAAGAAGAGTGTCAGCAAACCGGTCGTGGCCTATATCGCGGGCGTGACGGCCCCGCCCGGCAAGCGTATGGGCCACGCCGGCGCAATCGTCGCGGGCGGCAAGGGCACCGCGAGCGAGAAGTTCGCGGCACTCGAGGCCGCCGGCGTCCGGACCGTGCATTCACCCGCTGAGCTCGGCAGCGCGATGCTGGCCCTCCTCAAGCGACCGGCCCGCACGGCTGCCAAGAAACGTGGCGCTCGCCGGCCGCCGCAGGCGCGCAGCAAGCGCGCGCCGCAGAGAACCAAGGCATCGACGCGCAAGTCGGTGCGCCGCATGTGAGCGACCATCGAGCCATGCGCATCGCCCTCGCACAGCTGGACCTGTTCGTCGGCGATGTCGATGGCAATGCACGCCGGATCATCGACGCCGCCGCGCTCGCGCGCGATCGCGAGCGAGCCGACCTGGTCGTGTTCCCGGAGTTGGCACTCTCGGGCTACCCGCCCGAGGACCTGCTGTTTCACGCGGGCATGCGACGTCGCGTCGCCGAGGCGCTCGCGCGGGCGCGCGAGGAGATCCAGGGTATCGCGGCATACATCGGCTACCCGGAGTACGTCGAAGGGCGGATCCACAACTCCGCTGCACTGGTGCGTGATGGCGCGCTGCTCGCGAATCACCGCAAGCAGTGCCTGCCGAACTACAAGGTGTTCGACGAAAAGCGCTACTTCGCGCCGGGCACCGAGGCGACCGTCGTCGACCTTGACGGCCGCCGCCTCGGACTCCTGGTGTGCGAGGACATCTGGGAGCCCGAGCCGGTACGCGCCGCCGCGCAAGCGGGGGCGGAGCTCCTGCTCGTCGCCAACGCCTCACCCTACGAGCTGCGCAAGCAGGTCGAGCGTGAAACGATCGTGCGCGATCGCGTGCGCGAAGTCGGGCGGCCGCTGGTGTACACAAACCTGGTCGGCGGCCAGGACGAACTGGTGTTCGACGGCCACTCCTTCGTCATGGATGCGTCGGGTGAGATCGCGGCTCGCGGGCCCGCGTTTGCCGAGAACATCTTTGCCGTCGAGTTCAAAGCGCAGGGCCGGCAGCTGGTGCCGGTACGCGGCACCATCTCGCCCTACCAGGGCGATGAGGCGAGTGTGTATGGCGCGCTGGTGCTCGGCGTGCGCGACTATGTCGAGAAGCATCGGTTTCCCGGTGTCGTGATGGGCCTCTCGGGCGGAGTCGACTCCGCGCTGACGCTGGCCGTCGCGGTCGATGCGCTCGGCGCCGAGCGTGTGCAAGCGGTTCTGATGCCTTCGCGCTACACGGCGCGGATGAGCATCGAGGATGCGATGGAGCAGGCTCGCAGCATGGGCGTGAAGTACAGCCTGATCCCGATCGAGGGCATGTTCGAAGCGACGCTCGCGGCGCTCAAGCAGGAGTTCGCCGGCACGGCGCCCGATACCACCGAGGAAAACATCCAGGCGCGCTGCCGCGGCGTCCTGCTGATGGCGATCTCGAACAAGACCGGCCGCATGCTCCTCACCACCGGCAACAAGAGCGAGATGGCGGTCGGCTACGCGACCCTCTACGGCGACATGGCGGGCGGCTTCGCGCCGATCAAGGACTGCAGCAAGCTCCTCGTCTACCGCCTCGCGCGCTATCGCAATTCACTCGGCTCGGTCATTCCGGAACGCGTGATGACGCGCGCTCCCTCCGCCGAGCTGCGACCCAACCAGAAAGACAGCGATTCACTGCCGCCCTACGAAGTGCTCGACCCGATTCTCGAAGCGTTCATCGAGGAAGACCTGTCGGTCGAGCAGATCGTGGCGCGCGGCTTCGAGCGCGCGACCGTCACCCGCGTCCTCGACATGGTGAAGCGCAATGAATACAAGCGGCGGCAGGCGCCGCCCGGGGTGCGTGTCAGCAGCCGCGCCTTCGGCCGCGACTGGCGCTACCCGATCACCAGCGGCTATCGCTTGAAGGGCTGAGCCAGCTGAGCTACCAGACCGCCCACCACTTCTTTTTCTTGTCGACGCGCTGCGCGGTTTCCGGGAAGTTCTCCCGGTAGACGCTCGCCGATTGCTCCGCGAGATCGTCCATGCCGAGCTTGCGGTAGCCGTCGGTCATGATCTCGAGCGCGCTCTTGACCGCGGGCGCGCCGTCGTAGTTCTCGACCGTGTACTTGGCGCGGGCGATGGCCGCGAGATAAGCGCCGCGCCGCATGTAGTAGTCGGCGACGTGCACTTCGTAGTCGGCGAGGCGGTTGCGCAGGTACAGCAAGCGCTCGTGCGCGTCGCCCGCGTACTCGCTTTGCGGGTAGCTGGTCACGACGGTCTGGAACGCCGCGAACGACTTGCGTGCGTCGCTCGGCGGGCGCTCGCTCAGATCGACGCGCAGCCAGCGCTCGAGAAAGTTCGGCGTGCGTTCGAAGTACACGAGACCCTTGATGTAGTTCGCGTAATCGCAGCGCGGGTGCGCCGGGTTCTCGCGGATGAACTGGTCCGCGGCATCGATCGCCGATTCCGCCTGGTGATCCTTGTAGTACGCGTACATCAGGTCGAGCCGCCCCTGGCGCGCGGCATCGCTGAATGGATAGCGCGAATCGAGCGCCTCGTAGATCTTGATGGCGCCACCGAAGTCGTTGTCGCTCAGCGCCTTGGCGCCCTTCTGGTAGAGCACCTCCGGGTCGCCCTGCATTTCCTTGTTGCGCGTGTGGCCGCAGCCGGCGAGTGCCAGGACGGCGAACAGCGAGGGGAGCAGGAATGGGAAGCGGATCGACCGGATTGACAGCAGCGTCACGCGTTGCCTCGCCCTTAAAGTGGCCGCAAAGTATAGCCGAAGGGCGCATCCTCTGACGGCCGCAATGGCAGACAAGTTCCAGACGCACGAACTGCAGATTCCTCCCAGGCTCGCCGGCATGCGCCTCGATCAGGCGCTCGCGCTGCTGTTGCCGGAATATTCACGTTCCCGCCTGAAGGGCTGGATCGAAGCCGGGCGCGTGCGGCTCGATCGACGCCAGCCGCGCCCGCGCGATGTCGTGAGTGGCGGCGAACGCGTGGCGGTGGAAGCGGAAATCGCAACGAATGCCACAGTCGAGGCGCAGGCCATCGCGCTCGATATCGTGCACGCCGATGAGGACCTGCTGATCGTCAACAAGCCGGCGGGTCTCGTCGTTCACCCCGGCGCCGGCAATCGCGATCGCACCCTGCAGAACGCGCTGCTGCACTTCGATGCGGGGCTCGCTGCGCTCCCGCGTGCCGGGATTCTTCACCGGCTCGACAAGGACACCACGGGCCTCCTGGTCGTGGCGCGCACGTTGGCGTCGCACACCGAGCTCACCCGCCAGATGCAGGCGCGCGAGATCGAGCGCGAGTACGCAGCCATCTGCAGCGGTGTGATGACGGCGGGCGGGACGGTCGACCGGCCGATCGGCCGCCACCGTTCGGACCGCGTACGCATGGCGGTGCGCGAGGACGGGCGCGAGGCGGTGACGCACTATCGCGTCCTGGCGAGGTTTCGTGCGCACACGCACGTGCGCGTCAGTCTCGAGACCGGGCGCACGCACCAGATTCGCGTGCACTTCGCACATCTGCGCCATCCGCTTGTCGGTGACAGCACCTACGGTGGCCGGCTCCTCTTGCCGCGCGGCGCAACGGCGGAGCTGGTGGCAGCACTGCGCGAGTTTCCGCGCCAGGCGTTGCATGCGGCGCGGCTGCGATTGACCCACCCGCGCAGCGGCCAGAGCGCCGAGTGGCAGGCGCCGCTGCCGGAGGACATGCGCCAACTGCTCGCCGTGCTGCGCAAGGACGCGGCCGCGCGGAGCGCCCGGTGAGTGCCATCGAGTTGTTGGTCCCGAAGTGGCCGGTCCCGGCGAAGGTGCATGCGATCTCGACCTTGCGGCGCGGCGGCGTGAGTGTGGCACCGTACGACACGTTCAATCTTGGCGCCGATGTCGGTGATGAGGCCGATGCGGTGGCGGAGAATCGCCGGCGCCTCGGCGAGCAACTCGGGCTCGAGGTCGAGCCGCGCTGGCTCAGGCAGGTACACGGCGCGCGCGTCGTGCGGGTGGACGAAATCCACGGTGAGCGCCCGGAGGCGGATGCGTCGGTGGCCTCGGCGCCCGATGAGATCTGCGCGATTCTCACCGCGGACTGCATGCCCGTGCTGTTCGCGAGAACCGATGGGAGCCGGGTCGCGGCCGCGCATGCGGGCTGGCGCGGGCTCGCGGCCGGCGTCCTCGAGGCGACGATTGCCGCGCTCGATGCGCCGCCGCGGGAGATCGCGGCCTGGCTCGGCCCCGCCATCGGACCCGATCACTTCGAGGTCGGGCCGGAAGTGCGCGAGGCCTTCCTGCGCATCGATCCGGCCGCGGCGACCGCGTTTCGCGCCAATGCGCGCGGGCGCTGGATGTGCGACCTCTACCGGCTCGCGCACCAGCACCTCAACCGTGCCGGCATCGATGCGATCTTCGGTGGCGGACGCTGTACGTTTGCCGAGCGCACGGAGTTCTTCTCCTATCGTCGCGACGCAAAGTGCGGGCGGATGGCGACGCTCATCTGGATCGAATAGGATTCGCGCGGTGTCGACCCTCGCGTGGATCATCACCTTCACCGTTCTCGGCGGCGTGCTGAGCGTCCTGATCGCCGGCCTGGTGCTGCTGCTTCCGGCGCACCGGCGCACCGCCGCCTTGCCGCACCTGGTGAGTTTCGCGACCGGCGCCCTGCTGGGCGCTGCGCTCCTCAAGCTCCTGCCACACGCCATCGAGAGCGCGGGGCTCACCAACGTGCACCTGGTGACGCTGTCGCTGATCGGCGGAATCTTCGCGTTCTTCGTGCTCGAGAAGCTGGTGCTGTGGCGTCACTGTCACCAGGAGGACTGCGAACCGCACACGCCGGCCCATGCGCACGGCGGTCACTCACACGACCATTCGCATGCGGCGCCGCCGTCACAGACGCCCTCCCAGCAACAGCGCGACTACGCCTCAGCCATGCTGATCCTGGCAGGGGACGCGATTCACAACGCGCTCGATGGTGTGATGCTCGCCGCTGCGTTTCTCACCGACGTGCGCCTCGGGATCGTCGCCGGTATCGCGGTCATCGCCCACGAGATTCCACAGGAAGTGGGCGACTTCGCGATCCTGCTCAACGGCGGGTTGTCGCGCGCGCGAGCGCTGGCGCTCAATCTGCTGACGAGCCTCACGTCGGTCGTGGGCGGAGTCGTGGGCTACTTTGCGTTGAGCCATGCGATGGGCTTGCTCCCGTATGCGCTCGCGGTCACGGCTGCTTCGCTCCTGTACGTCGCGGTGGCGGATCTCATCCCCGGGCTGCACCGGCGCACCGACCCGCTGGCGGGAGTCCAGCAGGTCGCCCTGATCGCGATCGGCATCGCGGTCATCGTCGTCACCGACATTCACTAGCTCCCCTAGCCCCAAGAGCGCATTGATTTCCCTGGCGTTGGCCCTACATTGTCCGGGCTGCCTCGCCCGGAGCATTCCCCATGCGCATGGACAAACTGACGACGAAATTTCAGACGGCGTTGGCCGAGGCCCAGTCGATGGCGGTGGGCCGCGACCACCAGTTCATCGAGCCCGCCCACCTGATGCTCGCACTGCTCAACCAGGAGGGCGGGAGCGTTCGTCCGTTGCTCGAGAAGTCGGGCGCAAATGTCAGCAAGCTGCGCTCCGAGCTGATGGCGGCGCTCGATCGGCTCCCGAAAGTGGAAGGCACCGGCGGCGAAGTGCATGTCTCGAATGATCTCGGACGCCTGCTCAACGTCACGGACAAGCTCGCCCAGCAGCGCGGGGATGAGTACATCGCGTCCGAGCTCTTCGTCCTGGCAGCCTTCGAGGATCGCGGCACGCTGAAGAATGCGTTGCGAGAATCGAACGTGGTGCGCGGCGCGGTGGAGAAGGCGATCGAGGAGCTGCGCGGCGACGAGAAGGTCCAGGACCCGAACGCCGAGGAGAGCCGCCAGGCGCTCGAGAAGTACACCATCGACCTCACCGAGCGTGCCGAGCAGGGCAAGCTCGATCCGGTCATCGGCCGCGATGACGAGATCCGCCGCACCATCCAGGTGCTGCAGCGTCGCACCAAGAACAACCCGGTGCTGATCGGCGAGCCGGGCGTCGGCAAGACCGCAATCGTCGAAGGTCTCGCGCAGCGGATCATCAACGGTGAGGTGCCGGAAGGCCTCAAGGGCAAGCGCGTCCTCACGCTCGACATGGGCTCGCTGATCGCGGGAGCCAAGTTCCGCGGTGAATTCGAGGAGCGCCTGAAGGCGGTCCTCAACGATCTCGCCAAGCAGCAGGGCCAGATCATTCTGTTCATCGACGAGCTGCACACCATGGTTGGCGCCGGCAAGGCCGAAGGCGCGATGGACGCCGGCAACATGCTCAAGCCCGCGCTCGCGCGCGGCGAACTGCATTGCGTCGGCGCCACGACCCTGGACGAGTACCGCAAGTACATCGAGAAGGATGCGGCGCTCGAGCGGCGCTTCCAGAAGGTGCTGGTGGACGAGCCGAGCGTCGAGGATACGATCGCGATCCTGCGCGGCCTCAAGGAGCGCTACGAAGTTCACCACGGTGTCGAGATCACCGATCCGGCGATCGTGAGCGCCGCGACGCTCTCGCACCGCTACATCACCGACCGGCAACTTCCGGACAAGGCGATCGACCTGATCGACGAGGCCGCCTCGCGCATCCGCATGGAGATCGACTCCAAGCCCGAGTCGATGGACCGGCTCGACCGGCGCATCGTGCAGCTCAAGATCGAGCGCGAAGCGCTCAAGAAGGAGAAGGACGAGGCGTCGAAGAAACGCTTGCAGGCGCTCGAAGAGTCGCTCAACGGACTCGAAAAGGAATACGCCGACCTCGAAGAGGTCTGGAAGGCGGAGAAGGCCGCGGTGCAGGGCACCGCCGGCATCAAGGAAGAGATCGAACGCGCGCGCCTGGAGATGGAAACCGCGCGGCGTGCCGGCGACCTCGGGCGTATGTCGGAGTTGCAGTACGGCCGCATCCCCGAGCTCGAGAAGCGCCTGGCGTCGGCGACCGAGGCCGAGAAGAAAGGCACGCAGCTCCTGCGCAACAAGGTGACTGAGGAAGAAGTCGCGGAAGTCGTTTCGAAGTGGACCGGCATCCCGGTCGCAAAGATGCTCGAGGGCGAAAAGGAGAAGCTCCTCAAGATGGAAGAGGCGCTCGAGCGGCGCGTCGTCGGCCAGGACGAGGCAGTGCGCATCGTCGCGAACGCCATTCGCCGCTCGCGCGCCGGCCTTTCCGATCCGCGGCGTCCCAACGGCTCATTCCTGTTTCTTGGGCCGACGGGCGTGGGCAAGACCGAGCTCTGCA
>Ga0126377_10001885_pt1 | contig 14072 bp, 16 predicted proteins | sample PanSoiMetPlot_22_FD_92647 | JGI IMG/M metagenome (GOLD analysis project Ga0126377, IMG submission 92647) | Tropical forest soil microbial communities from Panama - MetaG Plot_22 | ecosystem: Environmental > Terrestrial > Soil > Tropical forest > Bulk soil | place: Panama | collected 2016-02-17
ACGGCAAGATCGAGCGAGCGCTCTACAACGTCAAGGCGACCGGCGATCAGATCGCTGACGGTCCCCCGCGTCTGCGGTGGGCGTGGCGCCGGCTGCTTCTCACGCCGGCCGGGCCGCACCTTGCCCTCGACAATCAGTTGCTCGAGGCGGGTCAGTCCGTCCAAGTCATCACAGCGAGCGGTCAGCTCGGGGCACACCAACCAAGAACCGGGATGTACGTGGGGCCGGTGAGATTCGAACTCACACTGTCACGGACCTAAACCGTGTGCCTCCTGCCGTTGGGCTACGGCCCCCGCATCGCTCGCCCGGTCGCGGATGTCATGGCGCTCGACCTGACGTCTGGAAACGCACGCTCAGGATAGCCGCCAGGCCCGTTCAGCCGTCATGCGCCAGCGCTGCCTCGCCGGGCACTTGCGTTGGTGCATCGTCCTCGAAGAACGTTCGGGATCGGGCGATCGGTGAACGCCAAAACAGCAGCGGCACGATGGCATAACCCAACAACATCGTGACGAGCGCGACCCGCGGGGTCCATGCGCCCGCGATCGCGCCGCCCACGAGCGCGCCGAGCGGCAGCGCGCCGCGGCTGAACACGCGAATCGAGGCGGTGACCCGGCCCAGGATCTCCGCCGGCGCGGTGCGCTGCAGAGCCGCTCGTACGCACACGTTGAACGCCACCAGCGCGCCATTGGTGAGGAACACACCAGCCACCGATAGCGCGAGCCGCGGTCCCTTGTCGCCGAGCGGCACCAGTAGCAGGACAGGCGTAACGACGAGCGTGGACAACCACATCAGCCGGGCGTTGCCGATGCGATTGGCGATCGGCCCCGACACGAGTGAGCCGATAATGCCGCCAACGCCGCCGAGCGCCACGACGACGCCGATCACCCCGGCCGCGAGCCCGAGCTGGCGCGCGAAGAATACGAGCACCACGGCGCCGTACCCGCCAAACACGAAGTTCCCGACCGCGACGGCCCCGACAAGCGTGCGCAGCGGCGGGCTGCCGAGCACGTAACGAAGGCCGGCCGCGATGTCGGCGCGGATGCTCGACCGCGGCCCGCGGTCGCGCTTGGACTTGTGCGGCTCCGTGACCCGGATCGTGCTGAGCCCGGCCGCTGCGACGAGGAACGACGCGGTGTCGACGAGCAGCGTGACCGGACCGCCGACGGTCTGCACGAGCACGCCGCCGAGGCTCGGGCCGGCGATCCGAGCGCCATTGAGGCCAGCCTCCATCAGCCCGTTGCCGTCGACGAGCCGTTCCTTCGAGATCAGCGACGGCAGGAACGCGGGATAGGCCACCTCGAACACCACGGTCACCGCGCCGGTCGCGAAACCGACGATGCCGAGTTGGAGAACGGTCAACACATGCAGTGCCCAGGCAACCGGTACGGATGCGAGCAGCGCCGCGGACACGAGGTCGCACGCGATCAGCACCGGGCGACGCCGTACCCGATCGACCCACGCCCCGGCCGGTAGCGCGACGAAAAGCCACGCCGCGTTCGTGGCGGCCGCGATCGCGCCGACCGCGAACGTGCTCGCGTGCAACCCGATCGCGATCAGCGGAAATGCGAGGAACGTGATGGTGGAACCGAGTTCGCTGACCGTCTCGCCGACGAAAAGCGTTGCGAAATGCCGATCGCGCAGCAGACTTCGCTGCTTCGAACCGGACATGCCGGCAGCCTAGACCACCGCGACGACACGTCGACGCCTCGACCGGTGCGGTTTCGGTTGCGCGCTTTCTCCGGGCGCTTGGCCCGCACCTGGCTTGCGCGCGTAGCCCGCGCCTGGCTTGCGCGCGCGTAGCCCGCCCCTCGCCGCCCCGCCCGCACCCCCCAAGATCAGCGCAACTTCACCGCAGTCGGCGCTTCCGTACGCGATTTAGGCACGACTGCGGTGAAGTTGCGGCGATCATGACGCCCGAAGCGAAGCGCCGGCGGCGTCAGAAGCTGAACGACGGCTCCTCTGGGGCCGGACCGCGTTCCACGTCGGCGCCGAGCGACTGCAGATCCGCGACCATGTCCGGGTAGCCGCGGTCGATGTGGTGCACGTTGCTGATCTCGGTGACGCCGTCGCCGCACAACGCGGCGATCACTAGACCGGCACCGGCCCGGATGTCGGTCGCGCGGACCGGTGCGGACGACAGCCGGGCACGGCCGCGTACCGCGACGTGGTGCCCGTTGACCCGGATGTCCGCGCCGAGCCGGAGCAGCTCGTTGATGAACATGAACCGGCCGTCGTAGATGTTCTCGGTGACGAGCGACGTACCCTCACTGACCGCGGCCAGCCCGATCGCCAGCGGCAGCATGTCGGTCGGGAATCCCGGGTACGGCAGCGTGGACGTGTCGAGCGCGGACGGTCGGCCGTCCATCCGTACCCGGAAGAAGTCCGGCCCCGGAGTGACGCTTGCCCCGGCGGACGAAACCTTCTCCAGCGCGAGTTCGAGGTGCATCGGATCGATGCCACGGACCGTCACGTCGCCACGGGTCATCGCGGCACCGAACGCCCATGTACCCGCGACGATCCGGTCGCCAACCGTACGGTGGCGCACCGGGTGCAGCTCGTCGACGCCCTCGACCACCACGGTCGACGTACCCGCGCCGTAGATCCGCGCGCCCATCTCGGTCAGCATCTGGCAGATGTCGATGATCTCCGGCTCACGGGCCGCGTTGTCGATCTGCGTGATGCCCTCGGCCAGCACGGATGCCATCACGATGTTCTCGGTCGCGCCCACGCTCGGGAAGTCGAGCCAGATCTCCGCACCCTTGAGGCCGTACGGGGCGATCGCGTTGACGTACCCGTGCTCGCTCGTGATGTCCGCGCCGAGCCGCGACAACCCCGACACGTGCATGTCCAGGCCGCGCGAGCCGATCGAGTCGCCACCCGGATGGGCGACGCTGACCGTGCCGCAGCGGGCGAGCAGCGGGCCGAGCACGCAGATCGACGCGCGCAGACGGCGGACCAGGTCGTAGTCGGCCTCGTGCCCGAGCGTGGCGGGAACGTCGATGGTCACCTGGCCGGAGTGTCCGATGCCGGGCGTGGTGCCTTGTTCGGCGATCGCACCACCGAGCGTGACGTCGCAGCCGAGCCGGCGCAGCACCTCGGCCATGATCAGCACGTCGGTGATCCGGGGTACGTTCTCGATCACGGTACGGCCCGGCGCCAGCAACGCGGCGGCCATCAGCTTGAGCGCCGAGTTCTTCGCGCCGCCGACGACGACCTCGCCGGCCAGCCGCGACCCGCCCGGGACCCGAATCACATCCACGGCGGACATGGTAGGCGCAAGCGACACCGTTGCCGACCGGGGCAACCCACGGGACCGTACGCTCACAGCCATGGCTGTCCACCTCACGCGCATCTACACGAAGACCGGCGACGCGGGCACGACGGGGCTCGTCGACGGCTCTCGCGTCGCCAAAACCGATCCCCGCATCAGCGCCTACGCCGACACCGACGAATGCAATGCCGCGATCGGCGTCGCACTCGCGCTCGGCCAGCTTCCCGACGACGTGCGCGCCGTGTTGACGGTGGTGCAGAACGATCTGTTCGACCTCGGCGCGGACCTCGCTACGCCGATCGTGCCCGACCCGAAGTGGCCGCCGCTGCGGATCACCGAAGATTACGTCGGCCGGGTGGAATCCTGGTGCGACGAGTTCAACGAACGGCTTTCCAAGCTCGATTCGTTTATCCTGCCGGGCGGCACGCCGGGCGCGGCGCTACTGCATGTTGCGCGCGCCGTTGCGCGGCGCGCGGAGCGCAATGGTTGGGCGCTCGTCGAACACGACCCAGACCGCGTGAACCTGCTCGCGGTGAAATACCTGAACCGCCTGTCGGATCTGCTGTTCATCCTGTGCCGGGTGGCCAATCCGGGCGGCGACGTCAAGTGGAAGCCGGGTGGCGAGCGCGAGGACGCACCACAGCGACGCGATGGGTGACGAGTCCGCGAGCGCCACGGTGGCGTCGGTCGCGCCAGCGCCTTCTGGCCTGCATCACGTCGAACTGTGGGTACCCGATTTAGCCGGCGCCCTGCCCGCGTGGCGATGGCTGCTGGAGACGATGGGCTGGGCGCCGTTCCAGGACTGGGAGGACGGCAGGTCCTGGCGGCTCGGCGACGTGTACGTGGTGATGGAGCAGCGCCGAAGAGTAGCGCAGCCGCGAGGCGCCATGATGCAGCCCCGCGCTCACCGGCGACCGGCACGATCGGTGCCGGCCGGGGCTCAACCACCTCGCGTTCCACGCCGGCTCGCGGGAGGACGTCGACGCTCTAGTGGCGGCGGCTCCGGCGTACGGCTGGTCGCTGATGTACGCCGACCGGCACCCGTACGCGGGCGGTCCGGACCACTACGCGGCGTACCTCGAGGATGCGTACGGCTACGAGGTCGAGCTGGTCGCGACCGGTAGCTGAGGCTCGGCGGTGCTCGGCGGTGCTCGGCGGTGCTCAGCGGGCCGCGAAACGGTTCGAGGCCGCCCCGGGTGGGGCAGCCTCGAGCCACGACAAGAAACCCATCACGGTCGTCTCCGCCATCGCGATCTCGACTGGCTCATGGTCGCTGCGACAGGTCAGCACGACGGTCTGCCCGGGCAGCGAGCGCTCCTCCATGCTGTCCGGGCGGCGACGGCGTTCGACGACGAACGATCGCCGCTTGAACACTCGGCGGGGGCGCGGCCAGAAGCTGAAGACGCGGTACCAATGGAGTTCGTCACCCACGAAGCGCGCGATGCCGGGCGACCAGCCGCGGCCCTCGACGTAGGTGGACAGTCGCAGGCTGACCTCGATGGTGCCGCCGCGCGCGATGACCTGGCGGCGAATGAACAGCGCGACGAGGACGCACGGCATCGCGATGACAACGATGGTGATCCACTCCACGACCTCCATCGACGCCGCCGCGCGATCAGATCGTCGATTCGGAGGCGGGTTCGCAGCTTTCCGCGAGGATCGTGACGCCCTCCTCGGTCACCGAGAGAAAGCCGCCGTTGACGACGTACGCGAGCGTCTCGTCCTCGTTGATCTTCAGCCGTACGTCACCCGGGTCGGCAAGCTGGCCGAGCAGCGGCGCGTGGTGCGCGAGGATGCCCAGGTCGCCCTCGGTGGTGCGGGCGCTGACCATCTCGACCTCGCCGGACCAGACCTCTTCCTCGACGGCCACCAGTTCGACGTGCAGTTGTGTTGCCACGCTCGGCTCTCCTCGCAGCTGTGTGTGAGCAACTGTAAATGTTGCCGCGGCAACCGTCGCGCGCGGGGGCGGGAACGTCCGGCCGGCCTCCCGACCGCTTCACCCATCGTCTCGGATCAGTCGTTGCGCGCGAGCTCTTTCGCGTTGCGCTCCAGGTCCTCGAGCCCACCGCACATGAAGAACGCCTGCTCTGGGTAGGTGTCGAAGTCGCCCTCGGAGATCTTCTTGAACGCCTCGATGGTCTCACTGATCGGCACGGTCGAGCCTTCGACACCGGTGAACTGCTTCGCCGCGTACGTGTTCTGCGACAGGAAGCGCTCGATGCGTCGCGCTCGCGCGACCGTGATCTTGTCTTCCTCGGACAGCTCGTCCATGCCGAGGATCGCGATGATGTCCTGGAGGTCGGCGTATTTCTGCAGGATCCGCTTGACCTCGGAGGCCACCGCGTAGTGCTCGGCGCCGACGAACTGCGCCGCCAGGATGTTCGAGCTGGATGCGAGCGGGTCCACCGCCGGGTAGATGCCCTTGTCGGAGATCTTCCGGTCGAGGTTCGTGGTCGCGTCCAGGTGGGCGAACGTCGTCGCCGGCGCCGGGTCGGTGTAGTCGTCGGCCGGTACGTAGATGGCCTGCATCGACGTGATGGCCTGGCCGCGTACGGAGGTGATGCGCTCCTGCATCTCACCCATCTCGTCGGCGAGGTTCGGCTGGTAGCCGACCGCACTCGGCATGCGGCCGAGCAGCGTGGACACCTCGGAGCCGGCCTGCGTGAACCGGAAGATGTTGTCGATGAACAGCAGCACCTCCTGGTGCTCCACGTCGCGGAAGTATTCCGCCATGGTCAGCGCCGACAGCGCGACCCGGAGGCGGGTACCCGGCGGCTCGTCCATCTGGCCGTACACCAGCGCGGTGTCGCCGAGCACTCCGGTCTCGGTCATCTCGTGGATGAGGTCGTTGCCCTCGCGGGTACGCTCACCCACTCCGGCGAAGACGGACGTACCACCGAAGTTCCGCGCGACGCGGATGATCATCTCCTGGATGAGCACCGTCTTGCCGACACCGGCGCCGCCGAACAGGCCGATCTTGCCGCCCTTGACGTACGGGGCGAGCAGGTCGATCACCTTGACGCCGGTCTCCAGCATCTCGGTCTTCGGCTCCAGCTCGGCGAAGGCCGGCGGCTTGCGGTGGATCGGCCAGCGCTCACGCACCTCGAGCTTCTCGCCCTCGCGCAGGTTCAGGCAGTCGCCGATGACGTTGAAGACGTGACCCTTCATCTCGTTGCCGACCGGCACCGAGATCGGTTCGCCGGTGTCGGCCACGCTCGCGCCGCGGACCAGGCCATCGGTCTGCTGCATCGAGATGGCGCGCACGATGTTGTCGCCGAGGTGCTGGGCAACCTCGAGCGTGATCACCTTCGTACCGGAGCTCAACTCCAGGTCCACCTTGAGCGCGCTGTAGATGTCGGGCATCGCATCGCGCGGGAACTCCACGTCGACGACCGGGCCGATCACCCGGACCACCCGGCCGACGCCCTTCGCCGCCTCTGTCCTGTCTACGGTCGCAGCAGTCATCACACTTCACTCCCCGCCGCCGCGAGCGCGTTCGCGCCGCCGACGATCTCGCTGATTTCCTGGGTGATCGCGGCCTGGCGAGCGGAGTTCATTTCCCGCGTCAATCGCCTGATCATGTCGTCCGCGTTGTCTGTGGCGCTCTTCATCGCTCGCCGGCGGGACGCCGACTCGCTGGCCGCCGCATCGAGCAGCGCGGCGTAGATGCGCGTGTTGATGTATTTCGGCAGCAGCGCGTCGAGCAGCGCCTCGGCGTCCGGCTCGAACTCGTACGCCGGCAGCAGCGTCGCCTCCGTCGCCTCGCGCTCCTCGATCTCCATGGGGGCGAGGAGCTTGGCCTCCGGCGTCTGCGACATGAGCGAGCGGAACTTCGTCGACACGATGTGCAGCTCGTCCACGCCGTGAATGCGGTCCGCACCGGGGTGACCGTCAACATCGTCGGCACCGGCCACGAACGCCTCGATCAGCGCGGTGCCGACCTCACGGGCGTTGTGGAACGCCGGCTGCTCGGAGAACCCGGTCCAGCTGTTCTCGATCGGCCGGTTGCGGAACCGGTAGTAGGCCACGCCCTTGCGGCCGATCACGTAGAGCACCACCTGCTTGCCGTCACCGCGCAGGCGCTGGATGAGCTGTTCGGCGGTGCGGATCGCGTTGGCGTTGTAGCCGCCGCATAGCCCCCGGTCACTCGTGATCAGAAGGACACCGGCGCGATTGACCGTCGGTCGGGGCGAGAGCAGCGGGTGGTCGATGTTCGCGTTCGACGCGAGCGCGGTGAGCACGTCGGTGATCGCTCGGGCGTACGGCTGTGACGCCGCCACCCGCTCCTGGGCTTTCGCGATGCGGCTCGTCGCGACGAGCTCCATCGCCTTCGTGATCTTCCTTGTCGAGCGGGTGGTACGGATCCGCCGGCGAAGGATGCGAACTTGGCCTGCCATTTCCCTACCTCGCCGGGGCCGGCGGCTTCGGCGGCACAACCCGCGTCACACGTTCGGTGCCCTCGACGCCCTCGGCCATTGCGTCGGCCGGCAGCTCGTTGACGTTGACGCCGCCGTCTGACGCGAGGAAGCCCTGCTTGAACGTCGTGAGCTCCTGGTCGAGCGCATCGGTGACGTCGTCGTTCCAGTTGCCGTCGGCGATCTGCTTCAGCGTGTCCGGGTTGTTGTGCCGCAGGTGCGACAGGAAGTCCGCCTCGAACCGGCGGACGTCGTCGACCGGTACGTCGTCGAGCTTGCCGGCCGTGCCGCACCAGATCGCGACGGTCTGCTCCTCGGCCGGCACCGGTGAGTAGTTCGTCTGCTTCAGCAGCTCGACGAGGCGCGCACCACGGTCCAACTGTGCACGGGACGCGCGGTCGAGGTCGGAGGCGAACGCCGAGAACGCCTCCAGCTCGCGATATTGCGCGAGGTCCAAGCGCAGGCGACCGGAGACCTTCCGCATCGGTGCCGGCTGCGCCGCACCACCCACACGGGAGACGCTGGTACCCACGTTGACGGCCGGACGTACGCCGGAGTTGAACAGGTCGGCCTCGAGGAAGATCTGGCCATCGGTGATCGAGATGACGTTGGTCGGGATGAACGCCGCGATGTCACCGGCCTTCGTCTCGATGATCGGCAGACCGGTCATCGAACCGCCGCCCAACTCGTCGGAGAGCTTCGCGCAGCGCTCGAGCAAGCGCGAGTGCAAGTAGAAGACGTCGCCCGGGTACGCCTCGCGGCCCGGCGGCCGGCGCAGCAGCAGCGACACGGCACGGTAGGCCTCGGCCTGCTTCGACAGGTCGTCGAACACGATCAGCACGTGCTTGCCGGCGTACATCCAGTGCTGGCCGATCGCGGAGCCCGCGTAAGGCGCCAGATACTTGAAGCCGGCCGGGTCTGACGCAGGCGACGACACGATCGTCGTGTATTCCATCGCGCCGGCTTCGTCGAGCGTGCCGCGAATCGACGCGACGGTCGTCGCCTTCTGGCCGATCGCCACATAGATGCAGCGCACCTGCTTTTTCGGGTCGCCGGAGCGCCAGTTGTCGCGCTGGTTGAGGATCGTGTCGATGGCGACGGTGGTCTTGCCGGTCTTCCGGTCGCCGATGATCAGCTCACGCTGGCCGCGGCCGATCGGCGTCATCGAGTCGATTGCCTTGATGCCGGTCGCCATCGGCTCGTGCACGCTGCGGCGCACCATCACGTTCGGCGCCTGGATCTCCAGCTCGCGGTATCCCTCGTTGTCGATCGGGCCGCGGTCGTCGAGCGGGTTGCCCAGCGGGTCGACGACCCGGCCGAGGAACGCGTCGCCGATCGGCACCGAGAGCACGCGGCCGGTCCGCTTGACCTGCTGACCCTCCTCGATGCCCTCGAACGTGCCGAGGACGACCACGCCGATCTCGCGTACGTCGAGGTTCAGCGCCACGCCGAGCGTGCCGTCTTCGAACTCGAGCAGCTCGTTGGCCATCGTCGACGGCAGGCCTTCGACGTGTGCGATGCCGTCGCCGGCCTCGGTCACGACGCCGACCTCTTCACGGGTCGTCTGGGGGGTATATGACGACACATACTGTTCCAGCGCACCCCGGATGTCGTCCGAGGAGATGGTCAGCTCGGCCATCTTGTCCTTCCTTATGTGCTCGGGCTCCGGGTGGTCGACCCCTCGCCGGGTGTGCGTTTGCGGATTACTTGCCGATCAATGTGTTGCGGGCGTCGGCGAGGCGTCGCGAGATCGTGCCGTCGTAGAGGTCGCTGCCGATGAGCACCCGGGCACCACCGAGCACGTCCGGATCCACGGTGACCTTGACGGACATCTCCCGACCGTACATCTGGGCCAGCCGCGTACCGAGCTGGCGTTCCTCGGCGTCGGACAGCGGTGTGGCCACGGTCACGTACGCAACCTGCAGCTTCCGACGGTCGGCGGACAGTTCCACGAGACGGGTCAGCGCCCCGGTGAGGGTACGGCCACCGAACCCGGCGACCGCGAGATGCACCAGGCGTACGGTGACCGGTTTCGCCTTGCCCGTCAGCAGCCGGTCGACGAGCGTGTTGCGCTGGGCCGGATCAACGGTCAGCTCGCCCAGCACGGCGGCCAGTTCCGGAGACCCGTCGATGACCTGCCCGAAGCGGAACATCTCGTCTTCCACCTCGGCGAGGTCGCCAGCGAGGTCGGCACCGGCGAGCAGCGCGTCAACACCGAGCATTTCGATTCCGCCGAGCAGCTCGAGCGCACCGGACCACCGGCCGGACACGGCGACCTCAAGCACCTCGCGGGTGTGCGCCGTCACCGACCTGCCGACGAGCGAGTCGAGCAATGCCGCGCGGTCCGCGCCGCTGCGCGACGGATCGGCAAGTGCTCGCCGCAGCCGCGGCTCACGGTCGAGCAGGTTCGCGACCGCGAGCAGCTCGTCACCGATCTTGGCCATCTCGGCCGCGTCGCCGTCGCGTCCGATGGCGTCCAGCCGGTCGGCCGCGGCCCGGTACGCTTCCCGGCTTGCCGCTCGCATCAGCTGGACACCTTGTCGCCGGTCGAGTCGATGTCGGCGAGGAAGCGCTCCACGGTCGCCCGCTGGCGGGCCTCGTCGGCGAGCGAGTCTCCGACAATCTTGCCGGCCAGGTCGACCGCCAGCTTCCCGACCTCGCCGCGAAGCTCGCGGACGATCGAGCGGCGCTGGTTGGCCAGCTGCTCCTCGCCGCGCGCGATGATCCGTTGGGACTCCTCAGCCGCCTGCGCCCGCAGTTCATCGCTAATGCGCTGCGCTTCGGCACGCGCGTTGTCGCGGATCACCGACGCCTGGGTGCGCGCCTCGTTCAGCGCGCGCTGATATTCGGCCTGCGCCTCGGCCAGCTTCGCCTTCGCTTCGTCGGCGTCGTCGAGCTGCTTGCGGATGACGTCCTGCCGTTCGCGCATCACCTTGGATACCGGAGGCACTACCCACTTCCACAGCACGAACAAGATGACCAGGAAGGCCAAAAGCTCGGCAAAGAACGTGGCGTTGGGCAGCAGGAAGTTGTTCTTGGCCGCGGCTTCGGACGCTGCCATCACGGCTGGCTCCCTTAGTTCGAGGAGAGGACGAAGACGAACAGAGCCATGAACGCGAGGTTGATGAAGTACATCGCCTCGACCAGGCCCACCGTCAGGAAGAAGATGCTGAACAGCCGGCTCTGGGCCTCCGGCTGACGAGCAACGCCCGCGATCGTCGCGCTGCCGGCGAGACCGTCGCCGACCGCCGCGCCGATGGCGCCGCCGCCGAGGGCAAGACCGCCACCGATGAACGCACCGGCGAGCTGCATGGCCTGCGTGGGTGTGTTAGCCATTTCTCCTCAATTCCTTCGATCTTTCATGGTCATTCGGTGTTGCTCGCCGATGGCACTGCTTGGTGACACGCTCAGTGCCCTCTGTCGGGGGCCACCGAGCCGAAGTAGAGCACGGTCAGCAGCGCGAAGATGAACGCCTGGATGGCGCCGATGAACAGGTCGAAGAGTTTCCAGACCGCGGTCGGAGCCCACAAGAAATACGCCGGGAACAGTCCGATCAGAGCGACCAGGATCACGCCCGAGAAGATGTTGCCGAAGAGTCGCAGGGACAACGTGATCGGTCGCGCGATCTCCTCAATCAGGTTGATGGGGAACATCGTCCAGTGCGGCTGAATGAGGTGCCGGTAGTAGCCGCGGAAGCCACGCCTGCGTACGCCGGTCACGTGCATCCAGACGATCACCAGCAGGGCCAGCGCGTAGGCGAGGTTGACGTCGGAGGCGGGCGGCGGCAGGTATTCGGGGTCGTGCCAGGAGGGCAGCACGGCGAGCCAGTTTGCGAACAGCAGGAACAAGAAGATCGCGATCGCGAGCGGTACGACGAACGGCGCCGTACGGATGCCCATCGTGCTCTCGACCTGCCGCTCGACGGTGTCCGTAACTGACTCGAACACCAGTTGCGGCCCGGTCGGTACGCGTGCCGTCAACCGTCGGCGTACCAACAAACCGAGGCCGATCACGATCAGACCGGCCACGACCGTCGCGATGATCGTGTCGTAGTTGAACGTGAGGCCACCGATCTTCACCGTGTTGTGGATGCCGATGTCGATATTGCCGACGGCGACCACGTGGCCGTTCACCACGTCAGCGACCGAGTGACCGTTCATCGCTTCAACTGCCGGTAGGTGGTCACCGCGGACGCGCCGAGCATGAGCATCTGGAACACCGCGAGACCAGCGAACACGCCCAAGCCGTCCGGCCGAATGAGCAGCGCGCAACCGAGCGCGACCAACGTGATGATCGCGAGCCGGCCGAGCACGGAACGCGTGAAGCGGATCTTCTTGTTGACCGCCTCACTGTTTGCGTAGCTGACCACCGAGCGCTGGACGAGCCACGTGTTGCCGGCGCCAAGCGCGAGCCCGATGCAGACGAACACGCCCATCAGGACGTGTCCGAGGAGGCCCAGTACGACGATGCTCGCCACGCCGAGGAACGACCCCAGGTAGATCGAGCGGCGAAGATTCGCCACCGCGATCCGCGGGGTAGTAGCGATCGGTACTGCTTGCACGGCTGAAGTCTCCGCTCAATCCGGTGTATAGCTCACTTGTTGTAGAACTTGTGGAACTCGACGTAGACGTATCGCCCGGCGCCGACGACGCCGATGACGAGACCGATCAGAGTGAATATCGGAAGTGTGTGGAGAAACCTGTCGGCTATCCACCCGGCCCCGAGGCCCAAGACGAGCAACAGCGCCGTTGCGGCGCCCATCCCGAAAAGGCTGAGCCAGCTCGGGGTTTCGCGAGTCACCGTCGACCGTCCGCGGCTAGCTGAACCGTTGTGCTCGCACGCCGGTGTCGTACATAGCCGCTCCTACGATCTAGGCACCGTTGCCGTCAGTCCACGAAACCGCAGTGGGCGATATCAACGACGCACCCGCTACGGCTTCGGGGCGAAGGTATCACAGCGTCTAGACAGCGATTCTGGAGACCCCCTTCGATTGCGTTGCACCAGGGTGGCTGTCTCCATGGTCCGCTATCCCGACGGCAGATAGCCCGGTTTTGCGCCAGATCATCCCTTTAGCACTGGCAGTAGGCGGTCGACGAAGGGCCGCAGCGTCGCCTCGATCGTGTCCGCGGTGCGCGCAAATACTGCCTGCGGCTGACCCCACGGATCCTGGAGGTCGTCGTACGGACCGGGCATCGTCCCGTTGCGCGCCTTGTGCACCGCCGCGACGAGCGCGACGCCACGCTGGTAGACAGCGTCCGGACCGGTATCCGCCGTGACGGACCGCACGTCTGTGTCATCGATCACGGCGCCGTCGACCCCCGCAAGCAGGCGGCCGAACTCGCCGAGCACGAAGGAACGGTTGGCGGCGTCGGGTCGCAGGTACTGGACCGCGGCGAGGTGATCCGCGGTCGCGGTGAGGATCAGGTCGGCGGTGTCGATGTGAGCGCCGGTCAGCTGACGCGCTCGGAAGCCTGCCTCGACGGCGCCGCGCCGCTGCAATTCGGCGAGCGTCGGCCGGTACATCCGCTCGCCCACGTGCCAGCCGCTCGTACCGGCGGATTCGCTGAGCACGTAGGCATCGGGGTCGACGTCGTCGCCGACGCGCTCCGCGACCAGGCTGGCGAGCAGCCGCTCGGCCATCGGGGATCGGCAGATGTTGCCCAAACAGACATGCAGGACGACGAATGGAGGCCGGCTCACGATTCGTCGACGTCCAGCGTGCCCGGTGCGACGGTGCGGAGCTTGTCGATGCTGATCGCGCCCGCGCGGAGCAACCGGGGCACGTCACCGGTCACGTCCACGATCGTCGACGCGGTCGAGTCCGCGCACGGCCCGCCGTCGAGGTAGATCGAGACCGCGTACCCGAGTTGTTCCTGCGCGTCCTTCGCGTTCATGGCCGGCGGCAAGCCGTGCTTGTTCGCGCTGGTGACGGCCATCGGGCCGGTCTCGCGAAGCACTTCGAGCGCGATCGGATGCAGCGGCATGCGCAACCCGACCGTGCCGTTCGTGTCGCCGAGGTCCCACTGCAGGCTCGGCGCGTGCTCGACCACGATCGTCAGGCCGCCGGGCCAGAACGCGTCGACAAGATCGCGCGCCACCTGCGGCATGCTGAACACAAGCCCGTCGACGGTCGACCGCGACCCGACGAGCACCGGCGGCGGCACGTTGCGGCCCCGGCCCTTCGCGTTCTGCAGGGCGGTGACCGCCCACTCCTTGAACGCGTCCGCGCCGATCCCGTAGACCGTGTCGGTCGGCATCACGACCAGGTCGCCGCGCTTGACCGCGTCGATCGCGGCCTGCACGCCCCGGTCACGCTCGGCCGCGCGCCGGCAGTCAAACACCATCACGGTGGTCAAGTGTGCCATTGCGGCCGCGGTTCGCCGCGG
>Ga0126377_10001887_pt1 | contig 14065 bp, 8 predicted proteins | sample PanSoiMetPlot_22_FD_92647 | JGI IMG/M metagenome (GOLD analysis project Ga0126377, IMG submission 92647) | Tropical forest soil microbial communities from Panama - MetaG Plot_22 | ecosystem: Environmental > Terrestrial > Soil > Tropical forest > Bulk soil | place: Panama | collected 2016-02-17
AGTGCGGCCGCAGCGAGCAGTGACGTCAGGTGGCGTTTCATGTGAAGCCCAACCGCGCGAGAGATGCGAGCGTCACCCAAAATACCCGCCTAACCCTCGCGCGGCAGGTGGATCGTGAACGTCGTGCCCCGTTCCGACGACGAATCGACGTCGATTCGTCCCTCATGCCCCGAGACGATCGCGTTGGCGATGTAAAGACCCAGACCGATATGACTGGTGCCGCGCCCCTGAGCTCCTCGGGCCGCTATAGCATTCCACGGTTCGAATAGGCGGCTCCGCCGCTCCTTGGGAATTGGCGGCCCTTCGTTGTGGACGGCGATCGCAACCTCTCGCTCGTCGGCCGATGCTGAAACGTCGATTGGCTTGTCTTGCGCCCCATGATGCACGGCATTCGCGAGCAGATTCCCAATCGCCTGGCCCATTCGCTGTTCGTCCCACCTTCCATTCATGTCTCCGGACACCTGGATGTGAACGGGTTGGTCGGGATGAGACGATGCGAACTCGTCAGCGACGTTCCGAACGGTGCGACCGAGATCGGTTTCGCGCCGTTCAATCGGCATTTGACCGCCGACTCGTGCACGGGTGAAGTCCAAGAGGTCGACAATCAGATGATGCATTCGTTCGCCCGTTCGAACGATGCGGCCAGCGAGGTCGGGCATCGTGCTCTGATCGAATCCTTCCTCGAGCATCAGTTTCGCCGCGGTGACGATGGTCGACAGTGGATCCCGCAGATCATGGCCGAGTATGCCGAGGAAGTTTTCTCGAGAGCGGTTGAGTCTGTCCATGAACTCCGAAACCGATCGTGTGAGCGCAAGGTCGATCGCTTCGTCGAACCGGATGAGATCGTCGAGATCGCGCGCGGTCACGGAGGTGAGAGATCGGAACCAGAGGCGCGCCACGGTCAGGCGAAGGGCGGGGAACTCGGGAACCATCTGCTTGAGCGGGATGCCCTGGTGTGCGCGGCCAGCGCCGTGTTTCTCGCCGAGGGCTTTGACGTTGGTCCAGGCGGCGGGGTCGTGCGTCGCCTCCGGCCCTTCGCCGCCGGGTCCTGCCTCGAGATCGCGCGCGATCGCGCGCAGCAGCTCGCCCAAGTGGTCACGAAGCGGAGCGAAGCTCACTCCACTGGGTCGCGGAACCGGGCGAAACGCATCGCTTTCCCACGCTTCGAGAATCTCCTCCAAACGTGCTTCGATAAACGAAGACAGCTTCATCGCCGAGTCAGTGGTGGATGTCAGAAGGGACCGGGGTCCAAGATGCGTGCGCGCGCCAACCGGATCGCGACAAAACAGGCCATTGAGGTAACAGCCGAGCCAGCATCAGATGGCAACATCGACCCGCTGCGGCTCTGCGAGACGGATTCGTCCGGAGCCGTCCATGCCTACGGTCTGCATATAGAAGTAGAGATCCGTGGTCCCCTTCGCCGGCATCACCGCCGAGGGTGCGGAAAGAATCAACAGATCTCCGCACGCCCCCATCCAATCGATGTGACGGTGGCCGTGCATCACGATGGCGCGATTGGAGAAACGAAGCAGCTTTCGCGTGAACCAATTCCCGTTGATCAACGTCGTGCCGACGCGCTCCGCGAGCGCGTGGCCGAGCTTCGGATGCTCGACGATGTGGTGGTGCAGCGCGATGATCCAACACGCCTTCGGGAACTGCTCCATCGCCGCCTCGATCGCGTACACTTTCTCCGCGGGCACGAGCCCCAGCGCGTTGGTAAACGAGAAATGCGTCTCCGCGTTCGAGTTCAACGCGATGATGCCAAGCCCGTCGTCTCGCGCGGGTGGGAGAATCATCGGGAACGCGGAGTCCCAGACAACGCTCGTTGCCCTGGCGAGGCGCCGTGATCCCGTGTTCGCGAATGCGCGGACCTCGTCGGCATGCGACGCGAACGTGTCGTCGACCGTCTCACGCATGCGATGATCGGCTTCATCGGCGACGTGAACGCGCGCACCTTGCATGGCGGCGAGTACCGATACGGTTCGCATCTGGCGAAGGCGCTTCATGGGGCTCGTCGGGAGATCGAGGCGGGCCGGGTTTGCCCGATCGACGACGTTGAGGTCGTGATTGCCAGGGACCGCGATCATCAGACGCGACAGTCTCGGAAACGCATCCAATGCATCGAGGAGCTCGCCCCACTCGGCCGAGGTGCCCGCGTCGGTCAAGTCGCCCGTGATGACGATGGCGTCGAGCGGCTCCCGTCGATGCAAATCGTCTAAAAGACGCAACACCTCGAGGAAGTTCTCATTCCCGCGCGGACCCGCGCGGCCGCTGCCGAGGCGAAAGCCGAAACGCTCGCCGACGACGTGGATGTCGGAGAGATGCGCGACGCGCCACGATCGAACGAGATCGTCCGGCGAGCAAAAGGTGGTGAGCTCGCGCGGCTGCGGCATGGTGGCGTCCGCGATTCCCCACCAGAGCGACGCGACGGCGAGATAGGCGAGGGCAATGGCCGCCGCATTCACGAGCCCCGGAAGCACGAGATCATACGGCGTTCGCAGGTCAGCGAGGTGACCGACCCATCGCGTCGAAGGCCAGACGAGCAGCAGCAAGACGAGGGACAGCGCACAGATTGCGATGCCCGCGAGTGCGGACGCGGTTGCCCGCATGCGAGCTTGCCTGGTTTCGCTCGCGTCGGCGCCGGCAAGTGCGCCGCCGAGATGGAGCATTCCTTCGCGAAACGCGACGTACGTGGGCTGGATGACCAGCGCGTTGAGCGACCAGAAACTGTTCTCGATCACGCGGAAGAGAGGACGTCCGCCGGTCCACCCGATGATGAGCAGCGCGAGGAGGAACAGAATCGCCGCACCGCTGCGCGGCGTCGACGTGAACGTTCGCAGCCACACCGTCACGACGATCGGGCCAATGCCCAGAATCAGCGCCGGCACGACGACGAGCAGCAGCAATGCGAAGAACAGCTTCGGAAGACTGACCTCGATGAACAGGTTGCCGGCAAGCGCGAGCAGCGAGCGCTTTTCGGGCGCCGATGCGTCGGCCTCGACGTCGCCGTCGCGCGGATCGAACAGCAGCGGACGACGTGCAGCTATCGAGTCGATCGGCACTACGTCGCGGCGGCGTGCCACGCGTCACCCTCCTCGGTGATGATGAGCGGCATCGCGATCGCATCCCGCTCGAGCTCGTCCTCCGTCGCCGCAGCAAGCAATCGGCGTACCGCACACGTTGCGACCACCGGCGAATGCGGTTCTTTTCCGTCTCTCTCACCACTCGGGTGCGATGAAGAGTCTCTGGCACGACGACGACGCAAACCGATTCGGCACCGATCCGCTGGGCCTGCGCGTCTACACGTCGCGGCTGCTCGGCCAGGAGACGTCGCTCGTGCTGCACGGCGGCGGCAACACATCCGTAAAGGCGAAGGGCCGCGACCTGCTTGGTCACGAACAGGAGTTGCTGTACGTGAAGGGCAGCGGCTGGGATCTCTCGACGATCGAACGCGCTGGGTTCGCGCCGGTGCGCATCGATGTCTTGCACGAGCTGGCGCAGCTCCCGTCGATCTCGGATTCCGATTTGGTCCGCGTGCAGCGCTCCGCGCTCCTCGATCCCGGCGCGCCGGATCCGAGCGTCGAGGCAGTGTTGCACGCCATTATCCCGGCGAAATACGTCGATCACACACACGCGGACGTCGTCGTCGCCCTCTCGAACACTCCGAATGGTGAAGCGGACCTGCACGCGATATTCGGCGATCGAGTGCTGATCGTTCCATATGTCATGCCTGGTTTCGCGTTGGCGAAAACAGTGCGGGACCTGTCGCAAGGCGTCGATTGGTCGCAGTGCGAGGGGATGATCTTGCTCCATCACGGTGTATTCACGTGGGGCGATACTGCGCGCGAGAGCTACGAGTCGATGATCCATGTCGTTTCTCGCGTCGAAGAGTTTCTCGACGGTCGCGGCGCATTCGCGGCGGTGGCGCGCGCGACGTCGAAGGGAGAGGACCTCGGAACGCTCTCCAAGATCCGACGAGCGGTGAGCGACATCGCCGGCCGTCCCATGGTGGCCGTCATGGACGATTCGGACGTCGCGGCGGGTTTCGCGGGACTACCAAACGTCGCCAGCATCGCCACACGTGGTCCGCTCACTCCCGATCATGTCATTCGAACGAAAAATGTGCCAGTGATCATCGGTGAAGATGCGGTCGGCGACGTTCGGAGTTTCGTGATCGGCTATCACGACTATTTCGCACGTCGGAGCGACGGGACGCAGCGCCGCCTCGATCCGGCGCCGAGGTGGGCGGTGTGGCCCGGACATGGAGTGGTGGCGTTCGGTGGGACACGATCTCAAGCGCGCGTTGTCGCGGACATCGCCAGCCACACCATCGCCGCCATTCAATGGGCCGAGCAGCTCGGCGGATGGCGTGCGTTGCACGAGCGCGACGTGTTCGCGGTGGAGTACTGGGAGCTCGAGCAGGCGAAGCTCGCGAGAAGCGCGAGTGGCCGGCCGTTCGAGGGACGCGTCGTGATCGTGACCGGAGCCGCGAGTGGAATCGGGAGAGCGATCGCGACAGAGCTCGCGGGGCAGGGCGCAGCCGTGGTGACGGTCGACGTCCGTTCGGAGGAAGAGATCCGCGGCGGTCAGTCGGTTCACATCGAGGCCGACGTGACCGATCCCCACGCCGCGCAGGGAGCAGTGGAAGAGGCGGTGCGGTGCTTCGGCGGCTTGGACATCCTGGTGAGCAACGTCGGCATGTTCCCGTCGTCGCAGCCCATCGAGTCGATCGACGACGCGGCCTGGGACCGGACGCTCGACGTCAATCTCACCAGCCATCAAAGAATGCTCAGAGCAGCGATTCCGTTTCTGCGCCAGGGCGTGGATCCATCGATCGTGTTCGTCGGATCGAAGAACGTCCGGGCGCCGGGACCCGGTCAAGCCGCGTACTCAGTGAGTAAGGCCGGCCTCACGCAGCTGGCCCGCGTCGCGGCGCTCGAGTTGGGCGCGGATGGCATCCGCGTGAACGTCGTGCATCCAAACGCGGTGTTCGATACCGGATTTTGGACGGACGATGTGCTGAGCGCGCGGGCCGCCGCCTATGATATGACCGTCGACGAATACAAGCGCAGCAACCTCCTCGGCGCCGAGGTGACGTCGAAGCAGGTTGCGGCCGTCGTATCGGCGTTGGCCAGTCCCGCGTTCTCCCGGACCACCGGTGCGCAGATTCCAGTGGATGGTGGAAACGATCGAGTGATCTAGGCGGTTGACCGCGGAACAAATGACCGTTGTCATTCCGAGTGCAGCACGTTTCCTTGTTATTCCTCACTCCACTCGGAAGGACAACGGAACGCCTGTGACCTGGATCACGCGCACGGAGACCGGGGCGTTTCTCTCGCCTCGGTTTATGGACGATGCCCATTAGAGAATTCACAGACTCCTCGGGAACGAGCTGGCTCGTGTGGGCGACGATTCCGCCGTCCGCCGGAGTCCTCGGCGCGATGCGCGGTGGTTGGTTGACGTTCGAATCGAGCGCGGTTCGCCGTCGCTTGCTCCCGATCCCGTCGGGTTGGGAGGATGCGTCGCCTGCCAAGCTCGATCTCCTGTGCCGCGCGGCGACTCCGGTGCGGCGCACACCACCCGGCGGCTTCGAGCCGATGGATACGGACACCACGGAGCCATAGAAACGCCTGCGATTGCGCTCCGTCGCCATATTTGAGGGGTGCTCACTTCATGGCAAGCGCGGGACTGACGCGTGGAAGCGGCTTCATTGGGGTTGACGATCAGCTTCACGGCAGGGCTATTGAGCTTTCTCTCGCCCTGCGTGTTGCCGCTCATCCCGAGCTACGTGAGTTTCATCACGGGATTGAGCCTGGACGACGTGCAGCGGTCGCGTCGCATTGCGCTCGTACACTCGCTGCTGTTCGTCGCCGGATTCACGCTCGTCTTCCTGGCACTCGGCGCAACGGCGACGGTGCTCGGGCGGCTGTTGCTCCAGCATCGCGAGTGGGTGGAACGCGTCGGCGGCGTGCTCGTGATCGTTCTCGGCCTGTACCTGCTGGGGGCATTCAACATCGGCGCGCTCGCGCGAGAGCGACGCTATCACTTCGCCAACAAGCCGCTGGGTTATCTCGGGACGTTGTTCGTCGGCATGGCGTTCGCCGCTGGCTGGACGCCGTGTATCGGACCGATTCTCGGCACCGTGCTGATGGTCACCGCCAGTACGGCGGAGTTGAACCGTGGTTTGCTGTTGCTGTTCGCGTACTCGCTGGGACTCGCCGTGCCGTTCGTGCTCGCGGCGCTGATGATCGACCGGTTCATCGCGCTGTTTCAACGCTATCGCGGCGCGTTGATCTGGTTGTCGCGACTTTCCGGTGCACTCCTGATCCTCGTCGGGGTACTGATGCTGAGTGGAAGTATGAGAGTCCTCTCGGCGTGGCTGCAGGGACTGACCCCGGCGTTTCTCCGCAATCGTCTGTGATCGGCGACACGTTCTGACGTTTTACCCCTCGATTGGCGGCCGCGCGGCGGCACCACTTCTGCACTTCGAACGGCGTTCGACCCATTCAGCAAGGAGCAACAATGCACATGTCCCTTCACAAAAAGGCGATCCTGTTGGTGGCCGGCGTGGCCGTCTTCACGAGCGGCTGTCAGACGTTGCAGACGAACAAAGAGAAGGGGGCCGTGATCGGCGCCACCACCGGCGCCATTGCCGGTGCGGTGATCGGGAAGCAGACGGGATCCACGGCGCGCGGCGCGGTCATCGGCGCGGCGGTCGGTGGCGCCGCGGGTGTGATCATCGGACACCAGATGGATCAAAAGGCGAAGGAGATTCAGGCGACGGTCGCGGGCGCCACGGTCACGCGCGTAGGCGAGGGCCTGGTGGTCACGTTCGCGTCGGGGTTGCTGTTCGACTTCGACTCCGACATGCTGCGGTCCGAGTCGCGGAGGAATCTCGACAACCTGGCGTCGAGCCTCAGCAACTTCGGCGACTCGAGGTTGATGCTCGTGGGTCATACCGACTCGCAGGGTAGCGATTCGTACAATCTCGACCTGTCGCGTCGACGCGCGTCGTCCGTGGCGAGCTATCTCGAGTCGCACGGTGTGAGTGAGGCGCGCGTGGATCTGGCGGGTCGCGGCGAAACCGAGCCGATCGCGTCGAACGATTCGGAGACGGGCCGTCAGGAGAATCGTCGCGTCGAAGTCGCGATTTTCGCCAGCGACAAGATGCGCGCGGCGGCGAAGGCGCAGGCAGGGACGCCGTAAGAGCCTGATGGCCGCTCGCTGACGCTCGCTGATGGCCGCTCGCGCTAAAGCGCTCGCTGTGCAGTAGCCCACAGAGGTCGCAGGGGATCACAGAGAAACTTTGATTGTCTTCAGCGGGTTTCTCTGCGTTCCTCCGTGGCCTCTGTGGTCAATCACCGAGATCCCCCGCTGCGCAGCGAGGTCGCCGCCTTCTCGAGAGGCGCAGGCGACGACGGGGATGTTTTTTTCTAGAGAGCAAGCTCCAACGATTTTTGGAGCGAATTGGGCGATTGTCGGGGATAAGGCCCCCAACATCCGCGATGATCCGCGTCATCCGCATCATCCGCGTACTGAAAATGTTGGAGTCTTGCCGAGGAAGGAACCAGTCGAACTGCTGAACCGGAGAATCCAACGCTTCACGTGAAGGCAGTCCCGTTAGCGTCCGTGTCTCTCCGTTAGTGTCCGTTCATCAATGTTTCAACAAGAGGAAACGGACACTAACGGAAAGGGCAACGGACACCAACTGGAGTGCGGGGAGCCCGAATGACGCATTCTAGCTCAAGCGAACCAAAATGTTGGAGTTCCCCCGACGAAACCATCTTCACCAATCTCCCTCGCTCGGGATGACAGAGGCCTTACCGGAGCCGCCCCGCCGAGAAGGAAACAATGATCGACCGCGGCATACCCGGCTCGTAGGCTGCCGGCGCGGTGCCGACGAGATCCGGATTCAGGAACGCGGAACCAATGTACTTCCTGTCCGTGACATTGTGGATCGTCACGAACCCGCGAATGCCCCAACCGTTCGCCGCAACGATCGGCGTCCGCAACTCTGCCGTAAGATTGAGAATCGTGAATGCCGGCACCTTCACTGTATTCACGTCGTCGGCGAAATATTCACCTGAATGTTCGACTGCGGCCTTGAGCCGCAGCCCGCGATAACCCGGAACCTCGGTACCGACTTCCACGTTCGCGATCACACTCGGAATGCCGACGATGTCGTTGTCGCTCAAGTCCGCGAGCCGGCCCGCGTTCACCGGATTGATCACCGCCGAGTCGACCACGTACTCGAGGTAGGTGTTCTTCGAGAGCGTGAGTGCCGCTCCGCCGAAGACGCCGTTCGCCGACTGCGCAGTGGCGCCAATCTCGAGCCCCGAGCGACGTGCCTTCGCCGCCGTCGAGTAATAGCGACCACCGTTGTACGGAATGATCTCGTTATCGACCTCCGTGTCGTACAACGCCATGTCATACCCAAAACGAGCGCTCGCCGACTTGAATCCCAGCTCGTACGTCGTCGAGTTGATCGCGTCGAGCAGAGGATTCAGGAGCGCTGGCGGAAGCGTGCCTGGTCCCGGCGAAGGATCTGTCTCATTGCCCGCAGGGACCTCGATGCCGCCGCCGACATTGCCGTAGAAGCTCGACGTCGGTGTGAACAGCCACGAGAAGCCTACCTTCGGCGACACACGATCGAACTTCCGGCTGTCGAACCGCACCGGTGCGGCCGGAAGGAAGCTGCGATAGTAGTACGCGATCGCATCGTAGCGCGCACCGACCAAGAGACTGAGCCGGTCATTGACCGGCAACTCACTGTGCAGGAAAACACCGAGATTGTTCGCGCCTTCACCCTTGTTGTCGCTGAGCGCGCCGCGGGTGTTGTTCGTCAATGTGTAAAACTGAATCGAGCCGTCCTGATACGACTCGTCCATCCCGAGGCTCCAGCGCGTCTTCATGTCGCCGAGCGTCAGGTCTTTTCGGCCGACGACGTTGCCGCCGAGGTGGAAGCGGGTGAAGTCGCGGTAGGTGCCGCGCTCCGAGCGCTGAAGGTATTTCGGGTTCACGTAGAACATCGTCGACACCGAGGTCGTCGGATCGATCGAGTGCGCGACGTTCACGCCCAACCGTCCCAGCCGATTGTACCGGCGCTCGTCTCGCTCGGCATATGTCGCATTCGCCTGCGTCGGATCGGCGTCGATCTGCGCCTGCGTCAGCGGTCCCGGGATGTGCATCAAGTTGTTCGCGGCAGCAACGTAGACGCCCACGCGTGTGTTGTCGCCGACTGGTCCGACGACGCCCGCGTTGAGCAGCGTGCGACGCGCGTCGGAGTGCTCGCGCCATCCCTCGAACGTCGAGTTGGTGAAGGCCGCGAACACGGTGCCACTTCCAATCGGCGCCGACGCACGCACCGCGTAGCGCTTCAATCCGAAGCCGCCGAAGATCGGCTGGATCTCGAGCCCACTCGTTGGCGTCGACGGTGCCGTGAGCACGTTGACGACGCCACCCGCCGCGTTCCCCCACAGCGCAGACGCATTCGATCGAACCACCTCGACTGCCTCGGCTGTGGCGAGATCGATCTGGTCGAACGCCGTCCGGCCGTCAGGTTCCGTCTCCGGGAAGCCGTCGAGCAAAATGCGAACGCCGCGCGTCGTGCCTGAATTCGAGCGGTCGCCCGCGCCCCGCGCGCCGAAGCCGCGGATCATGAGCCGAATGTCGCTTGTGCCATACCGGGATTGGGCGATCACACCGGGGACCAACGTGAGTGCGTCCTCCAGGCCGTAGCCGTTCGTGCTGCGAAGTGCCGGCGCCGTGATCTTCGTGATCGCGAGCGGCGTCGTAAGAATGGGTGAGACGGCACGATTGGCAGTGACCGTCACTGAAGGGAGCGACACGACCGTGTCGCGCGGAGGGCCTTGGGCCGCTAAGGCCGCGGGCGCGGCCAGGCTGAGCCCGACTAGTAAACCGAGACGCGTGTGCATGGGGGTGGGAACCTTGGGTGGGTTGGGTGGGAATACGCACATGCCGACATCGGGTGATCTACACGCGTGATACAACTGCGCGAGTCCTGTGGGCCGAATTTCAGATATTCCGGCCGTTCGGACCGCATCGAAGAACGGCCTTATCGGGTATGCGCGAGGCAGCTAGCTTTGGGCGATCGGTGCGCGCTCTGGAAACGAGAGCGCGGTCGAGACCGCTGCCCGTCTATGGCTCTAATCGTCAACGGTTTACCGCTCTGCGGCGTATTGCTGCCAATGAAACGTCACGCCTTCGCGATCGCGCTCTCTGCGCTCGCTTTTCCTTCGGCCTCCTGGGCACAACAACCGGCGCAACAACGCGCGGACACGCTGCGTCTGTCGCTGGAGGACGCCATCTCACTCGCGCTCCGGGAATCGGACGAGGTTCGTCTCGCGGCCGCTCAGGCGGATGTGTCCGACGCGCAGGTCGGCATTGCCCGCGCGACGGCGCTGCCGCAGCTCCGCTTCAACTCCCAGATCGCGCACGTGTTCGAGAATGCCCGCAACAACGCGGTGGGCGGCGGCGTCTTCGATCAGCCGGATACGTACAGCGCAAATATTTCGATCTCGCAGACGCTATTTCAGGGCGGGCGGATCTTCGCTGGCATCCGTGGCGCGTCCGCGTCGCGGGAAGCCGTGCGCTTCGATGACCGCGAGGTCCGCTCGCGTTTGACGGTCGATGTCCAACGCGCGTACATGCAGGTGTTGTTCACGACGCGCATGGTCGGCATTCAGGAGCAGAACCTCGCCCTTGCGTCGGCGCGCGCGCGTCAGGTGGAACAACTCGCCGCAGCGGGCCGCGCTGCCCGGTACGACGTGCTCCGCGCCGGCGTCGAGCGCGCGAACATCGAGCCGCTCGTCATTCAAGCCAAAAATGACCGCGAAATCGCGGAGCTCGATCTCAAGCGCTTGCTCAACATTCCCGTCGCGCAGAAGGTTTCCCTGACGACGACGATCGACGCCGAAGCCTCGCGGCTCATGACGGCTGCCATGGCGGACACGAACATCGTGCCTGACCGTGCGACGGTCCGTTCCGCGGAACTCCAGGTCGTCTCGCGCCGGGAGGGAGTGACCGTTGCACGTGCGGATCTGTACCCCACGCTGTCGCTCTCATTCGGAAACGGCTTCCAAGCATTTCCGCCACTCGGCTTCGGTCTGCCGGACGTGCGCGGCGCAGCGGCGCACCAGTACTGCTCCGCAGCAGTTCAGGCCGACTCCACAAAAAGAAACCAGAAATGCCAGAACGGTGGTTGGTTCCTCGATCGCTCACTGACCGCAACGATTAGCGTTCCGCTCTTCGACGGGAATCGCGCCAGGTCCAACATGGAGCTCGCTCGCGCGCAGCTGCAGTTGGCCGAAACGCAGCTTCGCCTGCAGCGTGAAGTCGTTGGTCTCGAGGTCGCACGCGCACGCGCCGAGCTCAATCGCGCGCGTTCGGTGTTCGATGCGCGTCGGCAGACTGTGGCCGACGCCAAAGAAGCGTTCGACCTCGCCTCGTTGCGGTTCGAGCGCGGACTGAGCACACAGCTCGAGGTGTCCGACGCGCAGCTCGCGTTGCTCACCGCCGAATCCACGGAAGCGCGTGCGACCTTCGACGTCTTCCTCGCCTCCGCCGAGCTGGCGCGTTCGCTCGGCCGTCCTATTCCGCTCTCCCCGACGACGTCGGGTGCCCGAAGCTCCGATAACCGACCCCCTCGTGATTAATAGAACACTCGTCGCGATCGCGATTCTCGCCGGCGCGGTAGCGTGCAAGTCCGACGCGAACCAAGCGAACGCGGCGTCGACCGGATCGAACGTGTCGCGCGACAGCAGCAACGGCGACCGCGGTCAAGGTCAGGGCCAGGGCGGACGTCGTGGAGGTGGCGCAGGCCGTGGCGGCCGTCCCGCCTCGGCCATCACGCTCGCGGCAAGCGACGTCGGCGTCGTCAAACATGACGTCATCGAATCCGGAATACCCATCACGGGCGACTTGCGGCCGATCGAGACCATCGGCGTTCGCGCGCGCATCGAGGGCGATCTCGTCGACGTCTTGGTGCGCGAAGGCCAGCGTGTGACAGCGGGGCAACTCCTCGCGCGCTTCGAGTCGAGCGAACAGGAAACAGGGCAGGCAAGCGCCGAGGCGGACGTGGCGTCGGCGAAGTCGGATCAGGCGACGGCACAGTGGAACCTCGATCAGAGCCGCGACCTCTTCAAAGCGGGCGCAATCGCGGAGCGTGATTTGAAGGTCGCCGAGCAAACGCTCGAGTCGGCGAAAGCGAAGTTGGCGGCGGCGAACGCGCGCCTCAAGTCGACCAGCAACATGCAACGCGACACACGCGTCGTCGCGCCATCGACGGGCATCATCGAAAAGCGACTCGTGCAGACCGGTGAGCGTGTGACGCGTGGGCAACAGCTTTTCAGCCTCGTTCGTAACGAGGCGCTCGAGCTTACGGCGTCGGTGCCCGCGAAGCAGGCGAGCGCGGTGCTCGCGGGTCAGGCCGTGCACTTCGCGGCTGACGGCAAGGATTTCGACGGCAGAGTCGCGCGCGTGAGCCCGACGATCGATCCCACGACGCGTGCGATCACGGTGTACGTGCAGGTTCCGAATCGCGACGGCGCGCTCAAGGGCGGCACGTTCGCCACGGGTCGCGTTGTGCAGAAGACGATTCCCAACGCTCTCATCGTACCGATGCCGGCGGTACGCCAATCGCAGGAGAACGGAACGACGTTCGTCTATCGCATCGCCGATCGCGTGATCGACGTCGCTTCCGTGACGCTCGGTGTGATCGACGAGCGGGCGGGCAAGGCGGAGGTGCTTTCTGGTTTGACGGACGGCGACCGCGTGATCATCGGCAACGTCGGCACGCTCGGTCGCGGAATGCAGGTCACGGTTCTTGGCAGCGAGGACCAGGGCGGGTTCGGCGGCGGCCGTCGCAGCGGACGCGGTGGCGGTCGAGGCGGCAGAGGTCGCGGCGGACAACAGTCCGCGCCGGCCACAAAGTAAACGGGCACCAGCACTGGGCCTTCTAGTGCCAGTGCCTAGCACCTAGGATTTCCATGTTTTTATCCGACGTTTCTATCAAGCGCCCCGTCTTCGCGACGATGATGATGCTGGCGCTCGTCGTGCTCGGCGTCGTCAGCTACGGGCGTCTCGCGATCGACGAATATCCGGACGTCACCTACCCGACGATCAACGTGTCCGTGACGTACGCGGGCGCGTCGCCGGAAGTGATGATGCGACAGGTGTCGAAGCCGCTCGAGGAAGCGCTCAACACCGTCCAGGGCATCAAGGAGATCAACTCCAGCTCGTCGCAAGGCCGATCGAATGTGCGTGTGACGTTCAACCTCGGCGTCGACATCGGCATCGCGCAGCAGGATGTGCAATCGAAGGTGAGCCGCATTCGCCGGTCGCTGCCGCCGCTCATCGACGAGCCGGTGATTCAGCACTTCGATCCGAACGACTCGCCGATCATGTCGATCGCGATGCAGTCGAACGAGCGAGGCATCCGCGATTTGACCGACCTGGCCGCCGAAGTCGTATCGATTCGGCTCGAGGCCATCCAGGGCGTCGGCGGCGTGAACGTCAACGGCGGCAATCAGCGTCAGATCAAGGTGCAACTCGATCCTGACGCCATGCGCGCCTACAACGTCAGTCCGGTGCAGGTGTCGACGGCGCTGCAGCGCGAGAATCAGGAAGTGCCCGCGGGACGTGTGTCGCGCGGCGCGACGGAGCAACTCGTGAGCATCAGCGGCCGCATCGTCGATCCGAAGGCGTTCGGCGACATCGCGGTTTCGGTGCGCAACGGCGTGCCGGTGAAGCTGAGCGATGTTGCGACGATCATCGACGGCGCCGAAGAACGGCGCAGCATGGCTGAAATCGCAGGGAAGGGCGAGGAGCCGTCGCCGACGGTGTCGCTCGACGTGCTCAAGATCTCCGAGTCGAATACGGTCGCCGTCGCGGACAGCGTGCGCGGCGTCATGCGCGAGCTGCAGGACCACGTGTTGCCGCGCGACGTGAAGCTCACCGTGATTCGCGATCAGTCGACGAAGATTCGCGCCGCGCTCGACGACGTCGAGCTCACGATCATTCTGGGCGCCGCTCTGACGATTCTGAT
>Ga0126377_10001888_pt1 | contig 14061 bp, 11 predicted proteins | sample PanSoiMetPlot_22_FD_92647 | JGI IMG/M metagenome (GOLD analysis project Ga0126377, IMG submission 92647) | Tropical forest soil microbial communities from Panama - MetaG Plot_22 | ecosystem: Environmental > Terrestrial > Soil > Tropical forest > Bulk soil | place: Panama | collected 2016-02-17
AAATGCAGCGCGCGCGCGAACTGGATCCTCTGAACGAATTCAGAGAGACCTACTACGGTTGGCATTTGAACTTTCTGCGTCGCTACGACGAAGCTATCCCCATCTTTCAAAAACTACTTCCCATAGGGCTAAACAAGGCGGCAAACTACCTTGGACTCTGGGGGGCCTACTACAAAAAAGGAATGTATGACGATGCTTTGGCTGCGGCCAGGGGCTATTTTGAATCCACCGGCGAGCGTGAATTTGCGGACGCGCTCGGAACCGGACGCGACGAAGCGACGTATCTGAAAGCCATGAAACGCGTTGGAGAACTAATGGCGGCGCAATCCAAACGCAGACATGTCCCGGCAAACCGCATCGCCCGGATGTTCGCGCACTCGGGGGATAAAAACTCGGCGATTAAGTGGCTGGAAACATCGTATCAGCGCAAGGAATCTCCCTTAATCCGCCTCGCAGTTTTTTGGGATTGGGATGACTTGCGATTCGACCCGCGCTTCCAGGACCTGCTGCGCCGGATGAACCTCCCGCAGAATTGATAGAGTCATGCGCGCATGTCAGCTTAGACTCTTTCCCATCAGCATCGGAAAATACTTCAGCAAAGCTTCGATCAATGCCCATCGCCGCGCCCTGCTCCGGGTCGCCCCCAACTGAGTGATCCTGAGAGACCTATCGGAGAGCATAGACCCGTGTCTCCAGAGTTGAATTCTGAGTAAGAGAACCCGCCATCGATTGCATCCTCGACGGCGGCAAGCCATTTATCAACCGGGCAAGCTCGGCGCCATCGGCGTCGAAAGCAGCTTCGACCCAAACATCAATGGAAATAGCCATTCCCATTCTCGCCTCCTTAGGTGGTCTCACTTGTGCACTCTGGCTAAAGCGGGGATTTCGGTCCCCTGTAAGTTTAGTACGGTAGCGGACCGCCCATGGCGCCAAGACGAATATCCGCCTCGCGCGAGATATCGGCGTAACTCGCGCCCCCGAAAAAGCCGGGGACGCTTAAAGGGAAAGCGCCTAAGAACCCTGCAAGCTGATGCAGCCCGATCTGGATTGCTTGCTCCGCTATCGTCTGCGCCACAATGGCGTCCAACTGCGACGCCACGAATTCACCAAGCAGGTTCCGCATCCACCGGTTTGCCTCACCAAAATCGATCGCCAGGAGCGCCTGTCCCGATTGCTGCTGATGCAGGTTCGAAGCGACCTCAATCAGATGGAGCGATAGATAGGCGTCGTCCGCAAGGCCGAAGAGCCCTGTCCGATCGGGAATCAGATCGTCGGGCGCCGCCCAGTAATTAAACGCCGCATTGAAGATCGGTTGCATGCCGCCGAGCACATTTGCCCGTTTAGCCGCGGCATGCGCGGCGTCCAGAACGTCCGGGACATGCCTGATATACTCACGAACGAACCTGACCGTCGCAGTTCGGTATTCTTCACTTACAGACGCATTGGCGAGCAGCATTTCGACGGTCCCGGTACGCTCGTCCTTTTTAATCGCCTTGCCTATAATGAGGCGCAAGTCCTTCGAATTCATGGTTGTTACTCCTTTTCTCTTTTCAGCAATAACTGGCTTCGAAACCCGAAACATCTGTAGAATTATTCATTCACGACAATCCCTTACTTGAACTTGAGAGGGCCACACGCTCGCGATTCTGCCTGCCGGGGATCAATCGGGTCTTCAAAACCGCAGTGACGTTCCACTTTTTCGTGACCCCTCTATCGACCACATAAGCGACAATTTCCGCAATAACCCGCCACGTGGACGTTTTTTTTTCAGAAGCTCGGCCCACAATATGGCCACGCGTCGGAAGAGTGGTATAATTCGACGCCATCTTAGCTACTTCTCTTTGCGCAAATAGTGGCCTATGACGACACCTTCATCCCAAGAAGTGACCCGGCTGCTCTTGGCTTGGCGCAACGGCGATCAGGGGGCGCTCGAACGGTTGACGCCGCTGGTGTACGGGGAACTGCGCCGGATGGCGCATCGCTTCATGCGGCGCGAAAGACCCGATCACACTCTGCAAACCTCGGCCCTGGTCAACGAGGCTTACCTCCGGCTGATTGATTGCCAACAAGTCGATTGGCAGAACCGGGCCCATTTCTTCGGGATCGCCGCGCAGATGATGCGCCAGATACTGATTACCCACGCTCGGAGTCGCGCCCGCGCCAAGCGCGGCGGCGGGCTGCGTGAGGTATCGTTTGAGGAAACGGCGATAGTCTCAGTGGAGCGCGCCGCCGAGTTGATCGCCCTGGACGATGCCCTCAATGCTCTGGCGGCTTTCGATTTAAGCAAGAGCAGGATTGTCGAGTTGCGGTTCTTCGGCGGCCTGACCAACGAGGAAGTGGGCGAGGTCATGGGGTTGTCACTGCGCACAATCGAGCGCGAGTGGCGGAAGGCCAAAGCCTGGTTACGCCGCACGATCAGCAAGGGATGAACCCGATGAACCCTGAGCGATGGCGACAGATCGATCAATTGTTGGAGGCGGCTCTCGAGCGCGAACCCGACGAGCGCGCAGCCTTCCTCGCCGCCGCCTGCGAGGGCGACAAGTCGCTTCGGCTGGAGGTGGAGTCGCTGCTGCGGTCTGATGAGGCGGCGGATAGCTTCATTGAAGAACCCGTCGTGGCGCTGGCGGCTGAAGTGATTGCCGAGCAACCTGCGCAGGCGATCACACAGCAACTGACCGATGCGCCAATCGAACCACTCGTCGGCCGGAGCCGCCTGTTCCTATGGGGCGTACGGCTAGCAAGCGTGATTGTCGCCGCCGTTTTTGCATACGCGGCATTGCTACTCGCCCAGAAGGGCGGCGTCTCCGCCACGCTCGGATGGAACGAAGTAAAACGGGACAATGGCTGGTTCGTCTTACGCGTCGACCCGGCCGGACCTGCCGCAGGCCGGATCGAGTCAGGGGACCGTATCATCAATCTGAACGGCGTGCCGCCGATCGGCCCCGCAGGGACGGCGATACATCGCCGCAAACTTGCCCAGGGCCAGACATACGAAATCACCGTCGAACGCTCCGGTAAGCGACAGACCATGAACCTCGGCGTAGCGGCCGGGCCTTCGGAACTGGCGCGCCGCCTCGCCTACTTTATTTCCAGTCTGCTCTGGTGCTTAATCGGTTTGTGGATTGGGGCGGCAAGGCCAGAGCGTCCGTTGGCCAGACTCGCCACCGTTACTTCCGTGGCTGTGGGCCTTGTTTTCCTGTCTCTTTCCAACCTCAAGTTCGGCGCTCTCTGGCAGCCGTTGCATGCCGTTTTCGGGTACCACTTCTTCTCCAGATTCCCCACAGGGGCCGCCCCGCGAGGTGTATGGAAAGCTATACTTTATCTCCTATACATCCCGGGCGGGGCGGCAGCGGCAAGTAGAATGGCGTTCGGCGCTATACTGCTCGCCGGAGGGTTGAGCGAAGCGTCGCGGTTTTCGGCGCTAGCGTCGCTGTCAGATGCGCTGGGATTGCCAGCGTTTACCGGCTCGGTGATCGCGATGATGGCTGTGCTTGCCCATAACTATCGCCGGCTCACTACCGACGACCAGCGGCGGCGCGTCCGATGGGTGCTCTTCGCCTCGATGGTTGCGCTCGCTCTGCAAATGTGGTGGACGGCGGTGGCTATCTTCGAAAGCACTGTCGGCCCGGCGCCAGTGTCGCGACTCGACCTCATCGTGAACGTATCATCGGCCGTCATACCTCTTAGCGTCGCGTACGCGGTCGTCAAGCACCGCCTGCTCGACATCAGGGTCGCAATTCGACTGGGCGTTCAATACCTACTCGCCCATCGGGCGCTACAGTCGCTAGTCGTTCTTCCAATGATCGCGCTGGCGTACTCGCTCGTGATTAACCGACATCGGACTCTGGCGGAGATGTTCACGGAGAACACCGCTTACGTCTACTGGCTAGCGGCCGCCGCTCTGGGCCTCAGGTTCAGGCTGCCAATTCAAGGATGGCTGGACAGGCGTTTTTTTCGCGAAGAGTACGACCGCGATCAGGTGCTGTTGGGCCTGCTCGATGAGATCAGCAAGGTAGATTCGATTCCGAGCCTGTCCCGGCTGGTCAGCGACAAGTTGGAAGCCGCGCTGCACCCCAAGACTGCGTATCTCTGGTACCGGGACTCTAACGAATTCGCCATCGCCTCCTCATCTAACCCTGAGCTGACGCCGCCGGACTTCCCTGCCGGAGCGTGGCTATTATGGCTCGCGGAACACAACGAGGTGATTGACCTTCCGCTGCCTGCCTCGGCGAGGATTACAGGCCACGAGGCGCGTTGGCTGAGCGCGCGTCAGGTACGACTGGCCATACCGATCCTGGACAGCAGCGAGCGATTGGTCGCCGTCCTGCTCCTGGGCGAGAAAAAATCCGAGCAGGCTTACAGCGCTACGGACCGCCGCCTGCTGAAAGCCGTCGCAAAGCAGATGGCGGCCACGCGCGAGAACCTGAGCCTGCGGGCTATGGTGAGCGAAGAGCAGCGGATTCGCCACGATGTGCTTTCTAGACTAGACGCGCGGCTTCCGGATCTGCTTAAGGAGTGCCCGCATTGCGGCGCCTGCTTTGACGGCGTCGCGGAAGTTTGTAACCGCGATGGCGCCATGTTGACGCTCCCGCTGCCCTTATCGCGGATTCTGGAGAAGAGGTACAGGCTGGATCAGTTGATCGGTCGGGGCGGCATGGGAGCCGTTTACGAGGCGCGTGATCTGCAGTTGGATCGGGCGGTCGCCGTGAAGATCCTGCTCGGCCGTGACTTCGGCGATCCGAAAGCCTTGCGCCGCTTTCACCGCGAGGCGCGAGCCGCCGCCAGGCTGAATCATCCGAACATCGTCAGCGTTTACGACTTCGGCCCGGTCGAAGGCGAAGGGGCGTACATTGTCATGGAGCGGATCTATGGGATTACTCTGCGCGCCGTCCTCGATCGAGATAGAGCGCTTGCGCCAGCCGAAGCGGCCGACTTGTTCGACCAACTGCTCAACGGTATTGCCGCGGCGCACGCGGAAGGGGTCGTGCACCGAGATCTCAAGCCTGGAAACGTCATCGCCCAACAAGCCGGGGCGCCTGCGTTTATGGTGAAGATCCTGGACTTCGGGCTCGCCAAGCTTGGCTCCGCCGACAGGCTCGCCAGCGAAACGATGACCGCGCCCGGCGCCATTATGGGAACGCTCGGCTATATGTCGCCGGAACAGTTGATGGGCGGCGACGTGGACCACCGCGCCGATCTGTTCGCCATCGGAGTCATGCTGGTTGAGGTATTGACTGGCAGCCGGCCGTTCCAGGGCGATAATTACGGCGAGCTGTCGCGCGCCCTGCTTCACGACGCCTTTCACTTGCCGCGCTCGACGCCGGAAGCCGCGGCCCTTGATGCGATCCTCCAACGCTGTCTCGCTAAGGAGGCGCGCGACCGCGTCAGTTCGGCCGCGGAACTCCGGCGTGAGTTGATTCCATCGCTGCGCGAATGCGGCTGATACCGGGACTCGCCGCTTGCTTACGCGCGCGTTACTGTACCGGCGCCTCAAGCGGGCAAATTCACTTCAAGCATCTCCATACCCGCCTCAGCCCGCAACGCATAGTCCACGCCCGCAGGGATGACGCAACTGTCGCCGGCCAGCAATTGATGATTCCCTTGCCCTCGGCTGTCTATCCTGAGCTTGCCGTCCAGAATAAACAGAAACAACAACTCGCCCGCGTGTCCATCGGCTATTATCGTAATCGCCGTATTGGATTTCACGACGCGCGCGCCTGCCAGACCGTTTGTCGCCGCCGCGACGCCGGTGTCGCGCGCTACGAACCTGTCTAGTCGCCATGGCGACCAACTGGCTTCACTCGCGCGATGGAGCGCAAAACGCTGGCCGCCGAAGAGCCGTTCGGGCAAAACCTCGCGCGTGGGAAGCCTCATCTCGTGATCGGCGCAGGTTTCATATTCCGCCGGAGAAGCGACCTCGATGACTTCGAGGCCGGGAGAAGATTCCAACACACGATGGCGGATCTCCGGCGGTTGCAGAACGCAATCACCCGCCTCGAGCGCGAAGGGCGGCCCCTGGTCTTCATAAACCACGCGCGCCCAGCCCGCTTTACAGTAAATCATCTGAAAGAGCGCCTTGTGGTAATGCACATAATCCTGCGTCTCGCCGCCGTCGGGGATGCGAATGTGCGAGGCGATGAAACGCCCGCCGAGCCGCCCCGGGATCAGATCGCGGTATTGCATGCCGGCCCGCCCCACATACCATGCGTCGCTTGTGGCGCCCGGGCGGCTGATTACGAATCCCCTCTCCGGCGAATCAATAGAAATGTCGGGCATAAAAAGTTGATAAGTTGGGCTACGAAAGCCTCGTGTAATCGGCCTTCCGCTTCACGGGCCTGAACCCTTCCTCGGCGATCACGTTGACCAGCATCTGTTCGGTCGCCTTGTGATTAGCGCCGGCCTTTGAAATCACATTCTCTTCAATCATCGTCGAGCCGATGTCATTGGCGCCGAAATGCAGCCCCCGCCGCCCGTCTTTCAAGCCCACGGTCAGCCATGAGACCTGAACGTTCGGGATGTTGTCGAGGTAAAGCCGCGAGAGCGCGAGCCAACGCAAATACTCTTCGGCGGGCATGCGTTCAGGAATGATCTTGCCTAGCGGCGTGTTGTCGGGCTGGAACGTCCATGGGATGAACGAGACAAAGCCTGGTTGGCCCGAACCAAGCGCGCGCTGTTGCGCCCGGCGCAGCTTTTCCAGGTGCTGTATGCGGTGGGAAATTGTTTCGCCGTAACCGATCATCATCGTGGCGGTGGTCTTGATCCCGAGCCGGTGGGCGGCCTCCATCACGTCTAGCCATTCCTGCGAGTCGCATTCGGTGCGGCGCTTGCGGCGAATCTCGTCGACCAGAATCTCGCCTCCGCCACCCGGAATGCTGTCCAATCCGGCGTCGCGCAGCTCGCTGATCACCCGCTCGTAACTCATCCCGAAGGTCTTCGACATCCCGTAAATCTCCGTCGGCGAGAAGCAATGCAGGTGAATGCCGTACCGACGCTTCAACTGGCTGAGCAATCCGGTGTACCAATCCATCGGGAGGTCGGGGTGCAGCCCTCCCTGCATCAACACGCCGCTGCCGCCGAGTTCGATCATCTCTTCGACCTTCTCGAAGATCTCGTCGTAGCCGAGCACGTATCCTTCGGGATGCCCCGGCTTGCGGTAGAAGGCGCAGAAGTTGCAGACTGAAAAACAGACGTTCGAGTAGTTGATGTTGCGGTCGACGACGTAGGTCACGACGTCGTCAGGATGCAATTCGCGGCGCAGGTCGTCGGCCAATCGGCGCAGGTCGTCGGTCCCGGCCTCTTTGATTACGCGCGCCCATTCGTCGTGTTCCAGGTGTTCGCGCCGCGCAATTCGGTCGAGAAGCTCAGCGACCGGTCGAGAAATGATTGCTTCTGTTGTCATAAGTTGTTCGGTTGAATCTGGTGATTTAAGGCCTATTCTATCCTGCGCGGCGCCATTGGTACAGTACCGCGCGCGTAAGCAAGCGGTCGCATACCGAGTCGGCCGCTTGCTTACGCGCGCGGTACTGTAACGGCGCCGTGATTTGGTTATACTACGCGCTCTTAACATCACATACGTTTTAAGGAGCGATTAAATGAAACCATCACGAGTCGTCGAATTCATGGAGAAGATGGAGCCGTCGAGCGTCGCGGTCTTCGCCAGCGCCCACGAGATCAAACGCAACCACGACACCGATTTCGAGTTCCGCCAGGACACCGATTTTTATTACCTGACCCGGTTGAACGAGCCGGACTGCGTGGCCGTGCTCGCGCCCTCGCATCCCGAACACAAATACGTCCTTTTCGTCCGACCGCGAATCCGCGAGGAGGAGATTTGGACCGGCATACGGGCCGGCGTCGAAGGCGCGATCTCGCAGCACGGCGCCGACGCCGCTTATGAAATCGGCAAACTTTCCGAAGTCCTGCCGAAATACCTGCAGAACGTCGAAAAACTTTATTACCGCTTCGGTAACGACGAACCTTTCGACCTCAAGGTCATCTCGACCGTCAAATACATCCGCGAGAAAGTTCGCGGCGGCGTCTACGCGCCGACTGTGATCATTGACCCCGGCACGGTCCTGCACGAGATGCGGCTGCGCAAGAACGAAGACGACCTGAACAGTCTGCGCCGCGCCGTCGCCATCAGCGGCGAAGGCCACATCGCCGCGATGAAGCATTGCAAGCCGGGGATGTACGAATACGAGCTCGAAGCGATTGTCGAATACGTCTTTCGCAAGAGTGGCGCGGCGGGCGTCGGATACCCGTCGATCGTCGGGTCGGGGTTCAACACTACGATCCTGCACTACAACACCAACAACGATCGGATCAAAGACGGAGACATGGTGCTCATTGACGCGGGCGCCGAATATAACCTATTTTCAGGCGACATCACGCGTACTTTCCCCGCCAACGGCAAATTCACGCGCGCCCAGCAGGCGATCTACGAGGCCGTGCTCAACGCCAATAAAGAGGCGATCAAAATGGTCAAACCCGGCGAGAGCTTTATGAAGTTGCATGAAAAGGCCGTCGAAGTCGTCTCTGAAGAATTGCTGAAGCTGGGTCTGGTAGCGGGGACGCCGCAAGAGGTCGTCGAAAAAGAGTCGTACAAAAAATTCTTCATGCACCGCACCGGCCACTGGCTCGGAATGGACGTGCATGACGTGGGACGCTACAAATCGCAGGACGGTTGGCGAAAGCTGGAGCCGGGAATGGTCTTTACCGTCGAGCCCGGAATTTACATCGCCGCCGGAACCGAAGGGGTCCCCGAAGAGTATTTCAACATCGGCGTTCGAATCGAAGACGACGTGCTGGTGACCGAAGACGGCTTCGAGGTGTTGACCTCGATGACGCCGAAAGAGGTAAAAGATATTGAAGCGACGATGAAAGAGTCAGTGATGATCGCGGTCTAAGGACTGCGGCGTCACGCCTGAAATTTCCACACCCGGCTTCGACTTTGTCCATTTCGTAATGACGGCGCAATGCGCCGTCATTACGAAATGGACAAAGTCGGGCTAAAGACGTGAAGCCGGCTTGAAAAGCAGACTTCACATCTTTCCCAAGTGTTGAGAGCAAACTCCGATAACCTGTGGCTAAGCGTTAACCGAGGCGCAATAAAGCAATTGAAACGTCGGTAGTTAGATCATCCAACACACAGTTAATTGTCATACTCGTGTTTGTCCATTTGAATGCCAGCGCGTTGCGCCGGCATTCAAATGGACAAACACGACCCGGAGAGAATTAATGGCGAAAGAGTACGATGTTGTCGTGCTGGGCGCAGGGCCGGGAGGTTACGTTGCGGCCATCCGCGCCAAACAGCTCGGGCTGAAGACAGCCGTCATTGAAAAACAGTATTGGGGCGGCGTCTGTCTTAATGTCGGTTGTATCCCATCCAAGGCGCTGCTCCGCAACGCGGAGTTGGTTCACATCTTCAAACATGAAGCCAAGACCTTCGGCATTAACGTCGAGGGGAGCGTCAGTTTCGATTACGGCGAGGCGTTCCGCCGAAGCCGCAAGGTGGCTGACGGACGCGTCGAAGGCGTGCGCTACCTGATGAAAAAGAACAAGATTGACGAATACGAAGGCTGGGCGACGTTCACCGACCCGCGCACGTTGAACGTGAAACTGAGCGCGGGCGGCGAAGAGAACATCAAATTTAAAAACTGTATCATCGCCGCGGGCTCGACCACGCGGCTGGTTCCCGGCTCGAAGCTGAGCGAACGCGTCGTCACTTACGAAGAGCAGATCATGGAAGACCACCTCCCGGGGAGCGTCATCATCGCGGGCGCGGGCGCCATCGGCGTCGAGTTCGCTTACGTGTTCAACAGCTACGGCGTGGACGTGACCGTCGTGGAGTTTCTTGATCGCGTCACGCCGCTGGAGGACGAAGAGGTGTCGGCGGAGTTGAGCCGCCAATTCCGGCGCAACGGCATCAAGGTCATGACCGGAACGCGCGTAGACGACATCGAAGACACAGGCCGAAACGTCCGCGTCACCGTCACCACGCCGGACGGCAAACAGCAGACGCTCGAAGCCGACAAGGTTCTGCAAGCCATCGGCTTCAAACCGCGCGTCGAGGGTTACGGGCTGGAAAAGACCGACGTCAGGTTGACCGAGCGCGGCGCGATCGAGATCAACGGTAAGATGCGGACCAACATTCCGCACATCTACGCCATCGGCGATGTGACCGCCAAACTGATGCTCGCGCACGTGGCCGAGGCGATGGGCGTCATCGCGGCGGAGAACATCGCGGGAGTTGATACCATCGAGTTGGAATTCGACATGATGCCTCGCGCCACTTACTGCCAGCCGCAGATCGCCAGCTTCGGTTACACCGAGAAACAGGCGCGCGAGCGAGGCCACGACATCAACGTCGCCAAGTTTCCATTCACGGCGAACGGCAAGGCGCAGGGGCTGGGCGATCCCACCGGCTTCGTCAAATTGATCAGCGACAAAAAATACGGCGAGATGCTCGGCGCTCACATGATCGGCCCTGACGTGACTGAACTGTTACCGGAATTGACGCTGGCCCGGTTCGCCGAGTTGACGCCGCGCGAAATCGCCCGCAACGTCCACTCGCATCCGACGCTGAGCGAGGCCATCAAGGAAGCCGCGCACGGGCTGGAAGGTCACATGATCAATCTATAAAGGATCGAATAAATCGGATAAATCGGAGCGGAAGGAACCGCGGATTTAACGGATTGTTAGGGATAATCCGCGTTGATCTGTCGCATCCGTTAAATCCGCGGTTCCTTCCGCTGTCTTACTGGCCGAAACGATGATCAATGCCCCATTCCACAATGACCAATGAACATTCAACGATGAACAATGAACAATGTCCTTATGATTACTCCTTAAAAGTTTCTCTCATCTGCTTATTGGGAAGTGTTTTCCGGGTCTTTTTTCAGTCTGTTCCTTCCCCGCTATCTCATCGTCAACAGCGCGGCCATCGTTTCAATCCCGTCCCATAGATTCTGCAATCGAATATTCTCGTTCGCGCTGTGCTGATTGTTGTCGTGATTTGCGATGGGAACGCCTATGCAAGGAGTCTTCAGGCTGTCGGTGAAGATGTAAAGCGGGACGCTGCCTCCGAGCGTGGGCATTCTGATCACGCTTCCGCGGGCGCTCTCGACCGCGGCGACTATCGACTTCGAGATCGGCAAATCCATCGAGGTGCGCGACGCGTTGTACCCGCCCTGGCGGACCAACTTGACGATCTTCGGATATTTCAACCTCGTAGCCTGGTCGGGATCGGATTCGACCACATAGTAGCCTTGCGAGCGAATGTGTTCGATCACGAGGTCAATAGCCTTGACGTGGTCGAGGCCTTTGACCAGACGAATGTCTATCGAAGCTGTGGCGGTCGACGGGATCACGTTGCGCGCGGTAGCGCCGATCGACGAACTCAAAAACCCGCGAATGTTGAGCGAGGGCAGGTTGATCAGCTCTATCAATCTCTTCCCCGCCCCTTCGGTCCACGCGAGGCCGAGTTCGCGCCGCAGCGCCGCGTCGTTATCGGGGGCTGAGGCTGCCGCGCGTTTTTCAGTCTCAGTCAGGGGCTCGACTCCGTCGTAAAACCCTTTGACCAGCACGCGCCCGTCATCGTCCTTCATCGAGGACAGCAACTTCGCCAGCATCATCGCGGGGTTGGGCGCCCAATTGCCGTAATGTCCGCTGTGAAGTTCGCGGCGCGGGCCGTAGACGGTGATCTCCATGCCTGTCACGCCGCGCGCCCCGAAATAGATTTGCTGTCGCCGCGTCTGGTCGACCGGCCCGTCGCAAATCAACCACGCGTCGGCTTTTAACAGCTCGCGGTGTTTTTCGACGATCTGCGCCAGATGTGGCGACCCGGCCTCTTCTTCGCCCTCGAAGAAAAATCTGATGTTCGAATTGATGGCGATCCGATTCGCCCTCAGCGCGTCGAGCGCGGCGCATATGGCGATGATCGGAGCTTTGTCGTCACCGCTCGAACGCGCGTAGAGCCGCCATTCGGGATCGAATTTCTGATCTTTGGCCGGGAACGGAATGTCACGCCCCTCCGACTCGAGCGAGGCCGAACGGAGAGTGGGCTTGAAGGGATCGCCGCCGTTCCATTTCGCAGGCTCGACCGGCTGCCCGTCGTAGTGGGCGTAAAAGATCAGCGTGCGCGTCGCGCCCGGCGTATCGATTTCGCCGAAGACTACGGGCGCCGATTCGTGAGTTCCGAGCAGGCGGGTCTTGACGCCGCGTTTTTCGAGCATCCGCATGATCAATTGCGCGTTGCGGACGATGTTCATCGGGTCCGAAGCCACGTTCGGAGTTGAGAGCAGGGCGCCGAATTCTTCGATGATTTCGTGTTCATGCGCTTCCCGGTAAGACCGCGCCGCCGACGCGGCGGCCGATTGAGAGAAGGACTGATTAACAAATGTCAGGAACAAAGGCGCGATCAAGACGAATCTGAGTTTCAAACAAACCTCCTGCGGAAAAACATCGGGAATGGGGAATGGGGAGTGGGGAGTGGGGATAGGAAATAACTCCCCATTCCCCACTCCCTACTCCCCATTCCCGATGTTTTTGAGAATAATGTCGGCCATCTTCATACGCTCGCCGCCGGCCTCGTCGCCCAGACCGGTTTCGCGGCAATGCTCCAGATTCACCAGAGCTAGTCGCAGATTTAACGCGTCCAGAGGTACAAGATGGTCTTCATCGAGATCGTCAACCGCCCCGGCCGCGCTAAAGTTCAGAGGGCAGAAATCGACCTCTCGCTCTCCGTCTTCCGCCTCCATCAATAACGGCAAGCCTTGGGTCCGGCAGATCAGCGGGCGAGATTCGTAGATCGAACAGCGGCCATCAACCAGCAGAGGGCATGCTACAGGCTCGCCCCGGGCTTCGCGTTTTATAACCTCGCGGGCCTGCTCTTCCACACGGGCGCGAATTGAGGCGGGCAAAGTATCAATCGCCGCGCGCGCCTCTTCGGCCTCGACGGCGAACACGGAAAGGTGGTGGTGGCAACATCCGTCGCATCCCGCGCGGCAAACCAGATGCTTCGAGTAACGCGCCTGAAGCTTCGCGGTAAGCAGGTCTACATGTTTTATGAATTTCCTGTACGAAGACACTACGACATTCTACATCAAAACCATTCCGACGCCTTGCTTGACAGAGCCTATCCGCGCCAGTACCATTCGCATTCGCGTTTTGGCGCGCCTGACACACAATGGCAAAGCGCAAGTCAGCAAACGGAGAAACAAACGGCGATGCGACGACCGGCTTTCTCCGTGATTCCGACGCAAATGATGAGTTCTTTATGGGCTTCGCGTTGAACGAGGCCCGGCTGGCGCGTGACGATGGCGAGGTCCCTATCGGCGCGGTCGTCGTAATTGATAATCAGATCGCGGGAAGCGGACGCAACCGTCCGATAGGGTCCAACGATCCGACCGCGCACGCCGAAATCGTCGCGCTGCGCGAAACCGCGCGGCGAGTCGGTAACTATCGCTTAACCGAAGCGACGTTATACGTTACCATCGAACCATGCGCGATGTGCGCCGGGGCGCTGGTCAACGCCAGAGTGAAGCGGCTGGTTTACGGCGCGGCCGATTTACGGGCGGGCGGAGTCGACACCGTCTTCCAAATTTGCGCGAACAGTTCTTTGAACCATCAAGTGGAAGTTACTTCGGGTGTGCGCGCCGATGAGGGCCGTCGGTTGATGCAGGCTTTCTTCAGGCGGCGGCGCAAGACCGACACGGGAGACGGCGTTGACGGCGGGAAGATAACTTCCGAGTATGAGTGATGAGGAATAAGTAAGCCTTTATTCGGAGAGGTGCGAGAGTGGCTGAATCGGGCGGTCTCGAAAACCGTTGTACCCTTACGGGTACCGTGGGTTCGAATCCCACCCTCTCCGCCAGAGAAGAAAGACAAGGGGACAAGGAGAATGGGAGAATATCTTCCTTCTCTCCTCTGCTCCTTGTCCCCTTGTCCCCTTGTCCCCTTGTTTGATTTTGGAGAGATCGCCTAATTGGTATGGCACCGCGTTGGAAGCGCGGCGGGCCGAAAGGCCTGTGCGGGTTCGAGTCCCGCTCTCTCCGTTTTTTA
>Ga0126377_10001889_pt1 | contig 14060 bp, 12 predicted proteins | sample PanSoiMetPlot_22_FD_92647 | JGI IMG/M metagenome (GOLD analysis project Ga0126377, IMG submission 92647) | Tropical forest soil microbial communities from Panama - MetaG Plot_22 | ecosystem: Environmental > Terrestrial > Soil > Tropical forest > Bulk soil | place: Panama | collected 2016-02-17
CCACCAACGGCAGACGCCGGACCAAGTCGCTTAAGTCGCTTGGGGCCAAAGTCGCTTGGGGCCAAAGTGGGTTGGGGCCAAAGTGGGTTGGGGCCAAAGTGGGTTGGGGCCAAGTCGCTTGCGTGGCCGATGGAACGCGTCGGCCGCGAGCGCTCCGCGTTGGCGGGAGCACTCGCGGCCGATAATTTGACCGAGACCTGCTTTGACCAAGACCTGCTTTGACCAAGACCTGTCAGTTCAGGATCGGGTAACAATTTCCGTCACGGCCCAAGCGCATGCCCCTGCCACAGGTCATGAATTGTGTTTTGTAGGATTTCAGTTTGTCGGCTGTGATCGGCTTTCCATACCAGCGGTAGCGGTACGGCTGGGCATCGCTGCTGGTCGAGAGGGCCGCGACTGCAAATGCCGCCGTCAGCGACAGGATTGTCATGCGAAACATGGAGGTTCTCCCGTTTTGTTGGTGCACAATTGGCGTTGTGCGGTTACACATCCGAGAGTCACATCCGGTTTGACGACATTTTCTTCGCGGCAATCACCCTCATTCGTCGCTTGGCGATAGGTAGATGCGTTCGAACGCAGCCTGGAAACGGGCGCGATCTCCGGCGATGTCGGCTCCCGCTATCCTCTGCCGCAGCACGGCCATGAGCCGATCGAGCTCACCGACAACCTGGAAAACCGCTGCCGCGCCGGATCGGAGCGCCGCCATCATTTCCTTGTCCGCCCGATCTTCGCGCCGAAATCCGGCGCGACTGACCTTGCGGGTTGCGGCGAGGGCCTCCATCAGCAGGGAGCGGCCCGGGCCTTCAGGCACAGCAGCATTCGGATCCGCAATGGCGGTTCTCAGCCTTGGCGCTATTGTCTCGGCAATCCGTTCGGCAGCGGTGGCGTCGCCAACCGCCAGCATCTCGTCGTCCGCGATCGAACCGACGACCGATGTAACGGCTTGTCGGCCGCCCAGGCCATGCAGCAGCAGGATGGCCTCTTCGGTTCCGGCCTCCATCAGCACCGCGAGTGCGGCCAGGCTCTCAAGGTGTATCTGGCGACGCAATCCCTCATAGGCGGTCGCGGCTGTGGTGTAGGCCGTATCATCCACTTCCGCCATCGCCCGAGCAATCGCATCGCTCCCGCGCGCGCGCTTTCTCAGACGTGCCACAATCGAAGCCTGTACTGCTCCGAATATGTCGGTGCGCAAGAGCGTCAGCCAGAAGGCAAGATCGAAACGCTCGTCTCCTGCAAGGCCTTCTTTCCAGGACCCGGATTCATCCTCGTCCGCCGAATCCTCTTCCGCTTCGTCATCGTCCGAAGGACCACCCATATAGTTGAGCAGTTCGTGTTGCTCTCTTCTTGTGAACCATTTGACGAGATTGGCTGGCGGCAATGCCAAGGCTCGAAGCGGAGATCGCCAAGACTCGAGAGTTGTCGAGAATCCTGTCTCGTTGTCGCTGATCGAAAGATTGTCGTTGGCGGGATCTAATCCTCGCACGATCGCCTTTTCCAGATGCTCGGCCGTGGTAGCGTCGCGCAGGGCGCTGCGGTAGCGCAGCATGGCACTCGCCGTCGAACGGTAGAGCCGGAAGCCATCGACCCGTTCGTCTTCCGTGGCTTCCGTCAGCATCGTCCAAAAGGATATGATTCCCTCATCATCGATGGCTTCAGGCGCGACGCGTCCCCGACTTGCCAGAAAAGCGCGTATTCGCTTCGCCTGGAGCATATGGTTCGCGCTCTCGAGCCGATCGCTCAGCCAGGCATTCAGTGCGGATTGCAGTTTTCGCGAGACCTCATCAGCGTGATCCGTGGATTGCTTGCGTTGCAGCAAGGGGGCGAGCATATCGGCAACCAAAGTAAACCCGAGGGCATTGTGAAGAAAATCGAGCAGCGCGGCCAAACGGGGCATTTGGTTGAAGTCAATCTCGAAGACTTCGTCGGGCCTTCCCTGAGACGTCAAGGCTGGTTCGCGGAGATGGACGCCGCTGTCAAACAATGTCGCGAGGCTGCGGGTTATCGTGCCGTCAGCGACTGCTGCTTCGATGGCGGCGCGGAAATGCCGCGTGCGCAAGGCCGGCAATCGTACATAAAGAAAACGAACATAGTCGCGTCCGTCCACGAGCGCGATAAGCCGTGCCAAACGCACCGCGCGGCGAATGCCAGTGCCGAGCGATGCACTCCTGTCAGTCACCCATCGGCGCAAGGCGATGCCGTCGCCCGGCGGACACCATGGTGCCCCGGAGGGGTCCTCCCGCTCCAGAGTCATGGCCAATGCATCAGCGACATCCTGTGCGCTTGGCGCAGCAGCCATGGTCGCAAAGTCCCTCGATCCCGGAAACTCTATGTGACATCCGCTTGAGGCCGCCACATTAGACGAAATCACCCCGGCGGGGAGCCTCCGATTCGAGGCGCGTTACGTTCCCGAAAAAGGCCGTCAAATCCAATGTGGTGACTTGCTGGGCGAGGGGCGGCGAGCGAAAATGGGCTGCGGGTCACGGCCGGCTGCTATTTTTGCGCATTTTGGTGGACAATGGTCATGGCTGCAACGGACGACAACGAAGAGCTGGCCTCGCGGGCCGACAAGCTTTTTGCGGCGCGGTCGGCATTGGCGGAGACCGAGCGACCCGCCCGGCGTTTTGGCGTGGCAGAGATCGTGCGGTTTCTCAATGATCCGATGCGCTCATTGTCAATGGAGGAGCAGAAGGCGTTATTTGCAGATTCCCGGCTGCGGGCGGATTATCGTCGGCTGAAATTGCAGGCGACGGTGTCTGATATGCCGGCTGTGGCTGCTGCAAGCGGCGGCGAAGTCCGTTCGCGCCGATTTGGTGGCGGCACGCTGACGATACATCCCTCGCGAATTCCAGGACAGGTCTACGTCATTATCCGGTTCGACGGGCCAGCGAGCCCACCGCGCATGCTGCTTTTGGAAAGTGCCCAGGGCGACCTGCTGAAGCGGCCGCTTCCCGCAGCTGACGCCAGCGGCGAGGCCATGATAGTCTTGGACGAGAAAATTACGTCCGATGCAAATTTTCTCCACTTGATCTCGGACCCGACCTCGACAGGATCATTCCTGTTCTAATCCGTACATGCAGCCCGACGCAGAAAAAGTCCGCGTCCTGATCCCAACGACGAGCGGGCTCGTCGACATATTGCTGCTGACGCCGGAGGACCCGGCCATCGGACGCTGCGTTGCGTGTATTGGCGGCACGACGGAGGTTGCCGACATTGCGGCCGGTTATCATAACTTTGTGGTACGACCCACGGGTATCGTTGAGCGGCTCTTTGGACATTCATGTTATCGTCTCGATGTCTCGAACCGGATCGATGCCGGCTCGAGCTGGCAGCTCGGCGTTCTCGTCGCACATGCGCTTCTCGCCGAGGGGCGACTTGCGCAGGAGAATGATGAGGCCGCCTGCACGGTCTGGGCGACCGGCAGCGTCCGGTCGGTCGATCTCACGGTGGGCGCCGTAGAACATATCGGCGAAAAGATTACGCTTTCGATCGACCGGCTCAAGCGTGAGAGAGGCGAAGCGCGTTCGGTTTTGGTGGTGCTTCCCGAAAAGAACCTGCCGGATCTTTCGCAGGACAGGTCGGACGATCTCGGGGCGGCCGGAATCGAGGTCATGGCGCTCGCAGACGTTCAGTCGTTGTGGGACCACCTTGGCTTGAGGCCGCCCGCGCCCCCACAGGCAATAATTCCACGGACATTCGGCGCGCACGGCGTCGTCATCGAGAATCTGAGCTTCAGCGGCAGCGTTCTGCCGGAGCGGCCGCCACAGGACGCGGACGAAGACTCCATTCTGCCCTGCCCCTATCCCGGTCTCGCCTATTTCGGCCCGCAAGACAGCGCCCTCTTTTTCGGACGCAGCGCGGCTATTGCGCGACTTGAAGCGGTCGTCTCCAAGCAGCCTCTGACGGCTCTGGTTGGGGCCTCCGGCAGCGGCAAGTCATCGGTTGTGCTCGCCGGCTTGGCGCCGCAGCTCAACATGCAGCGCGGTTGGCGTTTCAGTCATTTTCGTGTGGGGACCGAGCCCAACAAGAACCCGTTCCTTGCGCTCGCGCGCGCCCTTGTGCCTTTCCTCGGCGAACATCGTCCCGCCGACCAGTTGGAGGAGGTGCAAAAGCTGGCGCTGAAGCTGGAGAACGGTGCCGTAGACCTGCTGAACGTCATGGGCGCCTGCCGTGCCGCGAATCCCGGCAAGCGCATTCTGCTTATTGCCGACCAGTTCGAAGAGGTCTTCACGTTAGTCAAAGACGAATTGCTGCGCCATCGTTTCATTGACGTCCTATTGGCGGGTTTCTCGGAACAGACTGCTGACAATCCGCCCGATATCTGCTTGGTCCTCACTTTGCGGGCGGATTTCTATGGAATGGCGTTGCGCTATCGGCGGCTTGCCGACGCGTTGCAGGGACGGGTGGAGAATCTCGGCCCGATGACGCGCGAGGAGTTGCGCGAGGCGATCTTGCGATCGGCGGGAGCGGTGACTTTCGAGAATGGGCTCGTCGACACTTTGCTCGAAGATGTGGGCAGCCGGCCCGGCAACCTGCCGCTGCTGCAATTTGCACTGCGCGAGATGTGGGGACGGCTCGAAAAGCGTCGCATAACACGCGCTACCTATAAGGCGATTGGTGGCGTCGAAGGCGCGTTGGCACAGCGGGCCCAGGCGATCTACGAGGAGTTCACGGCGCGGGGCGAGGACGCACGTGCCGTTACACTTTTCCGGCGGCTGTTCACGCGCCTGGTTACTTTGGGTGACGGAGCCGAGGATACGCGTCGCATTGTCGGGCGTGAGGAGCTAGGTCCGGAAACGTGGGCGCTGGCGCAGCGGCTCGCAGGCGAGGATAACCGCCTTGTTGTCACCAGTGCTCCGACGCCGGATCATGAGACCGCAGAGGTCGTGCACGAGGCGCTGATCCGGAACTGGCCCACGCTCATCGAGTGGGTCGGTCGCGACCGCGCTTTTCAAATTTGGCTGCGCCAGTTGAAGTCGTATGTCGATGAATGGAGCAGGCATCCGGACGACGAGGGGACGCTGCTGCGCGGGGGGCCGCTGGCGGTGGCGGAGGAATGGCTGCTGCGGCGTGGCGACGAGGTCAGCGAGCACGAGCGCAGATACATCGACCAGAGCATCCAACATGCGCGGCTCGTGAGGAAGCGGGCGCTGCGCATGCAGGCCCTCATCTATGTGATGCTTACCGGCATCATTGCGAGCCTGCTGGGTGTTGTCTTCAAGGCGGATATTTATGAATTGTGGTTCGAGCAGACAACAGTGCGCCGGTACATCGCAACGAATTTCAAGCCTTATGTGCTCACGCTCAAGGCCGAACAGGCGCTCAAGCCTGGAGACGCATTCAGCGAATGCGCGACGTATTGCCCCGATATGGTTGTCCTTCCGCCGGGAGAATTCTGGATGGGCTCACCCGAAGGCGAGGGCCGCAGCAACGAGTATCCGCGCCACAAGGTCAAGATCGACAGGCCTTTTGCGGTTGGAAAATTCGAGGTCACCTGGGACGAATGGGAGGCTTGCGTCGCGATGCGGAGTTGTGATGGTCGGCCAACGAGCGACGCTGGCTTTGGAAAGGAGCGCCGACCAGTGATCAACGTGTCGTGGGATCAGGCAAAAGCCTACGCCGAATGGCTCGCGCGCATGACGGGCAAGCCGTACCGACTGCTCACCGAGGCGGAATGGGAATATGCCGGGCGTGGCGTCACCAGCGTCGATGCACCCCATTCGCCCTATCCGTGGGGTGACAAGGCAAATCGTGAATACGCCAACTACGGCGCGGACGAATGCTGCCAGCCCAAGACGGGCGGTCAGGATGAGTGGCTCTACACGGCTCCAGTCGGGCAGTTTCCGCCAAATCCCTTCGGCCTCCATGACATGCACGGCAATGTCTGGGAGTGGGTGGAGGACTGCTGGCACCCGAACTATGAGAAGAATCCTCCGATCGATGGTTCGGCTTGGACGGAGGGTGGAAACTGTGCGGAACGTGTCGTGCGCGGCGGATCCTGGGGTAACGTTCCGGGCGACATCCGCTCAGCCTACCGCAACAGGGATGCTGTCGACTATCGAGGCCTCATTGTGGGCATCCGGATCGGGAGGACTCTTACCCCTTAAGTTTCTTCGCCCTTAAGCTCTCGAACCAATAGCATCAACGTTTTTTTCTCATCCTAGAGGTCCAGACGCGACTGGTTCTGCTAGTGGTGGTTTTGTTTGTGGCTTTGCTCTTGCCGTGAACGCCCTCCCGGCCCGCGCCGCCGATGACGGTGTCGCGCAGCTTGCCAGGACTGTTTGTCATATCGCGGTTGCCCTCAGGCGCACCATGGAACCTGGTGACAGCAGGACCACCTGGCGGCCCAGAGGAGCCAGGTCGAGCGTTGCCGGACCCGGTCGCGGCGTTGCGGGCTTGGCTATTCAGATTCGTCGCCGCTAGTTCATTTGCACGCCCAATCGATACTCTATTGAAGTTGCTGTACATTCCTGGATTGATAAAAACTTGCCCCTGCTTCCAATTGAAGGATGCCCACAAGGCAGAACCGACGAAGACGGCGGGACCAAATCCAAATACCACTGAGGTGACATTTCCCGGGGACCAGTAGACGGGCCGATAGTCCGGATGAGGCCAATCGCCATAGACGACGAAGGGATCGTAGACCGGGACAAATATTCGATCCGAATAGGTGGGCTCGATGATGATATATTCAGCACTATCCGTTTCGAGCGGCAGTTCGGCTGCCACGCGCTGGACGCGAATTTGTGCAGAACTTTTCAGGTTGCCGCTCGCATCCGCCCTGGCACGTAATCGTTGAACGGCAGCCACAATGTCGTGGGGCTGGGACAAATAGGCTTTACCGAGCCGCTCGGTCCACTCGGGCATTTCGTTCATCATGTTGAGGACCGAAGGCACGGCCGTCAACGCCTTGACGCTTGGCTGCCAGGACTGAGATTGCATTGCGTTTGTTAGTGCTTGCCCCGAAACCCGAGGGTTCGCGGCAGACCAGCGTGCCGCCATCACGATTTCTAACGGATAAGTTGCTGCCACCAGAATTTGTGCAAACAGATTGTCGGGGTAAAGCGCAATTGGCGCCACCAGCTGGTCGATCTGGGCTGGCGAAAGGTGCGGTGCGCTCCGCACGGTTTGCTGTGGCGATGCCTGCTGAGACAAAGCGGGCCCAGGGCCGCAAGTCCCTGACACAAATGCGAGCACTGTCACCACGATCAAACGTCGCGACGCAAGGATGACGGTCTGCACGTCGATGGACAATTGTGACATCGGACAATCGCCTCATTCTGAACAACTGCATTGTGTCGCGATTACGGGCCGCTTACGCGTCACTCCATTTGTACCATATTGCAATTGCACCATATTGCACCGGTCCAGTATTCTTTACAATCATTAGGCCATCCGCGACCAGACGATCTGCCATAGGTTGGTAGGGCGAAGGAGGTTGGCTGACAGCTTCTAGAATCCGTATGCCGCCACGGCGTTCTAAAGCAGCGGGGGTAGTGCCCGCTGGTTCATTGAACCAAAAAGCCGGGACATAGACGGAACACCATTCCCGAAACGACGTTTCGCGTTCTCAGAAGTGCCGCTATTTCCGCGTTTTCCTTCGCGGGCTCAATCTTGACATGGTAGGGGTTCGATCCCTGTCGCGCCCACCATCTTTCCTCGATTTTTCAAGCATCTTTGGCATCACCCGAGCGCCGATCGTCTTTAGCTCGTCGCGTTTCAATCGCGTTTCAATCGCAAACAGTGGGCGCTCGCAACGCTCCGCCAGTAGGGCCATGATGCAATCGGTCGCCAGAGCCACGTCCGCGAGAGCGTGCGGATCGTCTGACTCATAGTGGTCGGTAGTGCGCGAGCCATCGCGCACCACATGGCCAAGCCAGCGTGAACGGTTCTCCCGCAGCACCATTGCGAAAAGCTTGCGCGCCTGATCGTTCATGAAGGGCCTGAACTTCTTCTGCGAGAACCCCACGATGCCCAGCTCACGCCCAATGCGCCGGAACGCCCGCTTGACGCACGCGACGCTGCGCATGAAATTTTTTTCATGGTCTAGGAATCGTGAGGGTCAATAGTCCTAGGCAACCTCACTGCACGAAGTTCAGTGGCTTGCCGTCTATGGTGATGACTCGCAAGCGGTGACTAGATTACGAGGTGTGACACGTTCTTCACGACGGTATAATGCTGTAGGCCTTCCGTGCCACCTTCGCGGCCATAGCCACTTTCCTTCATGCCTCCGAACGGCGTCTCCGCAATCGAAGCGACAAGATTGTTGATCGAAAGATTGCCCGCTTCGACCCGGTCGGCCAGACGATCGACATTTCGTGCCGAATGCGTGAAGGCATAGGCAGCCAACGCGTAAGGCAGCGAATTGGCTTTGTCGATCGCCTCGTCCAGCGATTTGACGGGATTGATCAGGGCGAGCGGCCCGAACGGTTCATCGTGCATCGCACGAGCGTCGTCGGGCAAATCGGCGAGCACCGTCAGCGGGAAGTAGTAGCCGCGATTGCCGATCCGACTCCCGCCTGCGAGCACGCGCGCGCCTTTCGCACGAGCATCGGCCACCATCGCTTCCATCGTCTCGATGCGCCGGTGGTTCGCAAGCGGCCCCATCTGGTTCGATGGATCGAAGCCGTCGCCGACCTTCACGGCGCGAGCCTTTTCCGCGAAAGCGGTCGTGAACTTTTCGTAGATCGCCTCCTGAACGAAGAAGCGCGTTGGTGAGACGCAGACTTGACCTGCGTTGCGCGTCTTGCCCGCGACCGATGTTGCAGCAGTGGCAACGGGATCGACGTCGTCACACACGATGACGGGTGCGTGTCCTCCAAGCTCCATGATGCCAGGCTTCATGTAGCGTCCGCACATCTCGGCCAGCGTCTTACCGACCGCGATCGAGCCGGTGAAGGTGACAAGCCGTACGGGATTCTGTGGGATCAAATATTCGGAGATCTCCGCCGGCTGGCCGAATACGAGGTTCAGCACACCTGGCGGCAATCCCGCGTCGTGAAATGCCTGCGCGAGCTGGACGGCGCCCGCCGGCGTTTCCTCGGATGCCTTGAGAATGATTGAGCATCCGGCCGAAAGTGCGCCGCCCACCTTACGAGCGGGCGAGCTCATTGGAAAATTCCAAGGTGAGAAGCCCGCAACAACTCCAATCGGCTGACGCAGCACTGTGTGACGAATGCCTGGCTCGCTGGGGATCACCCGACCGTAGGTACGGCGACCTTCCTGGGCGTCCCACTCAATGAACTCACAACCTCGGATGATCTCCAACCTGGATTGCGCGATCGGCTTGCCCTGCTCGAGCGTCATTGCGACCGCCATCTCTTCGACGCGCGAGCGCATCAAGGCAGCCGCTTTCAGGATGATTTCTGCGCGCTTGGCGGGCGATGTCTTGCTCCAAACTTTGAACGCGCTTTCGGCGGCGCTGAGCGCCGCGTCCAGATCGGAGCGGGTTGCGGTGGGAACGGTTCCGATCACGCTTTCGTCGGCAGGGTTGATGACCGGCTGCCCGGGCGCGCTCTTCCAATGCCCGTCGACATAGAGCTGAAGTTCCGGATAGTTCGTCATTGTGTTTCTCGCTGACTTGGTGGGTGCAGGTCGTTAGCGCAGGCTAGCGTCACTGTGCGATGACATGTCGGCCCTGTGGCTCAGGCCGGACAAGCGCCGCTGCGATTGCGGCAGTACTCAGCGTTGTGTCGCGTCGACTTTGCCACATCTGTTGAGCTTGATCTATTGCGTCCCGTCGGATCGCAAACTGGGCCAAGGGCGCGCGGCTGTTTTTGGTCGACCCAGACTGCCGCGACGCAAAGCGCGCATCATGATCTATGGCAAAATAGACGTCGAAGACCGCCACGGCATTGATCAGGTTGCCAATGCGTCCGACGCGCGTTTCCGCGTCGAACAGGGCCCTGGCGGCACTCTCGCAGTCGCCTGCGCCATGCTCCAATTGCGCATCTGCGGCAAGTGTTACCATAAGGGCCGACAACTCGGCCCGGACAATATCGGGGATCTCATCAAAGAAGGTCACCAAGTCATCGAGGATGGAAGCTGACACCACGCCCTCCTTGGTCGAGCCGCCTTCGCCGGTGCAGCAAAGCACATTCACAAGCGCATACTGCTTGCTTAGCGCTATATACGATGCAATATTACGTCCTGCCAAGGCGTGTGAAGCAGTGCGATCGTCTTCCAACTGTTTGGAGGCACAAATGCGTTCCACAAGGGCAATCCTTAACATCAATCTCGAGGCATGCCCGCCACCGCATCTGATGCGCCTGCGAGGAGCCGATAGGCCTCGAGCTGTACCCGGCGTATGCACGCTCTGCACCTGGATCGTTGCATAGGGTTATGCCGTAGGCGGCCGATTGGAAGAGTAGGCCACTCTCGAAGCACCAAACGACCGCGCGTCCAAGGCGGGGGTCACGGGGTCGATACTGCCTTTTGTCTCGCCGGACCAAAGTGGTGCGGGGCTAACTTTCCGAAGAAGGCAACTAAACCTCTACCAGTTGTCGCGGGCTGGAGGCGTTCTTCACCACGTCTGCTAAAACTCATGTACGAAATCCCAACCGGAGAAACCCATGCGTCACTATGCTCTCACGACACTTGCAGCGTGCACGACCGCGCTGATCGGCGGCCAAGCTCAAGCCCAGCAGCCGGGCCCGCCGGCTACGGTACCCGATCAGATGCCGTTCAATATTCCCTATGGAAATTCCATTACTGCTGATCGTGCTGCGGAGGTCGTGAAAGTCGTCATGGCCGAGGCCAGGAAGGGTGCGCGCGACTGGAAGCTCGCCATCACCGTGGTCGATACCCATGGCGAGCTCGTCTATTTTTACAAAATGGATGATACGCAGCAGGCGTCCGTGACGATCTCGCAGAACAAGGCGCGGACCGCGGTGCGTTATCGTCGCCCGACGCAAATCTTCAACAACGCTATGCAAACTCCGGCCGGTGCATTTATTGCGACACTTGAGACGCCGCCGCCGAACGGATCTCCCGGTGGCTTCCCGCTGGTCGAAGGCGGCAAGCTCATCGGCGCGGTTGGCTGCAGCGGCGCAACCGGCGATCAGGACGCCGTCGCCTGCAAGGCCGGCGCAGATTCCTTGAAGTAACGGCCTCTACGTCTCGCTGTTATGCGCCGCGCCACAGCTCCGCCGGCAGCCGCCGGCGGAGTTGCGAGGTGGAGATTTCACGAGGCGATGGCATTCGCCGGTGTGCCGGCTATCAGCAACGATTGAGCGATCGACCCAAGCGACGAAGCAGGGAGCGAAAAGATAAGCTCCGCGCGACCAACAGAAACTGCGATGTAAGCTTCGTTTCCGTCCGGTTGCCCGATCGCAATCGACGTCGCCGGGATTGGAATTCGGCCATCGCTGCCAGAGCTGTCAGCCTGTTTGCTCGCCGCATCGCTCATCGTACGCACCCATACCAACAGAAATGCGATGAAGTGCTGAATGTTGTCGACCGGTATGGCGAATCGAACGGTGCTTCCATCAAAGCATGTCCCTTCGATGAGAAATGTTGAGCCGTCGCCGGAAGGGTGGCCTTCGAACGAGTAGACGACTGGAAATAGGCGTTTGTCCTGCTCAGTCATTGCATCCTCAGTTCGCTTGCTCGTGACAGCGTTCGTGCTGGCGCTTTTAATATCATATCGAGCGCGTTGTATCCATTGTCATATAGCGCCTGAGTCAAGTCCACTGGCTGCAGCCCTGAGGTAGACGCGGAACTCGCGCTCAAGTCACTTTGGGCGTTGCTGTTGAGTGTGGCAGCCGGCCAGCCGATCCGACGAGTGAAACTGCCTTGATCTGGGCGTACATTTCTTGGCCTAATTCAAAACCGAGCATGCGCTTTGCCCGGCGCGTAACGCGAGCCAGGAGCTTCGGTCCTCCTTCGCGATGGCCGATCGTGAGCAATACATTGAGCTGAGCACTGTCGAGAGGCTGAATCTCTCTCACCGTGACTGGAACAATGTTGAGAATGCTGGTCCGGGACGAGCGATCGATAGCCAAGCTGACGTCGGTGGCCGCGATGCGTACCCGATACGTGCCGCCGCTTTCTCCAACACGCCGTGGCACAAGCAGTGTCTGCCCGCCGATATCGAGCTCTGTGAGTGCGTCTTCGGGATTGTAAGCAGTGACGCGCGCCTCCAACACACTGGAGGCCTCTGGACTCCGCGCCAGCGGAAATCGCGAATCGGCAAGCAGCTCGTTGAGTCGCCCGGTCGCGATCACGCGTCCTGAATCCAACAACACCATATGGTCGGCGAGCCGCTCGATTTCCGAAATGTCATGGCTCACATAGAGCACCGGGATCGACAAGGACGCACGCAACGCCTCGAAATAAGGAAAGATTTCTTCCTTCGTCATGCGGTCAAGCGCCGACAAGGGCTCGTCCATCAAAAACAGTCGTGGCTGTGCGAGAAGTGCGCGCCCGAGGGCAACGCGTTGGCGTTCGCCTCCCGAGAGCTCTCCGGTCGCGCGGTCGAGCAAATGTCCGATAACAAGCAAGTCCACGATGTCATCAAAGCGAAAGGTCTCAGCTATGCCCGTCTTCAGCGCGCGACGCTGTCCGTAGCGCAAATTGTCGCGCACTGACAGGTGGGCGAACAAACTGGCCTCCTGGAACACGTAGCCGACCGCCCGTTCGTGTGGCTTCAGGAATTTGCCAGCGACGTCGTCCTGCCACACGTCGTCGCCGATAACGAGCCGGCCGGGCAAGTGGGTGAGACCCGCCACGCAGCGCAGGATGGTTGTCTTGCCGCATCCGGAAGGCCCAAATAACGCGGTGATCCCTCGCATGGGTACTTCAAAGGCCACGTCGAGTTCGAAGCGGCCTAGCACTCCGGCGTATCGGGCGGTGATCGTCGCTGCGGATTCGCTCATGTCCCTGGTTGCGCGATGCGCTTCCCAAGGATCATCATCGTCAGGATGATCGAGAACGAAAACACCAGCATCCCGGCGGCTAGGATGTGCGCCTGTGCCCACTGCAACGACTCGACGTAATCATAGATGGCGACTGAAAGCACCTTCGTGCGATCTGGAATGTTGCCGCCGATCATCAGGATGACGCCGAATTCCCCGACCGTGTGAGCAAACCCTAACACCGCGCCGGTCATGAAGCCGGGCCGCGCCAGTGGCACGGCAACGGTCCAAAAAGTATCCCATGGTGATGCGCGCAATGTCGCGGCAACTTCAAGCGGACGGTTCCCAAACGCCTCGAATGCATTCCGTATCGGCTGCACAACGAACGGCATCGAATAGAGCACCGAGCCAATGACAAGCGCCTCGAAAGTGAACGCCAACGTGCGCAATCCAAAGAAGCCGCCAATCCAACCGCCCGGGCCATTCGGTCCGAGCGCAATGAGAAGATAAAATCCAAGCACGGTCGGTGGCAATACGAGCGGCAGCGCAATGACTGCCGCGACGGCCTCCTTCCATCGGGCTTTAGACCGGGCGAGCCACCACGCGATCGGCGTGCCAATGAGGAGAAGGAGCACGGTGGTGGTTGACGCAAGCGCGAGCGTCAACCTTATCGGCGACCAGAGTTCCGCCAGCGAAATCACGGTCCGGCCCGAATGCTACTTCGTGCCGTATCCGAATTTCTCGATCACGGCGGCGGCTTCCGGACCCTTTATGAACGTGAGAAACGACTTGGCGGCTTCGTTCGAGGCGCCAGTTTTCAGCAACACTGCATCCTGCCGGATAGGCGAATAGAGATTTGCAGGTACAACCCATCGCGAACCATCTTGGCGGTTGATCACCTGCGAGAGCGCCACGAACCCAAGTTCGGCGTTGCTTGTTTCCACGAACTGATAGGTTTGCGCGATATTGCTGCCCTGCACGATCTTGCTGGTCAGCGCGTCGTGCACGCCAAGCGCTTTCATCGTTTCAATGGCTGCCGCCCCATAGGGGGCCACAGTCGGATTCGCGATGGCAATCTTGTTGAACTTTCCATCGCGCAACGTCTGCTCCCCCTTAACCAGCGCGGCGTTCATGCTGAAGAGCACGATCTTTCCAACCGCGTAAGTGAACAGGGTGTCACTCACCGCAAGACCGTCATCGACCAGCTTC
>Ga0126377_10001891_pt1 | contig 14054 bp, 7 predicted proteins | sample PanSoiMetPlot_22_FD_92647 | JGI IMG/M metagenome (GOLD analysis project Ga0126377, IMG submission 92647) | Tropical forest soil microbial communities from Panama - MetaG Plot_22 | ecosystem: Environmental > Terrestrial > Soil > Tropical forest > Bulk soil | place: Panama | collected 2016-02-17
CGGCGCGCCCGCGCGGGTCGTCCGGGAGTTCACCCCCGAGCCGACTGCCACAGCCGAGACCGGCTAGCGGATCTCGTAGGCGCCGGCGTCTCGGCGGCCGACGCGCCTGTGGCCGCGGATGTCGCGCTTCGGGCACGTCCAGCGCGAGCAGAGCGCCGGGGGTACGAAGTTGACCGCGGCCGCGCCCGGCCGCAGCATCAGCTCGGTCCTCGCCTCGTTGACGAAGCCCGGCGAGCCGACGCGGTCGGTGGCGCCGCAGCGGTCGTGCGAGACGATGTTGTAGGCGAACGAGACGCCGTTCCGGCAGTCGGCCTGGCCGCTGATCACGTTGCCGTAGACGCGGACGTTCGAGTACGAGCCCGACTGCATGTAGAGCAGCCCGCTGATCGAGTTGAAACGGATGGTGATGTTGCGGAACGGGTAGTCGGGCCGGAAGTTGATCGTCGCGCCGCAGTCCTCGTGCCACGGGCCGCCGCCGCACGAGAGGACGTTGTTCTCGACGAGCACGTTCCGGGCCACGTAGCCGCTGTCGCCCGAGAAGAACAGGGACATCACCGGGCAGGCGACGAAGCGCGAGTTCCGGATGATGATCCCGTTGACCGCGTCGACGATCAGGCACTCGGGGTGCGTCGGCGAGCCGTCGGTGTGGATGTTGTGCCAGAGGACGTGGTCGACGACGACGTGGCTCGACGGCGGCCCGCCCGGCTCGGCGCTGAACCACGACGACGACCTGCCTTGGGCGTAGCTGAAGTTGCCGACCTCGAGGTTCCTGAACGTGACGTAGCGCGCGCTGCGGAGGTGGATCGTCGTCAGCTTGCCGCCCACGACCGAGACGTCCGACGCGTAGTGCGTCGGCCCGTCGTCGGTGGGCGTGATCCCGAGGTCGCCGGCGATGCGGATGCGCTGGAAGGTGATGTGCGACGCGCCGCGGATGTCGAGCGAGGCGTCGTCACCGCCGCGGCGGGCGACGGTCGCGACCGCGCGCGGGGCGACGCGGAAGATCACGTCCTTGCTCGACCGCTTCGAGGGGTCGTAGGTCATCTCCTGGCCGGCCGGGTACGTCCCGCCGGCGAGCTGCACGACCTGCCCGGGCCGGGCCCGGTGGTAGGCGCGGTCGAACGTGCGGCAGGGCGCCGAACGCGTGCACGGGCCTCCGTCCGAGCCGTTGGGGCTCAGGTAGAGGGCCGCCCGTTTGGGCGCCGCGGGGGCGGAGCCGCCGCTCGGCGCGAGGAACGCCAGCGCAGCGAGGGCGGCCGCACCGATGACGAGTCGTCTCGGCACGAAGTGGCGGAGGATAGCGAACCTCCCGGACCGGCCGAACGGCCAGTTGTGCCGGCTCGGGGACCGCGATAGGAAACTGATGAATCCTGCGGGATGTTCACGTCCAAGGGAAGGGGACGGGCGTTTTGGCGTTGCCCATTGCGGTTCGCACAGTGGGCGGGACGAGGGCTCGCACGGCGGTAGGGAGGTTTGGGTGAAGCGTGTTTCGGCCTATTCGGCCCGGTATCCGGGTAGCTTCAAGGTACGGGCGCTGCTCGCGCTCGTCATCGGTTCCGCCGCCATTCTGATCCCGTTGAAGGGCGCCCCCGCCGCGCCGGGCAATCCCTGCGCGGCGCCGGTGGACGTCATCGCGTGCGAGAACTCGAAGCCCGGCAACCCGGCCAGCGACTGGAACGTGCACGGCGCCGGCGACCCGACCATCCAGGGCTTCTCGACCGACATCAGCGTCAACCACGGCAGCACGATCAACTTCAAGATCAAGACCGACGCGCACGCGTACACGATCGACATCTACCGCTTCGGCTGGTACGCCGGGCTCGGCGCCCGCAAGATCGCGTCGATCAACCCGTCGGCGTCGCTGCCCCAGAACCAGCCCGCCTGCCTCTCGCAGACGAGCACCGGCCTCGTCGACTGCGGCAACTGGGCCGTCTCCGCGTCGTGGAACGTCCCTTCGAGCGCGGTCTCCGGCGTCTACGAAGCGCACCTGACGCGCACGGACACCGGCGGCGACTCGGCCATCTTCTTCGTGGTCCGCGCCGACGAGAGCCACTCCGACCTGCTCTACCAGACCTCCGACACGGCCTGGCAGGCGTACAACCAGTACGGCGGCAACAGCCTCTACGCGGGCAACCCCGCCGGGCGCGCGTACAAGGTGAGCTACAACCGCCCCTTCACGACGCGCGACACCTCCGCGCAGTCGTTCTTCTTCAGCGGCGAGTTCCCGATGGTGCGCTGGCTCGAGCGCAACGGCTACGACGTCAGCTACGAGAGCGGCATCGACACCGCGCGCTTCGGGTCGCTGCTCCTCAACCACAAGACGTTCCTGTCCGTCGGCCACGACGAGTACTGGTCGGCCGAGCAGCGCGCGAACGTCGAGGCGGCGCGCGACGCCGGTGTGAACCTCGCCTTCTTCAGCGGTAACGAGGCCTTCTGGAAGACGCGGTGGGAGCCCAGCATCGACGGCTCGAACACCCAGTACCGCACGCTCGTCTCGTACAAGGAGACGGCGGCCGACGCCAAGATCGACCCCACCGCCACCTGGACCGGCACCTGGCGCGACCCGCGCTTCAGCCCGCCGAGCGACGGCGGCCGGCCGGAGAACCGGATGAGCGGGACGATCTTCATGGTCAACGGCTACCGGGCCGACTCGATCACGGTCTCCTCGGCCTTCAAGAACCTCCGCATCTGGAGGAACACGAGCATCCCGAACCTCGCAGCGGGCCAGACCGCCACCTTCCCCGCGGGCACGCTCGGCTACGAGTGGGACGTCGACGCGGACAACGGGTTCCGTCCTCCGGGCCTGATCGACCTGTCCCAGACGACGCTGACGGTTCCGAGCCTCCTCCAGGACTACGGCTCGAACTACGGCACCGGCACGGCCACGCACAGCCTGACGCTCTACAAGGCAGCGAGCGGCGCGCTCGTCTTCGGCGCCGGCACGGTGCAGTGGGCCTGGGGCCTCGACGACGACCACGACGACATCTCGGGGGCGGACCCGCAGCCGCCGGACTCGAGGATGCAGCAGGCGACCGTGAACCTCCTCGCCGACATGGGCGTACAGCCCGACACGCTGCAGAGCGGCGTCGTCCCGGCCACCAAGTCCACCGACACGACCGCGCCGACGGCGACCATCACCTCGCCGGCCAACGGCAGCTCGGTTCCGAACGGCAGCACGGTCACGATCAGCGGGACGGCCTCTGACGTCGGCGGCATCGTCGGCGGCGTCGAGATCTCCGTCGACGGCGGCAACACCTGGCACCCGGCGACCGGCAAGACGAGCTGGACCTACAACTGGAGCGCCGGCAGCGTCGGCGCGGTGACGATCCGCGCCCGCGCGGTCGACGACTCCGGGAACATCTCCGCGGCCGCGACGTCGAACGTGAACGTCTCGTGCCCGTGCCAGATCTGGGGCAACAACACCACCCCGGAGACCGCCTCGAACCCGGACAACCGCGGCGTCGAGCTCGGCGTCAAGTTCCGCGCCAGCTCGAACGGGTTCATCGACGGCATCCGCTTCTACAAGGGCTCCGCGAACACCGGCACGCACTACGGCAGCCTCTGGACGACGACCGGCACACTCCTGGGCCGCGCCGTGTTCACCGGTGAGAGCGGCTCGGGCTGGCAGCAGACGCTCTTCGACAACCCGGTCGCCGTGACCGCGGGGACGACCTACGTGGCGTCGTACTACGCCCCGCGCGGCGGCTACTCGACCACCCTCGGCTACTTCACGTCGGCAGGGTTCACGAACCCGCCGCTGACCGCGCTGAAGGACGGCGACAGCGGCCCGAACGCCGTGTTCATGTACTCCGGCTCGCCGACGTTCCCGTCCAACTCCTCGAGCGGGCGCAACTACTGGGTCGACGTCCTCTTCGACACGACCGCCGCGCCGGACACGAAGGCGCCGACGGTGGCGTCCACGTCCCCGGCGAGCGGCTCGACGACTGCCGACGCGCGCGGCGCGGTGACGGCCAACTTCAGCGAGGCGATGGACCCGGCGACGATCTCGAGCGCCACCTTCGCGCTCCGTGACAGCACCAACACCGTCGTGCCCTCGACCGTTGCGTACAACGCGGCGAGCAGGAGCGCGACGCTGACGCCGAACGCGACGCTCGCGTACGGCGCCTCCTACACGGCAACCGTCTCGACCGGCGTGAAGGACCTCGCCGGCAACGCGATGGCCGCCAACTACACGTGGTCGTTCTCGACCGCGCCGCCGAAGAGCTGCCCGTGCACGCTCTGGGCGAGCTCCGACCGGCCCGACGTCGAGTCCAACGGCGACAGCCGCTCGCTCGAGCTCGGCCTGAAGTTCCGCACCGACTCGAACGGCTACATCACGGGCGTCCGCTTCTACAAGAGCACCGCCAACACCGGCACCCATACGGGAAGCCTCTGGACGAAGGACGGCACGCTGCTCGCACGCGCGACCTTCACCGGCGAGAGCGCGAGCGGCTGGCAGCAGGTCAACTTCGGCGGCGCCATCCCGGTGACCGCGGACACGACCTACGTCGTCTCGTACTTCGCCCCGAACGGCGGCTATTCGTACACGCGTGACTACTTCACGAGCGCCGGCTTCGACAACGCACCGTTGCGCGCGCTCAAGGACGGCTTCGACGGCGTCAACGGGCTCTACAAGTACACGTCGACCTCGGCGATCCCCGACTCGGGCGTCTCCGGGACGAACTACTGGGTCGACCCCGTCTTCAACCGGGCGGCACCGCCCGACTCGAGCGCGCCGACCGTCATGAACACCTCGCCGGCGGCCGGGAGCTCCAACGCGGCGGCGACCACCGACGTGACGGCGACCTTCAGCGAGCCGATGCTCGCCTCGTCGATCAGCGGCTCGACCGTGAGCCTCGTCGACAACTTCGGCCTCGCGGTGCCGGCGACCGTGACCTACAACGCCACGACCATGTCCGCCGTGCTGCACCCGACCTCGCCGCTGCAGTACTCGGCGACGTACACGGCAACGGTGCTCGGAGGCGCCTCCGGAGTGAAGGACAGCGGCGGCAACCCGATGGCCTCGACGTTCACCTGGAGCTTCTCGACGAAGACCTGCCCGTGCAGCATCTTCCCGGCGACCGCAACGCCCGAGTCCGCGGGCGGCCCGGGCAACCCGCTCGAGACGGGCGTCCGGTTCCAGACGACCTCGAACGGCTACATCACGGGCGTCCGGTTCTACAAGTTCGCCTCGAACACGGGCACGCACGTCGGCAGCCTCTGGACGAATACCGGGACGCTGCTCGCGCGCACGACCTTCACCAACGAGACGGCCAGCGGCTGGCAGACGGCGCTCTTCACGACGCCGGTCGCCGTGACGGCGAACACACCCTACGTGGCGTCGTACTTCTCGCCTAGCGGCGGCTTCTCGGCCTCGCTCTCGTACTTCACCTCGGCGGTGTCCAACCCGCCGCTGGTGGCGCTCGCGGACGGCCAGGCCGGAGGCAACGGGCTCTTCGACTACTCCGACTCGCCGACGTTCCCGACGCGCTCGTCGCTGTCCCGGAACTACTGGGTCGACGTCCTGTACTCGAGCACGCCGAACTAGGCACGACCGACAACCAGAGGGGGTCCATGCGAGGGTCTGAACGGTCCGCAAGGATGTGGTCCTCGTGAGGGATCCGTTCGTCCGCGGCCTGAAGAACCGCTTCTTGCAGGTACTGGCGCTCTACGCGCCGGGCACCGAGAGCACGCGCGTGCAGCTGCACAAGTGGCGCGGCGTGACGCTCGGCGAGGGAGCCAACATCGGCGTCGGCGTGATCATCGAGACGTCGATGCCGTACCTCGTGTCGATCGGCAAGGACGTCCACATCGGCGTCCGGTCGGTGATCATCGGCCACTTCCGCGACGCGCCGAGGCGCGACGAGCACGGCCGCGAGTACTCCGTCCGGATCGAGGACGAGGCGTTCATCGGGCCGGGCGTGATCATCCTCCCCAACGTGACGATCGGGTACGGCTCCGTCGTCACGGCCGGCAGCGTCGTCTCGCGCTCCGTGCCGCCGCTAACGATGGTGCGCGGCAACCCGGCCGTCCCGATCGCCCGCTGCGGCGTGCCGCTCGGGATGCACACCCCGCTCGACGACTTCTACCGGCAGCTGAAGCCGATCCGGCAGGGGGAATGAGGCACATCGGGGTGTTTCCGGCCGGGGCCGCGAACGCGCGCCCAAGGCTTCTGCAGGCCCTCGAGGAGGCGTACCCGGTCCGGTTCGAGGCCAGGGAGGCGGGGTCCTGGGAGGGCCTCGACGCCGCCGTGTCGTTCGCCCCGCTCGAGGGTGCGCCGGACGGGCTCCCCACGCTGACGCTCGCGGAGCCCTCCCCCGGAAGCGCGGTCTTCGACCTCCACGACACGGACGGGCTCGAGCCGATGCTCCGAGGGCGCTCGGTCCGGGACGCGACCACCGATGGGGGCGCCGGCGTGGCGGCGGACGACAGAGCCGTCCTCGCCTCGCGGGGGCGCACGGTTGTCTGGAGCGCGCGCGGGTCGGGCGAGCACGCCGCCGCAGCGCCGCCCGAGCTCGCCGCGGACGAGTCGCTCCGCGACCTCCTGAAGCCCGGCCGCTTCTTCGCGGCGCTCCCGCTCGTGTGCTTCCTCCGCCGGCTCACCGAGGGCGAGGGCTGGACCGCCCCGCCGCTCCGGGCGGCCTTCCAGCTCGACGACCCGAACCTCCACCGGCCGCGCTACGGTCACGTCCGCTACGCGGAGCTCGTGCGCGACGCCGACGAGCACGACTACCACGCCGCCATGGCGATGATCCCGCTCGACGCCTGGTACGCGAACCGGTCGGCGGTGCGGCTCTTCCGCGAGCGGGGCGACCGGATCTCGCTCCTGATGCACGGCAACGACCACGTCCTCGGCGAGTTCACGCAGGAACGCCCCGAGGCCGAGCGCGTCGAGCTGCTCGCCCAGGCCATGCGCCGGATCGACGCGTTCGAGCGGCGGACGGGCCTCGGCGTCGGCCGCGTCATGGTCGCGCCCCATGGCGACTGCTCCGACCCGATGATGACCGCGATGGCCCGCACCGGGATGGAGGCCCTGTGCATCGAGTGGCCCTACTGGTGGCGAACCTCGAACGAGGCGCCGGCGCTTCTGTCCGGCTGGGAGCCGGGCGAGTTCCTCGTCGACGGCATGCCCGTCCTCCCGCGGCACCCGGTCCAGCACGAGACCGACGAGGTGCTCTTCCGCGCGTTCCTCGGCGGCCCGATCGTGTTCACCGGGCACCACGACGACCTCGCGGACGGCCTGGCTCTCTTCCGCGAGCGGGCGGCCTTCGTGAACGGCCTCGGCGACGTCCGCTGGACCTCGCTCGGCGAGATGGCCGCCGGTGCGGCCGCGACCCGTCGCGAGGGCACGACGCTCCGGATCCGCGCGTTCTCGCGCCGCCTCGAGCTCGACGCCCCGGACTGGGCCGAGCAGGCCGTGCTGGAGCTGCCCGCCGCGCACGGCTCGCACGACCTCGAGCGAGTGCTCGTCGGCCGGCAGTCCAACGGGAGCGCGCCGCCTTCGTCCGCGGTCGGCGAGCCCTTCCCCGTCCCCGCCTCGCGCCGGCTCGAGCTGCGCCTGCAGCGCCACGACGCCGTCGACCCGAGCACCGTGCCGGCGCCCTCGCTGCGCGCCTGGCCGATCCTCCGCCGCGTCCTCGCCGAGTCCCGCGACCGCCTCTCGGCCCGGCTGTGAGCCTAGGGCTGCTGCTGGATCGGCCTGGCGGGGATCCCGCCGACGACCGCGTGGTCGGGCACGTCTGCGTTGACGAGCGCGCAGGCGGCGACGATCGCCTCGCTGCCGATCGTCACCCCGTGCAGGATCGTCGCGCCCGCGCCGACGTAGGCCCCGGCCCGCACCGTCACGGCGCCCGTCTCGCGCGGCCGCCGCTCCGCCAGCGGCCCGTGGCCGGGATCGAAGTGCGTGACGATCGTCGAGCGCATCGAGACGGTCGCGCCCTCCTCGATGGTCACGTCATCCACGAGGTCGATCAGCACCTCGCTGCCGACGTGCGCCCGCGGGCCGATCGTGAGGCGCGAGAAGTCGCCGCTCGCGTTGATGACGCTCAGCGGCCCGACGACTGCCGCGTCCGGTGCGATCTCGGCCCCGTAGTTGCGCAGAACGCGCGCAGGGTCCTTCATGTGTCTGCGGAGCTCGGCCTCGATGCCCTCGATCCCATGCGTGAGATGAACCCAGCGAAGACGAAGGTGCCCCAGGGAGTGCGACGCCTCCTTGAACGGCATCGCCACCGGACGAACAGCGCTCTTCAGCGCCCGCACCCGAGCCTGCATTGACATCCCGCTACGAGTCGATCGACGTCATCGTCTTGGCCGGCGGCCGGGGGACGCGGCTGGCGCCGTACACTACCGTCCTCCCCAAGCCGCTGATGCCCATCCGGGAGATGCCGGTGCTGGAGATCCTCCTCCGGCGGCTCAGGGCGGCGGGGTTCACGCGGGTGCACCTCGCGGTCGGCTACCTCGCCGAGCTGATCGAGGCCTACTTCCGCGACGGCGAGCGCTTCGGCATCGAGCTGCGGTACCTGCGCGAGGACCAGCCGCTCGGAACCGCCGGCCCGCTGGCCGAGCTCGAGTCCGACGCCGAGCATCTGCTGGTGATGAACGGCGACCTCTTCACCGCCCTCGACTTCGGCAAGCTCGTCGACTACCACCTCGAGCGCGGCGCCACCGCGACGATCGCGACGCTCGAGCGCGAGGTGCCGATCGAGTTCGGTGTCATCCGCCTCGACCAGGACACGATCGTCGGGTTCGACGAGAAGCCCACGCTGACCTATGACGTGAGCATGGGGGTCTACGCGTTCGAGCGCGAGGTGGCCAAGCTCATCCCGCCGGGCGAGCGATTCGACTTTCCGGACCTCGTGCTCTCGCTGCTCCGCGACGGCAAGGACGTGGCCGCGTACCGCTCGAAGGACTTCTGGCTCGACATCGGGCGCCGCGAGGACTACGAGCTCGCGCAGGAGCGCTTCGACGAGCTCGCGCACGAGCTCCTGCCCGAGAGCAACGGCTCGTGAGCGGGCAGGCGACGGTGGTCAGGCAGGTCGGCACGCCGACCCCGCCTCCTCCCCCGGAGCGGCGCGGCGGCATCGCGCTCGGCCTGAAGGCCGTCGAGATGCTGGGCTTCCGCCTCGCGACCCTGCCGCTCGGGTTCGTGATCACGCTGATCACGAGCCGCTTCCTCCTCCCCGTCGGCCGCGGCGAGTTCACCCTCGCACTGCTGACCGTGACGCTCGCCTCGACGCTGCTCGGAAACGGCAACGCGATCACGCACGAGGTCGGGCGAAAAAGGGCCCCTGTGCAGGACATTGTCGGGCGCGGGCTCCTGCTCGACATCACGCTCAGCATCGTTGCCGCTGCGGTCGTCGTCCCGTTCGCGGTACTGCGCGGCGACCTCGGCTCGGGAGCGCTGATGATGGTCGGCCTCCCGTTCCTGCTCGTCACGCAGACGGTGGGCGGCGCGCTGATCGCCGAGGGCCGGCTGCGCCTCTACAACGCGGTGCAGCTGCTCGACTCCGGCGTGATCGTCGGCGGCCTGCTCGTGCTCGTGGTCTGGAAGGACTACGGCGTCCCCGGGGCCGTGGCGGCCTGGCTCGCCGGCCAGGTGGTCTCGGCGATCGTGCTCATGGTCGGCGCCCGCGACACCTGGCTGCCGATCCCGGCGCAGGCGATCTCGTTCGTGCGCTCGAAGCCGATCTTCACGCTCGGCGCCAAGGCGGGGCTCGTGAGCCTCGTCTCGCTGATCAACTACCGCGTCGAGCTCTTCCTGCTCGAGTTCTTCGACGGTCTCAAGGCGGTCGGCATCTACTCCGTGGCCGTCTCGCTGGCGGAGCTGCTGTGGCTGCTCTCCTGGACGATCCAGACAGTCGTCGTCGACCCGGCCGTGAACGAGGAGGAGGACCGCGCGGTGTCGGTCGTTGCCCAGGGCGTGCGCCACTCGCTCGTGCTGACGTTCTTCTCCGGCCTGGTGCTCGGAGCCGTCGGCGCCTTCGCCGTCCCGTTCGTGTTCGGCGACGCGTTCGAGGGCTCCGTCGTGCCACTGCTCGTGCTGCTGCCGGGCGTCGTGATCTTCTCCGTCCGCAGCCCGCTCTCGGTCTACTTCTCGATGCGGACGGGGACGATGCGCTACCCGCTGATCGTCGCCGGTGCATCGGCGATCGCGACCGGCCTCCTGTGCGTGCCGTTCATCCCGCTCTGGGGCGCGACCGGCGCGGCGCTCGCCACCACGCTCGGGTACGGCATCGGGACGGCGCTCCTCGTCGCGATGTTCCTCCGCGTCACGCGGACCTCGCTGGGGACGATGGTGCCGACGGCCAGGGACTTCGCGGCGTACCGCGATCTCGCACGCAAGCTGCTCAAACGCGGCTGAAAATGCACTGAAACGCACCCGGACCGGCCCTTCGGCCAGTTGTTCCGGCCCGGCCGCGGCGGTATGAACGCTGCATTAGGGAAGGGGAGTGCCCTTGGCTGCTGCTGCGTTGATTTCGGGGTCGGGTCGGTTGTTCGGCGGTCCACGCCGGATCGCGCTCTGGGCTGCGCTCCTCGCAGGAGTGATCGCCTTTCTCGCGCTGCCGCTGAACGGAGGGCCCGGCGCCGCCTCGGTCGACCCGTGCGCGCCGCTCCTGAACCCGGTGGCCTGCGAGAACTCGAAGCCGGGCGCGCCGCCGAGCGAGTGGGACATCAGCGGCAACGGCGACGCGAGCATCCAGGGCTTCGCGACCGACATCAGCGTCAATCACGGGCAGACGGTCAGCTTCAAGATCAAGACGACCGCGACCGCGTACCGGCTCGACATCTACCGCCTCGGCTACTACGGCGGCAACGGCGCCCGCAAGATCACGACGATCACACCGTCCGCGTCGCTGCCGCAGAACCAGCCGGCCTGCTTCCACGACGCGACGACAGGGCTCCTCGACTGCGGCAACTGGGGGGTCTCCGCCTCGTGGGCGGTGCCCGCGGACGCCGTGTCCGGCCTCTACATCGCGAAGCTCGTCCGCACCGACACCGGCGGGGCGAGCCACATCCCGTTCATCGTGCGCGACGACGAGGGCCACTCGGCGATCCTCTTCCAGACCTCCGACGAGACCTGGCAGGCGTACAACACCTACGGCGGCGCGAGCCTCTACCGCGGCGACGGGCCGGCCAACGACTACCCGCCGGGCCGTGCCTACAAGGTCAGCTACAACCGCCCGTTCGACACCCGCGGCACGGGCGACCCGCCGACCTGGTGGAACGACGCCGAGTACCCGATGATCCGCTGGCTCGAGTCGAACGGCTACGACGTCAGCTACACGACCGACGTCGACACCGCCCGCCGCGGCTCCGAGATCCTCGAGCACAAGTCGTTCCTCTCCGTCGGCCACGACGAGTACTGGTCCGGCGAGCAGCGCGCCAACGTCGAGGCCGCACGCGACGCCGGCGTCAACCTCGGCTTCTTCAGCGGCAACGAGGTCTACTGGAAGACGCGCTGGGAGAAGTCGGTCGACGGCACGAACACGAACTTCCGGACGCTCGTCTGTTACAAGGAGGACACCGCCAAGCTCGACCCGACCTCCACGTGGACGGGCCGCTGGGCGGATCCCGACTTCAGCCCGCCGAGCGACGGCGGCCGCCCGCAGAACGCGCTGACGGGGCAGCAGTACAGCATGCAGTTCCGGTTCGACCCGATGTCGATCCCGTCGACGTTCTCGAACATGCGGTTCTGGCGGAACACGACCGTCGCCAACCTGCAGCCGGGCCAGACGGCGACGACGAACAACTCGATCCTCGCCTACGAGTGGGACATCGACATGGACAACGGGTTCCGGCCGAACGGGATCATCCACATGTCGCAGTCGGACTTCCCGAACGTGGACTACTTCGTCGAGGGGATCGGCAACGTCCACGGGACGGCCACCCACACGCTGACGCTCTACCGGGCGCCGAGCGGCGCGCTCGTGTTCGGCACCGGCACCGTCCAGTGGTCGTGGGGGCTCGACAACCACCACACCGGCGACGGCACGCAGATCCAGGCGAACGGCGAGTCGCCTGCGCCCGACCCACGCCTCCAGCAGGCGACGGCGAACATGTTCGCGGAGATGGGCGCCGTGCCGACCACGCTCCAGGCGGGGCTCGTCCAGCCGGTCCCGTCAGGTGACACGACCGGCCCGACGACAACGGTCACGACGCCGACCTCGGGCTCGACCTTCGCGCCCTCCGGCTCGGTGACGATCTCGGGGACGGCGAGCGACGCGCAGGGGATCGTCTCGAAGGTCGAGGTCTCGGTCGACAACGGCCGGACGTGGGTGCCCGCGACGGGGACGAACAACTGGAGCTTCACGTGGCAGCCCGCGAACGGCCCGACCGGCTCGTTCTCGCTGAAGGCGCGCGCGATCGACGACTGGGCCAACATCGGCACCCCGGCCAACGTCCCGATCACGGTGCAGCAGCGCGCCGGGCTGATCGCCGCGTACTCGTTCAGCGAGAACGCCGGCACCAACATCGCCGACTCCTCGGGCAAGGGCAACAACGGCACCGCCACGTCGACGACGTGGACGACCGGCCAGTTCGACTCGGCGCTCAACTTCAACGGCACCTCGAGCTTCGTGCAGGTCCCGAACAGCACGTCGCTGAGCCCGGGCGCGCAGCTCACGATCGAGGCCTGGGTCAAGCCGACGGTCGTGAACGACTGGCGGACGGCCGTCATGAAGCAGACCGCGAGCGACATGGCCTACGCGCTCTACGCGAACACGAGCAGCGGCAACCCGACCGGGTACATCAACGGCGACCCCGTGGACGGCCGCGACCTGCTGCCCGCGAACAAGTGGTCGTACCTCGCGATGTCGTACAACGGCAGCCAGATGGCGCTGTACGTGAACGGGCAGCTGATCAACACCGGCGGCCACTCCGGCGCGGTGCCGTCCTCGACCGGGCCTCTGCGCATCGGCGGCAACTCGATCTGGGGCGAGTTCTTCCAGGGCGCGATCGACGAGGTGCGCCTCTACAACCGCGGGCTGACCGCGGGCGAGATCGGCGGCGACATGATCTCGCCGGTCTCGAGCTCGCCGCCGCCGCCCGACACCACGTTCCCGACGGCCTCGCTGACCGCGCCGACCGAGGGGGCGACCGTCTTCGGGTCGAGCGTGTCCATCACCGCCAACGCGGCGGACAACGTCGGCGTGGCCGGCGTCCAGTTCCAGCTCGACGGCAACAACCTCGGCACCGAGGACACGACCTCGCCGTACAGCTTCAACTGGGACACGACCACGGTCGCCGACGGGCCGCACACGCTGACGGCGATCGCGCGTGATGCCGCAAACAACAAGACCACGAGCACGGCCGTCCACGTCACGGTCGCGAACGCCGACACGACCAACCCGACGGTCTCGCTGACGGCGCCGGCCGAGGGCGCGACGGTCCTCGGCACGAGCGTCTCGCTGACCGCGAACGCCGCGGACAACCGCGGTGTCGCGGGCGTGCAGTTCAAGGTGGACGGTGCCAACATCGGCTCCGAGGACACCACCTCGCCGTACAGCGCCACGTGGAACAGCACGACCGTGGGCGACGGGCCGCACACGCTCACCGCGGTGGCGCGCGACACCTCGAACAACACGACGACGAGCACAGCCGTCCACGTCACGGTCGCGAACGCGGACACGACCAACCCGACCGTGTCGATGACCGCGCCGGCGGAAGGCGCCACCGTCCTCGGCACCAGCGTCTCGCTGAGCGCGAACGCCTCCGACGACCGCGGGGTCGCCGGCGTGCAGTTCCAGGTCGACGGCAACAACATCGGCTCCGAGGACACGACGTCGCCCTACGGCGTGAGCTGGAACAGCACCACCGTCGGCGACGGGCCGCACACGCTGACCGCCATCGCGCGCGACGCCGCGAACAACAAGACCACCAGCACGGCGGTGCACGTCACGGTTGCGAACAACGACACGACGAACCCGACGGTCTCCATGACGGCGCCGGCCGAGGGCGCGACCGTCCTCGGAACGACGGTGAGCCTCACGGCCAATGCCTCCGACGACCGCGGGGTCGCCGGCGTGCAGTTCCAGGTCGACGGCAACAACATCGGCTCC
>Ga0126377_10001892_pt1 | contig 14050 bp, 16 predicted proteins | sample PanSoiMetPlot_22_FD_92647 | JGI IMG/M metagenome (GOLD analysis project Ga0126377, IMG submission 92647) | Tropical forest soil microbial communities from Panama - MetaG Plot_22 | ecosystem: Environmental > Terrestrial > Soil > Tropical forest > Bulk soil | place: Panama | collected 2016-02-17
CCAGCCCGCTGCCTTCGAGAAGTTTGTTGCCGTTATCGACATAGGCTTTGTGATGCTTGTCGTGATGGTATTCGAGTGTCTCGCGCGACATGTAGGGAGCGAGCGCATCATGAGCATAGGGAAGGTCGGGCAACTTGAACGACATCATATCCTCCTCGGTGCACAGACAATGACTGCGGAATAAACTGGTCCTGTGATGAAACCGGCCTGTCCCGGACGAGTTCCTCAATCAAGCTAATTAGGCGGTGATGCGGCTCCGGGCAACTTTGAAAGGAGCCGGGCGTTGGCCGCAAAGGGCCGTCGGATTTTGGCGGCACCGGCGCCGCTTATTTAGTGGTTGCTGCAACCTCGTGAAAAAGCGAGAATTTGCCATTGCCAGAAGAATTTAGCCGAAAATTGCGGCAAAAGGGGCTGGTTTAGAGGGGATCGTAGAGTATGCCGGTATTGCTGTTCAGCTTAGGCACATTTGCCCTGGTTGCAGGGCTGGTGATGGTTGGATTTGGCATTCCGATCAACGAATTCAGCTTCGGAAATACGCTCATCAGTGCTGGTACGACCGCGGCCGTCGGTGGCCTTATCATAATTGCGCTCGGTGTGGCGGTCAGCCAGTTGCGGCAGATTGCCGAGGTGCTGACAAGCGATATGCCGACGAGATACGCGCAACCGATGGACACCGCCGAGGCGTCGGCAGTTTCGTCTTCTGGATTTACATCCGATCGTGTTCCTTTCCCGCCGCGCCCAAAATCGGAGACATCGCTCGCGCGGATGGGACCGTTGCCGGGTGTACCGGCCAATACTGTGAGCGAGGTGGGTTACGACCCGTTCGCGGCGCCAACATTACCCAATCCGGATGAAGGGCCGATGGCAGTGGAAGATGATGTCTCCCTGTCTCCACCTCAGCCGTCTGGTGGTTCGCCACTGAAGACCGATGCGAGGGGCCCAGCTGACAGGGGGCAAGAGCCGGGCTGGAAACCATCCCCTCCATCCGCTCCGCCTGTTGCACCTTCTCTGCGGCCGCTTCAGCCAGCGAGGTTTGATGCGATGTGGCCGGCTGAGGCAAAAGCACCGAAATCCAACGTCACGGATGAGGCCAAGCAACCGGCTGCGCCTGCACGCGACACCGCACCTAAACGTGCTGAGCCCGAAGCGCAAAAACCGCGCGCGGTCGCCATTCTGAAGTCGGGGGTTGTCGATGGCATGGGCTATACGCTCTATGTCGACGGCTCGATCGAGGCGGAGTTGCCGCAAGGCACATTGCGGTTCGCCTCAATCAACGAACTTCGAGGCCACCTCGAAAAGAATTCATAGTAAGAGCCAGACTGCACTCGTCTGCATTTCTAGGTATTTCTTTCCGGCGATTTTGGTTTCGTCGCGTATGACCCAATATTGTCGTGTTAGACAATGAGCTTTTTCTTGCAACTAAAGATGTGTGATAGTAGTTTTAAATATAGGTCCTCCATTCGTCCGGTTGCAGTTGTTGGTCGAGAGGGCCTGTTTGAAGGGGGGAAGGTTGCCGACAACGGCAGCCTCGTCAAACGGGGCAGTTGCAATGACAGACAGCACAATCAGTGGAAACTTCATCGAGCTGACTGCAGAAATCGTGTCCGCCTATGTCAGCAACAATACGGTTCCTGCCGGCGAGATTCCCGGGCTGATCAATCAGGTCCATGCCGCGCTCGCAAGAGTCTCCGGGAAACCTGCAGAAGGCTCCTCAGAGCCGCTTAGGCCCGCTGTTTCGGTCAAGAAATCAATTACCCCGGAGTACATTGTCTGCCTCGAAGACGGCAAGAAATTCAAATCGCTGAAACGGCATTTGCGCACCCAATACAACATGACGCCCGAACAGTATCGCGAAAAGTGGGGTCTGAATGCCGACTATCCGATGGTTGCGCCAAATTATGCCGCGGCGCGCTCACAGCTCGCGAAACAAATGGGGCTCGGGCAACAGCGGCGCCGGCGTGCAAAGTGACGGCTGGTTGGCTTCCCGCCGTATAAGGAAAAATTCCTAAAATTTGTGGGCAACTTTATCCGGGAGCACCCGAGGCCCTTTCTTTCTGCCGCGATATAGGTATATAATCCTATGGCGAACGGAAATTTGAGGTGCGCAGGTGAATGTAAAAGGTCAAATCGAACAGGAGCTCCAGCAACCCGAGATCGACAGCTTTCGCGCGCAACATCTCGTTCTGGGTGAGCGCGAGGTTGCCACGGAGGCTGGCCGTACGAAAGTCGTCGTCGACGAGAATGAAAGTCCATTGGCTTGGCTTGCCCGACGGCGGGGGCGCGACGGAAGAGTGATGATCGAGCCGCACCAGCTGCAGGCCGGTGAACGGCTACGGGCCGAATTCACGCGGGCACATCTCATGCCGCGGACAACGTCGAATTGGTCGAATCCGTTGCCGTCAGACCGCCGGTCAGGTGGCCATCAGGATAGCTTTCTCGCGGATACCATCATTGCCGCCCGCCAACGCGTGCGTCACGCGATTGATGCGGTAGGTCCGGAATTTTCCGGGTTGCTTGTCGACGTATGCTGCTTTTTGAAAAGGCTGGATATGGTCGAGCGTGAACGCGGCTGGCCGGCTCGCTCGGCGAAAATCGTGCTCCAGCTCGCGCTTGAGCGTCTTGCCCGTCACTATGGCTATGCCGCACGTGCAAGCGGACGCGCGAACCCGCAAGTGCGGACCTGGCTGGCCGACGACGCAAGCTTCAGCGTTGAATAGCGGCGACTACGCGACGGCAGCCAAAGCAGCGCTGGCTTCGGCGCGGATTCGCTGCACCATCGAACGCAAGCCGTTTGAGCGTTGTGGCGTGAGGTTCTCCCGAAGGCCGATCCGGTCAAACAGTGCCGGCGCGTCGACGCCCAGAATTTCGCGCGCGCTCTTGCCTGAGTATAGAGCGAACAATATCGCGATCAGGCCGCGCACGATGTGGGCGTCGCTGTCGCCTTCGAACGTAAGCACGGGCCCCGAAGATCCGTTGGGCTTTATATGTGTCAGGAGCCAGACCTGGCTGGCGCAGCCCTGGACCTTGTTGGCCTCGGAGTGAGCGGCCTCTGGCAAAGGGGGCAGCGTGCGCCCGAGCTCGATGACGTAGCGGTAGCGGTCGTCCCACTCCTCGAGCAGTGCGAAATTCTCGACGATCTCATCAATAGCCGTCATAGCGCACATATATACGCTCGCGAACGTCGCCGCCAATGGATTGGCGAGTGCCGGCCGCGTTGAAATTTGCTTGAATTCGGCGGTGTTTACGCCGCCGGGCCGTTGGTGCGTGCTTCACGGCGGGGCGGCAATGGGACAGGGGCGCGCCAAGCGGGCGCCATGTCGCTCGGGGTTAATGTGCCCTGGCCGCTATCCGCCTTGTTGTCCGCTTTTTCGGGTGCTGCGGATTTCTCACGGAGTTTCGTGATGAGCTCATAGAGTGTCCGTGCGCCCGCCTCAGCTTTGTGACCAATGGCGACGGCAACCTTACCCCCCGTAACGCACGCATCTGGTTGGCGTCCGCAGAAGCCCCGGACGTCAGAAACTGCCGCGCTTGCGAATGTCACCGCCTCCGAAGCGTCAATTTGTGCATCGGGTGACGTCGATTTGGTGCCGCTGGGAAGCAGCACGCAGACGACGCACAGCCAAAATGCCATTCGCAGAAGGAAGAACATGACCCGACCCGTAGCGATCCCCGGCAGCCGATATGCTGCCTTTGAGACAAACCCTAGCAGACAGCACTGAAACTGTTGTTCGAAATGCAACGAGCTTTTTGAACAAACTTGACGCGAATTTTCATCAAATTTGAATTACCCACGCCTGCAACAAGTTTCGCAAAAGCTTGTTCCACTCTTGTTTATCAGCCCTCAGCGCGCTGCTTACATGGTTACCGGTTCGGTAAGAATTGGCTGGCGCCGGCCTGGGCACCAGAAGTTCGCAACTGAAATTTCACCATGACGGACAAATAGCCAGCCGCGCGATCCAGGCGTTGCTGACGGTGTCGATAAAGCGCTGCCCCTTAGCCTTCGCTTAATCGCCTTTGTCCTAAGGTCCGCGTGGGATAGGGGCGAACTTGTCGGCACCGAAATTCGCAAACGCGTACAGCCGGGTCGGCGAGGAGGCGCGGCTAACGGCTCGATTGCCCATTGGTCAGTCGGTCCACTAGACGCCGGCCGAACCGGTCAACTAGTGACGGAAAGTCATCGAAACAATTTGTGCGTTTCAAATGGTTGGGTGAAGAAAAGTGCGTAGACGATCAGCCCGTAGGGGTTCCCCGAATTTCAGCAGTGCCGGCCGGGTCGCTACAACGATCGCACAGCATCCGCGCGAATTCGTCGCGATCGTGATGTCGACCGTCGCGACGTTCGCGATTGTCACAAACGCACTGTTTCTCCAAAAGGGGCCGCATCCGGCACCGATATTTGCAGCGCGACCACTGCTCCAGAAGGAAGCAACGGTTCCGCCACGTCTCCCGGGTACCCAATCTCATCTCGGATCGGATCTAGCGGCCCAGGCACGTATTCAGATGATCGCGAATATTCAGCGCGAACTGAACCGCAAGGGCTTTTATGACGGGCCGTCCGATGGAATTTGGGGTTCGAAGACCGATGCTGCGGTACGCGATTTTCTTCAGGCCGCCGGCTTGAAAGTCAATCCGGAAGCAAACGAGAATTTGCTCCGCGCTATATCGAACTACGCCGCGAAGCCGGCCGCCGCGGCACCGAGCCCCACGGCAACGGATCCCATTGCCAAGTTGATTGCACCGTCCAAGCGCATCGTGGCGATACAGCGTGCGCTCGCCGATTTCGGGTACGGACAGATCAAGACAACCGGCGTCTATGATCCGGAAACACGCAGCGCAATCGAGAAATTCGAGCGCGACCATCGTCTGCCGGTCACCGGCCAGATTTCCGATCGCCTTGTGCGCGAGCTGGCCGCTATGACCGGCCGTCCGCTGGAGTGAATGGCCTCTTTACAGTAGCTCGTGCTACTGAAGCCAATGCGCTTGAAAACCGGAATCTGGGTGGCTGCCTATCTACGGCGTTGCAATGTCGAGGGCGTCTTTGCGGCAGTGCGCCGGCGTGGCGCCGAAGAGGCTGGCGCCGTGTTCGTCAAAATAAATCGGTTGGATGGTACAGGCGCCCTCTACGGTCCTGCTCCGCAGTCCGCATTCGACGAGGCACAGCCGGCCGATCGCCTGTTTGTCGCGCTTGTCGGGCGCGAGACACCGGCAGCTGAGGCAGATATCGAGTTGCGTTTGACGAAGGAGATACGTTTCGACCCGGATCTTTGGGTGATCGAGGTGGAAGATCGTGCCGGCCGGAATTTTCTCGACAACATTGTGCAGTAGCGCTTGCTAGCGTTCGTTGACCTTGACCGGTGCAGCTTGCGTGCTCTGCTGCACACCGGCTCGGCTTTTCCCAACTCCGGTCCCACGCTGGCTGCGGCGTTCGTCGTCCCAATAAACGGGTTCATGCTCTGCATGCGGTCGGACAGGCCTTGCCTGCCAGATGGCCAGCATGTGCTCGGCAGCAGCCGAACTTACTTCACTGTGGAGTTGACACAGCTCGAAAATACGCCGGACCGATTGGCCGACGACGGGATTGAGGAAAAGCAGGACTCGCTGCAACACGTCGGTTTTCATTCCGAGGACTTTCGCGACGACGACAACGGGTTCGCCCGAGTTATCGAGTGAAATCCGTTCGGCCAGTCCCCGGCTGATATTGAGTGTACGCACAAGGATGCGGCTGAATTCGGAGGGATTTCGTCGCAACGCCGCACGTTCCAGGCGCCGGACCAGTTCTCCTTCAGGCGGCACCGGACGACGCCTTGTCGGGCTCGACACGACATCGAGGTTTGTAAGAATGAGGCGGCGCTCTTCCGGAGCCGATGAAAAGAACAACTCGATCAAGTCCTCGCCATTTTTCTGTTCGACCGGTTTGGAAGCCGCTAGATCATCGAGCCTGCGGATGACGGCAGCCGGCGCCTGCGGGTACTGCCGAAGCTTTGCAGCGAGTGCGGCGCGCGTCGTCCCGTCGACCGAATCAATCAGCCCGAGCACCAGTTCGACGTACTGAGTTTCCTCTTCGGTGCTATGCGAAGGCCGCAGCACATAAAGATCCGTCAGGACCCGCGCCAGCGTCGGGCGCACATCGACCCCGTCACGGCAGGCCAAATCGACCAGGCTGTCGACGGGAACGCGCGCGGAGGGCTTTGCCATACTCATACGCCGGCACTAAACGATGGCCGACATTAGCTGTCGCCCGTTAGCAGAGCGTTAACCTTGCAAGTCCTTTAATTGCGGAACGATGCCGGTCTGGCGACCAGAGGAAGCCACGCCGGGGCGGAAGGGGGACTGCAATGGGTGAAATCATCCGATTTCCCGACGACGCGAGCCCGCGCGGCGGCAAATATGTCGACGCAAATACCGAACCGGCGACAGTGATTATTCTTCCAGTTATCAGAATCGAACGGGACCCCGATGGCTCGAATGGTCTTGAGCCGCATAGCGGGAACAATCACGGCCGTCGTCGACGCCGCCGCGCCGCACGCTAACCGGTTCAATCACCGAACAAGCCCGATGAGAAATTTACCGCCGCCAGCGCTCAGGAAAGTGTGGCGGCAGGCGATTGTGCTCATCACCGTTACGTTTCTTGCCGGTTGCGCAAACTACGATTTTGGTGAAGTCCATCCGGTGCTGGTGACCGATGGAATTCACGACTGGCTCGGACAGAATTCAGGCGGCCCCAAGGTTCCTCCGTCGCGCTTTGAATACACTGACGACGAGCGTGCCTTGCGCGATCTTGCCTATCCGCTGATCGAGCCCCCTTTCGATCGGCAGCAATGGTACTCGGTTGCAGGTGAATACGGTTTGTACCGTGCCAATTCGGCCGACTACAGAAAGTACTCCGAACGACTGGAGGCTACCTGGATCCGCTCGCCATCCTCGCGATATGCGCAGCTTATCGACGACACTCGCAATGACATTACGCGCATGTCGCAATTTTTTGAAACCGCCGGCCGCGTGGCCGATATGGATCGGAAGCGGCAAAAAAGTATGGGTTTCATTCCCGACCTCAGCAAAAAGGAACGTGTAAACGCCCTGCGCCGGATGCGGGAAAATGCCCACGTAGTGGCAATTGTACAGCAGAGTCTCGCCGACCGCGTCGCCTCATACCATTTTGCACTCGAACGACTTGTTATCATCACGCCGTCGCCCCAAGCGGTCGAAGCTGAACGAACAATCACCCTGCTGCAAAATCATATCGCGCGATATCAGCAGCAGCCCGCGCCCACCTGGGTCCGCGAGCCAAGTTTGGCTTCGACGAACTAGATCATTTCCTGGTTCGCGCCGGTTCGGCTTGTCGCACGCATCTCGAAGCCGCGACAGCGCCTTGTGCGACCGGCATCAATCCCGGTTCCGGTGCCATTGCGCGAATCGCGATCACGCCAGTTAAGGTCGGCGACTCAACGATCAGCCGGTCGGCAGCGGTGATTTCTTCGTCTTCTGGCACTTGCTCGTGCTGGGCGGCCGTCATCAGGTCGAGCTCAATGATACGCCGGCCGGCCGCACGGTCGTTGATGGCGTAATAGGCGACGTCATGCCGTGTGTAGAAGGAAACCGAAGTGTAGGCCGGGCTAACGGGCACAGTTAGCTTTATAGGTCCTTCAGAAAGATCGTACCGGCACACGGCGCTTGCGAACGCCGGATCCATGAATGGCATAATCGCCTTCTCAGGCGACGGAAGGGGCAGGGCGACGACCGTATTGACAGGCGCAATCGGCGTCAGTCGCGCGTAGGCGTCCTGCGTTGCTGTGCGCGGCAAGATGATAACCGTTGCCAAATGCACGACCCCGCCCAGAAGCACACCGCCTAAAAGCAACAGCAGCCATCGGATCATGGGCAACTCCGCGTCGAAACTGCGGGCATTGGTACTTCGCGGCCGGCTTTCGTCGAGACACCGACAGCGGTGTCATAAAGACGTAGCACCAGTTGGTACCGTTCGGTGCCACCTGTCGGCAGCCAATTGCCGGGATTTGCACGCGGCGCAACGACAATCTCGAAATTTCCGTCCGCGCGCCGAACGATCTCCTCACTTGTGAACCCGTAGCGATTGATCGAATTCGCTATGAGGTCGCCATCGTTGTTGTAGAGCGTCAAAGTCCAAAAGCGTGCGGCCGGGGTAATTCCGGACAAAACGATGTCGCAGCGCCCGTCGAGAAGTTTCCCGTTATCGTCGGCCTGAACGGTGAACGATACGCCGTCTCCGAGCGCAACCGGCAGTCGTCCCGCACGGGCGATCGACGCGCGCGCATATGGGTCGGCATCTACCGTTCCGGTCCTTGGCCAAGCTACCCAGCTCTCAATGGGCAGTGCACCGAAGGCCGCACCTCGGCTCAGTGCGAAGTAAGTCATGCCCAGACCGACGAAGGTCGCGACGGCGAGGGCGAACAATGTTCCTGTTAGCAGACGCACGATCGATCCGCTTGCGTGTGTATGAAGTCGGTTCTGTCAGAAGAGGATACGTCCATTGCCCGGCGTCGACTAATCAGTTGTGGTTGCCGAACGCGCGTTCCTCCAGCGACGCAGCGAGAGCGTCGCCTTTGCCGGGCATTTGAGCCTGTTTGCCCTTGCCGCTCGAAACGGTTGGGCGTGCCGGCGCAATGGGTCCGAGGGCGCGATTGGCGTCATCCATCATCCTCTCGACACGGACAAGGACGTCGGCCCCTCGCTTAGTGAGAAGTGCAGGACGCGGGGGCGGCTGAGGCTCGTTAGCCTTCGACTTGACCTCGGCCACCGCCGGCTGTTGGCGCACCTGCGGTGCGGGAACTCCGGGAAGTGGCTTCAACTCGATTCCCTGGTGGGCGTAGGCCATGATCTTGTGCCATGTCATCGCTGGCACGGAGCCACCGGTCATACGGTTCATCACCTGGTAGTCATCATTGCCGACCCAGACACCGCATACGAAATTGCCCGTATAGCCGACAAACCAGGCATCGCGATAAGCATTGGTCGTGCCGGTTTTTCCTGCGGCGGCAGTGTCGTCAAGTCTGGCGCGCCGACCGGTTCCGTTCTCGACCACGCTATTCATCATCTTGATCATGTCGCCGGCAACCGCGGGCGGCATCACCTGTCGCGGCTTTGGCCCGTCGCGATCAAAGCGCCACACCAGGTCACCCGTGCCGGTGCGCACTTCAAGGATCGCGTGCGGGGTCACTGCCTTGCCTAAATTGGGAAAGGTGGCGTAGGCGCCGGTATGATCGAGCACGGTGACTTCATCCGCGCCGATCGGCAGCGAGGGCGTGTCCGGAAGCGGTGTGCGCACACCCATGTCGTGGGCGAGCTTGACAATCTTTGCGCGCCCGACCTTTGCGTTACCGTTCCCGATCGAAATCGAGAGCTTTACCGCAATGGTATTGATCGATTTCGTGAGGGCCATCAACAGGGTCATCGAGCCCGAGTACCCATTGCCGTAGTTGTGGGGACACCAGTTGCCGATGCAGACGGGACCGTCGACCACAATCGATGTAGGTTTCATGCCATTCATAAGTGCCGCCGCGTAGACATACGGCTTGAACGATGAGCCGGGCTGGCGCATCGCGTCGGTTGCACGGTTGAACTGGCTTGCGCCATAATCACGTCCGCCAACCATCGCTCGTACAGCGCCGTCCACGTCCATCAGAACGGCGGCAGCCTGTTTGGCATGATATTCCTGGCCATATTGCCGTAACGAGCTCTCGACGGCCGCATCTGCATTGTTCTGCAGGCTCGTATCGAGGGCCGTGCGCACCACGAACACGCGTTCCGTCATCGACTTCGGGAATGTTTCGACGAGCTTCTTCATCTCGTCAAACGCCCAATCGAGATAGTAGTTTGGCGCACGATCGTCGCGACGGTCGACGGGCGTGGCAGGGTGGCGGCGTGCCCCGAAGACCTGGCCTTCGGTCATCATGTTGGCCTCGACAAGATTGTCGAGCACGACGTTTGCACGCGCGCGCGCAGCCGGCAGGTTGATGTGCGGTGCAAACTTGGTCGGAGCCTTGAACAAGCCCGCAAGCATTGCGGCTTCGGCAAGGTTCACATCGCGCGCTGACTTGTTGAAATAGTACTGGGCCGCTGCATCAACACCGAACGCGCCACCCCCCATGTAGGCCCGGTCAAGATAGAGCTTAAGAATCTCGTTCTTGGTCAGCCGCGCTTCCAGCCACATCGCAAGGAATGCTTCCTTGACCTTGCGTTCGAGCGTTCGCTCATTGCTGAGGAACAGATTTTTTGCGAGCTGCTGCGTAATCGAGGAACCACCCTGCACGACGCCTCCCGCCTTGGTATTGGCAACCAAGGCACGCGCGGTACCTGCGAGATCAATTCCGAAATGCTCATAGAAGCGGCGGTCCTCGGTCGATAGCACCGCCTTGATCAGGTGGTCGGGAAATTGATCGAGCGGAATCGAATCGTTATGCCGAATTCCGCGTGAGCCGACTTCGTTGCCATAGCGATCGAGAAATGTGACGGCCAGTTCGGATTTCTTTAGCCAGTCGTCGTCGGAGGTTTCGCGGAATGCTGGTATGGCGAGCGCGAGCACGACAACCAGTCCAAACGCGCCTAGCGTAGCACTCTCCGAAAGCAATTCATTGAACCAACGCCGCCATCCGGAAACGTGGAAGCGGTCCATGAATGTCGAAAACCGCTCGTAGGATTCGCGAGCGCCAGAGGCGCTGCGAAAAAGACTGAAGTCTATCCACGCGTCCAGCCCGAGCAGGAATCGCTTGATGCTTCGAATCCAGTGCTCGGGAAAAAGGTCGCGCAAGGCGTGTTGCTCTTGAGAAAGTTACCGGCCGGCCGGATTAAGCAATTTTAGCCGATCAGCTAACCCGCGGCCAATGCCACAGTTCCGACCGGCTGGAACCAGGGTGAACGGAAAAATACCGTGAAAAATGGCCGAAATGAGCCTCAGGCGCGGTACCGTGACGGAATGCCTGTGAACAGATACAACCGGACCCCCAAATCAAGAGATTCTCTTTATGGCTGATCCACAAGCCCCATTCTGGCGCCGCAAGGCAATGTCGGAGATGACCCGCGCTGAATGGGAGAGCCTGTGCGATGGTTGCGGGCGATGCTGCCTAAACAAGTTGATCGACGAGGACACCAACGGCACCGTGTTCACCGACGTCGGTTGCCGGCTGCTCGATAGCGAGAGTTGCCGCTGTCGCGACTATTCGCATCGTCAGTCGAAGGTAAAGGACTGCGTTCGGCTGACGCCACGCAATGTGCGTCGCCTTAAGTGGTTGCCGCCGACGTGCGCCTATCGCTTGGTCGCCGAAGGCAAAGATCTTGCGTGGTGGCATCCGCTGGTATCCGGCGACCCGGAGACCGTGCATCGCGCCGGGGTGTCGGTGCGGGGCCGCGTGACCGCCAGCGAAGCTGACGTGCCCGATGACAGGCTGGAAGAGTACATCGTCGGCTGGCCGGGGAAGTGGCCGAAAGGCGCGCGTCGCCGGTGATCGACGGGATAGCACTCCGTAGTCCGGTTCAGGCCCTCATCGGGCTCGCGGTGTGATTGAAAAATCGTAAGCTCGCGGCTCAGGCGCGCCGTAAAACGAATAGTGCCACCATTCGCGGAAGTAGTTGGCGAAGCCGTGCCGGCGCATTGCCGATTGCAGCACAAGGCGCCACTGCCGCTGCTCTGGAGCAATAGACGTATTTGTCCCATAGCTCCTTGTGTCGAAACAATCGAAACCGGTCCCCATGTCGACACTATTGTCCGGAGCTCGCTGGTCCGCCGGGCCTGTGCAGGGGCCGTACCGTGCGGCTGGGTCAAAACGAGCTGCGCGCGCGACTGGCAATCTGACAAGTGTGAGGTCGATCGCAGTGCCGGTTGAGTGTCTTGATCTTGCGGCGATGAAGCCAAGTGCGAATAGGCTGCGCTTGTGCAACGCCGGGTAAAAGCGTCTGGTTGCAGCATCGTCGCTTCCGTCATGAGCCCATGCGGTCATCGCGCGCGAAGCTCTGATCGGCCGATAACAATCATACACTTTCAGCCCTAGGTTCTGCCGAGCCAGGTCGGCTTGAACTTGCCTGAGTGCTTCAGCCGTTTCCCGCCGCAGTACGCATTCGGGGGCACCATAACCGGGAAGGGGGTGGCCGGTGAAATTATCGTGCGTTGCGTACCGAATGTCCTGGGCGATGCTTGGGTCAACGTCTCGCAAATATACGAAGCCAGGCGCAAGCATGTCGCGCGCACTTGCAGGAGCGGCGATAAGGAGAAGGGCGAGCAGGAAAGGCAATAAACGCAAAGGGGTTCCCGACGGAGTGTGTTATCTCCGCACATAGCACCCCCGCATTGGTGTGTCTTGCTTTGCGAGAACCGGCAGGGCATTGAGCGGGTTGTTGGAGATAGAGTTTTTGAATCCAAATTATGACCTCAGCGAAGCCGAAAACCAGGCCGCGACCAGTAAAGGCAGACACGCAACCTGACACACGCGCGCTGTCTCACCCGGAAATCCGGGCGATCGTCCTCGGCATCATGCTGGCGATGTTTCTCGGAGCCCTCGACCAGACGATCGTTGCAACAGCGCTGCCGACGATCGGCCGCCATTTCGGCAATCTTGAGGACCTGTCCTGGGTTGTGACCGCCTATCTTCTCACCGGCACGGCGGTGACACCGCTCTACGGCAAACTCGCGGACATCCACGGACGCCGCATCCTCATGCTCACCGCGATCGTCATTTTCGTGACTGGTTCGGTTGCGTGTGCGCTGGCGCCGACCATGTCTGCACTGGTGCTTTCGCGCGCGTTTCAGGGCCTCGGCGGTGGCGGGTTGATGGCGCTCGCCCAAACGATCATCGCCGACATTGTTTCTCCGCGTGAACGCGGACGTTACCAAGGATATATCGGCGCGGTATTCGCGACATCTTCCGTAGGCGGGCCGGTGCTCGGCGGATTTCTGACGGAGCATATCGACTGGTCGCTGATCTTCTGGATCAATCTGCCGCTCGGTCTGTGCGCGCTGGGGATGACCTCGAATGTGCTGCGGCGCGTGCCTTACCAGCCGCGCAAGCACAAACTCGACGTCGTCGGAGCGTTGTTGATGATGGCAGCGTCGGTTGCTCTCCTGCTTGCGTTGACCTGGGGCGGCCGCCGCTTCGAATGGATTTCGCCGCAGATGGGCGGGCTGCTGCTCGGCTCCGCCGCGCTATGGGGCCTGTTTTCGTGGCGGCTGGTGGCGGTCCGCGAACCGTTTCTTCCTCTCTCTATTCTTGCCAATCCAGTCGTACGCTGTGCGACGCTCGCCGGCGCCTGCAACATGGGTACGCTTGTCGGGATGACGATCTTCGTGCCGCTATACTTCGAAGTCGTCCTGCATTTGTCCGCAAGCGAATCGGGCATGGCACTGATTCCATTGATGGGAGCTACTGTCACGTTCTCAACCATCACGGGGCGCATGATGACGCATGTCGTTCACTACAAACGGATGGCATTGATAGGACTCTCGCTTTCGATATTGTCGCTCGCACCGTTGGCAATCTGGCCGACGTCCATGCCGATGGTGCTCGTGCTTCTGCTGCTGTTGCTGGTCGGATCGGGGCTCGGAACCGTGTTTCCGATTTCCACCGTGTGCATGCAGAACGCCGTATCGCGGGCGCAAATGGGTGTCGCGACGGGTGCCGCAAACTTCTTTCGTGCCTTGTTTTCGGCGCTCGTTGTTGCGTTGCTTGGCGCCATCGTCCTTGGTGGCCTCGGAGGCGTGACCGGGATGTCGGTCGAAATGCTGGCCCGCACCGCCTCGGCACCCGAGCTTGCCTACGCGTTCCGCTTTGTATTTCTTGCCTGCGCGCTGATCTTGTCTTTCGGCATGGCGTATCTCATCTCGATGGAGGAACGACCTCTCAAAGGGCCTACGGCGCCTTCGCAAGCCATTACCGCGCCGACGGCGCCCGCGACCCCGATTCCCGCCGAGTAGTGCGCAAAAAAACCCCGGCGCGTTGCCGGGGTTTTGTCGCGGAATGACCGACCTTTAGTCGTGAGTCCAATCGCGGCGCAATTGCAGGCGCACGTTCGGATCGGGATCACGCCC
>Ga0126377_10001893_pt1 | contig 14048 bp, 10 predicted proteins | sample PanSoiMetPlot_22_FD_92647 | JGI IMG/M metagenome (GOLD analysis project Ga0126377, IMG submission 92647) | Tropical forest soil microbial communities from Panama - MetaG Plot_22 | ecosystem: Environmental > Terrestrial > Soil > Tropical forest > Bulk soil | place: Panama | collected 2016-02-17
GCTGAGGGCCGCAGTCGAGCGATCGTTGATCGCCGCGCTGAGCTTGACGAAGAACAGATTCTCACGGAACGGCGACCCGAACGTGCCGCTGTATTTTGCCAGGCCAACCGTGTCGAGAGCGGGAAACCCTGTGGGCGCACCGTTGAAGTCGACGCGGCTCGACCGGTTCTGAACGTTGCCTTCATATGAAGCGAACAGGTGGAGCTTGTCCTTCACGATCGGTCCGCCGATGCTCAGCGCGGTGAGCGTGCGATTGTAGGGCGGTTTGACAAACGTCGACGGCTGACCGGTCGCGCGGCTGATGCTGTCGGCAACCCGCTTGTCGTGGCGCTGGAAGCTGTCCAACTGCACCATGCTCGCGTTCTGATAGCCGACGAGCAGGCTCCCCCTCCACTCGTTCGTGCCCTCGCGGGTCGTCGCGGTGATGATCGCGCTCGATGCCTTCTGGTATTCCGCCTTGAAGTTCTGGCTGATGACCCGGTATTCCTTGATCGCGTTTTGTGGGAATGGATTCCCACGGCTCGCGTCCTGGCCGGCGATGCCGCCGCCGGTGAGGTCGTTCTTGAGGCTCGAGCCGTCCACGAACAGGTTGACGGCATTCGCCGTTTGCCCACCCGCCTGAATCGTGCGGAAATTCTGGCCGTTGATGCGATCTTCACTCACGGTCACGCCGGGGGCGAGCCCGGCGAGCTCGAGGAAGTTCCGGCTCGCCGTCGGAAGCTTGTCGATCTGCGCCTGCGTCACGTTCGTTGCAACCTCGGACGTGCGTGTCTCCGGGATCGCTCCCGCGGAGACAACGATGGCCTCGAGCTGGGCCGCGGTGCCGATGAGCGCCCAGTCCTGGATCTGCGTGGCGCCGATCTGCACGGCCACGCGCCGCGTCTGCGGAGTGTTGCCGATGTGGCGCGCGGTAAGCTCGTACGTCGCCGGCACGAGTCCGGTGAGAACGTAGCTGCCGTCAGCGCGGGAGGTGGTTCCGCGCTGCACGCCAGTCTCGGGATTGCGCGCAGCGATCTGCGCGTCTGCGACCGGTGCCCCGTTTGCTCCGGTCACTGTGCCGCGAATCGTACCCGTGGTGTTTTGTGCGGACGCGCTGGACGCGAGGGCAGCGCACAGCATGAAAGCAAACGCGGCTAGCCCTCGGAATAAGTGAAGAATTGCTTTGGTTTTGACCATACAGACCCCCTCCATGGGAGTTAAGCGAGGAACAAGGCACGGCCGGCAGCGCCGCACGAATCGCGGACCACCAGCTCGGTGGGTATCACATCGCGTCGCGCTGTGACAGCGCGAGTCGCGCGGGGCGGCGCGCCCGGTGGCGATGGTGCTGCTGGCAACACGTCGAGCAAGGACTGCGTACCGCGCGCGCCGAATGCGGCGATTCCGACGCGGATGGTCGTCAGCGGCGGGTTGAGGAAACGCGCAACAGGGATGTCGTCGAAGCCGGTCACCGCCATTCGGCTCGGCACGTCGATCCCCGCCTCGCGAAGGAAGGCGAGCGCGCCGACGGCCATCGCGTCGTTCGCCGCAAAAATCGCGGTGGGCGGGGACGGGAGCGACACGAGCGCCCGCGCCGCCTCCGCTCCGCCATCCTGGGTGAAGTTTCCGCGCACCACGAGTGCGGGGTCGTCGACGATGTGCGCAGCACGTTTGGCGGCCAGATATCCGCGCTCGCGCGCTTGTGCGTCGGCGTTGTGTGCCGCACCGGCGATAAAGCCGATACGCCGGTGGTTGAGTGAGATCAGGTGGCGAGTCATTGCCGCAGCGCCACCATAGTTGTCGACCGTGATGGCGTAGGCATCGCCAGTCGTTCCAGCCCGCCCGGCGAGGAGGACTGTCGGCACGTCGTGCGGCAGGGCGCCAGCGAGCGCGGACCGAGTGACCTCGGGCGCCATCACGAGGAGACCGTCGACGCGCCCGCGAATCACTCGCACCGCTGTTTCGATGCCAAGCACGTCGTGATGCGAGCTCGAGACGAGGAGCGAATAGCGGGCGCTCTGGGCAGCCTGGTCGATGCCACGCAGCAGCTCGGAAAAGAACTCGCCGTGGAGGTCGGGGAGGATGACGCCGATCGCCATCGTGCGCTGCATGCTGAGGCTGCGGGCTGCGCCGTTGGGGGAAAAGCGCAACTCGGCCGCGGCGGCGAGCACGCGGTCGCGCGTGTCCTCGAGCACCGGTGCGCTCCCGTTGAGCACGCGCGATACGGTGGCGACTGAGACGCCCGCGAGGCTGGCAACATCCTTGATCGTGATGCTCATCGATGGGCTCACGCCGCGAGCCGAGGAGGCGTGGGTCAGTCAGCCGTGCGTAACCGGCGTGTCACGGTCCGGCGTCGGAATCCGCGGCATGAAAACGTTTACATCGGGGGCGTTGGCGTCAAGGGGCACCCTCGAGCTCGACCCTCCCTGACGCCGCTTCGGGGACGAAGGTCCAACCGACCCGGGCACCGGAACTCGTGGCCGTTCTGCCCCGATGGGCTCGAAGCTTGACAGTTCTCTAACTCGTGCCGGGGCTCGGGCCCCGGCGGTCACTGCAGGTGGCTGAGACCCCTCGTCTCACCCGTGCGTCCGCCTGCACTTACTTCACACGGAGCATGAGATCATGCGATCTGTCACGCGTTTCGCCACGCTGCTATTCGCAACAGCCGCGCTCGCAGCCTGCGATGACAAGGCAGACTTCTCGAACGTCGTGTTGCCGAACGTCACGTCCATCGGAGGGACTTTTGTTCTCCAGACCCTCAACGGACAGGCGTTGCCCGTAATCATCGACAACGGCCCCCCCGTGGTTAGACTCACGGCCAGCACACTCTCCCTGGTTGCGACCAACGCGACCAGCGGGACGTTCTCCCTGAGCATAACGACGGACGACGGGACAGGCCCGGTGGCCGCGGTCGCGACGGGCACCTTTACGCTGAACGGAACGGCCTTATCACTCGTCATAACCAACCCCGCTGGCGCGCCGGCGATTACGGGCTCGTTCAACGGCGGTAACACGCTGACGCTGACACTGGCGCAGAACGGCACCAACTTCACGGCGGTCTACACCCGGCAATAAGGACGACCCAGTTCGACCCAGCCCCTCCTGACGCTGTTCGTCACCGCGGGGCTTACCGAAGAACAGTAGCGTGTCGTCGGGAAGTGTCGTTGTGATCACCTCCCGGCGACACGCGCACGGGTGCATCGAGCGCGGGCGCGAACCCAACTCGCGCAAGCCATCTTTCATTAGATGTGCTGCACAGCTTCGTTCAACCCATCCGATGCGATCGTTACCCCGGCGACTATGAGCGCCGTCGAGCCAGAAGAAGGTGAGCTGATCGTCTTGGTGGATGGACGAGATCGGCGTGTCGGGGTTGCTCCGAAACTGGCGGCGCACGTGCACGGATGGAGACACCGCGCACTGTCGGTGTTCGTCATCAACGACCGCTACGAGGTGTTACTCCAGAAGCGGTCGCCAGCGAAGTATCACTCTGGCAACCTCTGGTCGAACACCTGCTGCAGTCATCCGCGGCCCGGCGAGCCAGTCGCGCGAGCGGCCCACCGACGCCTGCGAGAAGAAATGGGGTTCGACTGCCAGCTGCATCACATCGGCGAGATTCAGTACTCGCTGGACGTCGGAAACGGTCTCTTCGAGCGGGAATACCTTCACTTATTCGTCGGCCAATGGAACGGGCAGCCTGAACCAGCCGTAGACGAAGTATCTGAGTGGCAATGGTGTGCACCATCCGTCCTCGACACTTCGCTCGTGACGGAGCCTTCGCGTTTCACCGCGTGGCTCCCACTGACGTGGCCGCGCGTCAGGCAAGCACTCCAAGTCGGGGTGTTCGGTCCGACGTTGTCGATCGCCGCGATGCCGGCGCTGCCGTAGGTGCACCCGGCACCTTCAGCTACTCGACGCCGCTCTCTATAGGCACTCCATGGCACGGAATGCGCGCAATTCGCGTGTGAAGAATGTCGAAGAGGTCGAGCTCGCGTCGCTGTTTCGACAGTTCGAGGATGAGTACGGCGATGCCTGTGTGCAGCTCGTCGAGCAATTCAGGGAGCGCTATCCCGAGATTGCCAAGCAGGGCAGAAGAACCGGCCGAGCGCTGCGCAACATCTGCTTCTTCGTCTGGTGCTGTGGCCGCAACGATGACCGGAACCTGATTCCGACGCTGTTCAGCGCGGCGGTGCTGCTCTCGGCTCAGGACGATTACTACGACAATCCTCGCATTTCCGCCGCGCAGAAGGAGTCCTTTTGCACGGCGATCAACGATTTCCTCAGGAGCAACGCCGTCCAGCCGGCTTTAGAGGGGAGCCCCCAGCTTCGGGAGCTTGCCACCCTTTGGTCGGACATCGCGGGGACGATTCCACGAAGCGCGCCGCAGGTCCGCTCCTACTGGATCGAGAAGGCGTGCGAGCTGAATGATGCCATGGCGGCGGAGAACCGGGCGGTCAGAAGAGCGACGCTCACCTACGAGGGATACATGAACACGGCCATCCACAGCATCGGGATGGTCTTCGTCTGGGCTACCTACCTCGCGCACAAGCACGTGCCCGTGACCACCTTGCGCGAGATGGATCCGGTTCTGCTTCAGGGTGCCAGGATCGTGCGCTTGAGCAACGACGTGGCGAGCTGCCGCCAGCACCGGAATTCGGTGAACGCGGTGACCCTCGCGGGAGGCAGCAGCCCGAACGTCAGGATCCTCCGGCTTGTCGTGCTTGAAAGCCGGGCGTTCCGCCAGGGGGTCGAGGCGCTGGACGTGGGACCGGATGTGCGCGGCTTGCTGCTGTGCACGACGGATTTCTTGCGAGAGTTCTACCAGCGATCCGACTTCGACCGCAGACCCGACTGGTAGAATGCCCAACACGATGCCCGGCAACCTGCTCGGCCTCTACAGCTTCCTGGTCGTCGTGTTGTCGGCGCTAGGGTTCGCGATGGCCGTATGGGTATATCGGGCAAACCCTCACAAACGAGAGAACCAGGGCTTTTCGCTCATGGTGTTCTTCATCGTGTCGTGGGTGGCGTGTTACCACTTGGCGCAGTTGAGCCATCCGACCTTCTGGTTCCGGCTGACTGCATTCTCGGTGTTCCTGTTCTTCATCACCTACTACTTCTTCATCGTCGAGTGGTTTCTCGGCAAGTGTGGACAGCCGTACCGGTTCTTGGGAGTCGTTATCCTGCTCTATGGGTTGGTCATGGCAGGCGTCGCGCTCGGTACGAGCATCGTCATCCGCGGAAGCACGATGGTAGGAACGACGGTGAGGCCCGTCTTTGGGGTGGGGAGATGGGAGTTCTATGGATTCGTGATCGTTCTGACTGTCCTCATCAACTGGATTTTGATGAGGGAATACGCCGGGTTCTCCGAGGAGCGTCGCCTCAAGGCGCAGTACTTCTTGATCGGCATGCTGTTGTTCGCCGGCTTCAACATTGTGTTCAACGTGGTGCTGCCGCTGGCGTTCGGCGTCTACGGGTACTACGAGGTGGGCAACTATTCGGTGGCATTCCTGCTGGCCTTCACGGCGTATGCGATCGTGAAGCGGGAATTGTTCGGCATCCGGACGGTACTGGCGGCGATCTTCGTTGCGACGGTGGGCGTGTTCCTGGCGATCGACCTCCTGGTGTTCACCGATCATGCCGCGATCCAGGGGTTCAAAGGCGTGGTGCTCGTGCTCATCATGTGCTTCGGATACGTCCTCGTGCGGAGCGTGCAGCGCGAGGCGCTCCAGCGGGAGAGGCTCGAGGAGATCGCGGAGGAGCTCCGCCGGTCGGACGAGGCGAAGACGGAGTTCCTATCGATCGTCTCACATCAGCTCCGGACGCCGCTGAACGCCATCAAGGGGTACCTCGCGCTTTTCATCGAGGGCGTCTACGGAAAGCTGGATCCAGAGAAGCGTGATGCCATGGCCCGCCTCTACCGATCCAGCGAGCGGCTCATCCACCTGGTGAACGACTTGTTGGGCATTTCGCGGCTCCAGATGGGAAAAATCGACCTCCAGATGGGGGAGGTCGATCTCTGCGAGGTCGTGAAAAGCGTCGTTGACGAGTTCGGCGTGGTCGCGGAAGAGAAAGGCATAGGGCTGCACGCTTCCTGTTCGACGGACGGCGTGCCGGTGCTGACCGGCGATAAGCAGAAGCTTCGCGACTCGGTGCTGAACCTCGTGGACAATGCCATCCGCTACACCGATAGGGGCGGCGTGGAGGTGTCCGTGCGCAGGGAAATCAACGACGTCGTGGTGCGCGTGGAGGATACAGGGCCAGGACTCGACCCGGAGGAGGCGAGGACGCTGTTCAACAGCTTCCAGCGGGGGCAGGCGGGACGAACGCAGTGGACGGAAGGCTCAGGCCTCGGCCTCTACATCGCCAGGGAGTTCGTCACGCTGCACGGTGGAGCGATCTGGGCGGAGAGTCGCGGGAAGGGCCACGGAACCACCTTCGTCATCCGCCTTCCTCTCGGTGGGAAACAGTTGGCCGCGTAACACGCAAGCCGTATCGTCAGCCACCCGTGGTGAATCGGTCGGACACTCCGCGCACCGCCCATGCGTAACGCTCGATCGCCTCATCCAGATCGGCGTCGGCAGCACTCAATTCCCGGATCGCGGCTTTGTCGGCACGCTGTTGACGCCAAGCGTCGTAGTTGCGTCTCGCCTCAGCGACCTTCGCCTTGAGGTCATCACGTGACGCGAGAATCTCGGCGCGGGTGTCGGCGGATGCCTCCTGCGCGTGTGCGCTCGCGCGACGCAGAACTGCGTCGGCTTCGTCCAAATGGGCGTTGAATCGCTTTTCGCGGGCGTCGTTCCAGGCGCCGTATTTGGCATTCGCGTCTGCCAGGGATCGCTGAAGACTCACCCAGTCGTCGTGAGCCTGAGCCCTCAGCGCGTCGCGATCCTCCCGAGCGACCTGCCCCATGTTGTCGAGAAGCTCACGAACGCGATCCCGGTGAGCGCGCAAGCCGGAGATCTCATCCATCTCGGCCTGAGCATTTCGTGCGCGAGCCGCTGCATCGAGCTCGTCGATGCGCGCGTCAGCGGCGCGCAGCTGCGCCTGCAGCCGCTGTTCGTAAACCTGATCGGTATTCATGAGCGTCTCCTCAATAAACTCGAATGTGAACCGTCCTTCGATGGAACAGCCGCAGGACGCTTGCCAGCGTCCGAGTCGCGAGACAGGTGACGTTGGTGCCATTGTCTCGACGAAGAGGCGTCGACTCCCTTCAGCGGGGCCTGCCAAAAACGCGGACCGACGCGCAAACTTCAGGGAGTAGCGGCGGGGCTTCGCCGCCCTCGTTTCCTCCACACGCCCAGCCCGCCCGTTCATGCGACCGGTCCCGAAGATCGCGCTCATCGTCCTTTCCATTGTCGTCGCGCTCATCGTCGTGCTCGCGACGATTCCTCTCTTTTTCGGTGCCAAGATCGAGGCGCGTCTCAAAGCCCAGGTCGATCAATCCGTCAATGCGCGCGTCGCGTGGAATGGCATCGGACTCAGCCTGCTGCGCCATTTCCCGAACGTCACGGCGTCGGTGAACGGACTGCGCGTGGCCGGTGTGCAGCGCTTCGAGCGCGATACGCTCCTCACGATGGACCAAGCGAAGCTCGTGCTCGACCTCGGCAGCGTCGTAGGCTATCTGAGAAGTGGAAAGCCGATCGTCGTTCGCGAGATCACCGTCGAGAAGCCCGTCATCCATCTCAAGCGTCTCGCCGATGGCACAGCCAACTGGGACATCACGAAGTCCAAGGACACGACCGCCTCGAGCTCGTCGAAAAACGTGCACGTCACGCTGCGCGGCTTGGCGATCCACGACGGCGTGCTCACGATGGACGATCGACCAGGACAAGTGACCGCGTCGGTGCACGGACTCGACGAGGCGCTGAGCGGCGACTTCGCGACCCAGAAGTTCGTGCTCGCAACACGCACGTCGATCGACAGCGTTTCGGTACGCTTCGCCGGCGTGCCGTATCTCAGCCGAGTGGCGCTCATGTTGCACGCGAACGTCGACGCGGACCTCGGCGCGCACCGCTTCACGCTGAAGAACGACTCCCTCCGCCTCAACAAACTGCTCGTCATGGCGGCCGGATCGATCAAGACCGGCTCGCCGAATCTCGACCTCGATCTGAAATTCGAGGCGCCAAGTACAGCGTTCGCGGAGATTCTGTCGCTGGTGCCAGCGGTCTACGCGAAGGATTTCGCGAAACTGCAGACGTCGGGCACAATGGCGCTGAATGGACAGATCAAAGGCGCGTATGGCCCGAAGGCCTTCCCCGCTCTCGCCATTCGCGCGCGCGTCGACAACGGCACGTTCCGTTACCCTGACCTTCCGCTCGGCGCACGTGAGATAGAGCTCGAGCTCGCGATCGACAATCCCGGCGGCCATGTCGACAGCACAGTCGTCGACCTGAAGAAGTTCCACGCGTTGATCGGCGACCGTCCGCTCGACGCGAAGCTCCTCGTTCGCACGCCGGTGAGCGACCCAGACGCCGACGTACGCATCGCCGGCTCGGTGAACCTCGGCGATATCGCGAAGACGGTAAAGCTCGAGGGCGTGACGCAACTGAGCGGCATCGTTGCCGCGAACGTCGCGACGCACGCGCGTGTGTCGGACGTGAACGCGAAGCGTTATGCCCGCGTGACCGCGAGCGGCGCGATCCAGGCATCGAGAATCGCCGTGAAATCGAGCGCGGTTCCGTATCCGATCGCGATCGACACCGCCGCACTCACCCTCTCGCCGCGCAGCGCGGCGCTCACGGCGTTCAGCGCAAAAATCGGCGGCAGCGACGCGCGCGCAACCGGGACACTCGACAACCTGCTCGGTTTCGTGCTGCATAGTGAAGATCTGCGCGGCACCGCGACGGTGAGCAGCAATCGTTTCGTGCTGGACGAGTGGAAGTCGAAGGAAAAGACGACGGTCATCCCCGTGCCGCCGCACGTCGACTTCGGACTCGCGGCGTCGGCGAAGGAAGTGACCTACGGCCCGCTCACGCTGGCGAACGTCACCGGCCATCTGCAGGTGAAGGATCAGCGCGTGACGATGCGCGACCTGAAGATGGACATGCTCAAGGGCGCGGTCGTCGCGAATGGATTCTACGACACCGCCGATCCAAAGAAGCCCGCGTTCAGCATGGATGTGAAGATGACGACGCTCGACATCCCGACGGCGTTCGCGTCGCTCGTCACCGTACAGAAGCTCACGCCGATCGCGAAGTGGGCGCAGGGGAACGTGTCGGGCACGCTCGCGTTGAACGGCACACTCGGTTCCGACATGACGCCGGTGTTCACCGCGCTCACCGGCAAGGGCGAGGTCGCGACCGAGCGACTCGTGCTCTCGAACGCGCCGGTGCTCACGAAGCTCTCGAGCGCACTGTCGATGGACGCGCTCAAGTCGCCAGGCATTGGCGCAGTGCGCGCAGCGTTCGACGTCGCCGACGGACGCGTGCATCTCAAGCCGATGGCGCTCAAGCTCGGCGGCGTGGACGTGACGGCGTCGGGATCGAGCGGCATCGATCAATCGCTCAAGTACGATATGGCGCTTTCGATTCCACGCGAGCTGCTCGGACCCGCCGCGACGTCGACGATCACCAAACTCGCGGCGAAGGCAGGCTCCCTCGGCGCGACGCTTCCCGCAGGGCAGGTCGTGCAGTTGATGGCGGCGGTCGGCGGCACGGTGACCGATCCGAGCGTGTCGACGAACTTCACCGGCATGGCGGCGTCGATTCGGGATGCGACCCAAAACGCGGCGAAACAGATCGCGGCGACCGCGGTCGCGACGGCAACGGCGAAGAAGGATTCGGTTGTCGACGCCGTGTCGGCGAAAGCGCGCGCACAGGCCGACAGCCTCGTTGCCGCGGCAACCCGCCAGGCGGACACGATCCGCGCGGCCGCGCGTCAACTCGCCGACAAAGTCCGTCGGGACGCCAACGTGCGCATCGATTCGCTCGTCGCGAAGGCGACGAATCCCCTCGCAAAACTTGCGGCCCAGAAGGCAGGCGACAAACTCCGGAGCGACGCGGACCAACAGGCGAACAAGCTCGTTCGCGAAGCGGACACGCGCGCGGACAGTCTCGTGTCGCAGGCGAAGCAGAAGGCGGCGACGCTCGCACCGCCACCGAAATAGATGGGGGTGGGGCACTCCGCCGCGCGGCCGCCTACGAGAGTGCGTCCTATCGGCGGACGGGGATAAGCGCGTCCAGTAGCTTCGTCTCTATCGTCCCGTCGCTGACGCAATCATTGTCGCTGTCAATGGAAAGGGTCGGGATAGAGACGCGAACACGGCTGCTGACTTGAACCGCAGTCTGGCCGGAATCGACGCGCGCCGTCACACTGACGACGATGATTCGTGTGCTAGCACTCAACTCAGCCCTCGAGTTCCGCGCCCAGCTGCAGACGGTTCCTTCCCATTTGCTCTGCTGCACGCGCTTGGCGGTGAGAAGCCCAGCGGTGGCGTCGTTGACGGTGACTTCAAAGCCGTCATCCGTGAGCGTCCGGGCGGCGATTGCAACGACTTCGGACACGGGGCGCGTGGTCTTGGTAATCTGCGGTGCTGGCGCCGCAGGCTTCGGAGGCGCGCACGCAACGAGTACGACAGTTGCGGTGAGCAGCGCGAGTGATTGGTAAGTCATTCCCTCTCTCTCCGTTGGGATGGGGCCGTAGCAATCATTTCTTTGCGAGAAACTCGTCGAGCTCTCGCGCCGAGGTGTGATAGCGACGTTCGGCCACCGATGCGAATAGGCCCGTGTCGAGTTTTGGCTGGCATTGCGCATCTGTGGGCACGATAGGGCCATTCTCGCACACGGGCGGCGTGGCGTCAAATGAACAGCTCGTAACGCGGAGAATCTTTCCTCGGTTTGACGAAACGGTGACAGAACAGCGATTCCAAGGGCGACCACACTGGCCGCCCTTGGGATACAGGTGAGATTGAGTCGGATGGGTCAGGGATGTTCGGTGCAGCGAAGACGCTGATTCGCCCGGGGGCCGCCCTGACCCTTAGGCAAAGGCCTTCGGTTTTCAAAACGACTTCCGATTAAACGGAGGACGTCCACAGTGGTGACTCAAGCTCCCTCGGCCGCCTCGCAGCCGTATTCGCCGCCGACGCTCGGCGATCAATCTGACGATGACAACTCGGGCCGTCGACACCGGCGCGTGATCGGCTACCTCGGCCTGGCGCTGCCGGTCCTGCTGGTATTGCTCGTCCGGGTCCGTCCGAACGCGCGATCTGATCATTGGTCCGGCGACTCGATCAGCGCGTACTACTGGACGGGCGCCGTATCGCTCTTCGTCGGCCTCCTGGCTTCCCTCTCGATCTTCCTGCTCACCTATCGTGGCTACGATAACGCGTCATACAAATACGACCGTGCCGCCGCCACCATCGCCGGTTTCGCCGCGGCAGTCGTCGCGATATTCCCGACCGCACCGCCAAGAGGCATTGCGCGACTTCCCTGGTGGGGAAATTGGATCAGCACCACGCATACCGTTGCAGCCATCATACTCTTCTCGATGTTCGCGGTCTTCTGTTTTTGGCTCTTTCGGAAAACGGGGGACTTCCCAACCCCAGCCGACAAGAAGCAACGCAATGCCATCTACCTGGTGTGCGGCAGCGGCATCGTCGCCAGCATGGTTTGGGCGATCGTCGCGCGGATGTCAGGCCACCCGATCTTCTGGCCGGAGTCGCTTGCCATCGGCTTCTTCTCGTGGTCCTGGCTCGTCAAGGGTCAGGCGGTGAGCTCAATCAAGTCGAAGCTAGACGCCGCGAAGCAGCAGGTAGTCAGCACGAGCACTGCTACGGTACCTCCTCGTGTCTGACCCCCGCGGGACCCGAACAACCAAGGGCAACATTAGAGGTCGATCGCGGCGGATATTGCGCGTTCTCATATTGCGAGGTGAACTGCGTCGACACACAGCGCCAGCCGTCGCAGCGGCAGCGACGTTCTTGCTCGTGGTGTCGTGCGCGAGTGCACCGCGGAATAAGGCTCTCGATTCGTACCCGGCTGGTGTCATTGGGCGGACGAGCGTCATCTACTACGACGTCCACGGCCGGACCTTCGCCGAGCTGCGCGCGGACATGCGTCGCCTCGGTCCCAAGATTGCCGACAGCAGCTTCGTGGGCGAAACGCGATCACCGATGCGTTGGAACTGGCGCACCGAGTCGATCGGCGCATCGAGCTGCGCCATTCGCGAAGTGACGCTGACCGTCAACGCGGAGATCACGCTGCCGCGGTGGACTCCTCCGGCGGACACGGAGCCAGGTCTCGCGGCAGAATGGACGCGGTTCATTGCGGCGCTCGAGACGCACGAGGCGGGTCACAAGGACATTTCAGCAAGAGCGGGTCGCGACATCGTGGAGCGACTGCGCGGACTGTGGGGCCTCTGTTCGGTCATCAGCACGCGCGCAAACGATCTCGCGAGAGAAATCGTCGATCGATCCGCCGCCGAACAGAAAGCGTACGACGCCGCGACTCGACACGGCCTCACGCAAGGAACGGCATTCGGCGCCGGTCGAGTCGGTATGGTCAGGCTGAGCGCAACGGCACCACTCACGCTGTTGGCAGCTCCGCGCCCGGGAACTGTTCGCGGCATCTTTCCAGTACCGTTGGAGCGTGCATGGCGCGCGGTGCCCGCCGTTTACACGGCGGTTGATCTCGCGATCAATGCAACAGACAGCACGGCACACGCCGTCGGAGACTCGCTTACGGTGCGCGGCAAGATCGGCGCTTCCCCGCTCAGCGAGTTACTCGACTGCGGTACGTCGCCCATCGGACGCAACGCCGATTCGGTGGACGTCGCGCTGTTCGTGACGTCGCGGTTGGAGTCGAGCGAATCATCGAGCGTCGCGATGACGAGCACGGTGCAGGCGGTCGCGCACCCGACAGGTGCTGCGCCGATTCTCTGCCGATCACGCGGGGTACTCGAACAACGCTTGGTTGCGGCACTAGGCCGTGAGTTAGCGCGTTAAGGTCTCCGGAGGATGTGGACGGCGTTCCTGCATCGGCGACACGTCGAGCGCAATTCGTCGCACTCTGTTCAGTTGGACGCGGCAAGAGTACAATTTGCTGCGTCACGTGACAGACCTCGCGACCCGCGCAGGTCGCGGGCGACGCGCGTCGGCCATCTCAAACGCCCTCAGCGCTCATGAACGCACTGTTCGCATCGCAACGCCGCTACATCGCCGCATTTCTCCTGGGAGCATCGAGTGCGTCTGCCGCGGCGCAGCACGCTGAGGCCATCCCCGTGATCGAAACGGGCGGCCAGCACCCAATGCCCGACGAGTGGATCGACCGCGACACCGGTCATCGCGTCCGAAAGCTCGTGAGGCGAGACAGCACCAATACCAGTTTTTACTTCACGAATCCGTCGTTCGTACCGCGACGCGCCGCCAGTGGCGGGCTGATGGTTTTTCACGGTGCGACCAACGCTGGCAGCCAACTGTTCGTCGTCGACCTCGCGACGCTCGCCATCCGACAACTCACCCATGCCGCGCGAGGCGTGAGGGGTGAGATCGTGGCCCCCGAGAAAGGATTGGCATTCTATCAGATCCGCGACTCCGTGTTTTCCGTGGACGTTCGCACCGGGGCCTCGCGGCTGGTGATCGTGCTGCCGAACGGCACGAGTGGTTCGATCAGCACTGTGAACGCCGACGCCACGGTCATCGCCGGCGTCACGGCGGGTCCCGAACAGGCAGAGATCCTCCGCCGGTTTCCCGCAAAGGCGGACTACTTCGACCGGATCTTCGCCGCGCACGTTCCGAACTCGCTCTGGACGCTCAACGTGAAAACCGGAGCTCTCGACACCATTCACAAGGAGAACACCTGGCTCGGGCACGTGCAGTTCTCGCCGACGGATCCCGACCTGCTGATGTTCTGCCACGAAGGCCCCTGGCACCTGCTCGATCGCATCTGGACAATCAACATCAAAACGCGGCAGGTGAAGAAGATTCACACGCGCACGATGGACATGGAGATCGCCGGCCACGAGTTCTGGAGCCCGGATGGACGCACTATCTGGTACGATCTCCAGATGCCGAGGAGTGTGAACTTCTTCCTCCGCGGCGTCGATGTCGCGACGGGCGCCGCGCGCACATACGCTGTCGA
>Ga0126377_10001895_pt1 | contig 14040 bp, 9 predicted proteins | sample PanSoiMetPlot_22_FD_92647 | JGI IMG/M metagenome (GOLD analysis project Ga0126377, IMG submission 92647) | Tropical forest soil microbial communities from Panama - MetaG Plot_22 | ecosystem: Environmental > Terrestrial > Soil > Tropical forest > Bulk soil | place: Panama | collected 2016-02-17
GGAATTCGCCGACTACGCGCTTTATGGCTGGGCGCTTTCGCGCTTCAGCGGCGCCTGGACCGCCCTCAAGTGCATGCACGAGACCGTGGAATCGAGCGGAGTGGTCGACGCCAGTCTGGATCGCATCAAGATTGTGACACCCGACGATTTCCGCATGCCGGACGGCGGACTCAATATCCGTCTCGTCGATACCTTCCTGGGTCAGGAAGCTCGCCTCCACGATTACAAGCGCGACGCGATGTTGGCTTTTGTCCGCGCCAATAGGCTCAATCGCATTATCACCTCGGGTGGCCGCGCACCGAAAATCGGCATCATCACGACCGGCAAGGCATATCTGGACGTGCGCCAGGCGCTTGATGAACTCGGCATCGACGAAACGAGGTGCAACGATCTCGGCCTTCGCATTTTCAAGATCGCCTGCGTGTGGCCGATCAGCCGCCAGGAGCTTGCCGAGTTTGCGCAAGGACTCGATCTCATTCTCGTCGTCGAGGAGAAGCGCTCGCTTATCGAGGTTCAGGTGCGCGAAGAGCTTTATGGCTCCGCCAACCAGCCTGTTTGTATCGGCAAGAAAGATGAGCAGGGCAACTGGCTCTTTCCGGTCAAGGGAGCGCTCGATCCGAACGATATCGCGGTTTGTATCGGCGAGAGATTGCTGCGTTACGGGTCGAACGAAGAGCTCGCGGCGCATGTTGCCCGCCTGAAGGCGGCGCAGAAGGCCCTCGCTGAAACAACCGACGTTGCGCAGCGGATCCCCTATTTCTGCTCAGGTTGCCCGCACAACACATCGACCCGCGTGCCGGAGGGAAGCCGCGCCTATGCCGGCATCGGTTGCCACTACATGGCGCAGTGGATGGATCGCAACACTCTCGGCTACACCCAGATGGGCGCGGAAGGCTCGAACTGGATCGGCGAGTCTTTTTTCTCAAATCGTGGGCACGTGTTCCAGAATCTCGGCGACGGCACCTATAACCATTCCGGCTACCTGGCCATTCGCGCCGCGATCGCGTCCGGCGTCACCATGACCTACAAGATCCTCTTCAACGACGCCGTGGCCATGACCGGCGGGCAGGCAAATGACGGCGGCCTCACTGTCCCGCAAATCGCGGCGCAGGTTGCTGCCGAAGGCGCAAAGCGCATCGCCGTGGTCACCGATGAGCCGTGGAAGTACTCGGGTGTCGAATGGCCGCGCGGCCTGACCGTGCATCACCGCGACGAGCTTGATGTCGTGCAGCGCGACTTGGCGACGGTTCCGGGCGTAAGCATTCTCATTTACGACCAAACCTGTGCCGCTGAAAAACGCCGCCGCCGCAAACGCGGCACGTTTCCGGATCCCGATAAGCGCGTCGTCATCAATGATCTGGTCTGCGAGGGCTGCGGCGACTGCGGCGTTAAATCGAACTGCGTCTCGGTGCAGCCGCTCGAGACCGAATGGGGCCGCAAGCGGACCATCGACCAGTCGAGTTGCAACAAGGATTATTCCTGCGTTAACGGCTTCTGCCCCTCTTTTGTTACTGTGCACGGTGCCAGGCTGAAAAAGGGCGAGACCGTCGCCGAGCCCAGGAACTGGTCCCCTTTGCCCGTTCCGTCAATACCGCTCGTCAATCACCCATACAGCATCATTGTCACCGGGATCGGTGGCTCCGGAGTGGTGACCATCGGTGGGATTCTTGGAATGGCGGCGCACCTGGAAGGCAAGGGTGTCGGCGTCATCGACATGGCGGGCCTCGCGCAGAAAGGCGGCGCCGTCTACAGCCACATCCGCATCGCCAACAAGCCTGAAGAAATTCACGCGATTCGTGTCGCTGCAGGCGGCGCCGATCTCGTCATGGCCGGCGATATTGTCGTGTCCGGAAGCAAGAAAGTTCTCAGCGCCTTCAAGCCCGGCACAAAAGTGGTGGTCAACAGCTTTGAGTACATGCCGGGGGATTTCACCCGCAATGCTGATTTTTCCCTGCCGCTTGAACGCATCAAGCGCGCGATCTCGTCTGCCGCAGGCCATAGCGTTGGTAATTTCGTCAATGCGACCAAAATTGCGACCGAGCTGCTCGGAAGGTCGATCGGCGGCAATATGCTCATGATCGGCTATTGTTATCAGATCGGCGCGCTGCCGCTTTCAGCGGAGGCGATCGAAAAGGCGATTGAGCTCAATGGCGAAGAGGTCGCGATGAATCTTGCGGCGTTTCGTCTGGGCCGCAGGGCCGCCGCCGATCCTGCCGCGATAGACGCGCTGATGAAGCCTGCGGCGGAAATTGCCAATGATTCGCTCAAGCTCTCCCGATCGTTTGCCGAAACGGTCGACCGCCGTGCCGAATTCCTCACGGCATATCAGGACGCGAGCTACGCGCGGCGCTATCGTAATTGGGTCGAGAAGGTGCGCATGGTGGAAGCTGAAAAGGCTCCCGGTCAGTGCGGGCTTGCGGAGGCGGTGGCGCGCTATCTCTTCAAACTGATGGCGTACAAGGACGAATATGAAGTCGCGCGGCTCTACGCCGACACGTCTTTCCTCGAGCGTGTGAAATCGAGCTTTGATGGCGACAAGCTAAGCTTCGAATTCCATCTGGCCCCACCCTTGCTGGCGCGGCGTGATCCGACGACCGGTGAACCAAGAAAGATGTCGTTTGGCCCCTGGATACTGCCGGTGTTCAGGATACTCGCGAGGCTGAAGTCCTTGCGCGGCACCACGTTCGACCTTTTCGGCTATTCGAAGGAGCGGCGGACCGAGCGGCGCCTGATTGCGGACTACGAATACCTTCTCGGTGAAATCTGCGACTTCCTCACGCCCGGCAACCATCGCTTCGCCGTTGGCCTGGCAGCGATCCCCGAGAAAATTCGCGGGTACGGACCGGTCAAAGAGCGGCATCTTACCGCGGCAAAAGCCGAGGAAGCGGCGCTGCGGGAGCAGTTTTTGTCCGGGTCTACGCCATTCCTGAAGGCCGCCGAGTAGCGTGATCCCCCGCCAAATCCGGCCATCCCCCATCTGATACTTGACCGCCTTCGGGCGGTGTTTTCATATCGAGACAAAAGATCGTCCAGACAAGACGACGAGGGGTTAATGTCGCGCCTGAAAGCGCGGCTTCACGGGAGGACAAGGCTGTGGCGCCGAACGCCGCCGCTCGCGCGGATACATTTCCCAAGTTGTTGGTGCGCAATGCCCAGGTTTTTGGGACACGGCCGGCCATGCGCCACAAGGACCTCGGTATCTGGCAGACATGGACCTGGGCGGAGGGGCTCGACGTCGTTCGCGCCTACGCCGTCGGCCTGCATCGATTGGGGCTCAGGCGCGGCGAGACGATCGCGATCGTCGGCGCCAATCGGCCGAGGCTCTACTGGTCGGTCATGGCTTCTCAGATGCTCGGCGCTATTCCGGTTCCGGTCTACGCGGATGCGGTAGCGGACGAACTGGCCTACGTGCTGGCTCACGCCGACGTGCGTTTCGCCGCCGTCGAGGATCAGGAGCAGGTCGACAAGATCCAGTCGGTGTTGGAGCGCGTGCCGAAACTCGAGCTGATGCTCTACGACGAGAAAAGAGGGCTGCGCGACTACGATCACAGCCGGTTGCATTCGATGGACGACGTTATCGACGAAGGTCGCAAGGCACTGGCGAGTGATCCTTCGGTGGGCGTCTGGCTCGACGGCGAGATCGCGGCAACCAAAGGCAGCGATCCCTCCATCATTCTTTATACGTCTGGCACAACCGGTGCTTCCAAGGGAGTTTTGCTTACCGGCGAGCGCTCGATAAAGGCCGCGTCCGACACCGTAGCTTTCGACAAGCTTACCGAGCATGACGTATCGCTCGCCTATCTGCCACTTGCCTGGGTTGGCGACCACTATCTCAATTATGCGCAGGGTTTGGTTTCTGGTTTTTGTACCGCCTGCCCGGAAAATTCGGACACGGCGATGGCCGATCTGCGCGAGATCGGTCCAAGTTTCTACTTTGCGCCGCCGCGCACGCTGGAGCTGCTGCTGACACGCGTGATGATCCGCATGGAGGATGCCGGCCTCCTCAAGCGCAAGATGTTTCACTATTTTATCGGCGTTGCACGCAAGTACGGCGAGCGCATTCTCAATGGCGAACACGTGTCACTCGGCGGCCGGTTGCTCTATTGGCTGGGTGACCTGTTGGTTTACGGTCCGCTCAAGAACGTGCTCGGCCTGTCGCGCGTGCGGGTGGCCTACACTGCCGGCGAAGCGATCGGCCCCGACCTCTTTGCGTTCTATCGCTCGATCGGCCTCAACCTGAAGCAGCTTTACGGACAAACCGAGGCCTTTCTGTATCTCACGGCGCAGCCCGACGGCGAGATTTATTCTGACACGGTCGGCCGGACGTTCCCGAACGTGGATATTCGCATCGCCGAGAACGGCGAAGTCCTGTTCAAGTCCCCCGGTATGTTCGCCGGTTACTTCAAGGACGAAGCCAAGACGGCCGAGGTGATGACGCCGGATGGCTATGTGAAGACTGGCGATGCCGGATACTTCGACGAGAAGACCGGACACCTGAAAATCATCGATCGCGCCAAGGATGTTGGACGGCTCAATGACGGGACGCTGTTCCCGCCGAAATACATCGAAAACAAGCTCAAGTTCTATCCCAATATTCGCGAGGTGGTTGCGTACGGCGACAAGTGTGACTTCGTTGCTGTGATGCTCAATATAGATCTTACCGCTGTCAGCAGCTGGGCAGAGCGCAACAACGTTGTTTACGGCTCCTATCAGGAGCTGGCCGGACATCCGCTGGTCTACGACATGCTCGAAAAGCACGTGGCGGAGGTGAACCGCTCGCTGGCAGCGGATAAAATGACGGCGGGCGCGCAGATCAAACGCTTCCTGATTTTGCACAAAGAACTCGATCCCGATGACGGGGAAATCACCCGCACACTGAAGGTTCGTCGAGGCTTCATCGAAGAACGATACGCGCCGTTGATAAAAGCGCTCTATGACGGTTCGAAAGAGGCCGACATCTCGACGCAGGTGACGTTCGAAGATGGCCGCAAGGGCATCATCAGCGCCCGGGTGACAATCCGTGACATGAAGACCGAGCCGGTTACGCCGACGATGGGGAAGGCGGCATGAGGGCGCCGGGCGGACCCGACGTTGCGGTCGGCGATGTGCTGCTGGCGGTTGAGAATGTGTCCCTATCGTTCGGCGGCGTGAAAGCCGTCAGCGACGTTTCCTTCGACATTCGCAAGGGCGAGATCCGAGCGATCATCGGGCCAAACGGCGCCGGCAAGACGTCGATGCTCAATGTCATAAACGGCTTTTACCATCCGCAGCAGGGCCGTATCACGTTCAAGGGTGAAGCACGCGCCAGGATGCGGCCGCATGAGGCGGCGAGCGGCGGCATTGCACGGACGTTCCAGAACGTCGCGCTGTTTCGCGGCATGACCGCACTCGACAACATCATGGCGGGTCGTACGCTCAGGATGCACAGCAATTTCTTCTGGCAGTTGCTGCGCTATGGGCCGGCCATGCGCGAGGAGGTCGAGCATCGTCGGCGCGTGGAAGAGATCATCGACTTTCTGAAAATTCAGGAGATCCGGCGCGTGCCGGTCGGCCGGCTGCCTTACGGTTTACAGAAACGCGTCGAGCTCGGCCGCGCGCTTGCAATGGAGCCTGAGTTGCTTCTGCTCGATGAGCCCATGGCCGGCATGAACCTCGAAGAAAAGGAAGACATGTCGCGTTTCGTGCTCGACGCGAATGATCATTACGGCACTACGATCGCGCTGATCGAGCATGACATGGGCGTGGTGATGGACTTGTCCGATCGCGTCGTAGTGCTCGACCATGGCATCAAGATCGCCGACGGCACACCGGCCGAGGTCAAGGGCAATCAGGCGGTGATCGACGCCTATCTCGGCGTCGCGCATTGAGGGAACGATGGGGCCGCTTTACCAGATTTTTATCGACCCTTTCGTGCAGATGGGCACGGCACCCGATCTTCTCGTCCAGACATTATGGGAAGGAATGGTCGGCGGAATGCTCTATGCGCTGATTGCGCTTGGCTTCGTGCTGATTTTCAAGGCCTCCGGCGTGTTCAATTTCGCGCAAGGCATCATGGTTGTCTTTGCCGCGCTGACGCTGGTCGGCCTCTACAATGTCGGCGTTCCAGCGTTTCTTGCGCTTGGCCTGACAATTGCCGTCATGTTCGGGCTCGCCTTTGTGGTCGAGCGGCTGGTGTTGCGCCCGCTGGTCAACCAGCCCGACATCATTTTGTTCATGGCGACGTTCGGGTTGACGTACTTCCTCATCGGAGCCGGCGAATTTGTATTCGGCGGCGATCCGAAGGTGATGATCACCGAGCAGCTATTTCTGCCAAAAGGTGCTGTTACCTATAAGGCGCTCGGCGGCATCATTTCCGTGCAGAAGCTCGACGTTGCGGCAGCGGTCATCGCATCGGTCATGGTGGCGGGGCTTGCGGTCTTCTTCTCCAAAACCCGCATCGGCCGGGCGTTACGCGCGGTCGCCGACAGCCACGCGGCAGCCCTGTCAGTCGGTATTTCGCTCGAGCAGATCTGGGTGATCGTGTGGTTTGCGGCAGGTCTGGTGGCCTTGGTCACCGGCATCTTCTGGGGTGCACGGTCGGATGTGTCTTTTGCGCTCGACGTCATCGCCCTCAAGGCGCTGCCGGTGCTTATCCTCGGCGGCCTGACGTCCATTCCAGGTGCCATCGTCGGAGGCCTGATCATCGGCATCGGCGAGAAGATGTGGGAATTCTATTGGGGGCCGCTGATCGGCGGCGGCACCGATGCGTGGTTCGCCTATGTGATCGCTTTGGTGTTCCTGCTGTTCAAGCCACAGGGCCTGTTCGGCGAAAAAATAATCGAGCGGGTATAGGGACGAAACGATGCTCTACCGCGAGGCCGGTCAGTTCAAGACCAATTACACCAGCGACCAGGCGGTGTTTCCGATCTTGCAGGACCGCGTCGGCATTCTTGTGATTCTGGCGATCGCATTCGTAATCATCCCGACGACCGGCAACGATTTCATTCTCAACGCCGTAATGATTCCGTTCCTGATCTTCGCGCTTGCGTCGATTGGTCTCAATTTGCTCACCGGGTATACCGGCCAGCTATCGCTCGGCACTGGTGCCTTTATGGGTGTGGGCGCCTATGCCTGCTACAAGCTGACCACGATCTTTCCCGATGTGAACATCATTATCTGGATCATCGTGTCGGGATTTTTCGCGGCCGGAACCGGCGTGGTGTTTGGCCTGCCGGCTGTGCGCATCAAGGGCTTCTACCTGGCGATTGCCACGTTGGCGGCACAGTTCTTCCTGGAGTGGTGCTTCACCCGCATCCCCTGGCTCTACAACTACAATGTATCGGCCGCGATCGAGGTGCCGCAGCGCGAGCTGTTCGGCATCATCGTAACCGGTCCGCGCGCCACGGCAGAGACGCGATACTACATTGTGCTTGCGATCGTGGTGGTGATGACCTGGATGGCGTCCAACATCGTGCATGGGCGTATCGGTCGCATGTGGATGGCGGTACGCGACATGGACATCGCCGCCGAGCTGATGGGAATACGTTTGCTGCCGACGAAGCTGCTCGCTTTCGCGGTGTCTTCGTTCTACTGCGGCGTGTCCGGCGCGATGATGGTGTTTCTCTGGTATGGCGGCGCGGAATCGACCGTCTTCAACATCAACCAGAGTTTTACGATCCTGTTCATGATCATTATTGGTGGTCTCGGCAGTTTGCTTGGGTCGTTCCTGGGTGCGGCGCTGATCTACATCCTGCCCATTATTCTGCGTTTCGTGCCGCCCGAGTTCGGGATCCCCGTGCACGCGGCCACTGTCGAGCACATTACGTTCATGCTCGTGGGCGCCCTGATCGTGCTTTTCCTTATAGCCGAGCCGGCCGGCCTCGCCCGGTTGTGGCAAATTGGCAAGCAAAAACTGAGGGTGTGGCCGTTTCCGTACTGATGGTGCAAGATAGGACCCAATTTCCGAGTGTGGTGAACCACGGCTCCGAAATCGCCCCGGCTAAGCCGGTCAGGCGAACACAGAAAATAGCGCCGCGCCTGGCCGGGCGCGAACCAAGGGAGGGAAGACAATGAAGGCAAGACACCTACTGATCGGCGTGACTTGCGCGAGCTTGCTGGGGGCCGCTGTGCTCACTGGCTCGGCCCAGGCGCAGGACACGATTTACGTGCCGCTGTTGACTTATCGAACCGGGCCGTTCGCCGGATCGGGCATTCCGATTGCCAACGGGATGCATGACTACCTCGCAATGCTCAACGAGCGCGACGGTGGCATCGGTGGCGTGAAGCTCAACATTGAGGAATGCGAAACCGGCTACGACACCAAGAAAGGCGTCGAGTGCTGGGAGTCGGTGAAGGGAAAGAAGCCGGCGGTCGTCAATCCATATTCGACCGGCATCACTTTGCAGATCATTCCGAAAGCGGCGGTCGACAAGATCCCGATTCTGTCGATGGCCTACGGACTTTCGGCATCGGCGATCGGCGAGAAGTTCCCGTGGATCTTCAATCCGCCAGCGACCTACTGGGACGGTCTGTCGATGATCATGCGTTACATCGGCGGCAAGGAAGGCGGCCTCGACAAGCTCAAGGGCAAGACGATCGGCTTCATTTTCCTTGAAAGCGGTTACGGCCGCGAGCCGCTTCCGCTGCTGAACCAGTTCGCCAAGGACTACGGCTTCACGGTGAAAGAGTATTCGGTCGCCGGCAAGGAAATGCAGGACCAGTCGGCGCAATGGCTGGCCGTGCGACGTGACCGTCCGGCCTGGATGATCATGTGGGGTTGGGGTGCGATGAACCCGACAGCGGTCAAGCGGGCCGCCGAGAATGGCTACCCGATGGATCATTTCGTCGGCATCTGGTGGTCGGGATCGGATGACGACGGCCGCGGTGGCGGGGAGGCGGCCAAGGGCTATCTCTCGCTTAACTTCAACGGTCTCGGCTCCAACTTTCCGGCACTCAACGACATCAAGAAATATGTCGTGGACAAGGGCAAGAGCCAGGTCGAGAAGGACAAGTTCGGAGAGAACTTTTACAACCGTGGTGTCTACAACTCGGTGCTGGTCGCCGAAGCAATCCGCAACGCCCAGAAGCTTTCGGGCAAGAAGGTCGTGACCGGCGAAGACGTTCGTCGCGGCCTCGAGACGCTCAACATAAGCGACGCGCGCTGGAAGGAGCTTGGATTCCCGAACTTCGCCGCGCCGATCTCCGGCGTGAACTGCACCGATCACAACGGCCATGCGCCGGCCTACATGCAGCAGTGGGATGGCACCAAGTGGGTAAAGGTTTCCGACTGGATCCAGCCCATGAAAGACAAGGTGCGTCCGCTGCTCGACGCTGCAGCCACCGAATATGTCGAGAAGAACACCGGCTGGCCGAAGCGGACTGAGGCTTGCGACAAGTCGTCGTAAGAAGCAGCCAGCACGTCAAAGACCTCTCCCCGGAAACGGGGAGAGGTTCACCATTCGGAGTGGTCCTTGATGTCCGCCGTTCAGCGAACAAGCCCGATGCCGCTTGCGCAGAATGAGCGCATCCTTTCGGTCAACAACATCGAGGTGATTTACGATCACGTCATTTTGGTCCTCAAGGGAGTGTCGCTCGAAGTGCCCAAAGGGGGGATCGTCGCGCTGCTGGGGGCCAATGGCGCGGGTAAGACCACGACGCTCAAGGCGATCTCCAATCTGTTGCATGCCGAGCGCGGCGACGTGACCAAGGGCTCGATCGTATTCGACCAGGCCGAAGTCCAGGCCCTTTCGCCCAACGAGCTGGTGCGGCGCGGATGCATCCAGGTCATGGAAGGCCGTCACTGCTTTGGCCATCTGACAATCGAGGAAAACCTCCTGACCGGCGCGTTCACGAGGCGCGATGGCGCCGCGGCGATCAAGCGCGATCTCGATTTGGTCTACGGCTATTTCCCCAAGCTTCGCGAACGCAAGGATTCGCTTGCCGGGTACACTTCCGGCGGTGAACAGCAGATGTGCGCCATCGGCCGCGCATTGATGTCGCGTCCCAAGATGATTTTGCTCGACGAGCCTTCAATGGGGCTGGCGCCGCAGATCGTCGAGGAGATTTTCGAGATCGTGAAGAATCTGAATGAAAGGGAAGGCGTCTCATTCTTGCTGGCCGAGCAGAACACCCATATGGCGCTGCGGTTCGCCCGCTATGGCTACATTCTTGAGAATGGCCGCGTGGTGATGGACGGCGAGGCGAGGGCGCTCGCCGAGAACGAGGACGTCAAGGAATTCTACCTCGGCGTATCCGAGGGCCGGCGCAAATCGTTCCGTGAAGGCAAACATTACCGCCGGCGCAAGAGGTGGCTCGCCTAGGCCATGACCGGCCACTACGACTCGCTTGAAATTCGCGATCCTGTGGTGCGCGACCGCGACCAGTTCGCGCAGATGTCCGCTGCCATTGCGCACGCCATGACCGCGCCGGGGTGGGCCAAGCATCTCGCAGGTATAGATGCAAAAGCCGTCAGTTCGCGCGCGGCCTTGGCGAAATTGCCTGTTCTGCGCAAGTCGGATTTCGCGGCAATGCAGAAACAGGCTCCGCCGTTTGGCGGGCTCAATGTTACGCCCGCGGCAAGCGCGAAACGCCTCCTGATGTCGCCAGGGCCGATCTTCGAACCCGAGGGTGCCACCGGCGACTGGTGGGGCACGGCACGCGCGCTTTTTGCCGCCGGATTCCGTACGGGCGATATCGTGCATAATTCCTTCGCTTACCATCTCACGCCAGGCGGTTTCATCATGGAATCAGGCGCGCAGGCACTCGGCTGCGCGGTCATTCCCGGCGGAGTCGGAAACACCGAACAGCAGCTGGAAGCAATCGCGCACTACAGGCCAACCGGCTATGTCGGGACCCCGGACTTTCTGAAGATATTGCTCGATACTGCCGAAAAAACCGGAAAAGACGCGTCTTCACTCAAGCGTGGTCTCGTTTCGGGCGCCGCGCTGCCGGCCTCGCTGCGAGACGAACTTGGCCGGCGCGGTGTTGCCGTCCTTCAGTGCTATGCCACGGCCGAGTTGGGGGTGATCGCGTACGAAAGCGAGGCACGCGAAGGCATGATCGTGAACGAAACCGTGGTCCTCGAGATCGTTCGGCCAGGTACTGGCGATCCCGTGCCGGACGGTGACGTCGGAGAGGTGGTCGTGACTTCCTTTAATCGCGACTACCCGATGATCCGGCTGGCCACCGGCGATCTCTCGGCGTTAATGCCCGGTGTCTCTCCGTGCGGCCGCACAAATGCACGCATCAAGGGGTGGATGGGTCGCGCCGATCAGACGGCCAAGGTGAAAGGCATGTTCGTGCACCCCAAGCAAATTGCCGAAGTCGCGGCGCGGCATCCCGAACTCAAGCGCGTCCGTCTTGTCGTCGATCGTGAGGCCGAGCAGGATACGATGACATTGCTCGCCGAGTGTGCGCCGGCCAACGCCGCTCTTGAGGCTGCGATCGCTGCAACCTTGCAGTCGATCACGAAGCTGAAAGGCTCCGTGAAATTGATGACGCCCGGGACGCTGCCGAATGACGGCAAGCTGATCGCGGACGAGCGCAAACCATGAGTCCTGCGACAGGTCCGGCGGCCGGAGGCCGCATCGGCGTGCTGCTGGTCAATCTTGGCACGCCGGATGCGACCGGCTACTGGCCGATGCGGCGCTACCTCAAGGAGTTTCTGTCGGATCGGCGCGTGATCGAGGAGAACCGTCTTAAATGGTGGTTCGTGCTCAATTTCATCATTCTGACAGTCCGGCCGGGCCGCAAGGGGCGCGACTACGACAAGATCTGGAACAAGGATCGCAACGAGTCGCCGCTGAAAACAATCACGCGATCGCAGTCCGACAAGCTCGATGAGATCTTCGACAAAGTCGACAAGCGTATTCGTGTCGACTGGGCCATGCGCTACGGCAATCCATCGATCAGATCCCGGCTGGAGGCGCTCGCGGAGCAGGACTGCGAGCGAATCCTGATCGTGCCGCTCTACCCTCAATATGCCGCCGCGACCACGGCAACGGTCTGTGATGAAGTCTTTAGGGCGCTGCGCAGCATGCGATTCCAGCCGACGTTGCGCGTCGCCGCGCCGTATTACGCCGAGCCAGTCTATATCGATGCAGTTGCAGCCTCTCTCAACGCGGCGCTCGCCAAGCTTTCGTTCAAACCGGCCGTGATCATCGCTTCGTACCACGGCATGCCGGAAGACTACGTTGCGAAGGGCGACCCCTATCTCAAGCAGTGCGGTGAGACGACGGCGCTTCTGCGCAAGAAGCTCAAGCTCGATGACGAACGCCTGATCATGACGTTCCAGTCTCGCTTCGGCACCGCCGAGTGGCTCAAGCCCTATACCGATGCGACCGTGAAATCGCTTGCCGAGCGCGGGGTAAAGAGTCTCGCAGTCATCACACCGGGCTTCGCCGCCGATTGCCTGGAGACCCTGGAAGAGATTGCAATGGAGAACGCGGGAATTTTCCGGGGGGCGGGAGGTGAGAACTTTGCCGCGATCCCCTGTCTCAACGACAGCGCGAGCGGAATAGCCGTGATCCGCGATATCGTCGCGCGCGAGCTCAAGGGCTGGATCTAGCTCGAAGGTTTAGGCGTGCTGCTTTGCAGCGCCAGTCACTTACCGTCAAGCAGGCGGCGCATTTCGGCGCGAAGCTCGGGTGCAATGTCATGGCGCTGCAGCCCATACGACACGTTTGCCGCGAGAAATCCGATTTTCGAGCCACAGTCAAAGCTGCGGCCTTCGAATTTCAGTCCGTAGAAGGGCTGGGTGCGTGCGAGTGCCACCATTGCATCTGTGAGCTGAATTTCGCCGCCGGCGCCTGCCGCCTGCTTTTCGAGCAAATCGAAGATCTGAGGCTGCAGGATATAGCGCCCGGTGATCGAGAGATTGGAAGGTGCTTCGCTCGCCTTCGGCTTTTCGACCATTTTGGTGATCGAGAATGCCTTTCCCTTTGCGGCTCCGACGCCGACCACTCCGTACATATGGACCCGTTCGCTCGGGACCTCCTCGACCGCAATAATATTGGCATTGCCGTCGAGCTCCTTGGCCGCATCGATCATCTGCGTCAGACAGCCGCGCGTATGCTGGACCAGCACGTCAGGCAGAAGCAGTGCAAACGGCTCGCGGCCGACGAGCTCACGGGTGCACCATACGGCGTGACCCAGGCCAAGCGGCGATTGCTGGCGGGTGAAGCTGACCGTTCCTGCCTCGGGCAGATCCTTCGACAGCAGGTTGAGCTCGGCTTTCTTGCCGCGCTCCGTCAAGGTTAATTCGAGCTCGAACTGGCGGTCGAAGTGGTCCTCGATCACGCTTTTGTTCCTGCCCGTTACGAAAATGAAATGTTCGATGCCGGCCTGGCGTGCTTCATCAACAACATGCTGGATCAAAGGTCGGTCTACGACCGGCAGCATCTCCTTGGGCATCGCCTTGGTCGCCGGCAAAAACCGGGTTCCGAGGCCGGCCACGGGGAAAATGGCTTTGCGAATGCGGGTCATGCGAGATTCTTCAATGTGAGTCGTGAATTCCGGCGGAGAAAGCACGGGTTAAGGTACGGGGTCCAGATGCGATATAAAGAAAGTACACCATTAACGGCTCTGAAATGATATCGGAGCACCCATAGATTGGGGATGATGAATTAACGACGGGACGGGCATGCGCGTAAGGTTGCCATTAGTCGTCATTGCGGGCGTTTTTGCGGCTGCCGGCGGAATCGCCGGAGCACACGACTCTCATTATCCAACCACAACAGGTGCATTGCCACAGCCAACTCCGCAGCAGACCATGGAGTGGAGCGGGCAGTCGGGCGCGTCCGGCCATCCGCTCATGACGGCCGACGCAATCCGCGCGTCTGCGGCGAATTTTCACGGCTGCATCCAGCGGCTCTGGCCGGCTGCTGCAAAGCGCGGCATTTCGCGAAGCACTTTTGCGAAGTACACCGCGGCGCTGACGCCTGATCTTAGGATCATGGATCTGCTCGACAACCAGCCTGAGTTCACCAAATCAATCTGGGACTATCTCGACATTCTGGTAACGGGCGAACGCATCGAGCGCGGCCGCGCATTGCTCGAAAAATA
>Ga0126377_10001896_pt1 | contig 14034 bp, 10 predicted proteins | sample PanSoiMetPlot_22_FD_92647 | JGI IMG/M metagenome (GOLD analysis project Ga0126377, IMG submission 92647) | Tropical forest soil microbial communities from Panama - MetaG Plot_22 | ecosystem: Environmental > Terrestrial > Soil > Tropical forest > Bulk soil | place: Panama | collected 2016-02-17
CCAGGAGGCCTGGGCGCAGCGCCGCGTCCCGCGGCATCGCTGCGCCCGGCTGGCGGAACGGCCTCGCCGCAGATTCGGCTGAAGACGCCGGCGAAATCGGTGCCCGCGGCAGCCTTCGCCGCGCCGACATGCGACTGGACGGTGCTGTTCTGCACGGTGTGTGTTGCGGAGCCAAATGCGATCGCAGCGAACAGCGCGAGTGTGGACGCGATGGATTTCATGGGGGTCATGATAATGGAACGCTCGGCTAAAGCCTCGCGCTCCGTTCCACCTGACGCTCGGTTAAAGCCTCGGGCTCCGTTTCCGCCGCCCCGGATCGCGACGCCGCCAGCATGGAGACCGCCGCGTACAAGACGACCGCAACGACGAGCCAGCGAATCGTTTCGACGGGCAGCGACTTGACGATGTACGCGGCGATAAGGACGCCGGGAATTCCGCCAAGCGTCAACGCGAGCGCGACGGTTCCGTCGAAACGGCCGGCCCTGGCGAATCGAATCCCAGCCGCGGGCAGCCCGCAGGCCGCAGACCCCATCATGATCGGAAACGCCGCGCGCGGGTTCATGCCCAGCAGGCTGAACACCAGCAGGCTCGGCGCGTAGCTGCCGACGCCCAGCGCGTTGCCGCCGCAGATCAGGAAGTTCATGATCGCAGCGAACACGAGCGTGCCTCCGGAGAATCCGATCGCGTCCCCGCCGCCGGGCAGGATCTTCAGGTTCGTCATCAGCATGAACCCCGCGCCGACGAGCAGCGCGAGTCCCATTCCGATCTGGATCGGTCGCCGCGGGAGCCGCGACACGACGTGCCCCCGAACCATCCGCCGAGCGTGCCGAGGGGGACGAACAGGGCCATCGTCAACGGGTCCACGGCGACAGCCACCATGAACGCGAACGCTTCGAACGCCACTGGTATCGATGAGCCGACGTTCAGCGTGCCGGGAATCAGCTCGTCGCGCACCATTCCCGTCAACTTGAAAATGGCCGTCGTGGGTGCGAAGTTGCCGATGCCGAGCGTGTCGAAGAAGAGCGTCACGAAACCGACGATCGTGGGCAAGGTCGCCGGCCGTCCATGGGGTGGACGCCGGGCGCGCGCTGCCATCCACCACGTGATGACGAAGTACAGAATGACGAGCGCGAGGCCGGCCAGAAGCACATTGATCGGGTTGAACATCGCCGCCTGCAGCGTACATCGTCAGGTTTCGGCGGCTCAAGAGGAGCGGCGCGAGCGATCTCATCCTGACGCGATGCCAGCGAACCCTGCGAAGGCTCTATAATCGCCGCAATCGGCGGAGGTGCCATGAGCAAGCGCAGGATGTCCCGTCGCGGGTTCCTCAAGAGCACGGGCACGGCCCTGGCAGCGGCGACGGCCGCCGCGCCGACGCTGAAGGGTCAGACGCCAGCGAAACCTGGAGCGGCGTCGGCAGCGGCTGCGAAGCCGCGGGCGATGAGCATCACGGTCAATGGCATCCGCCATCAGGTCCGGGCCGACGACCGCTGGACGCTCGCCGAACTCCTTCGCGATCACCTCAACCTGACGGGCACGAAGATCGGCTGCGACCGCGGGGAATGCGGCGCGTGCACGGTGCTGCTCGACGGCAAGCCGGTCTATTCCTGCAGCCAGCTCGCGGTGTGGATGGATGGGCGGTCGATCGAAACGGTCGAAGGTCTGGTGAAGAACGGCGCGTTGAATCCGCTGCAGCAGTCGTTCGTGGATCACGATGCGCCGCAGTGCGGCTTCTGTACGTCAGGACAGCTGATGGCCGCGACCGCGCTGGTCCGCGCGAAGACAAGCCCGACGGCCGACGAGGCACGTGCGGCGATGACGGGGAACATCTGCCGCTGCTCGAACTACAACCATTACGTTGCGGCGGTGGTTGCGAGTAGCGATCGCTCGGCTAAAGCCTCGCGCTCCGGCGCGACGGTGCACTGGAACGGCGTCAAGGAACTCGACACGGTCGGAAAGCCGATGCCGCGAATCGACGCGGTGGAGCGCGTGACCGGTAAGGCCGCCTACACAGCCGACGTGAAGCTACCCGGCATGCTGTACGGCCGCGTTCTGCGCAGCCCGCACCCGCACGCGCGCATCCGGAGCATCGACACGTCGAAGGCGCGCGCGCTGCCGGGCGTCAAGGCAATCATCTCGCACGACAACTGCCAGGTGGTCTGGGGCTCGGGATCGATTGCCGGCGGCCAGCAGTACAACGAAGACGTCAAGAAAATCACGAAGCAGCGACGGCTCGCGTTCAACAATCCCGTCCGCTTCGCCGGCGAACCTGTCGTCGCGATCGCAGCGACGGATCGCCACACGGCCGAAGACGCGCTGCAGCTCGTCACGGTGGACTACGAGGTCCTTCCGTTCGTTCTCGATCACGAAGAGGCGCTGAAGCCCGAGGCGCCGAAGATCTGGCCGGAAGGGAACCTCGCGCTCAACAACCGCAACGAAGCGCTGCCGATCACGCAGAAGCGGGGCGACATCAACGCGGGCTTCACGGCGGCGGACCAGGTCTTCGAGGACCGCTACACGACATCGTTCGTGCACAACGCACAGATGGAGCCGCGCGCCGCGGTCGCTGCGTGGAACGGGGACAAGGTGACGGTGTACACGCCGACCGGCGGCATCGCCAACTGCCGCACCGATATGGCGCGCGACCTCGGCATTCCCCATGAAAACGTCCGCGTGGTCTGCCAGTACATGGGCGGGAACTTTGGCAACAAGAACCAGAACCAGGATGCCGATCTCATCGCCGCTGTGCTCGCGAAGGAAGCGGGCGCCCCGGTGAAGCTGGAACTGTCGCGCAAGGAGGACTTCATCGGCGTCCACGGCCGGTGGCCGACGACGCAGTACTACAAGGTAGGGGTGACGAAAGACGGCGTGCTGACGGCGCTGCAGCTGCGCGGCTTCAGCGGCATGGGACCGTACCGGAAGAACAGCGGCGCGATCGGCGGCGTCGAGCTGTACAAGGTCGCAAACGTCGACCACGTCGTGACGCCGGTGTACACGAACCGGACGGTATCGGCCAACTTCCGCGGACCGGAATTCCCACAGGGCTTCTTCGGCATCCAGTCGATGATGGACGACGTCGCGGCGAAGATGAAGATGGACCCCGTCGACTTCATCCTGAAGAACATGACGCGGAAGTTCCGCGACGAGGTCGAGTACACGAACTACACGCTCGAGGACTGCGTCCAGCGCGGCGCAGAGCTGTTCGACTGGAAGAAACGCTGGCGGCCGGCCGGAGCTGACAAAGGCGCAATCAAGCGCGGCGCCGGTGTGTCGTTCATGGCGTTCCGGTCGGGACTTGGACGCAGCAACGCGGTCATCCGGCTGGATGGAAACGGTCAGTACTCCGTCCACGTGGGCGTCACGGACGTCGGCGGCGGGGCGAAGACGACGATGGGACTAATCGCGGCGGAGGCGCTCGGCGTCCCGCTCTCGAAGGTGACGGTCGTCTGGGGCGACACGGATCGCTGCCCGTACTCGGTCGGCGAGTCCGGCAGCCGCACGACGATCATGACCGGCCAGGCGGTCGTCGAGGCCGCGCGCGACTTGAAGAAGCAGATCGCCGAGAAGGGAATGCCGAAGGGCGACGAGGTGCTGATCGCGTCGGCGAACCCGAACCCGCAGCAGCCGCAGAAGGTGAGAAACGCGTTCGGCGCGCATTTCGTCGAGGTGGAAGTCGACACGCAGCTCGGACGCGTGCAGATCCTCAAGTACGTGGCGGTCCACGACTCGGGGCGCATCATCAACCCGCTGACCGCCGACAGCCAGATCCGCGGCGGCATCCAGATGGGCATCGGGATGGCGCTGCACGAGGATCTCCTCTACGACCGGCGGAGCGGTCTCGCGCTCAACGCCGGATACTACGGCGCGCGCATCTCGACGCATCGCGATGCGCCGGACATCGAGGTCGTCTTCATCGAATCGGACGACGGGTTCGGGCCGTTCGGGGCGAAGAGCATCGGGGAGGCGAGCAAGATTCCTGCGCCTGCTGCCGTCGCGAACGCGATTTTCAACGCGACAGGGATCCGCATGAAGGATCTACCGATATCTCGGGACAGGATCGTCTCGGCGGAGACGGGGAGGCGCGCATGAGGACCTTCACGAGCTCGGTGCCGAAAGATCTGAAAGGCGCGATTGCGGCTGCCGTGCAGGCGCGCGCGAACGGTCAGTCGACAGCGTTTGCCGGCGGCGGCAGCGACATCCTCGGCTAGATGAAGGATCGCGTCGTCAGCCCGGGCGTCCTCGTCTATCTGAAGTCTGTCAAGGGACTGGACGCCGTGACGAGCGACGCGAAGCAGACGACGATCGGCGGGCTGATCACGCTCGACGCGCTCGCGCATCACGAGACGATCCGGACGAAGTTCGCCGTGCTGGCGATGGCGGCGGAGACAGTGGCCACACCGCAGATTCGGAACGTGGCGACGCTGGCCGGCAACGTCTGTCAGCGTCCGTGGTGCTGGTATTACCGTAACGGGTTCCCGTGCCTGAAGAACGGCGGCAACCGGTGCTTCTCGATCGACGGCGAGAACCAGTTCCACGCGATCTTCGGCGGCGGCCCGAGCTACATCGTTCATCCGTCGGACACCGCGCCCGCGCTCGTGGCGCTCGACGCGACGTTCAGGATCAGCGGTCCGGCAGGGGAGCGCACCATCTCGGCTTCTGAATTCTTCGTCCTCCCGAAAGACGATGCGAAGCGCGAGAACGTGCTGAAAGACGACGAGGTGCTGTCGGCGGTAGTGCTGCCGAACGCGTCCGCGAATATGAAAAGCACGTACTACAAGGTGATGGACCGCGAGGCCTGGACGCACGCGATCGTCAGCGCCGCCGTCGTGATGTCGATGGACGGGCAGGTGTGCCGGGACGCACGCGTCGTGCTGGGCGGTGTCGCGCCGATTCCGTGGCGCGTGCCGGACGTGGAGAAGATGCTCAAGGGCCAGCGGATCACGCCGGAGCTGGCCACGAAGGCCGGTGCCGCGGCGGTCCAGGGCGCGCGGCCGCTCGGCAAGAATGCCTACAAGGTGCCGATGACCGAGGCGATGGTCGCGCGGACGATCCAGTCGCTCGCGGGAGCGAACGGCTGACGGCGCCGGGCATGGCGGGCACCGCGATCAACCGGCGGGACTTCCTGCTGTTGCGGGTGGGGCGCGACGAGGTCGCGGAGCTGTCGTGCGAGCGGCTGTTCATGCGGTTCGTGGACGGCCTTGCGGAAGGAAACACGAAGCCGCTCTTCGACGCGCTCGCGGACGATTTGAAGCGGACGCGAACCGTCCGACTGACGGACGTCAGCTGGCTCGCGCGGGAAGACCTGAAAGCGCCGCTGGAGGATGTGCTGAGGGCGTTCAGGGCTGATGGCGGAACTGTCGCCTACGACTGAGGGTGTCGAAACACGAAAAAGGCAGCCACGAAAGCACGAAACCAATCAGGGTCGAGTCACGAAGAAAGACAGGCCACGAAGACTCGAAGGCACGAAGAGCGCATTCCTCATTCCTGATTCATAATTCCTGCTTCGCACAGGAGGGCTCTCAATGTTCGTTCGCTCACGAATCGTCGCCAGCCTGCTCACGCTTGCCGCGGTCCTCGCCGTCGTTTCCACCCGAATGATGGCGCAGCAGGCGCAGATCATGCCGATCCTCGACCACATCCACCTGAATGTGCCCGACCAGACCCAGGGAGTCGCGTGGTATCAGAAAAACTTCGGTGGGCAGCCAATGACGGAGGCGCCGGACCGCCTGATGCTCGGCGACACGCGGCTGATCTTCCTGAAGAACGACAAGGGCCAGCCGAGCAGCGGCAGCGCGCTCGATCATCTCGGATTCTCCGTGTCGGACATCGACGCGAAGATGAAGGAGTTCGAGGCTGCGGGCGTGAAGATCGTCAACCCGGTGCGCGACGTCCAGGGATTGTTCAAGCTGGCGTTCATCGAAGATCCGTGGGGCACGCGCATCGAGGTCGTCCAGGACGCCGACAAGCTGGGGCTGCACCACGTCCACGTGCGCGGGCCGGAGCCGGCGGCGCTGCTCGCCTGGTACAAGGAGAAGTTCGGCGGCGACGTGGGCAAGCTGAAGGACCGCATCGACGGCGTGCGCTACAGCGGCGTCTGGATCGTCGCACAGCGAGGCGACGCGACGCCGAGCGAGGGCCACGCGATCGATCACATCGGCTGGCGCACGAACGATCTCGCCGCGAAGACGGCGGAGCTGAAAGGACAGGGCGTGAAGTTCACGACCGAGCCGCGGCCGCTGCGCCTCGCGAGCGGGACGATGGTCAACTTCGCGTATCTCGAGGGACCGGCCGGCGCGAAGATCGAACTCGTCCAACGATAGGCGTTGAGCCGCGAAGCCAAAGCAGTCACCGTTCGGAGCCGTAATTTCGTCCGGCCGGAAAACCGACGCGCCGCTCGCTACTCTTCGGATGGCGCGTCGGTCCTACTGATTCGCAGCATCGCTCAGACCAACTGGTACCGCCTCGGGCAACCCCTTAGCCTGGTGTGACATCGCGGCAGACCGACGCGCAATCCTCGCTTCGCATCGGTTTTCGTGATCATGCCGGCCGGACTCCAACGGCTCCTTCGGCGACCGCTTTGCCTTCGCGTCCTGCGCCGTTCTGCTCAATCGGGCTCGCTAGCTCGAATCCGTCGGACGAAATTACGGCGCGCGCCAGTGACTGCTTCGTCTTCGCGCGTTCGGCGAACTCGGACGAGACCTTAACGGTTGCCGCCAACTCGAATCGGACGTTGCTGGAATCAGCGCGGCTGCTGCTGTTTCTTCGCGAGCGACCGATAGTATTCCTCGATCGCCGGCCTGAATCCCTCGGGCACCTGGTCGGAGCCGGAGAGTGAGAGCGACTCGTTCGTCGCGCCGGCCTTGCGGCGCAGGCCGAACTCGAACTTCTTCATCTTGTCGATCGCCGACGCCTGGAGCTGCTCGAGCCCGCGCGGATCGGCGTAGACGCGGTCGGTGTCGAAGCGTTCGAGATCGCGGATGATGTCCTCGAGCTCGCGGGGGTTGACGCCCTGTGCTTGGAGTTCGCGCCGCAGCGCCTGCGCGTCGTTCAGCCACTCGCGGTACTCGCGCCGGAACTGCCGGACGTCGTCCGGGTTGTAGTACCCGTACCCGTAGCCGCCGTACCAGGGTCCGCCCCAGTCGCTCCCGTAGCCGCCCGGTCCGCCGTTCCTCGGCGACCCGCCGTTCGCCTGGGCGCCGCCGTTCGCGCCGTTCTGGCCATCCTGGCCCTGAGAACCCTGTGAGCCTTGCGACCCGTCGGCGTTCTGCTGCGAACCTTTCGAACCCTCAGAACCTTTTGAACCTTCAGAACCCCTTGCACCCTTTGAGCCTTCTGAACCCTTTGAACCTTTCTGCTGTTGCGCCCTGTCGCGCATGCGCTGATCGAGCGATTCCATGTTGCGCACGAGATCGCGCGCCTTTTCAGCGGCACGCTCGGCCGCGTCGGCCTTGGCCTGCTTGCCCATCGCGGCGCCGGCATCGGCGATCTTCTTCGACAGCCCGTCGAGGTTGTTGCTCAGGCTCTCTTCCATCCCTCGCGCGTACTGCGAGCCGGGCGTGTTCAGCTGATTGCGCGAGTAGCGGAGCATCTCGCGGATTCGCTTGTCGCGGATGCTGCCGGCCGCCTCGTCGAGCTTGCGCGCGGCGTCTTTTTCGTCGCGGCGCACCTGGTTGGCCAGCTCCTCGAGCTGCTTCTGCAGGTCGCCGACCTTCGCGTCCATCGCGTCCTTGCGCTGCGCGAGCTGCTGCGCTTTCTCGGCGCGGCCGGCGCCGGCCTGATCCAGCGCGTTGACGTCCGCCTGCATCTGCTTTTGTTCGGACGCGAGCTCGTCGGCCTGCCGCTGCGCGTTCTGGAGGTTGCGCTGTCCGCGTCCGGACTGATCGCGTTCGAGCTTCTGCTGCGCATCGCGCAGCCGCGCCAGCGCCTCGGTGGCCTGTGCGCCGCCGTCCTTGGATCCGTTCGCCGCCGCGCGGCGCATCGCATCCGCGGCTTCCTGCATCCGGCGCATCGCATCCGAGACGTTCTGCTGTTGCTGCTGATCGCGCGTGAGCTGCTGGAGCTGCCGCTGCGCCTTCTCCAGCTCTTCGGCCAGCTGACGCTGGCTCGCGCCGCCGCCACCGCCGGAGCTGCCGCTCTGCTGCGCCAGCCGCCGCTGACGCTCGATCTCCTGCTGCTGCCTGCGCGCCAGCTCCTTCAGCTTCTCGACCAGCTCGTCGATCTGCCGATCGTTCGTCTGCTGCTCGGCGCGGTTCTGCATTTCGTACTGGTTCGCGAGCTTGTCCAGTTCCAGCTCGAACAGGTCGGCCAAATCCTCGGCCATCGCGTTCTGCCCGCCGCCGCCACCGCCGCCCTGCTGCATCGCAACCTGAACTTCGTACTGCTGCTCGGCCTCCTGCAGAATCTTCAGCGCCTTCTGTTCCGGCGACAGCGCTTCGTCCGCCTTCATCGCCTTCAGCTCGCCCTCGGCTGACTTCATCTCCGCGGCGGCCTTCGGCAGCATCTGCGCGATCTTGTTGAATCCTTCGTCGACGTTGCCAAGCCTGGCTTCGAGCTTGCCGACCAGCTCCTCGACCTGCTCGCGCAGCTTCGCCTGCGCAAGGTTCAGGAAGACGACGTTTTCGCGGTACTTTTCGGGCTTCGTCTTCGCCTTGTCGCGGACGGCGTTGAACGTCGCGGCGACGATTTCCCGCTGCTGCTGCGAAAGCTGACCCACGCTGTTTTGTCCGGCGCCGCCACCGCCGCCCATCGCCTGCGACTGCACCGGCTTGTAGTCCTTGCGGAACGGACGGATCTGGACGAAGTAGATGTCGCTCGTCGCAGTTTTCGGGCCGGCGATCGAATCGGTGTCCGTAGCCTTCGCGTAGTACGAGACGAAATCGCCCGGCTTCAGCCCGAGCTCTTCGAGATAGATCGTGTGGCCGGCGCTGACTTCCGCCAGCGGCTTCGGCCCGCCAAAGAGGGTGATCGTTTTCGGCGGCGCGCCGTTCGCCGAGTAGAACAGCTGCAGCTGCTTCACGCCGTAGTCATCGTCCGCGCGCGCTTCGAGGAACAGCTCCTCGACGGGACTGGCCTGCGTGTCGCGCCCGGGTTTGCTGAAACGGACCGACGGCGCCTGATCGTCGATGACGTCGATCGTGTACTGCGGCGACGCGTCCACTTTCTCGCCGTGCGGACCGGTCAGCTCGATCTTGTAGTACCCCTGCTGCTTGATCGCGAAGCTGCCGGTCAGCGTGCCGTCCGGCTGTACGGCCAGCGGCTGCGCATTGCCGTCGTTCAGCAGAATTCGTCCGCTCGGCGCCTTCATCGTCGGCGTGATCGTCAACAGGACATCCGTGCCGCGGATGGCCGCGACGTCGCCGCCGCCGTCAACCTTGCGCGGCTGCAGACCGGTGTAGGCGGGGAAGCGGTACTCGAGGTCCAGCTGCTGGACCGTCGGCAGGTCGACGACTTCGAGCTTGAACTTCGGCGAGAGCACGCCGTTCGACTCGACGTAATACTCGATCGGCTTTTCGAGGTGGAACAGCACGCCCTCGAAGCCGCCGGCGTTTTCCTCGGTCGTGGACGGAATCAGCGGAACGCGCTCGAACGAGCCGGCAGGATCCGTGCGCATCATGACGCCGACATCCCGTGACACGAATCCCACGAGCTTGGCGCGCACGACCTGGTCGCCGCCCTTCGGAACTTTTGCGTTTCCGGGCGTGACTTCGATCTTGTAGGGACTCGCGGCTTCGGCACTGCGCGAGATGATGAGCAGCGCCGACAATCCATGTCGCAGGTAGGCTGGGCCGAGCGCCACGACAAGTGCGGCCAGTACCCCGACGGCCGCGAGCGACATCGCATGCCGGCGGAAGGCCACGTGGTCGGCTGACAAGCTGTGGTCGATTGCGCGGCACTGATCGATGGCCTGCTGGACCAGCTTTTCGACGAGCTGCGGCGACGCGCTCGACTCGCCGTCTGCCGACTGCTTCGACGTTTCAATCGCGCTGATGATCGCGGCCTCGAGCTGCGGGTTCGATTCCTCGAGGTACAGCGCGACCTGCGAATCCGTCACGCGGCGCCGCATCGGCTTGACGAACGCGAGATACAGCAGCCCCAGGAACACTGCGAGCGCGATGATCCGGAACGAGATGATGGCGGGGACGCTGAAGCGGAGCGTCTCGAGGCCCGACGCGAACAGCAGCAGCGCGAGAATCGTCCCGGTGGCGACGACGACGAGACCGCGCACGGCGAGCCGCTTGCGCCAGCGGTTGCGCACGTCGCGAATGACGTCGACCAGTTCGCTGCGTCGGTCCATCTCGGGTCTCTCCCTTCGGCTCGGGTCCCTCTAGATCCTTATCGACAGATTACAGGAATTTCTCCCGGCGCGAGAGCTGATTCGCGATCGCCGTCTCGGTGGCCAGCAGGAGCAATCCGCCCATCAGGAGATACCACCAGAGGCTCTGACGCCGCTCGGCTTCCTCGCGCGTCATTTCCTGCGCGGCCGACGGCTCCGGCGACTCGGCCGCAGCGTGTCCGGTTACGAACGCCACGAGCTCCTGCGGATCCATTGGCGCGAGATCCGACTCGGCTGGATCCAGGTTGACCGCAAACGCCTCGGGACGTGCAGCGGCTGCGCCCGTTGAACGGATCTCGTAGATGCCCTGCTCGTTCAGCTCCAGGATTCCGGAATCGGTCGGCATCCCTTCGCCGGACACTCCGTGGCTCAGTCGCTGCCCGGACGGCGTGACGACGACGCGATCGGGTTTGTTGCGGCCGCGCGCGTTGAGATCGATGACCTGTCCGACGGTGAACCACGACTGCGGCTGCTCGTAGTGCGCGAGGTAGCGCGCCAGCTGCTGCACGAGCGGCAGGAAGATCGGTTTCACGGCGACGTCGGTCCACGTGTCGTCGAGCGTCGACGTCCAGACGATCACGCGTCCCGCACCAACCTTACGCTCCGCCGCCGCCACGGCGCCGTCGTCGTACCGCGCGATGACGCGATCGGTGACGGCCGGTTCGACGGTGCGGTACTCGAACATGTGCGCGGCAGAGAAGTCCCCCGACCGCGGAGCCTTGAACACTTCGAACACCGGATGGCTGTAGTCGAGATAGCCGAGCGATCCGCTGCGTCCGGACATCCGGTTGACCACCGGCCCCAGCTTGCCCGGAAAGAGATCGGCTTCGCCGGCCGGCCACGTCGTGTGCTCGCCGGCGACGACGAGGAGTCCTCCGCCGCGCTCGACGAACTTCTTCAGGACGCCGCCAGCGCCGGCCGGCGGGAACATCGTGTCGTTGAGCACGACGACGGTCCGCTTGTCGAACGTCGCGGGCGTGGCGCGCGAGATGCTCGTCGAATCAATCTGGAACGTCGGCGTCGTGCCGATCGCGAGCGCCTTCGCGAGAAAGAGGCTCGCGTCGTTCGATCCGCTGTCCACGATCGCGATCGAGACCGGTTCGCTGGGGTTGAGGACGAAATTGAAGACGTTGTCGGCCGGCATGGCGTCCGTGCCGGCGTGCACGGTGCCGCGAACGTTCGGGCCCGACAGCGTGAACTGCGTGAACGCGACGGACGCCGACGCGTGGGCGGGAACGGAAGCGCGCTTCGACTCGATCTCGTGACCGTCGACTGACAGCGTCACGGGGATGTCGTTGAGGGCCTTGTCGCCCTTGTTGCTCAGCCCGGCGTTGACGGTCACGCGCTCCTGGCCCGAGAAGGCCGCGCGTCCGAAGTTGACAGACGGCACTGACAGATTGGCTGTGTCCGTTCCGCCGACGGATACCGTGCTGAGCGTCATGCCTTCGGGGAAGCGCGCTTCCTCGGATCCGCTCCAGCCGGATTTCTGGAAGTCGCTGATCAGGATCGCCTCGCGGCGCGTGATCTGCGAGCGCGCGAGGATGCTCTCACCCAGCTTGATCGCGGGACCGTAGCGCGTCGCCCCGGCGGTGACGCGCGCCGTGCCGATTGCGCTCTCGAGGCGCACCTTGTCGGGCGTCGCGCGCATCGTCTCTTCGGCGTTCTTGGCGAAGAGAACCAGCGTCGCGCGATCGCCCGCGTTCAGCCCGCGAACGGCCGCGCGCGCGGCATCCTGCGCGCGCTGCCAGTGATCGCCGTAGCCCATGCTGGCCGAGTGGTCGAGCAGGATGACGATTTCGCGCGCCCCGCTCGCCACCGTCGTCGCCGAGGCGCTCTGGGGCCAGAACGGCCGCGCGAACGCGGCGACGATGAGCGCGACGGCGGCGAGCCGCAGCGCCAGCAGTCCCCAGTGGCGGATCCGGCGGCGGCGGACCGATTGATAGGGAATGCGCCGCACGAACATCAGCGACGGGAACTCGACGACCCGCTTCTTTTCCCGCTGGATCAAATGGACGAGTACCGGAATGGCTAAGGCACCGAGTCCTGCGAGGAAAAGCGGCGTGAGGAACGTCATCGTTCACCTGACCCGCATGAGACGCTCCCGGCTGGAGAGATAGCTGAAGAGCGCGCGGTCCAGCGGCTGGGATGTATTGAGCAAAGTGTAGTCGATTCTGTGCTCGGAAAACTTCGTCGTCAGCGCGTCGATGTGTGCCTTGATGAGCGTGCGATATTCCTCAGCCAGCGACTGCGGAACCACTGGAATCTGCTCGCCGCTCTCGAGGTCCTCGAAGCTCGACGCATCGTCGTAGCCGAACTCCAGCTCCGCCGGATCCATCACGTGAAACACGATCAGATCGTTGCCGATGAACTTCAGCGGCTTGATGGCTTCGAGAATTGCGTCGGGCTCTTCGTAGAAGTCGGAGATCAGCACGAGGATCCCGCGGCGCTTGAAGTGCTCCGCCATCCTGGTCAGCGGTTCGATGAGGTGCCCGCGTCGCTCGGCCTTCACGCGATCCAGCGTCTGCAGCGTCACGTTGAAGTGCTTCGCCGAGGGCGGCACGTGCGCGACGATCTCGGAATCGAACGTGATGATGCCGACGCGGTCGCGCTGGCGTTGCGCGAGGTACGCGAGGCACGCGGCGACGAAGCTGCCGTATTCCAGTTTCGTCACGCCGCCGCTCGTGAAGCTCATCGACTTCGACACATCGAAGAGGATGCTCAGGTTGGTGTTCGTATCCGCTTCGTACTGCTTGACGTAGTAGCGGTCCGTGCGCGCGTACAGCCGCCAGTCGACGCGGCGGATGTCGTCGCCGGCGACGTAGCCGCGATGCTCCGCGAAGTCGATGGAGGCGCCGAAGAACGGCGCGCGATGCAGGCCGTTGATGAAGCCTTCGACGACGTTGCGGGCCATCAGCTCGAGGTTGCCGATGCGCGCGAGTATCTTCGGGTCGACGAATCTGGCGCCGGGAATCGCGGTTTGGGTACTGGACATCGTCAATTTCGAATCGATCCCGTCAACTTACTTCCACTGGCGGCGGGGCCCCACCCCCGCCGCGTGCGTACGCTGATGCTTCGTCGCGGCTTCGCAGGCCGCTCCTCAGCATGGCCGCAGGCGCTTCCGCGACGTCCTACATCCCGCTTCTGGGCGTGACCACCGCAGATAACAAATCGTCGATGATCGAATCAGACGACACGCCCTCAGACTCGGCCCGGAAGTTCGTCAGCACGCGATGCCGCAGCACCGGGTGCGCGAGCGCGCGGATGTCCTCGAAGCTGACGTGGTATCGTCCGCTCGTGAGCGCGCGCGCCTTCGCGCCGAGCACGAGATACTGCGCCGCGCGGACGCTGGCGCCGAACGCGACGTATTTCTTGACCGAGTCGGGCGCCTGGTTCGACTTCGGACGGCTGGTCCGCACCAGGCTCAGCGCGTAGCGCATCACGGGCTCGGCGACCGGCACGCGGCGAACCAGTCGCTGAAACGCAACCAGGTCGTCGCCGCTCACTGGCCGCTCGTACCTCGGCTCCTGAATCGCCGTCGTCGTCCTGACGACGTCGAACTCCTCGTTCTCCGGCGGATGTTCGATCACGATGTGGAACATGAAGCGATCGAGCTGCGCCTCGGGCAGCGGGTACGTGCCTTCGAGCTCGATCGGGTTCTGCGTCGCGAACACGTAGAACGGCTCGTGCAGCTCGTAGGTCCG